>Ga0070731_10001395_pt1 | contig 25064 bp, 15 predicted proteins | sample Coa_R1_2_FD_66448 | JGI IMG/M metagenome (GOLD analysis project Ga0070731, IMG submission 66448) | Surface soil microbial communities from Centralia Pennsylvania, which are recovering from an underground coalmine fire - Coalmine... | ecosystem: Environmental > Terrestrial > Soil > Unclassified ... | reverse complement strand
GCATGGGGTTTCGCCATGTTGGGTCTCATCCTCATCGGCAACATGCTGACGCCGGCGGTGCTCGCGCTTGGCGCGGGCGTGTACATCGGAGCTGTTTTTCCAGGCCTTGATCCGACGGCCGTCGCCATCGTGATCATCATCGCCAGCACGATCTTCGGCATTCTCCACATCCGCACCAACGCCTGGGTGACGGGCATATTCCTGCTGCTCGAGATTCTGGCGCTGCTTGTGCTCGCGGGTCTTGGATTCTTTCATCCCCAACGGTCGCTAGCCGATCTGACCTTTCATCCCGTCACGCTCATTGCCGGCTCGCTGCAGAGCACGCCGCTCGCGCTGATCGGGCTTGCGACATCCGTCTCCGTGTTCGCCTATTTCGGCTTCAGCTCCGCCGTCTATTTCACTGAAGAGATGCACGAGGCGCCGCGACTGATCGGCCGCACGATCCTTTGGGCTGCGGTGGTGACGGTGATCACCGAACTCATCCCCGTGGTCGCCGTTCTCGTGGGTGCTCCCGACCTGAAATCGCTGATCGGTTCGGCAAACCCTTTCAGCGACTTCGTGCGCCAACTCGGCGGCGATCTGCTCAACAAGGCCATCAGCCTTTCCGTGGCGATTGCCATCATCAACGCCGTGCTTGCGACGCTGCTGCAGAACGCAAGATTTCTGTTCTCCACCGGCCGCGACACCGCCTGGCATGCCAGCATCAACGACGCGCTGACGCGGACGCATCTTCGCTATCACTCGCCGTGGTTTGCGACCCTTGCAGCCGGCGCCTCATCCATCGTGATGTGCTTTCTCGGCATGCACATGCTCCTGGTCCTGACGGGCACCGGCATCGTCCTCACCTATGCAGGCGTCTGCGTGGCCACTCTCGCCGGCAGGCGGAACGGCAGCACGGCGCATGCCGCGTTCCGAATGAAGTTCTACCCCTTCATGCCGATCATCGGATTGATCGCCCTCGTCTACATTCTCTACACAAACTGGCTTGACCCGGATCTCGGGCGTCCGAGCCTGATCGCCAACGTGATCGCAATCGTCGCATCCCTCGCCTACTACGTGCTCGTCCTGCGCAAACGCGGCGTCTGGATCCTGCGCGATCCCGAGGACGATCCGGGTGGCTGAATTGCATTCGACCGGCGTGGAAGGCGCGCCTCCTCAGGTCACGGCGCGCCACGGCGAACTGCTTCAAATCCTCGGTACGACGTTTGGCGTTGCGGTTGCCGTCGGCGCCATGATCGGTGTCGGCATTCTGCGGGCGCCGTCGCTGATCGCGAAGGACGTTCCCGGCGGCTTCGCGATCATGGCGCTTTGGTCCGTGGCACTTGTGCATGCGCTCCTCGAGGCCAATGTCATTGCCGAACTCGGAACGGCCATGCCGCGCGCCGGCGGCCCCTATGTATATGTACACCGTGCCTTCGGCGATGTGGGCGGCCTCGCCGTCGGCTGGACCCTGTGGGCTCAGCGCGCCGCCTCGACCGCCGCGCTCTCCATCGGCTTTGCCGATTTCCTCGGGCTCCTGTGGCCAACAGCAGCGAAACTGGCTCCTGCGGTCGCCGTTGCGATGCAGGTCGCCCTGTTTGGAGCAAATCTCGCCGGATTGCGCGAAGGACGCGCGATCCAGGAGTGGACGAGCCTGCTCAAGGCTCTCGCGCTCTTCGGGTTCTGCGTGGTCGCGTTCCTGATTGTTTCGCCAGTGCATTCTACCGTTGCGCCGGTTCCCGCCCTGATCGGCTGGGCCGGCATGATTGCCGCCTACCAGCTGATCGTCGGCGCCTATTCGGGCTGGTACGAACCGGCGTTTTTTGCCGAGGAGACGCGCGACCGCGGGACAAACCTGCCGCGCGTTATGGCCATCGGGCTTTTCACCACGGCCGCGCTGTACATCACGATCAACGGCACGCTTCTCCATGCGTTGGGGACGGCGGGCATCGCCCGAAACGCATTGCCGTTCACGACGGTCCTCGCCCGTATTGGCGGTGCCGCGGCCGCCGCAGGCGTTGCGGTTTTCGCGATGATCAGCGTCTCGAGCTGCGCCAACGCGGGAATCATGAGCGCGCCGCGGGTGCTGCTGGCGCTTTCTCGCGATGGGCTCCTGCCCGGAATCTTCCAGAACGTGAACAAGGGTGGCAGCCCGTCAGTGGCCACGGTCGTAACAGCATTGGCGGCCATCGCCATTGCCCTGACCGGCTCTTTCAATTTGGCCTTTGGCCTGATCGCGACGCTGCAGTCCGCTGCCCTGATCCTCGTTATTTCCTCGCTCTTCGTGCTCAGAAAGCGTGAACCCGGAATGGTGCGGCCGTTCCGAGCGATCGGTTATCCCTGGCTGCCGGCGACTGTACTGTGCGTCGATGTGGCATTGTTCGCGCTCTTCCTGAACGCCAATTGGATTGGCGGCGCTTATGCGGCGCTGCTGTGGCTCCTCTGCATTCCCCTTGCGATGATCGCCCGCCGTGCACGGGCGCCAGGATAAGACCGGCGTTTCGGCATTATCACGTAGCCGTGACGGCGATCGCACGCGGAATAAGCGAGAGTGCGGTGGCGTCTACCAATCGGCCGGGTGCGCGGTTTTGTTTGTGACTCCCCCCACCCCGCGCATTCCGGCTGCCCGGACAGGTCTAGTTGGCGAGAGCGAGTGAGAGAGGTCGTTCGTCGCTGCGGCCGTGATCGTCCACGACCCGGACGCGGTAGTCGCCCGCGTTCGGAGCCTGCCAGTAAAGCGCCTCGCCCGGCGCAGACCGGCCGACATAGCTCTCGTTGACGAACCAGTAGAGAACGCGCGCGTCGGCATCGGCGACTGCGCTGAACGCAACAGGCTGGTGAGCGCTTTGCGCGAACCTTATCACGTAGGCGCTGCCACGCGAGGGCGACGTTATTTCCGGCGACGTACCTTGCCAGGCCCCGGCATTGGCGCAAGCGGGATTCTGTGGCGGCTTGCGCCGCGGTATGCCTGCCTCGGCAAACACCTGCGCGAGATCCGAAGGCCAGAACTCGTACACTTCCTCGTGGATACGCTTGCCTGCATACGGCGGGCAGACAGTCAGACCGGTCGCATCATCGATCATGACCGGCCTATGCACCGTGCTGACACGGATCGGCGATTTTCCGGGAATGAACCAGGTCGAGCCTATCTGCGGGCACCAGCGATTGGGCAGCTCACCGGTCGCAAGGCAGACTTCCACGCGCCGAAGACCGGCGGGCGGACGCAAATCGGGTTCAGGCAGATTCGCGATCTCATCGCGAACGCCATCGATGATCCGGAAAAACAGCGGGGCCGCCGCATCCACCCCGACAAAAGCCGGATTGCCGGAACCGTCGAAGTTGCCAACCCAGACGATCAGGACATAGGGACCGAAAATTCCGGCGGTCCACGCATCGCGGAACGCCCAGGAGGTGCCCGTTTTCCAGAAGACCGGCCGCTGTACCGGCTGCGCGCCGGTTGTTTCGTCAGGACGTCCATGTTGGCCGAGCATGTCCATTACCATGAAACTTGCTTCGGCGCTCAGGAGTCGGGTGCCGTGCTCCGGCGGATCGGAGGCGCGGAAACGCAATGGCTTCAGCACGCCGCCATTCGCAAGCGTGGCGTACAACGTCGCCAGTTCCTGCGTGCTGATCTCTCCGCCGCCGAGCACAAGCGCCAGACCGTAATGCTCTTCGCTGGCAAGCTGGCCGACGCCGGCGCTCTGCAGGAATTGGTAGAAATCCGGCGAATGGAGCTGCGACGCGACCCACACCGCCGGTATGTTGCGGCTGCGGTTCAGCGCCTCGGTCGCGGTAATCGGGCCAAGAAAGCGGCCGTCGAAATTCTCCGGCGTGTAGGGTCCAAATGCGGTCGGCACATCCCGCAACACGGTTTCGGGATGAAGCACACCCTGATCGAAGCCGAGTGCATAGACGAAAGGCTTTAGCGTCGAACCGGGCGAACGGCGCGCCAGCGTCCCGTTCACCTGTCCGTGCAAATCCCGGTCGAAGTAATTTGCCGAGCCGACGAGTGCCTTTACGCCCATGTCTCGCGTATCCAGCAGAATGGCGGAGGCATTGCGAATGCCATTGTCCCCGTTGCGCGCGATGTACTGGGCGATCTGCCGTTCGAGAATGTGCTGGAGATCGAGATCGAGCGTGACGACAAGGCGCGGCTTGGCGTTTTCGCCGATCACCCGTTGCGCCCGCAGGATCTGTTCGATTGCGTGCGGCGCCTCAAACGGCAGTGCGGACGGGAGCCGCATGGTGAGCGGCATCGCGAACAGCGGCTTGAGCGAAGCATCTTCCGGATGGGACTGCTGCCAGCGCGCATAGAGGCGATTGCGCGATGCCGCAAGTCGCCTGTTGATTGTTGGATTCGTCGCGGCCGGTCCGTGGCGGACGAAGCGCCCTGGATTCTGCGGAATGACTGCAAGGGCGAGTGCTTCCGGCAGGCTCACCGCGCGCACGGACTTGCCGAAATAGACAAGACTTGCCGCGCCGACACCTTCGACGTTGCCGCCGAAAGGCGCGTCGTTCAGGTAGGCTTCGAGAATCTGGCGTTTCGAATAGAACAGTTCCAGCTGAACCGCGCGTGCGATCTGCTGCAGTTTTCCAAAGGGCGTGCGGGTATTGAGCGGCCACAGCAATCGCGCGAGCTGCATCGTGATCGTCGACCCGCCAAGGCGATTGCCATGGCGCACGTAGGTAACCCAAGCGCCCCGCAGGAGTGCATAGGGACTGAACCCGGGGTGCCACCAGAACCAGCGGTCCTCGTGCAGCAGCACTGCATCGACAAGCTGCGGCGACATTTCCTCGAGCGGCACCCAGAGACGATAGCGGTCGTCGCTCGCGAGCACGAGCCGCAGCAAGCGGCCGCGATCGTCATAGACGGCGACGGATGTCGGCTTCCAGTCTTGCAGCGGCGGATGCGGCCACAGCCGTACGCCGGCAAGAACCGCGCCCAGAAGCACCGCCCCGACAATCCAGTTCTGCATGCGCCACAACAGGCGGCCGCCTTTGCCGGGCAACGCGCGAAGTGCGGACGCGGCCGACATGGCAATCGGTTTCAGTGCGCGCGCGCGACGGTCAGCACGTCGCCGCCCGGCGCACGCGCCTGGATCCGCCGATCGTACATGGATTCCGCAAAGGCCGGCGGCACAATGAACCTGCCGGAAGCGCTCGCCTTGATGCGGTAAATGAACTCTTTCACGTTGGGCGTCGCCGTGCCGTAGATGAGCACACGGTCCTCACGGATGTCTGTGTACACCGGATCCCAGTTCGAGCCGGGAGCGCGAATGGACGCGCCGCCATTGGCGCCGGGTTGTTGCACCACGGGATCAAAGCCGCCGGGCAGGAGATCGACCAGCGCCACGTCGCCCACGCCCTTGTCGCCGGTCGCCCGTATCTTGACGTGAACGTCGATCTCCTCACCGGCAGCGATCGCGCCGAGCGGCTTGCCTTTCGTGTCCGTATAGTCCCGTACGATTTCGAGACCATTCTTGATCGCGGAGGTCGGAACATCGCGATCATATCCTGCCTGATCGAGAACGGCCCAAGCCCGCTGATCACCGGAATTCGTGAGGCGCAGGGAGAGCGCGGCGGAGCTCCAGGTTCCGGCCTGGAGAAGGTTGTCCTGTGGTCCGGAAATCTGTGTCGCTCGGCCGCCCGCGCGAACCTCCTCGATCCTTAGCCTGTCCAATCCGGCGGCATGACTCTGTGCGTATGCGTCCAATGCAAGCATGGTCAATGCGGCCGACAGAGTGTTGAACTCGTTGTTCTCGAGGGGCTTTGCGATGTTCTCGAACACGCGCGGTGAAAGTTTTCTCGCCCGATCCGGGAAATGCCTTGCGAGCAGATACAGCACGCTCGCGTCGCGGGTCAGCGGATCGTCGTAATAGCCGTAGACGAAAGGCTCGTTGTCCCGATCGCGCTCCAGCATGCGTTGAAGCGGATCGATGAGCTGACCCGCCTGTCTGTCCTGCTTCATCAACTGGTAGGACGCTGCGAGCCAGGCAGCGGCGAGATCGCCCTTCCATTCCTTCGGATAGGCATCCTGCAGGCGCTTCTGTACGGACGCGAGCTGGTTCGTCGTCACGTTGCCCTGCCGCGTGAGAAGGTAGACGGCATAGGCGCGCTGGCGGATTCGGTCGAGACCGTCGAGACTTTCGTCCGCCGCCAACTGTTGAAGATAGCGATTGCCGTCGTCGATCATCTCCTTCGGAACGGATGCGCCGCGCTCGCGCGCCTCCAGAAGGAAATGCACGGCGTAGGCCGAGATGAAGGGATCGGCATCCTGCGTGGCGGCCCACACGCCGAATCCTCCGCTCGAATTCTGGCGCGAGCGCAACGCATCGATCTGTGACGCCAACGCATCCGCAGCGGGCTTTTTGTCGGACAGAGCAGGCTGCATTGCCCGCGCAAAGGCCGGTATCGCCGCCCACCGCGCCGCAACAAGGCGCGGCATCGAGGCGCTGATGATCTGCTCGCTGCAATAGTTGTCGTAGTTCACGAGCCAGCTCGTCAGGCCCTGGGTCAACACAAGCGGCACCGTGGACATGCCGGCATCGCGCCGGCTGTAAGGATCGTACATGTGCCGCAGATCCGCGATCGTTTGCGTGCTGGTGGGCGCGACGCGCACAATGTCGATCTGGGTCCGATACGCCGACGCCGGCCTCACGGAGACATCGATGCGTTGTGTCGCCGACTTGCCGCCGTAACTTGCCGTAAACGAAAGCGAGCCCGAACCAAGGGTTTGCGTCGCGCGTACACGGAAGGTGACGACGCCTTCATGCGAAGGCGCCAGCGCGACTTTCTGGTCGCCGCTTCCAACCAGTTGCAACTGTGGCCCGGTGACGAGCCGGACGGAAACCGGTACCGCCTGCGAACCGGCGCCGTTGAGATTGTTCGCCACGCCAACACCCACATCGGCCTCATCGCCCGGCGCCAATGTCGTCGGCGCGTCGGGCGTGAGGACGAAATCGCCACGCACCGTGGTGGCGCCTTCCGCAGTCCCGATCAGGTCGGGAGAAACAGCGACGGCCATGACGTGCAGCTTACCGTGGAAATAATCGGGAATTGCGTATTGAAAATCGCGGGCGCCGTTCACATCGACGATGCCCGACCAGTACACGACAGGTTTGTCGCGCCGCCGTTTGAACGGGTTGAGCTGCCGGCTGACGGCATCGCCATTATCGCCGCCCGGTGCCGCGAGCGTCATCAGCTTCTTGAAGTCGGGCAGGATGAGATCGAGGATCTGTCCCGTCTGTACCTGCAGCATCCGCTTGCGGAAGAAGAACGCGAGGGGATCGCCGAGTTTGTAATGGGCAACCTGGAGGATACCTTCGTCCACCGCGAACAGCACCGCCCTGGCCGGATGCGCCGCATGGAGACGGAAGGTGGCCGTTTCGCCGGGCTTGACCAGCTCGGGTGCATCGACGGTCAGCGCATCGCGGCGCGCATCCACATTCACCGAAAACGGCGCCACGCCGTAGCTGAGCGGGCTCATGAAGATTTCGTCGGATGACGGGTCGCGAATATATTGGACATTGACGTAACCGCTGCCCTCGAACCCCGTGGGCACGCTGATGTGCTGCACGGAATTGGTGGTTGTGGCCGTGAACCAGGCGTGTGCGTACACGTGGTCGCGTTCGATGGTAATGAGTCCGCTTCCGGCGTACGGCGCGCGCAGGGAGACTTCGATGGGTTCGCCCGGCGCGTAGTCCTGCTTGTTCAGCTTCACTTCCAGTTCGGCGTTCCGCTCGAGCGAACGCGAAAGATTGGCCTCGCCGGTGACGGAATATTCGATCCGGTTCACGGCCTGCCCGCCCGAACGGATGACGAGGGCGAAGTCGCCGGGCTTGTCCGTAGGCAGCGTGTAATCCATGCCGCCGACCGGAATCGCCAGCGCAGTCGTGTTCACCGGCACTTCCTTGAGCCGCGACTCGTATTTGTAGACGCCGGATTCCTGCTTCGTGAGCACCGAAACGTAGCGACGCTCGATCAACTGCGCATCGAGGCCGCCGAGCGCAATCGAATCGGTCCGCGGATTGATGGCGACAAGATGCACGAAGCGCGCGCCGCCGCGCTTGACATAGGACAGATCGTCCGCGGATTTGTAGCCCACCAGCCATGCGTTTCGCGACACCAGCGATTCGGTCGTCGCCGCCACGCTCCGGCCGCCCTCCGGTTCGTACACCTTGAACAGGCACACGAGCCGATAGGTCGCATCGGCGTACTTCTTGAGGTCGAGATCGAATGCGGCGTGGCCGTTGTCGTTCGTGCGGCCGTCCTGAAGTTTGGTTGTGTAGCCCTCTTTGGCGTGACGCACGTCGTAGAAGGCATAGTCCGGCCATTTGCGAAATGCCGGCAGGCTCGGATTGAGGGTGAGCGTCGCCTCGACGCGGCGATTGGCGGCCGGCGTGCCGAACAGGTTCCGCGCATCGACAAGCCCTTTCAGGTCGTCCGGGTTTACCCAGCCATCGGCGACATGGGCGGAGAGGCCCGCATCCACCTTCATGCTGTCCGGCAGAAACTCTTTCACCGATACGGTCGTCGATCCAATCGCCCGCTCTTCGGTGTCCTTGCCGGTGATATAGAGATTGACCGTCCAGCTCCCCGTCGGAGCCGCCTCGTCCGGCGTGTAGTCGATGGAGGTAAACCCCGACGCGTCGACGGACACCGGCAGTTTCTTCACCGTCATCCCGCGCGGATCGACGATTTCCGCCTGCAGCGGGACGCCGGCCGCGCTTTGCGCCCAGTTGGCGGCGCGCACGATGATGCCGACATGGATGAGATCTCCGGGGCGGTAAATTCCCCGGTCGGAAAACAGGTAGCCCGACAGCTCGCTCTCGGTCTCGGGGTTCACTTCGCCGCCGATATCGAACCGCGAGTAGTCGAGGCGCCGGTCGTGGCTGTCCACCGGCAGGAAGGAGAGATCGTCGCCCTTGCGCACGACGTACATCGCCGGCCGCTTTTCGTGTTCGAGTCCTTTCAGGGATGGGAAGTGCACGGCACCGTCGGCGCTCACCTGGCTGTAGAGCGTTTCCCCGTTGATCGCGATGACGGATACCGTCGCGCCGTCCACCGGCTGCCCGGACCGGATCGACTGCACGAAGACATCGCGGCTGTCGTCGAGCGCCCGCTTGGCGATCAAGCCCAGGTCGGTGATGACGATAAGGCGTGCATCGGTCGGATTGTCGCTGCTGTTGTCGGAGGACTGGTCGCCGGAATCGCCCTCGCCATTCGCGTCCGCAGGCTTTTTCGCGTCTGGGTCATAGGCCGAGAGGTGCAGCAGGAAGACGCCGCGCTTGCCTGTGGTCAGATACTGGCCGAGATTGATCCCTTCGTAATGCGCCTCTCCCGGCGCCGTCACCGGAAACGGACGGGCGTCGCGAAAGCGCTCGACGATATGGTCCTCTGTGATGCCGCTGAGATCAGGTTGGGTGAAGGTACCCTCATTAAAGCTGACGAGATGTTGCAGCTGCTCTGGCAGCACGCGACCGATCTCGAGCTGCATGCCTTTCAGATTGCGCGCCACGATCGATATGTGCCGGTCGCCGCTCATGGAAAGCAGCGATCCACTCGCCATGAAGCGCAGGAGCTTGGGATAGTCCGGCACGGTGAAGGTGCGCGTATCGGCTTTGCCGAGAATGTAGCCGCCGAACGACTTCAGACCCGGCGCGAAGCGGACGTACACACGCTGTCCCGGCTGGGCGTGATACCTGAAGCTCTGGAGTTCGGAATATTCCTGCTCCGTCGGCAAAGGATCGAGCTTGAGCGGTTGCGAGCTGCGCAACACGTCTTCGCTCACCTCGCCCGCGTCCCATTCGTAGGGCGCTTCGTCGTCGGCCTGCCTGTGACCCGGCCGACGCTTTGGCAGCACCCAGGCCTTTGCCGAAGCGGCAAGATCGTTGCCTCGCACCGCATCGGTGATATTGGCAACGAGGACCTGCTCGGGTTCATACTTGTCGTTGTCGACGAGCGTCGGCTTCAGGTCGGTCAGCCTCAGGCTGTACAACCCCGGCACGCCGACGGCGATGTGCAAGGGCGATTGCGTTGCCTCGCCGCCGCGCGCGCTGCGCACGCCCGCTGTGAGCGTCAGCATGACCGTATCGTCGTCGCGCGGGAGCTCCAGCGGCTCCGAATGCACCCAGGCCCGCAGCTTCGCGGCGTCGTAGGCGACGGTGAACTTCAGCGGCGTCGCGTACTTTCCGTCGCGGCCCCTGAGCGCGAGCGAGATGCGATTTTCAAACCGTGCCGGATCGACGGGATAGTTGAAGGTGAGCGGAATGATGGTCTTCTTTGCCGCCGGCCGCTGCGGGTCCTGGTAGAACTCGCCCTTTCCCGGAGTGACCGCAAATGCGGCGACGTCAAACGCGACGTGGTCGTCGGCCATCAGCACGTGAGGCGCGAAGGCCTGCTTCACGTCGAACTGCACCGAAACATGCGCGCCGACCGGCCAGTCCGCCGCGGGCGTGAAACGCAGCGTGCGATCGTCCACCCAGGTCCACTTCCCCTTGAGCGCGGGGTCCATGGAGATGCCGCGCGTGACCTCCTTGCCGACGCGCTCGATCGGCGCGGCAGAACCGGAGAACTTCACCTCGGCGGCATGAACGACGACCGTGGGCGCGCCGTCGGCCGTCTCGTAATCGGTAACCGCCGGGGCGTGCGCTTCGAAGGTGATGCGCGGTGGTTCGGGCGGTCGAGGGAGGTGCAGATACCATTGCCACCCGGCCCAACCCAGGACAACAGTCAGGGCCACCGCCGCAGCGCCGCCGCCATACTCGCGCGGACGTCTGCGCAGCTCGGCTCCCACGACACCCATCCAGGGCGGCCGCGACCATGAGAATGAGCCGAATACCGGCCGCAGTACTGCGCCGAGGAATACAAGGAACCGACGCGCTGCCTGCGCGCCCCGCGCCGGCAGCGCCAGCAGGAATTTGAGCAGATCCAAAGTCTTCCCCCTCGACAACCGTCAGGCACGTCGGCCTGTACCCCCAAGCTCAGGATTGCACCTTCGCGCAACACCGGGAATGCCCTATTTGCGCTGGAAGACAATCGTCCTGTGCATAAGCGAAGCGATGGGGAATGCTCCTTGCTCTTGCTTGTAAGAGAAGGGAATCAGGCTCTCCTTTGCAGTCAAAGCGTCTCGGTCACCTTGGCGAGGTGCGGCGGGCGGTCGGGATCGAAGCCGCGGCGACGGGTTTCTGCTTCGATGCTCCGGTACGCCGGCACGAGCATCGTTATCGGGTCGCACGCCGGATGATCGTCGCCGATCCACGGCAATGTGCTTTCCGGTCCTCCGCATACGAACAGGGTCTCGCCGTCACGCCGGAGGTCATGCACGAGCGAGTCCACGCTTTCGGCCGTTTCGTCGTTCTGGCGCAGGACGAGCACCGGCGTGGATGAGGTGATTGCGGCGCGCGGTCCGTGCCGCAATTCCGCCGCGCTGTACGCGAGCGAGGGAAGGCGCAGCGTCTCGGTCAGTTTGAGCGCGATTTCGCGCGCGCTCGCGAAGCCATAGCCGCGCGCGCTGACGAATGCGGCCGGCGCGGCCGACAGGCTTTCGTTCCAGGCAGACCAGTCGCAGCTCAGCGCGCCGGCGAGGCGCCCGGGCAGTCCTGCGATCGCCCCTTGCAAAACTTCATCGGCAGCAAACGTCGCGACAAGCTGTGCGCCGGCGATCATCGACAGAACCACCGTCTTGGTCGCGGCGACGGCACGCTCCGGTCCCGCCGCGATGGGGATGACAAGCTCGGCCGCGCGGGCTGCGGGTGCCTGGGCGTTGTTTACGATCGCAAGCGTCAACGCGCCCCGCTCCCGTGCACGCTTCGTCGTTTCAACCAGATCGGGACTGCGGCCCGACTGGGAAACCACGATGAACAGACTGCCCCGCATGTCGACTTGCGCATCATAGGCCGTCATCACGGATGGCGCGGCGGCACAGGTGAGCATCCGAAGGCGCGTCTCGAAAAGATATTTGAGATAGACACCGACATGTCCCGAACTGCCCCGTCCGCAGAACACCATCACGCGCGGCGCGAAGGTTCGAATGCGGTCTGCGGCGCGATCGATGGCTGCCGTACCGGCGATCAGCCTTTCGGCAGCGGCCGGGATCTCCGCGATCTCGCACGCCATTGCCGACGGGTGAGACGGTTCAGCCATTTTTGCCCGGATGGATCCCGCCGATGGCCGCCCGCAGATGGCCGTCATGGCGTTCGAGCAGGCTTGCAGCTTCCGCCCGGCTCGCTCCCAGCGCAAGCAGAATGGCGATTTTGACGTCGCCTTCCGCCTGTTCGACAAATCGTGCCGCTTCCTCGGGCGGACAGCCGGTTATGCGGGTCACGATTCCGGCCGCGCGCCGGCGGAGCTTCGCGTTCGTCGCGCGCATATGCACCATCAGTCCTCTGTACACGCGACCGAGTTTCACCATCAGCGCCGTCGAGAAGAGATTGAGGGCTATCTTCTGCGCCGTTGCCGCCTTCATCCGCGTCGATCCTGCGATCGCCTCGCCTCCCGTCCGAAGCAGGACCGCGTGGCGCGCCGTCTGGAGCAGCGGCGTGTCCGGATTGTTGGCGATGCCTATGGTTACGGCGCCCGCTGCCTGCGCTGCCCGCAGGGCGCCGACCGTGTACGGCGTGGTCCCGCTTGCGGCGATGCCGATCACAACGTCGCCGGGCCTGATATTGGCTTCGGCAACGGCGCGGGCGCCGTCCGCTTCGCTGTCTTCTGCGCCCTCGGCGCTCCGCGTCAGCGCCGCCATGCCTCCCGCCATGAGAAACAGGAGCCGCTCTTCCGGCCACTGGAACGTGGGGACAAGCTCGGTACCGTCCTGCACGCCGACGCGGCCCGACGTTCCGGCGCCGACGTAGACGATCCGGCCGCCACCGCGTCTCAGAACCGCTGCGGCGCCATCGACCGCGCGGGCGATGGCCGCAAGCGCGGGCTGTACGGCTGCGGCCGCGGCAAGCTGGCCTTCGTACATTGCCGCCACCACCTTCGGCGTGCCCCAGGAATCGAGCGCGGCGTAGCGCGGATCGACGTCTTCGGTGCTCATGGCCCCTCACCCGGCGCGACGTAGTTATTGCCTCCCCCGCGCATGCATTGCGCGGGGGAGGTGGTGCGCAGCACCGGAGGGGGCACCTGGTGTCGACATTCAACCGCCCCCTCCCCTGGGGAGTTTATCCTCGCGCCGGCCTTCGGCCGGACGCGGGGGCAGGACCTCCCCCGCTCCGCGGTTGCTCCGCGGGAGAGGCAAACGAAGAGCGATGCTCTAAAGTACGTTCGCGCAGAAATGTACGTGCGTGCTACGATCATGTTCGCACCTATGCCTCTGCGTCTGCGCGGTCAAGGCGCGGCAATAAGGCTTCCGCCGCAAGGCGGCGGGCGAGAAAGAGCGCGCCGTCGACGGGGTCGCCTTGCGCCGGCACCAGCGAGCGCCGCACATCCTCGGCAAGCCACGGCTCCATCCGACGCGCCACGCCTCCGACAAGGGCGATGCGCGCGACGCCCTGTGCAATGAGTCGCCGGGCGAGCGCATCCGCTTCGCGCGCGGCGTTCGCGACAATCTCGCGCGCGACGCTATCGCCGCTCTCCGCATGGTCCATCACGAGCCGGGCAAAATGCGCATAATCGGTCGCTGTCGCATGATCCGCCCAGGCGACGATCTCGAACGGATCGTCGGCGAAATGCGCCATGATCGCGCGCGTGAGCGGCGTGGGCGCGATGCGTCCGTCAGAGCTACGCAACGAGCACCGGATTGCGCGGAGGCCAAGATCTGCGCCGCTGCCCTCGTCGGAAACCGGAAAGCCGTAACCGCCGACCCGGATTTCGCGTCCATCCTTTCGTGCAAGACCGACGCTCCCCGTGCCCACGATCACGATGCCGCCGTCGCGGCCGCCATGCGCACCGATGCAGGCGATCGTCGCGTCGTTTACATAGGTGACGGCGCGGAACGGATGCGGCCGCGCCTTCAACTGTCCAAGCACCGACTTGCGGCCGATGCCGGCAAGCCCCACCGCGGCGTACAGGCGCGCAAGCGCATTGGAAGGGAGACCGGCATTCGCGGCCGCCGCGCGCGCAGCGGCGAGCACGGCGGCGAGCGAGCGCTCGAGACCGAGTCGTACGGCGGCCGGCGCCGAATGGCCCGCACCGAGCACGCGTCCCCCCGCGTCGGCGATGCGGGCGCGGCAGCCCGTTCCGCCGCCATCCACGCCGATGAAGAGCGTGACGTCCGTCATGGGAATTGCATTCTGCGCATCGGATTTCGCGTTACAGTGACAGGAGCCGGAAACGAATCGGGATTCTCCTCCTTTGGATAACGAATTGCAGGTCCTTTTGGCCGAGCGCGTCTTCGACGGGCGGCGCTGGCACGAGGACGCGGCCGTCCTGGTCGCGGGATCGCGAATCTCCGCCTTGACGCCTGCCGCCGGGATTCCGGCCGGATGCCGGACGCGGCGCCTGCCCGCCGGTGCGTTCCTCGCGCCCGGCTTCATCGACCTTCAGGTGAATGGCGGCGGCGGCATTCTGTTGAACGACGATCCCTCGCCGGAAGCGATGCACGCCATTGCCGGCGCACACCGGCGCCTCGGCACGACCGCCATCCTCCCGACCTTCATCACCGACAGCCGCGACCGGATGCTGCGCGCCATAGCCTCGGCGACCAGCGTCGCGGGAAATGACGGCGTGATCGGGCTTCACCTCGAAGGTCCTTTCATCAATCCGTCACGCGCGGGTGTACATGCGCGCGGGCACATCGTACAACCCGCAATGGGCGACCTCGCGTGGCTGCGGCCACTCGGGCGCGCGGGACGCTCGCTTGTCACGCTGGCGCCGGAATGCGTGCCGGAGGGTTTCGTCCGCGGCCTGCTACGCGCCGGTGTTCGCGTCGCCGCGGGGCACAGCGAAGCATCCGCCGATGCGATGCTGCACGCCATGGATGTAGGCCTGACCGGCGTCACGCATCTCTTCAACGCGATGCCGCCGCTTCAGGGCCGCGCACCGGGTGTTTTGGGGAGCGCGTTCGCGGACAGCCGCCTCATCGCCGGATTGATCGTCGACGGGCTGCATGTCGACCCCGTGTCTGTACGCGCGGCCTTCGCCGCCAAAGGCGCCGACGGCATCGCGCTGGTGACCGATGCCATGCCGACGGTCGGCGCGAAAACGGACTCCTTCGTCCTGACGGGAAAAACGATCACGCTTCGCGACGGCCGTCTCGTCACAGAAGAAGGCACGCTCGCCGGCGCCCATCTCGACATGGCGACCGCTGTACGGAACGCGGTGACGCGGTGCGGCATCCCGCTGGAAGACGCGTTGCGCTCCGCCACCCTGACACCGGCACGATTCCTCGGCCTTGAACACGAACGCGGCGCTTTGGTACAGGGCGCCCGCGCCGACCTCGTCGCGATGGATGCGGATCTCCACGTCATCGCCACCTGGATGGGCGGGACAGAGGTGAGGTAACTCAACGCAGAGGCCGCTTTCCTCCCCCACGCGTTCCGCGCGGGGGAGGAAAGCGTCCTCTGCTCTGAGCCTTCTTCACTTTTCCGCGCGGAGTTTGTCCATCAAGGGCTTGATGGTGTTTTCCCAATCCGCCGTTGCAATCGGGCCGATCTGCTTGTAACGCACGCGGCCGTGCCTATCGACCACGAAGGTCTCCGGCACGCCCGTGATGCCGAGATCGATTCCTGTACGCCCGCTGCCGTCGAGACCGACGCGCGCGTAGGGATCGCCGTTCTCCCTCAGGTATTTCGTGCCCGCCGCGGCCTGATCCTCCCAGTCGATCCCGGCGATCGGAACGCCGCGGGCGTGCAGATCGAGAAGCAGCGGATGCTCGTCACGGCACGAGACGCACCACGACGCAAACATGTTGAGCAGCATCGGGTGCCCACGAAAATCCCCCGAGGCAAGCCCGGGATCGCCGGCGCCCACCGCCGGCAGATGGAACGACGGCAGGGGCTTGTCGATCAGCACCGACGGAATGAGCGAGGGATCGCGGTTGAGCCCCCGCACGAAAACGCCGGCAAGGACGGCAAAGAAGAGCAGCGGCAGCAGGACGACGAGCCGTCTCATGGCGCGGGTTCTCCTGCCGCTGACAAAAACATGTCCAGCCTCAGTCCATCAGCCTGCGTGCGAAGTACGTCATCTCGAGCGCCGTGGTGTGCGCCTTTTCCTTCAGGTTCGCGCCCGAACCATGGCCGCCTTCCGTCACCTCATAGAAGAGATAGGGGATGTGATACTCCGCGAGGCGGGCGGCGAATTTGCGCGCATGCTGCGGGCCGACGCGGTCGTCCTTCGTCGTCGTCCAGATCAGCGGTTTCGGATAATTCGTGCCTTTGCGGATGTTGTTGTACGGCGAGATCTTCGCGAGGAACGCACGCTCTTCGGGAACGCTGACGCTCCCATATTCGCCCACCCAGGACGTCCCGGCGGCGATCTTCTCGAACCGCAGCATGTCGAGCAGCGGCACCTGGATGTCCACTGCGTGCCAGAGCTCCGGGTGCTCCGTGAACTCCACGCCCATGAGCAGTCCGCCATTCGATCCGCCCTGGATGCCGAGCCGGCGCGGACTCGTGATCTTCCGCGCGATGAGATCGCGCGCGACCGAGGCGAAGTCGTCATAGATGATCTGCCGTTTCGTCTTCAGACCCGCTTCGTGCCAAGCGGGGCCGAACTCGCCGCCGCCGCGAATGTTGGCGAGCACGAACACGCCGCCCTTTTCCAGCCATAGCTTGCCGATGTTCGCCGAATAGCTCGGCGTCTCGGAAACCTGGAAGCCGCCATAGGCGTACAGGATCGTGGGGTTGCTGCCGTCGGCTTTCATGTCCTTGCGATGGACGACGAAGTACGGAATTTTCGTTCCATCGGTCGAGGTCGCCTCGAACTGCTCCACCACGTCGCGCGAGGCGTCGAATTTCGCCGGCAGCGTCTTCACGGTCTGCAGCGCGTTGTCCTTCACGTTCACCAGCGCGAGGCTTGACGGCTGCAGGAAGCCGGCGACGCTCAGGAATGCGGTGTCGCCATGGGTGTCCACATCGACAAGCCCGATGGAGGAATTGTCCGGCAGCGCGAGTTTCTCGTGCGACCAGGTGCCGTCGGCATGGCGGCGATAGACGAAAGCCTGCCCGCGGACGTTGTCGAGCGTGGTGACGACCAGCGCATCGCGCGTCGCCGCCGCGGCCTGGAAGGATTCGCGGGGGGCCGGTGCGTACAGAACGACGGGTTTCAGGTGTTTCGGATCGGCATTGAGGTCGTTGAGGTCGAAAGCGACGAGCGTCCCCTGCGCGATATGCGTTCCGCCCGCGTCCCAGTCCTGATCGATGCTGACGACGAGCGCGTTGGAGACGAGCGTCTGTACCGTCTGTTTCAGCGGCAGGTCGAGGCGCTCGACGCCCGCCTTGGTGACCAGATAGTTCTCGGATTCGAAGGTGGAGAGCGGCCGGTTGATCATCACGATCTGGTGGCCGTCGCCGTCCTGGAACGATACGGGCGTCACGCCGTAACCGCCATCCTTCGCGGTGCCGCGATAGATCTCCTTCGCCGCGCCGAGTGGCTCGCCGCGCCGGACGCGCTTGACGATGAAAGGATAGCCCGAGGCAGTGAGATCGCCCGGCTGCCATTCGCGGGCGACGAGCAGCGTGTTGTCGTCTTCCCACGCCAGGCGCTGTTTGCCGTGCGGCAGCACGAAGCCGCCAGCGACGAATTTCGCGCTGTCGAGATCGAACTCGCGCACCGTCACCGCGTCTTCGCCGCCGTCGGAGAGCGAAATCATGCAGCGCTTCTCGCTCGGCTCGACGCAGTCCGCGCCCTTGTAGAACCAGTTGGCCTTCTCGGCCGTGGAGAGGGCGTCGAGATCGAGAATGGTCTGCCAATGCGGATCGGCGTTTTTGTAGTCGGCAAGCGATGTACGCCGCCAGATGCCGTGGACGTGATCGGCGTCCTGCCAGAAATTGTAGATATTGCCGCCGTTGAACGTCTGCGGAACGGGAATGCGATCCTTCGCCTCGGCGATCGCGAGCGCGTCGGCATAGAGCGCGTTGTACCGCGGGTCCTTTTCCAGCACCGCGGTGGTCTTGTCGTTTTCCGCATGGACCCACGCCATCGCGCGCGGACTGTTCACGTCCTCCAGCCAGAGATAGGGGTCGTCGGCGGCGGCGGCGACGCCGCTCGCGACAACGGCGGTCAGTACAAGCATGGACGTGAAACGCATGTCATTTTCCTCATTTTGTCTTCCTCCCCTGCGCGAGCGACGCGAGCCACGGGGGAGGAAAGGCTTCTATCGCATCGCCCAAAATCCAGTACATCATGCGGCGGCCACGCCGGCGGCGGGCAACCGCGCGGCCTGCGGCATGCCGAGGCGGAAACGCCGGTCGCTGAGCGACACCGCGCCGCCGAGCGCCATCAGCAGCGCGCCGGCCCAGATCCAGTCCACCAGCGGATGATCCCACATCCGCACGACAAGCCCGCCGCCCACATCGGGATCGCCAAGCGCAATATAGGTGTTGCCGAAGACGCTCATGCCGATCGCCGCATCGGTCGTCTGCGTGCCGCTGGCCGGAAAGGTCCGCCTCTCGGAAACGAGCCGCCGCACGCCGTACCAGGTGTCGGCGGCGAAGACCGCGCGGTCGGCGAGATAGTTCGGGCCCTGTACACGTTCGGCCGATTCCATCGTGACCTGCCGACCGGCCAGGAGCGTGTGCTGGCCCGGTTTCATGTCGAGAACGACATTCGTCTGAAAGGCGGACACGGCGGTGATGCCGATCGCCGCAATGCCGAGGCCCGCATGCGCCATCGCCATGCCCCACAGCCCGCGTGGCGTTGCGGCAAGCGCGGACAGGGCCTCGCCTGTACGGAACGAGCCGGGCGGCAACCGCCGCAGCGGGACGGCAACGCTGCCGAGAACGACAAACGCGCCGAGCGCGATGCCGAACGCCGCAACCACATGCGCGAGCGGAAACACCGCCAGCGCGAGGACAAGGATGCCGAGCGCAATCACGATCGGCCATTTGAGGCGCGAAACCAGCGGCAGGAGCGAATCGCGTTTCCAGTGCAGCATCTGGCCGAAATTGACGAGGAACAGGAGAATGGCCGCGAGCGGCGCAAAGGTGAGTTTGTAATAGGGCGGGCCGACGGAAATCCGTTGCCCGTTCGCGAGGTCCACGAACAGCGGATAGAATGTACCGAGGAACACGGTCGCCGCCGCAGTGACGAGCAGGAGGTTGTTGACGGTGATTCCGGCCTCGCGCGACAGCGGCGAGAAGAAGGCGCCGCTCCTGAACGCCGGAACGCGCCAGGCATAGAGTGCAAGCGCCGAGCCCGTGGCGAGCGCGATGATGCCGAGAATATAGATGCCGCGCTGGGAGTCGACCGCGAATGCGTGCACGCTGGTGAGAATTCCCGAACGTACAAGGAAGGTGCCGACGAGGCTCATCGAGAAGGTGAGGATCGCGAGCAGGATGGTCCAGCTGACGAGCGCGCCGCGGCGTTCGAGCGCGAGCGCCGAATGGAGGAGGGCGGTCCCCATCAGCCACGGCATGAGCGAGGCGTTCTCGACCGGATCCCAGAACCACCAGCCGCCCCAGCCGAGCGTGTAATAGGCCCAGAAGCTCCCGCCGGCGACGCCGACGGTCAGCGCGATCCAGGCTGCGAGCACCCACGGCCGCATCCAGCGCGCCCAGCCGGCATCGACGCGGCCTTCGATCAGGGCGGCGATGGCGAAGGAGAACGCGACCGAGAAGCCGACATAGCCCATGTACAGAATCGGCGGGTGGAACATCAATCCCGGGTCCTGCAGGATCGGATTGAGTTCGCTGCCCTCGACGGGCGGCGGATCGAGGCGGACGAAGGGATTGGAGGTGAAGAGCGAGAATCCGAGGAATGCCGCGGCGATTACCCCCTGTACACCGAGCACGCGCGCCTGCAGCGTCTCGCGCAACTGGCCGCCGAAGAGCGCGAGGCCGCCGCTGCAGAGGGCGAGGATCAGCACCCACAGGACCATCGAGCCTTCATGGCTGCCCCAGGTTGCGCCGAAGCGATACAGCGCCGGCTGCGCCGCGTTGCTGTGCCGGGCGACGAGGGCCACGGAAAAATCGTTGGTGAGATAGGCGGTGGCGAGCGCGCCGAAGGCCGTGACCACGAACAGAAGCTGGAGCCCCGCCGCGCCGCGGCCGAGCGCCATCAGTGCCGCATCGGACCGTCGCGCGCCGTAAAGCGATGCGCCGGACTGCACGAGCGCGAGCAGCAGCGCAAGGATGAGGGCAAAGAGCCCGATTTCCGCTTCCATGGATGCCGAGATTCAGTTCCTTCGCGGGCGAAAGGTAACGCCCTGGCGATGGCACCGAAATAGCCGAACCGCCGCACGCCTTCCACTCACTTTCGGCAATGCCGGCGGCGTTTTTCCTGAAGCCGCTTACCTCCCCCGCTCCGCTATCGCTTCGCGAGGGAGGCAAACCTACGCCGTCGAAACCGGCTCGGGCTGGCCGTAATTCCCCGAGCGGATGGCGTCGAGGATCCGCGCCACATGTTCGTGCTGGCCCGCTTCGAGCATCCGCATCAGCCGCCGCTTGAATTCCTCCTTTGCCGGACCGTCCGGATCCTCCGCGGGTTCGCTCGCCGGCTCGGGCTCCGGCATGGTTTCCCAGACCCCGTCCGGGCTCCAGTCCCAGGGCGTGTCGTCATCGATTTCCTCGAAATCCTCGTCGTCCTCCTGCGGCTCCCAATCGATGAGCGACATCAGCGTCTTGAGCGGCGTCGCCTTGCAGGTGGCCGCCTCCAGCACCAGACCGCGAACGATCCGCCCATAGCCGGTCTTCGGCGTGCATTTTTCCAGCACCTGCGGGTCCGCCCGGAGCGCGGCTTCGAGGCCCTCCTTCAGGATCGCGCGCATGTGCCGGCGCTTCTTCCGGATGCCCGCCCGGCCATTCGCGGCCTTCATCGTCCCGTTGTGCGGCCGGCTCGGTCCTGCGTGCATGTCCGCATCCTCATTCATCTCCGGTTACAATATGACCCATATCGGTAGTGACGTCAACTGGTCCGGCGGCAACGTGCGGGGGAATCGTCCCCGCCTTCCCGCTCGGGAATATTTACGGGTGTGAGGCGAACGAGGCTGACTCGTTCCTTCCCCGAGAATGGGCCCGCCCCGCGGAAAAGAGGGTGGCCGGACCTAAGTCCAATTTTCGTCTGCACATACCCGATCGATAAAGCGTCGGCGGCTGGCCTTTGGGCCGGTCGGCAAATCTGCGATGCGGGAGAGCGGCGAGCATCGCGCGGGTTGCGCGCGACGCCGGCTCTTGCGCACGCCCAGGCAGGAGAACGGCATGCCGCTCAAAGAGTACAGGGAAGGCCAGGCTTTCCCGGGAGTCATCGGACAGACTTTCGACGTGTCGAAGCCGGCATGGCCCGCACCGAACTGCGCGAAGGACGGCGCGCCGACCATGGACAAGGAGTACGCGGCACCGTTCGCATTTACCGGCACGGTGAAGAAAGCCCTGATCGACGTCACGGGCGAAGCCGTCGACGACCAGGCGGCCAGGATGCGGATTTACCTGGCACGGCAGTAACCACCCCCCTCGTAAAGGGGCGGCTCATGGAAGCCGCCGTTCTCGCGCACCGCCTCCTGCCCCGAATGCCCCTCTGATGCAACATCATCCTGATTCTCTCTGTACTCAAGGAAGTACCTGCTGCGACGCTAGGGCTCCGGCCCTTGGCGAAAACACTCCGGTATCTTGCATTACCGGATTCTCGTATAGCGTAATCTTCGAAACATCGGAAACACCTGTGAGAACATCATAGACATAATTGGGAGAAGAATACGTTGCCCCTGTGGGGATAACATCCTTATACACGTTCCCGCACAAGCTGACATCGGTTGGATTGGCGGTGCCCGATGTTCCAAACCTGATTTGCGCGCTGTAGGATGCCGTTGGATTTGAGTTGTAGTCGTTCCCCTTAAAATGATTTCCACAAATTGAAACGTCATGTACACCGTCGATCTCGATGCCGGCCCCGCCGGTGCTTGGCGTATTACCGTTTGCCTCCAAGAACATGCCGGTTACCGATACATATGTGGCGCCGTTTAGCCATATGCCGATACCAGCTGAGTTCGATATATTTCCGTTCGAGACCGTCAGGTCTTCGCCTGTCGCGACAATTCCGCTTGCGGTGGCCAACTCTGTCGTACCGTTAATGCTTCCGGCAAGTTCAATGATATCTCCGATAATGCGAACGTTTGCGCAGTTTATCACGACATTTTCAGCGTACGACTGGCTGAGCTGAGAGTCTTTGATCTGGCCACCCGAGTTACCATTGACGCCGGTAAGATTCGGACAATTCAAATTATGGTAACCTCGTTGTAGCAAAGAGTGACCGTCAATGACCACGTCGCCGCCGCCCAAATATGCCTCGGTGACCACGCTGCCCAAATCAACCGCGTCGATGTAACAATTAGGATAACCTAAACCATTGCACGTGCCGGTATAATTTGCATCAACCGAAAGACCGGAAATTCTGCAACCGTGATACGCGGTGAGCACTGCCACAGGGCTACCCACCGTCCCGTTCATTGGAAAGCTCGTCCCCACTGCAATGTGCACAAGCGGCAAGGTGCTGACTCCGCGCGAATTATTTGCAGTCGCCTGAAGATTGACGTATGGCCAACAACTCAGAGCCCAGTTCGTCATGTAGGTTGCCGGAATGGACGCGACCCAAGGTCCGGTATAGCCGAGCCATTCCTGAAGCGCGGTGCTGTCGTCTTTTGATCCGTCGCCAACGGCGCCCCATTCGTGCGGATCACCGCGATAATCAGCTTTTTGAAAACAATCTGTACCGGATGAAATGATTAGCGTTCCGCCATTTCCTCCAATCGTAAAAGGCGTGTTGGCCGGTATGTCTGATGTGATCGGTATGCTAACGGTAAATTTACCCGTCACTGTAGTGTCGGTAATCACCGTTCCGGGCGGGAATATTGTTCCTGACGTTACGGCGCTCCCTACGGTCGGTTTAGGGCCGGTTTTTGTATAGTAGATTTTGGTGTCGCCGATGAAGTTTTTTTCGGTCATAGGCGCACTGTAGGTTCCGTTATCGCAAGCGCCGATATCGGCAAACTGTCCACCGCCTCCGTCCCCGGGTGTGACATAACCTTGCGCAAAGATGGCGGAGCCAACCCCAGGCGCTTGGTGATCCAAACAGGTTGATGAACTGCCACTGCTAATACAAGGCACCGTGGTATAGGTTGTCGCGAATGATGATCGCGTGCCGATGAAAATCAGACTTGCCGCAATCAGACAGAATGCCCAGCTTTTGTGCGGAATTTGCATTTGCCCCTCCCCATGTGATTCGTACGATGGAACATGGCATAAGGAGCAAAAAATGAAAACCGTTAGATGCGAGCGCGCATTTTTGAAAATTTCAATCCTCATTGAGGGCTGTTTCGCGGCCCGCGCACGAGCTACTGGGTTCGTAAGAACCCGTGCTCGACGTTGTTATTGCCGTAGAAGCCCGTTATGTACCCCGCGGCGATCGCCTGCGGTTCTGTGCTCGTTGAGCCCGACGGGTCGAATGTCTTGAACTTACCGTCAACCGTCCTGAGAAAACCATGCTCCACACTACTGCCGTCGAGGTAAGAACCCGCGACTATGCCTTTATCGTTGATGCCGGTGACAAAAGTACCGGCCGATTTTGCAGGGTCAAAACTCGTAAACGTACCATCCGCTGTGCGAATAAACCCGTGATAAGCTTTCTGCGAATCTTCGTACGTTCCAGCGATGACACCAGCCTTGTTGATGCCGGAAGCAGAGGTTCCAATCGATCCCGGCGGATCAAAGCTCGTGACCGTACCGTTACCGCGCACAAAGCCGTGAGAAATTCGTGTACTGTCCAAATAATTGCCGGTAACGATGCCAGCCTCATTGATCGCCCGGGGATACGTGTCGATCGCGCCCGAAAGCTGGAAAGACTTCATCGTTCCATCCGCCTTGCGCACGAAACCCCACGCCTTCGCGCGCTGCGTCCCGCTCAAATAATAGAATCCCGTGATAATGCCCTTGTCGTTGATGGCAATCGCTTCCGTCGAACGTCCGAAGGCAAAAGTCGCTATAGCCCCGTCAGAACTGCGGATGAAACCGTCGACATGATGTTTGCTTACGGGAAAAGAACCCGTGACGACGCCCTTGTTGTTGACGCCCATCGGGGAGGTACCGTTATTACCCGACGCATCGAAACTGGTGATCGTGCCGTCAGCGGTGCGCAGGAAGCCGTGGGTGCCGCTGCTGTCCGCGTAAAAGCCGGTGACCGTCCCAAGCGCGTTCACGCTGTCGGGGTAGGTGGACAGCGAACCCGGAGGATCGAAAGTAATGATCGTCGCGCCTATGGCCGCACGGCTAATCCCCACAACGCATAATAGGAGAGCACAAACCTGCGCTGTCCGTGCTGCACGTTTCACCTTTGCGTTCTCCTTTGACCGGACGGGTACTGTCCTCCAAGTTTGCCCTACCTGCAAGGATAGTCTTAGAAGACGGTCCCGCGAAATTTCACATCTGCTATTTTGTCTCCGCAAGGAGCTGGCCGGTTTCGCCTTAGCAGCATGGCTCAAGACGGACGACACCGCCGGTTTCCAGCTCAAAATCCGCAAAGTGGGTCGGCGGCCATCAGTAGAAATCCAATTTGGTCAGAGATCGCCGCGACGTGCGCGAATCCAATCCTAAGCGTCGGTCGGTTGTAACGATGCGCGAGCGCCGGCACGGTGGGCGCACGCTCTCATTCGTTTTTAAGCATGAGGCAGACGCCATCAAGACAATCCTTGGCAATGTACATCCGTCCGCCAAAATCCGAGTGGACGAAGCGGCCCATTGGAACATTCTGCATGGCTATTACGCCGACGTGAAATCCGTCAACCACACCAAAGACGAATACATGGTCAAGGGTGTCCATACCAATTGGGTAGACTGCTGTTCTCGCGCACCGCCCCCTCCCCCGAAGCCCGAATGCGTCGACCGGGGGGCGGTTGCGCATCTCGTCAAATGACGCTATATTGCACGTCAGGAGACGGATATGGCCAGGCCACGCGCTGCCCGTGTCAGGGTGCCTGAGGCGGAGCTCCAGACCTTTTCGGA
>Ga0070731_10001394_pt1 | contig 25080 bp, 18 predicted proteins | sample Coa_R1_2_FD_66448 | JGI IMG/M metagenome (GOLD analysis project Ga0070731, IMG submission 66448) | Surface soil microbial communities from Centralia Pennsylvania, which are recovering from an underground coalmine fire - Coalmine... | ecosystem: Environmental > Terrestrial > Soil > Unclassified ... | reverse complement strand
TCATAGGCAGAATCTATTTCTTTATTCAAATAAATCTGGTCCCTGTCTCCCAAAATTATTTCTTTATAGGTACCGCCTTTTGCATGCTGAAAATTGGCCACCTGCAGCAAAAGGAAAAGTGTATCGGATTCACTCGGAAAATACACGACCCGTGATGCCCAAAAGGGAATTGTTTCCGCTTTTGTTTTGCCAGGCTGTCCGTTTCGCGCAACAAGGACGCCGTTAATGTATAAAGTATAGGAGGAATAAACGTCCGGCATTTTCAATGCCAGCTGTGGTCTTCTTGTTGGTAATAAGACCATCAGCTGATAACTGGCGAAACCCGCTGATGTGGCATAATGTCCGTCAACAAGATCATTTTTCCACAAAGACGGGAAATTGACAAACTCACGGGATGATTGGTTGACATCACCCGGAAATATTAATTCCTTCCAAAAAAATTGCCATTGACCATTTAATGCGACAGGCGAAGAAAATAAATTTTGACTGCGAAGATCCAATACCCCGTTTTGTGCCATTGCGGCCGCAGGCGGTGGTTCTGCCAGGCAGAGGTGATGAGCACACAGAAAAATGCAAAGGAGATATATTTGTCGGATCAGAATTTTCATGGGTCGGATGCTATTTTGCCAATGTCCTTATGGTCAATTTATAACGTGCTTTACGAGATTAAATGATATGGAATAAAATAAAAATAGAAAACATAGTATTTCCGATTATGAAACCTAGGAGTAAATACGTAACGAAACAATAAAGCCATCAATGAAGATGGCTTTATACTTAAACAAAAAATAATTGTTTGTTTAACTATCCTTTTTTGGGTTCGAGGAGTTTAAAGAATTGGTCTAGCTGCGGTAAAATCACGATACGGGTTCTGCGGTTTGCAGCGCGTCCTTCCGGAGTATCGTTTGTGTCAACCGGAACATATTCACTTCTTCCGGCCGCAGTCATGTGCGCGGGAGGAATTCCATATTGATTTTGTAAAATCCTTATTACAGATGTTGCGCGTTTAACGCTCAAATCCCAGTTATCCGTCAGCACGCCATTGCTGAAGGCAACATTGTCTGTATGTCCTTCCACCATGAATTCAATGTCAGGTTGATTTTTCAAAACCTGCGCCACTTTTCCCAGTACTTGTTTGGCATTTTCAGTCACCTGGTAGCGACCGCTCTTGAATAATAATTTATCGGAAATATCAATGTACACAACGCCTTTATCCACTTTAATGTTAATGTCCTTATCATCAAGATTACCGATAGCTCCTTTGAGATTCATTACAAGTGCCATATTGAGAGAATCTTTGTGAGCGAGGGCTTGTTGCAAGGTTTGGATGTATGCATCTTTTGCGCCCATATTATCCATTGATTTTCTGATGCTTTCCGCCTGCGTGCTGGAAATGACGGACATATCCTGCAGTTGTTTCAGGGCCTGGGTGCTGTTTTCCTTCAAATAAGCATTTTGTTTGGTAAGATCATCAACCTGGGACTGCAAAGCATTTTTCTTATTGTTACAATCTGCTGTCAGGTCGTTGCAATTTCTTAAATCGCCGCCTTGTTTTGCATATGCCGAATTCAACGAATCATATCTCGCCTGCATTTCTGCCTGCATTGTTTTAAATTTTTTGCTGCTTACACACGAAAAAAGAAAAACAGAAAATAAGCCTGAAAATAAAACTTGTTTAAAGTTCATATGGAGTTGTTTTAAATGATGAAATAATGGGCGCCGGATCAAGCCAGATAGTAGAAATTCAACTTAAGAGAAGGCAAAAATAAGTTATCAAAATGAAATATGTTGATAACATTTATATAAATTCTTTTACGCCGCGTATAAACTCTTGATAACCGTCCATTTGAAAACTCATGCTAAAAATCGTATCGGTGGAAACAAATTGCCAGCACGCAGGCTGGCTGGATGCCGCATTGCCTGACCTTTTCAAAAACCAAAAAAATTAGTTAGCGGTTTACTAAAAAAATTAGTGTGGAATAAAATAATTCTCTTACCTTCACCGAATCAATAATTTTGAAGCATAAAACTTACCATCATGATAAACGTAGAAAAACAAAAGGCGTTAAAACTTACCATTGATAAAATTGATAAAGATTACGGCAAGGGTACCGTAATGATGATGAATGAAAAAAGCATGGAACCCATGGACGTGATCTCAACCGGTTCAATAGGATTGGATGTGGCATTGGGGGTTGGGGGTTTACCACGCGGCCGCGTGATTGAGATTTATGGACCGGAATCCTCCGGTAAAACCACCATTGCGACGCATGTAATTGCAGAAGCGCAGAAAAAAGGAGGTATGTGTGCCATTATTGATGCGGAGCATGCGTTTGACAGTGTTTACGCAAGAAAGCTGGGCGTCGATATTGACAACCTGTTGATCTCGCAACCTGATTATGGAGAACAGGGATTGGAGATTGCAGATCGCCTTATATTGTCCGGCGCTCTTGATGTGGTAGTGATTGATTCGGTTGCCGCTCTTGTTCCAAAAGGAGAGCTGGAAGGTGAAATGGGTGACAGTAAAATGGGTTTGCAGGCGCGTTTAATGTCACAGGCGTTAAGAAAATTAACCGCGACGATCAGTAAAACCAATACCATTTGTATTTTTATTAACCAGCTGCGCGAAAAAATCGGGGTGATGTTCGGAAATCCCGAAACGACAACCGGTGGCAACGCATTAAAATTTTATTCCTCAGTAAGGCTCGATATCCGCCGTATGGCCCAGATTAAAGATGGCGAAGAAGCAGTGGGCAACAGAGTAAAGGTAAAAGTGGCAAAAAATAAAGTGGCTCCGCCCTTCCGCGTAGCTGAATTTGATATTGTTTTTGGCGAAGGCATTTCAAAAACAGGAGAAATCGTTGATATGGGGGTTGAATTGGGAATAGTTCAAAAAAGCGGAAGCTGGTTCAGTTACAACAGCGATAAATTGGGCCAGGGGAGAGATACGGTAAAACAATTACTGCACGATAATCCTGAACTCGCTAACGAAATAGAATTGAAGATCCGGGAAAAGATAAAAGAAACGCAGGTTGTATAAATGCTGGTAAGTATGGGTTAGTAAATACGGATCCCGCTCGTAAAAGAGCGGGATTTTGTTTTTATACAAAGTCTGGGAAATAATTGCTATGCCTGTGTAAAATAAAAAGGGGTCTGAATAGAAATTCAACCCCGTTTTAAAATCCAATATCCTATGAAAAACCGCCGTAAAGATAACTGATAACCTTCAATTATGCAATATCACTTTCCGGTAATTTTTTATTAATTAATATTAATTTAAAATCAGTTTTTTATTAACTGTTGTAAAATGTTTCTGTTGTGGTCGTTATCAATAATTCGCAGAATGTATGTCCCCCTATCCAATGTTGAAACATCTATTACCTGTAAGCCCTGGTGCAGCTGAACATTGAGCCTTGTTATCCCTAAAGAATTTAATACCTGCATATTCACGGGGTGATCTGTCTCGACGATTAATAATTTATCTACAGGATTGGGATAAACTTTTAGCGACAGATTTTTTGAGGTACTTATTTGCAAAGATTTTGAATAAAAGAACTTTCCTGATTTATCAACATACTTGACTCTGTAAAAATTAAATCCGGAGACAGAAGCATTATCAGCGACTTCGTACTGAATATTACCAGGGGACTTTTTTATTGCGCCAATGGTTTCAAAATTATTGCCGTCTTCGCTTTTTTCTATAACAAAATAATCATCAGCACTGACGCGATCTGCCTGCCACTGCAGCAATACCCTGTTATCGTCTTTAATGGAGTAGGAGAAGTTAGAAAAAAGAGAATCCGCCTCATCAATAGAAATATTTCCTTTTGTTGAATCACTGAGCTGCTGTGCGGTAACGACAAAACAACACAGGCAAATTATTGAGGTAAGCCAAAAAAACTTCTTCATGGGATGCTTGATAATAAAACGGGGGGACGGAAATCTCGCAAGAAACAAATTTTGTGCCGATTACGTAACGACAAGTCATTCCGGTAATTTCTTTCAGAATGTTATAATCATCTTAAAAAAGAAACATTACCTTTTCACCATTGGTGTATTAATAAAAAAAGCTTCTATGCAAAATCGAAAAATGGCTGCCCGGAAAAGAATTGCCCTGGTTGCGCATGACAATAAAAAACCGGAATTGATTGAATGGGCCGTTTATAATAAAACCGCATTATCCAGGCACCGGCTTTATGCTACGGGTACAACCGGCAAATTGCTGGAAGATGCTCTTGACCAGTCCATAACAAAATTTCTCAGCGGGCCGCTTGGGGGCGACCAGCAGGTGGGCGCACGTATTTCCGAGGGCAAGATTGATGTGTTGATATTTTTTTGGGATCCTATGGAAGCCCAACCCCATGATCCTGATATAAAAGCGTTGCTGCGGTTAGGTGTAGTCTGGAATATTCCCATTGCCTGCGACCGCGCCACCGCAGATTTTATGCTTACATCTCCATTGATGTATGAAGATTACGAAGTAATAATTCCGGATTACCATACCTATATAAACCGGGCTCAGCGGGGAGCCGCAATTAATTCATCAAATAATAATATTGTTTGACCTAATTTTAGAAAGTTCAAAAAATTCAATCTCAATCAATTTTTCATGAAAAGAACTTTTCTTGCGGTGATATTATTATTCGCCCTTTCACAAAAGTCCCGGACTCAACCATTAACCGGTTTTAGTGAAACCTCATCTGCGAAACAACGGAGTGCGGAAAAACAATTTGACGATTTTCTCGATACAGCGGATATTGATCATTTTATAAAAGAAATGTCTTCGCGTCCGCATCATGTTGGCTCACCGGGAGACAAGGCCGTATCCGAATTTATTTATAACAAATACAAAAGTTGGGGTTTTGATGTAAATATCGAGACATTTTATGTTTTATTTCCCACGCCGAAAGTTCGATTGCTGGAAATGACCGGACCAAAACCGTACAAAGCTTCCCTCATGGAGCCCGCTTTGAGCGAAGACGCGACTTCCAACCAGACAAAAGAACAATTACCGCCGTTTAACTGCTATTCGCCTGACGGCGACGTCAGCGGCGAATTGGTTTTTGTGAATTATGGCATACCGGAAGATTATGAATACCTGGACCGGTTGGGCATTGACGTCAGGGGCAAAATTGTCATCGCCAAGTACGGACATTCCTGGCGCGGCATTAAACCAAAAGTTGCCCAGGAACATGGCGCAATTGGATGTATCATTTATTCCGATCCAAAAGATGACGGGTATTTTGAAGGAGATGTATATCCGAAAGGGGCATTTAAAAACGAATATGGTGTGCAGCGAGGTTCAGTGATGGACATGCCGATCTACCCCGGCGACCCGCTTACACCCGGCATTGGCGCCACAAAAGATGCAAAAAGAATTGACAGAAAAGATGCAGCCAATTTGCTTAAGATTCCCGTCCTCCCGATAAGTTATCATGACGCTACGCCACTGTTACAATCGCTCGATGGACCTGTCGCTCCCGAACAATGGCGCGGAGCTTTGCCTCTTACTTATCATATCGGACCGGGAAAAACAACTGTTCATTTGAAATTAGCGTTCAATTGGGACATCAAACCGATAAACGACGTAATTGCCACGATGAAGGGAAGCGAATATCCGGATGAATGGGTTGTGCGCGGAAATCATTTTGACGCCTGGGTAAATGGTGCCAGTGATCCGATCAGCGGGCAAGCGGCAATGCTGGAAGAAGCAAAAGCTGTCGGACAATTAGCCAAAACCGGATGGAAACCGAAACGCACCATTGTTTATTGTTCCTGGGATGGGGAAGAACCTGCGTTGCTTGGTTCGACAGAATATGTTGAACAGCACATTACCGAGCTGCAGCAAAAAGTAGTTACCTATATTAATTCCGATGGTAATGGCAGAGGCTTTTTGGGCGCTGAGGGTTCTCACGCCTTAGAACCTTTTGTCAATGAAATTGCAAAGGATGTCGTCGATCCGGAAATGGGCATCAGCATCCTGGACCGCAGAAGGTCCCGCGATTTGATATCAGCAGAAAAAGACAGCAAAAAATTACAGGAGCTGCTCAGTAAAAAGACAATGGATATCGGAGCGATGGGGTCGGGTTCAGATTATTCTCCGTTTATACAGCACGCGGGTATTCCCTCTCTCGACTTCGGATTTGGAGGGGAGGACGCAGGCGGAGAGTATCATTCAATTTATGATTCCTACGATGACTACCGTCGTTTTAAGGATCCAACTTTTATATATGGATTGATCCTGGCAAAGACAGCCGGTCGTGCAACATTGCGGCTTGCCGATGCGGAACTTGTTCCTTTTGATTTCAATTCCCTTGAAAGGACCGTCAGCAAATATCTCGCTGAATTGCTGACGCTGCTTGATCAAACCCGTGAAAATACAACTTCACAAAACAAATTGATTGCAGACCAGCAATTTAAATATGCCGGGGATCCAACAAAAAAATTATCAGCTCCCCCAATCAAAGAGGAGGTACCCTATTTAAATTTTTCATCCTTGCAAAATGCTTTGCACGACTTGGGAAAAACAACGAATGAACTTAAACAGGATTTGGGAAAAACAATTCCGGCTGCAAAACAAGACAGCATCAATAAAAAGCTTTATCAGGCGGAACAAAATCTTTTAGCCGATGATGGTTTGCCAAGAAGAAGTTGGTATAAACACACCATCTACGCTCCGGGATTTTATACAGGATATGGAGTGAAAACATTACCAGGGATCCGTGAAGCTATTGAACAACGCCATTGGAAAGAAGCACAGGACCAAATCGAAGTCGTGGCAAAAACCATCACAAAATTTAATCGTTATCTGCAGGCTATTGTAACGCAGATTCAATGAGACTCTTTAACATCATCAAATGCATTATGCATGGAAGACTGCCGATGTCTCGGGATGCAGGCAATCAGGATCTTCCCTCCGGGAACAGACTGATACCATGAAAAGTCAGGCCGTTAGGCAAAAATCACATCAGATGTTAACTAAAATTTGCCATATGGTTCGGATTTATTTCGCTAATTTTAATTCACCCTCCTCCGATTACACCAACCTCTACTGTTGAATTATTGCTGATTGAAAATTTTTCTACGATATACCAAACGTACGGTAGCGGGGGTAATTGCCTTGTTGCTTATTGCCTGGATCATCCTGTGGGCATACTTGTCCTTAAATGAAAAGGGTATCTCAGAAAAAATAAAAACCGAATTAGAAAAAAAAACGAGTGCAAAGATTTCAATTGGCGAAGTCGGCATTTCATTCCTCCATACATTTCCTTTTATTTCCTTACAGCTTTCAAAAATTGTGGTCAGAGACAGTTTGTGGGCCACCCACAAACACGATCTGCTGGATGCAGAAAAAATCTACGCGCAGATAAACCCTTTTAAGCTCTTGTTTGGACAATCCCCGTTCCGTAAACTTGTTGTGGAAAATGGCACATTTTATCTTTTTACTGATTCACTGGGTTATTCAAACATCAATATATTTCGTAAGCAGCAAAAACCGGACGAAAAAGAAAATGAAACGTATCCCGACATCGCTGCCGAGAACATGGAATTTATTGTCGAAAAAAAACTGCACAATAAATTATTCGATTTTAAAATTTACGAACTGAGTTCTTCTATAAAAAAATTCAATCATGTTCTGCTGTTTGACGCAGATATACATTTATTTGTGCGGGACATGATATTTAACCGGAAAAACGGCAGTTATCTGCATGAAAAAAAAGTTTCCGGAAATTGTTTTGCTGAATATAGTTTGAAAAGCAAAATTTTATCGTTCGAGGATATTACTTTAGCAATTGATGATCATCCCTTTTTAGTTTCGGGAAAATTCTTTACCAAATTAAACCCTGCCCCATTTGAACTTGCCATAAAAACAAAAGGCATTGATTATAAACAAACTGTTGATTTTCTCAGTGATAATCTCCGCAAAAAACTGAATGAATATAATATTGATAAGCCGATAAACCTCAGTGCCACCCTGGATGGAAGCGATCCTTTGCCTCCCAGTCCAGTCATCCATTTATCGATTGATGCCAACAATGTTACGGTGACAACGCCTTTTGAAATTTTTACAAATTGTTCTTTTGACGGTCGTTTCTTTAACAGGATGGATTCAACGAAAATGCCGCGAGATGAAAATTCTTTTTTGCGCTTCAATCATTTTTCCGGCCTGTCGGAAAATATAAAATTATACGCAGACAGTATAATTTTAAGTAACCTTGTTCAGCCTACATTGACATGCAATATTCGTTCAACGTTTGGATTGGAGTCATTAAATACGATTTTGGAAAGTAAGGATATTGACTTTGGAAAAGGAACTGCAAAACTTGATATTGTATATAAGGGGCCGGTTGAATCCGGAGACAGCATTGATGCAGACATCAATGGTAATATTTCTTTTGACAGCGCGTCAATAAAATATATGCCAAAAAACTTTTTGCTTTCGTCATGCAGCGGCAAACTGGTTTTTCAGAATAAAGATGTATTGATAGAACAACTCGTTGCGCACACAGGTTCCACTGCATTGAGAATGAATGGTGGAATAAAAAGCCTGATGTCTTTGATTGATAAGAGCCCCGACAAACTCTTTTTAAACTGGAATATTTTTTCGCCGAAAATAGACTTGCATGATTTCAAGGCATTCATGCGAAAAAGTACTAACGCATCTGCTATCGGTTCATCAAACAAAAAATCAAAAAGATTTTTTTCAAAACAGGTTTCGCAAATGGACAGTTTATTGCGAGCGTGCGATGTCCATTTGCAGGTAAAAGCAACCGCCCTGGAGTACAAGAAATTTCAGGCAACCAATATCAACGCAGCCGTTGTTTTAAAAAATAATACGATCATGTTTGACAGCGTGTCGCTCAATCATGCAAATGGTTCCATTGTGCTTTCTGGCTTTGCCAAAAACGAGGATAACAATAATTCACTGAATATACATTCGGCCATAAATAATGTGGATATCGACAAGATGTTATTTTCATTTGAAAATTTTGGACAGGATGCGATAACCGAAAAAAATATCCGAGGTAAACTGAAAGCCGATGTAAATTTTTTAGGATCGATGAATAATAACCAGGAAGTCGTGCCAGGGAGCATGGAAGGCAATGTTGAGTTCAGTTTGAAAAACGGAGAGCTGATCAATTTTGAGCCAGTCGAAAACATTTCTAAAAAGGTATTTAAGGATAGAAATTTTTCTGATGTCCGGTTTGCAGAATTAAATGACAGGTTTGACATTAAAGGATCGGCGATAAAAATAAACCGCATGGAAATTGAATCCACGGTGATCACTTTATTTGTCGAAGGAATTTACGATACAAAAAGAGGCACGGACATGAGCATTCAGGTTCCTTTGAGTAATTTAAAGGCAAGAAGCGACGATACGATACCTGCAATAAAGGGAGTGAACAGCAAAACCGGGCTCAGTGTGCGTTTACGCGCAAAGACAGGCAACGACGGAAAATTAAAAATCACCTGGGATCCTTTTAAAAAGGCGCTTAAGGACATGAAGAAAACAGAAGAAGAAAATGCATCAAAATAATTCAACCATTTTCAGCAGTAGTTGTTGTATCGTTGGCAATTATGTTAATTTTACATCCCTTCAATTTTCATGCAGTTTAATATTCATACATCGTATCAGCCGGCCGGCGATCAGCCACAGGCAATTGAGCAATTGACCGAAGGGATTAATAACGGGGAAAGATATCAAACACTATTGGGCGTTACCGGTTCGGGTAAAACATTTACCATTGCCAATGTCATTCAAAATGTTCAAAAACCGACATTGGTTATTACCCACAACAAAACGTTGGTAGCCCAGCTTTATGGCGAGTTCAAACAGTTCTTTCCGGAAAATGCCGTCGGCTACTTTGTTTCTTATTATGACTATTATCAGCCTGAGGCATACATGCCCGTAAGTGATGTATACATTGAAAAAGATCTTTCCATCAATGAAGAATTGGATAAACTGCGGTTGCAGGCGACGGCGCAGTTGCTCAGTGGCAGAAGAGATATTATCGTTGTTGCCTCGGTGAGTTGTATTTATGGTATGGGAAATCCTACTGATTATGAAAATGGGATAATCCGTATAGCTCAAAGGCAATCCATTTCCCGGCAGGGCTTTTTGCACGCACTGGTGAATTCCCTGTACAATAGGACACAAACGGATTTTACCAGAGGCACCTTTCGGGTGAAAGGTGATACGGTTGATATCAATCTTCCTTATGTTGACTTTGGTTACCGCATAACTTTTTTTGGCGATGAAATTGAAGAGATAGAGAGTTTTGACGTAAATACCGGCAAGAGAATTGGCAAAATGGACAACGCCGCAATTTTCCCTGCAAATTTATATGTTGCGCCAAAAGATATGATGCAGCAAATTCTCTATGAGATACAGGATGAACTTGCCGCACAGGTAACCTATTTCAAAAATAGCGGAAAATTTATTGAAGCACAACGATTAAGCGAGCGTGTAAATTATGACCTGGAAATGATTCGCGAACTCGGATATTGTAATGGCGTAGAAAACTATTCACGCTTCTTTGACAGGCGACATCCAGGGACGAGACCTTTTTGTTTGTTGGATTACTTCCCGAAAGATTTTTTGTGTGTGATAGATGAAAGTCATCAAACCATTCCGCAAGTGAGTGGGATGTATGGCGGAGATCGAAGCAGAAAACTGGTTTTGGTTGATTATGGTTTCCGTTTGCCTTCTGCGTTAGATAATCGTCCGTTGAATTTTCATGAATATGATTCTTTATTAAATCAAAGCATTTTCGTTTCTGCGACACCGGGCGATTATGAGCTGGAAAAAACCGGCGGAATTGTGGTAGAGCAGGTAGTGCGCCCCACGGGACTTCTCGATCCGCCAATTCAAATTCGTCCAAGCGTAAACCAAATCGACGATCTTTTAGATGAAATTGATAAGACCATAAAAAAAGGAGATCGCGTTTTGGTAACCACACTCACCAAACGAATGGCTGAAGAAATGGACAAATATCTTCATCGCATCAATATCAAATCAAAATACATTCACAGCGAGGTGCAGACCCTGGACCGGGTTGAAATTTTGAGGCAATTGCGGTTGGGAGAAATTGATGTGCTCGTCGGTGTAAACCTATTGCGTGAAGGTCTGGACTTGCCGGAAGTATCGCTTGTCGCCATCCTGGATGCAGACAAGGAAGGTTTTTTAAGAAACGAAAAATCGCTCACCCAAACTGCCGGGCGCGCAGCAAGGAATGTGGATGGGTTTGTCATATTTTATGCTGATATCATTACGGAAAGTATGCAGCGAACCATTGATGAGACCACCCGTCGCCGTCAAAAACAGGTTGCCTATAATATGGAACATGGCATTACACCGGCAACCATAATAAAATCAAAACAACAGGTTTTTGCACAAACTGCTGTGCTCGATATAAAAAATTATGATCCAAAAAATCCTTATGCCATTGCACCGGATGAAGATTTAGTAACCATTCCGGCAGAAGACCAGGAAACATATAAGACCATTCCGCAAATGGAAAAAGCCATTTCGAAAATTAAAAAGGAAATGGAAAAGGCTGCGCGTGACCTGGACTTTATGGAAGCCGCACGTTTGCGGGATGAAATGTTTCTGCTCCAAAAGAACCTTGAAGCCATGAAGTGATTCATAAACCCTCGGGAACGAGGCCTTATTATTTTTATTGTACTGTCTTTCAAAAATTTACCCTTAGTCCCATCGTTTTTTTTCCCCGGCACATTGCAATATAAATAACCTCGCGTCGTTTTAATAGCGAACGCCTAAATCCAAATACTATGGGAAACCCCTACCGTAAACTATTTAATTTATTCGCATTCTCATTACTCGCATTTGCTGTTTACATCAATTTCTTTCGCAGCGACAATAACCAGTTGCCGGAAAGAAAAATTCCTTTTGGACAAGCAAATATTTCTGTTCCACAAAAATCAATGCTTACATCTGATGCCAACAAAATGCCTTTGGCAAAAGTGGAAAAGAAAAATTAACGGCGCTTACCTCTGAAATTTATTGTTTTCCAAAGCTTTTCTGAAACGGCTATTGGAATTTATTACCTTAGCTGAATGGGTAAAAAGCTATTTCTTCTTGACGCAATGGCGCTGATATTCCGTGCCTATTATGCATTGATTCGCAATCCGCGCATTACTTCAAAAGGACGGAACACAAACGCGCAATTCGGATTCACCACAACACTGGTAGACCTTATCAATAATCAGCATCCAACGCACATGGCCGTTTGCTTTGATACGCACGCACCTACTGAACGCCATACTGATTTTGCTGACTATAAAGCAAACCGCCAGGAAGCCCCTGAAGACCTGCTCAGCGCGCTGCCGGATATTAAATCCATTGTTACCGGTTTCAATATTCCTGTTGTTGAATTAGATGGCTTTGAAGCAGATGACATCATTGGCACATTAAGCAAAAAGGCTGCCGCGGCAGGATATGAAGTGTATATGGTAACGCCCGACAAAGATTACGGGCAATTGGTTTCTGAAAAAATAAAAATTTACAAACCGCCATACCAGGGTGGGACTGTTGAGATTATCGGACCCGAAGAAGTTTGCGAAAAATGGAACATAAAAGAAGTGTCGCAGGTTATTGATATTTTGGGGTTGATGGGCGATGCCGTGGATAATATACCCGGCATTCCGGGCGTGGGAGAAAAAACTGCAGCGAAATTATTAAGTGAATATGAAACCCTGGAAAACGTCCTGGAAAATGCAGAAAAAATAAAGGGAGCATTGGGGGAAAAAGTAAAGGCAGGAAGGGATCTTGCAACAATGAGTAAAAAACTCGCAACGATAATCGTTGATGTTCCCGTAGAATTTCACGAAGAAAATTTCAGGCTGAAAGAATGGGATAGAACGATCTTAAAAGACGTTTTTGCAGAACTTGAATTCAAAACGCTCGGCAAAAGAATTTTAGGGGAGGACTTCAATGTTTTTGCCGGTCCTCCGACCGGTGTACAAACAGATTTGTTTGGTGCCCCTGTGGAAACAAAAACAGAAAAACCCGAGCCAAGAAATCAACCCGAAAATATCGAGGAGACCCAACCCGGTGAAGGGATAATTGCCAGCAGGAATATCCAGAACACACCTCATACTTATTACACGATAAGCGGCGAAAAAGAAATTGACGATCTCATTGGGAGATTATCTTCGCAAAAAGAAATATGTTTTGATACGGAAACAACAGGTATTGATGCCAATGATGCAGAATTAGTAGGCCTCAGTTTTTCAACCAAACCCGGCGAAGCCTATTATGTTCCTTGTCCGCCGGACCAGGAAGAAACAAAAAAAATTCTTAATCAATTCAACCTGCTTTTTAAACGGCCGGGAATAACATGGGTCGGGCAGAATTTAAAATATGATATGCTGATGATGAAATGGTATAATGAAGAATTGAAAGGAGATATTTTCGACACGATGCTTGCCCACTATGTTATTGAGCCCGATGGAAAGCGCAGCATGGACTTGCTGAGCGCGCAATATCTCGGCTATGAGCCGGTCCATATAGAAGAGTTAATTGGTAAGAAAGGGAAAACCCAGGGAAATATGCGCGATGTAGAAATAGAAAGAATTAAAGAATACGCCGCGGAAGATGCGGACATCACCCTTCAACTGAAACATGTTTTTGTTCCCTTGTTAAAAGAAAAATCCGTGGAGAAAGTTTTTGCCGAGGTGGAAAATCCATTGGTGAAGGTATTAACCGATATGGAATTTGAAGGAGTCAGAATCGATGAAGATTTTTTAAAAGAATATTCAAAACAATTGGAAAGGGATGCAAAAATTGCAGAGGATAATGTGTATAAACTGGCAAAAGAACAAGCGGGCGTAGGACCATTCAATCTTTCGTCTCCCAAACAACTGGGTGAAGTGCTTTTTGATCATTTGAAACTCGATCCAAAAGCAAAAAAAACCAAAACCGGGCAATATGCAACGGGTGAAGATGTGTTGTTAAAGCTCTCCCACAAGAGCAAGATCGTTGAAGACATTCTGGCTTATCGAGAACTGACTAAGTTAAGATCGACTTATGTAGACGCGCTGCCGGTTATGGTTAACCGAAAAACAGGAAGGGTGCACACCTCATACGCACAGGCTGTTGCAGTGACGGGAAGGCTTTCAAGCAATAATCCAAATCTTCAAAATATCCCGGTTCGGACTGAACGGGGAAGAGAAATCAGGAAAGCATTTATTCCGCGTGATGATAAACATATTCTTCTGTCCGCCGATTATTCCCAGATCGAATTACGCATTGTCGCGGCCATAAGCGGTGATCCGGCTATGTGCGAGGCTTTTAAACAAAATAAGGATATTCATACGGCAACCGCGGCAAAGGTGTACAATGTTGATGAAAAAGATGTTACCAAGGAAATGCGTTATAAGGCAAAAAGCGTAAACTTCGGTATTATTTATGGACAAGGCGCTTTTGGTTTGGCAGATAACCTGGGAATCAGCCGCAGCGAAGCCAAAGAAATCATTGATAATTATAAAAAACAATTTGCCAATATCCAGAAATATATGGATGATACCATAAATTTTGCGCGCGAACATGGATACGTGCAAACATTAATGGGCAGAAAACGTTGGTTAAAAGATATCAATAGCGCCAATTTTACCGTTAGAGGTTTTGCTGAACGCAATGCCATCAATTCTCCGATACAAGGAACGGCTGCGGATATGATCAAACTGGCGATGATAAAAATTCATGACTCGTTTAAACAAAACAAATTTGCTTCAAAAATGATTCTTCAGGTGCATGACGAATTGGTTTTTGATGCGCCGATTGAAGAATCCGAACAAATTAAACCCATAATCCTCAATTGTATGCGAGGGGCGCTATCGCTGCCAAACGGAGTTCCGGTAGAAGCAGAGGTCGGCTGGGGAATTAATTGGTTAGAAGCGCATTAAATTTCCACATTAACATATCCTTTGTATTTAAAAAACAAACTTTAGTGTTTATGGATAGTCCTACACAAGCAATTTTTAGTTATCATGACCAAAATTTTTACACAAAAAGTATATTTACATATTAAATTTTTACATATGAAAATTCTCCAAATTGGCTTATCTCTTTTATTCAGCACCATTTTGTTTGGCGCTGCAAGAGCAGATGATCAATGGCCGCAAACCATAACTGCTTCTGATGGAACAGTGATAAAAATCTATGAACCGCAGCCCGAATCATTCCAGGGTGATGTGCTAAAAGCAAGATCTGCGATATCCATTTTAGAAAACGGTCAGAGCGATCCCACATTTGGTACATTTTGGGAAATTGCTACTGTTCAGACAGACCGGGATAACCGGCAGGTAAATATTGAGTCAGTAAAAGTTCCAAACCTCAAACTTCCCGGTGATCTGGATGCCAACAAAATAAGTTACCTGAAAACAACTCTTGAAACCGAAATTCCAAGACTCAGCATCAACCTGTCTTTGGATAATGTTCTTGCTTCCTTGGATCAGAACGCTGAAGAAAAAAAGTTGTCCAAGGATTTAAACAACAATCCTCCGAAAATTTATTATGCGAACAAACCTTCTCTGCTGGTAACTATTGATGGTCAGCCAAAGATTCAGCATAACAATAATTGGAACGTGGATGTTGTTGTCAATACGCCTTTCACGATCGTAAAATATAATGATGGCAATTATTATTTATATGGAGGAAAACATTGGTATATGGCGCAGTCAGCAACCGGACCTTTTGCCTATACAGATAATGTGCCGCCGGCATTTGGACAAATTGAAACCGCTGTCAATAATGCAAATACAGATCCCGGTTACACGGATTCAGCATCTGCCCAAAGTGATGTTATTTCTGATATCCTGGTCAGCACCACACCTGCAGAACTTATCCAGACAAACGGACAAGCAAGCTGGGAGCCGGTTCAGGGAACAAATCTTTTGTATGTAAGCAATTCTCAAAACGATATTTTTTTGGACCAGGGTACTAACCAATATTATGTTTTGCTATCCGGCCGTTGGTATAAATCTCCCAACGTGCAGGGACCATGGCAATTTGTTGCTGCCAATGCCTTGCCCCAGGATTTCGCAAAAATACCCGAAGGTTCTCCGAAAGACAATGTACTGGCCAGCGTTGCCGGAACGGATGCTGCCCGTGAAGCCGTGCTGGATGCTCAAATTCCGCAAACGGCCAAAGTTGACCGGCATAATGCAACGGCCAATGTCACTTATGATGGAAATCCTGATTTCCAAAATATTCAGGGCACAGATATGCAATATGGCGTGAACACCCCAAATTCAGTCATCAGATTTCATGGAAGATTTTATTGCGTGGACAACGGGGTTTGGTTCGTGTCCGAAAATGCGCAAGGACCCTGGACCGTATGTACAGAGAGACCTGACGAGGTGGATATGATCCCGCCGAGCTGCCCGGATTACAATATGAAATATGTCGACATTTATGACGTAACACCGGATTATGTCTATATGGGCTATACACCGGGTTATCTTAATACCTATGTGTATGGTCCTACAGTTGTATACGGAACGGGATTTTATTATGATCCCTGGTGGGGTTCATATTATTATCCACGCCCATATACCTGGGGATTTGGAATGAATTACAATCCATGGTTCGGCTGGAGTTTTGGATTTGGCTATGGATTTGGCTGGTTTAACGTAGGTTTTGGCGGCGGCATTTGGGGCGGATGGCGCGGTGGATGGTGGGGACCTGCAGTATATCATCCAGCTTATCGCTGGGGCGGTGGCCGTTTCGGTTACAGCACGGCATATTATGGTAACCGCATTGGCGTCAACAGGGCCATTATCAGAAACAATGTTCGTTACACCAATAACATTTACCACTATAATCACAGTGTGGTAACAGCCAATAATGCACGTTTCGCCAATGGGGCAAACAGAAATAATTTTAATCGTGCCGGCAATGCGGTAAACAATCCGAACAGGCCTGGGGTTACCAGAAATGGATTTTCCAATAACGGACTAAATAACCGGGCAAATACCCAAAATGTAAGATCTCCGAATAATGTTACCACCGACAGGTCCGGAAATGTTTTTCAAAGAAATACGCAAGGTCAGTGGCAGCAGCGCCAGCAGAGACAATGGCAACCTGTTAATAATAACCAACAAGTGCAAACCCTGAATCGCCAGCAGCAGATGCGCGACAGAGGGCAAACACGCACCCAGAATTTCCAGGCTACACGCCAAAGTTTTAGCCGTCCGAGCGGGGGCGGCGGAAGTACCAGATCAGGCGGCAGCGGGGGTGGTGGCCGTTCCGGGGGTGGCAGGAGAAATTAAAAAATAATTTTTAAAAATAATGAGCGCTTACATGGCGCTCTTTATTTTTGCATCAATCACCATGCATATTCCGGATTATTTAAATGCCTTTCGCCAAATCAGCATGCGATATGTTATCATCGCGGGCATAGGTTTTATTTTGTTTTATATCCTTTTTAAAAAAAAATGGGCGTATAGGAAAATCCAAACCAAATATCCAAGGCTAAAAGATTATTTGCGTGAAATGGGGTTTTCTTTTTTTACCATGTCCCTGTTTGCATTGGTTCCGTTGATTTTTATCCGGAATAAATCCGTTGTGGTCCACACCACATTTTATACAAGGATCGATCAACATGGTTGGGTTTATTTTTTTCTTGCGTTTCCCCTGATGTTTATCATCCATGACACCTATTTTTATTGGATGCACCGGTTGATGCATCACAAAAAAATATTCAGGTTGTTTCATCTCGTCCATCATCAATCAATCAATCCGTCACCGTGGGCTGCCTACGCGTTCCATCCGTTGGAAGCGGTGATTGAAGTGGGGATATATCCCCTGTTTCTATTTACTCTTCCCATTCATTATTTACATTTTTTCATTTTCTTTTTGCTTTCACTGATTTATAATGTTTACGGACATCTGGGGTTTGAACTATATCCAAAAGGTTTCAGCAACAATCGGGTTGGTAAATGGATAAACACGTCGGTAAATCACAATCAGCACCATCAATATTTCAAAGGGAATTATGGCTTGTATTTTTTGTTTTGGGACAGAATGATGGGAACAATCCGCGATGATTATGATCAAAAATTCAGGGAAGTGAATGCGCGCAAAAAAATAATTGCCGTCACCAGTTAGATGCATTTCCTTTTTCTCGTCCAACCATCCGCACAAATCCTTCTGCGGCTTTCACGCCCATTTCCACTCCCCGAAATTTTTCCATGATCTCATGTCCGCAACCATAGATTCCCGGTGGATCCTGGCTCAGGTGGCAATAAACGGCTTTGCGCTTTTGCTCCTGTGTTGCGGTAATATCAATATAATCGGTTGGTTTGAAAGTTAAGGTTTGCTCTCCGGTGCAAACTTCAAAAAAATAAAGATCAAATTTTTGTTCAGCACGAATCCAGCATTGGATGCTCAGCAGGGCTGCGACCTGATGGTCTTTGTGTGCGTCTATCGGCCAATGTGTAAAAACAATATCCGGCTTTTGTTCTCCAAGAATGGTTTGTAATTTTTTTACCCAGTCATTGGTTATGATGGTGTCGCCATCGGTTTGTCCTGCGAAAATTGGCTTTGCTTTTAATATTTTACACGCTGCGATCGCTTCACTGGTTCTTATTGTTGCAGCTTCGTCGTTTGTTTTTCCGGGAATTCCCGCTTCCCCCCTGGTTAAATAAATAATGGTTATTGCATGCCCTGCGGCAGCAAGCTTTGCCAAGGTACCGCCACAGCCGCTTTCAGGGTCATCGGGGTGTCCCCCGACGCAAACGACTTTCATTGGTTTTGTTTCTTCTGAAATTTTTTTGCTTAAAACAGCAGGCAAAGACAAGATGCCCATTCCGGAAAGAGAAGTTTTTACAAACCCACGGCGAGATGAATTTTTCATGCAGGTAGTTTATCGACAGGAAAGATAGAAAAATTAGGCGCTGAAAATTGCCAGATTTATATTTTATTTGAAAATGGAGTTTGCGATTTTCGGTTTACCTTGCACATCCTTTAAAAAGAAACAAATATTATGGAATATAGTAAAATTGTTGCCGTAACCGGCCTGCCATCTTTGTTCGAATTGATCAGCAGCAAAGCCGATGGCGCTATTGTCCGCTCACTGGATGATAAGACCACAAAATTTGTTTCCAGCAGAATTCATAAAATGACGCAACTGGAAACCATTGAAGTATTCACTACGAAAGACAATGTAAATCTTGTTGAAGTTTTTAAATCCATGGAAGGTTCCGGGGAGAAATTACCGGATGAAAAAGACAATGCTGAATTAAGCAAGTATTTCAAGAAAGCATTTCCGGATCTTGATTTTGAAAAAGTATACGCCAGTGATATGAAAAAAATGGTGAAATGGTTTGCCGTGTTGAAAGCCAATGACATTGAATTGGCCTTGAGTGAGCCACCTGCCGAAGAACCGGTTATTGAACAAAAGAAAGAAGAACCGGTTGTCAAAAAGAAAAAAGAGGAAAAGGCAGTTGTTCAGGAGGAAAAAAAGGATTCCAAAGTTCAAAAAGAAACGCCACCCAAAAAGAAAACCACCCCTGCAAAAAAAGAAGCTGAGCCAAAAGAAGAAAAAGGGAAAGCTAAAAAACCAGCAGCGACCAAAAAAACCCCGGCAAATCCTAAAACAAAAAAGAAATAAGGAAAATAATAATGAAGTATAGCGCCGACATTAAAAAACCGGAAAGATATTTTTTACCCGAAGACTTTATCATCACCACCTGGGAAAACCTGGAACCTTATTTTAAAGATCTTGCTGAAAGAAAAATTGTGTCGAAGAACGATTTGGAAAAATGGCTTAAGGATTCCAGTGAACTGGAAGCCGTAATCAGCGAGGATATGAGCTGGCGCCAGATCCGTATGACATGCGATACAGAAAACAAATCTTTGGAAGAAGCATTTGTTTTTTTTATGACAGAAATCCAGCCCAAAATTCAGCCCTATGCCGATCAGCTCAACCGGAAATTAATGGATTGCTCCTTTACTGAACAATTGGATAAGAATAAATATTTCACCTACCTGCGTTCGATCAAAAAAAACATTCAGCTTTTTAGAGAAGAGAATATTCCGTTATTTTCCGAGCTCAGCATTTTGGGTCAGCAGTATGGGGTTATTTCGGGAAAGATGACCGTGCAAGTTAACGGTAATGAATATACACTGCAGCAGGCAAATAAATTTTTAAAAGATCCTGACAGAGGTCTTCGGGAGGATGTTTACCGCAAAATCCAGGAAAGGAGACTGCTGGACAAAGATCAGCTGAATGAATTGTATTCAACTTTGATCGCAAAAAGAAATCAGGTGGCGTTGAATGCAGGATTTAAGAATTATCGCGATTATAAATTCATTGAGCTTGGTCGTTTTGATTATACCAAAGAAGATTGTTTTGCATTTCATGATGCGATAAAAACTTATGTATTACCGTTGGTTGATATCATCAACGAAAACCAAAGAAAGAAACTGCAATTGGATAAACTTCGACCATGGGATGGTGAAGCCGAGCCGATAGGAACCGAGCCGCTTCATCCTTTTCAAAACGGAAGTGAATTGCTAAATAAATCAATTTCGTGTTTTCAGCATCTTGATCCATTCTTCGCGGATTGTCTTTCCACCATGAAAGAAATGAATCGCCTCGACCTTGAAAGCAGGAAAGGAAAGGCTCCGGGGGGATACAATTGTCCGTTAGCAGAAACAGGGGCGCCTTTTATTTTCATGAATGCAGCCGGACAAATGAATGACGTCACCACCATGGTCCATGAGGGCGGGCACGCCGTCCAGTCTTTTCTTACCCATGGTCTTGAATTGAGTGCGTTCAAAGATTACCCGATGGAAATTGCCGAAGTCGCAAGTATGGCTATGGAGTTATTTAGCATGGATCACTGGGACGTTTTTTTTGATAACAAGGAGGAGTTGCAACGCGCAAAGGAATACCAGCTGGAGAGAGTGATAACTGTTTTTCCCTGGATCGCCATTATTGATAAATTTCAACACTGGGTTTATGAAAATCCCCAGCACGATCTTGAACAAAGAAAGAATAAATGGACTGAGATCGCTGTTGAGTTTTCTTCTCAGATCACTGATTGGACCGGATTAGAACAGTACAGGCATTTTAGCTGGCAAAGGCAATTGCATTTGTTTGAAGTTCCTTTTTATTATATCGAATATGGAATTGCTCAACTGGGCGCGATCGGTTTATGGATGCAATTCAAACAGAATAAGCATAAGGCTTTGGAAAATTATATTGCCGCGCTAAGTCTCGGTGGAACCAAAACCCTTCCGGAACTCTATGAAGCTGCCGGTTTACAATTTGATTTTTCCGGTGATCACATCAAGACATTGATGGGTTTTGTTCACGATGAAATGAATAAGATCTATAACAAGACTGCTTGATAATTTTTATGTTGAGAATTTATTTCAGAACATTATATTTGCATTAATGGTTAAACGCCGCGAGTAATTGCGGTTGTTTAATAAAAAAGCTACTAATCAGAACCTTAACCAAAAGTCCCGTTGTTTCTACATCGGGGCTTTCTTTTTCTGACAATGTTTGCAAATTCCATTCACCACCACTTCAACTTTTGTAGCAATAAAATGATCAGGCAATTTTATCGATGGGGCGGAGATATTGTCCATGCAGGTAGTGGTTCCGCACCTGATGCAAACAAAATGAATGTGATTGTCGTGATGATGACCTTCAGTACAATTGTCTTTACACAATGCATACAAGATCGAATTATCCGCAGTCGGAATGCTATGTATAATTCCTTTTTCAACAAAAGACTGAAGTGTTCTGTAAACAGTAACGCGATCAAATTTTTCCCCGGCTTTTTTTTCGATATCTCCGTGTGACAATGCGGAAGAATGTTCAAGAAATAATTCCAATATTTTTTTTCTGCCGCTTGTTACACTAAGGTTATTCCTTTTCAGAATGGAATCTATTTGCGCTTGCATAATAATTAATTTAATCAAAAGCCAAACCGGAGATATGAGAAAGCATTTCGTTTTGTATCTCTTCCCTGAACATTTACGTTCCAAGATTCGTCAATGAACGTTGTTGCCATTCAAGGGACTGGAAAAATGATTGACCCCTGGTTTTTCTTTCAACAGTTTTTCTATATCGGTTTTCAATTCGGCAATTTCATCTTTTTTTAATCCATCCGCAATTTTTCTGACCTCGCCATTTTTATCAACCAAGGCAAAAAATTGCGTATGTATAAATTGTTTGTTGATGTCTTCATCATTATTTTTTGGATCGTCAAGCAAATAACTCACACGGGCTGCATGGTACAAACTATCTTTTTCCCCGGTTAAGAACAACCACGTTTTTGAATCGGCGTGCATGGAATCTGCGTACCATTTCATTCTGGCAACATCGTCTGTTTCCGGATCGACCGTATGGGAAAGAATGCGAAAATCCGGCTCATCCTTAAAATCGGTGTAAATTCCTTTCATGTTATTATTCAGCTTCGGGCAAATTCCTTTACAGGTAGTAAAAAAATATTCCGCAACATATACTTTGCCTGCGACATCTTTTTGTGAAATCATTCTTCCATCCTGGTCCGTGAAAAAAAATGGTTGTACTTCATTCAGCACGGGCAATTTCACATCGCCATAACCAGGAATGATTTTTGTAAGCGTTACATAAAATACCACAAACAGCACTACAAAAAAACCAATATAGAAGATCATTTTTCTTCTCATAAAACCTATTGCTTAACTGCCCGCGAAGTTAGCATTCCATAAAAGATAACATCAGCAATTATTAATGGTTTAACATTTTGCAACCTTATTGCAATTCAGGCTTTGTCATATGGGAAGAAATAGTGAGGAGAACCGAAGCTTTGTTGGCATATAGGGTTCATTGCGCGGTACCTCCGGCTGTGGGTCAGGGTTCATTTTTTTGGCATGCATATCATTCAGCATCATTTGTTTGTGACTTCATGATCGGATTAACCTTCGCAGGGGCAAAGCTTGTGCCGCGTGCCATCTTATCCCCATCATCCGTAGTTTATCGCGGGCATCGTTTTCCGGGCAGGTAAAGGTTCTGTATTGGCTAATCAATGCACGGGGAACCTTTATGAACTTTATTTTTTTTCCGTTGCCCTCATTTTCATCCTATTACCCACGTTCACATTTTCCATAAGGGTCCCCAAAGTACCCCTGCAAAATCCCAAGAAATAATTGCCTTGTTTCCCGATTTCAAAAACAATCAGGCGTTGAAATTGTTACTTTTGTATTCTTAAACCAAGCATAATGATTAAAACAGGCAACACGCTGATCAGCATATATACGGAAATGACGCCGAATCCTGAAACAATGAAATTTGTGGCGAACAAATTGTTATACCCGGGAAAAAGCATCGATTTTGCCGATGTTGAAAGTGCAAAACCGTCTCCCCTGGCAACTGAGCTTTTTGGGTTTCCTTTTATCAAAAGCGTTTTTATTGCGAGTAATTTTGTTACGCTTACAAAAACGGCTGAAACCGATTGGGACGACATCATTTCAACCATCAGGCAGTTTTTGAAAGAATATTTGGAAGAAGGAAAAACGGTTCTTAATGAAGAAGAAATCATAGTGGTAAAAAAAGAAGGAAATGTAATCGATGCTGATGACGACGATGTAGTAAAACGAATTAAAGAATTGTTGGAAAGCTATGTTAAACCGGCTGTGGAAATGGATGGTGGGGCGATACAGTTTAAAAGCTATAATGACGGAACCGTGAACCTGATGTTGCAGGGGTCCTGCTCCGGCTGTCCTTCGTCCATGATCACCTTGAAAGCCGGCATTGAAGGAATGATGAAAAGAATGATTCCCGAAGTAAAAGAAGTAGTGGCAGAGGCAGAATAGTCGGCTGGACGACGCAGGCAAAAACCCAGAGGCTCCATTACCGGAGCTTTTTTATTTTACCTATTTTTGAAAGAAGAGTTCCTGCTCGATTTAAAATTCGGGCAATCAAATACGGATCATCACCAGGCCAAAACCATCTACATGTTGCTGGAAATTTATAATCAGTTCATGCAAGAAATAAGAAACACAAGCTTGCTTGAATTTATTGCGGTGGTTTCGGGCATTGCCAGCGTTTGGTATTCGCGTGGGGAAAATATTTTGGTTTATCCCGTCGGGCTTGTTAATACCATCATTTATATTTTCCTAAGCCTGAAAGGTTCGTTGTTCGGGGAAGCAAGCGTGAATTTATATTACACTGTGATGAGCATTTACGGGTGGATACTGTGGGCAAAAAAGGATCAGCAACGGCATCATGTTGTACAAATCACTTTTTCATCAGTCAGAGAATGGATCCATCAATTATTATTTTTCGCAACATTTTATATTGTCATCTTCTTTTCACTTTCTTACCTGAAAAACAATTTCTCAACGGGTGCCATTCCCTGGGCTGATGCTTTTGCATCATCGACCGCATTTACCGGGATGTGGCTTATGGCAAAAAAGAAAGTGGAAAGCTGGTATTGGTGGATCGCGACCAACATTGCATCCATTCCCTTGTACTTTGTAAAACAATATGCATTTACCAGCGTATATTATTTGATATTGCTGATATTGGCGGTGATGGGATTATTCAGCTGGCAACAGAAAGCAAAACATGCCATCTCCTAGAAAAATTGTCATCATTGGGCCTGAATCAACGGGGAAAAGCAGCTTGTGTGAAGAGCTTGCGCGGCATTATCAAACGCAATGGGTCCCGGAATTTGCCAGAGAATACCTACTCGCCGGCTCCAAGGAATATACCTACACTGATCTGCTCACTATCGCAAAAGGACAAATTGCCAGGGAAGATGAAATGAACTCAAGGTCAATAGCCGAAAGCTTACCGCTTGTGTTCATAGATACCGACATGTACGTGATGAAAGTATGGTGTGAATTCGTTTTTGGAAAATGTCATCCATGGATCATCGACCGGATTGTTGAAAGAAATTACGATTTATACCTGTTATGCAATACCGATCTGCCATGGACAAAAGATGAATTGCGCGAATACCCTGACCCCGCAACAAGGGAAAAATTATTTCGCATGTACAAAGACATCCTGGTCAATCAGGATACGCCGTGGGTTGAAATTAAAGGTCTCC
>Ga0070731_10001393_pt1 | contig 25085 bp, 19 predicted proteins | sample Coa_R1_2_FD_66448 | JGI IMG/M metagenome (GOLD analysis project Ga0070731, IMG submission 66448) | Surface soil microbial communities from Centralia Pennsylvania, which are recovering from an underground coalmine fire - Coalmine... | ecosystem: Environmental > Terrestrial > Soil > Unclassified ... | reverse complement strand
CCGGACGGCGCCGGAAGATCACGGTGCTGCGTCCAGCCGCCGGCGAAAGGCAGGGTACGGAAGCTTCCGCCACGTCCGGCGAGAAGTCCGAGGAGACGGCTCCCCGCCGCGGTCGCCCACCGATAGAGCCCCGGCCGCCGCGCAAGCCCGGCCCAAAGACGCAGCGCCAGGCGCTGCCGCTGCGGCACCAGCCCGCTCGTCCAGGTCCGCTCCCGCCACCGGCGCATCAGCCGGGTCAACGGGATCTTGACCGGGCACACGCTGTCGCATCGCCCGCAGACGCTCGAGGCCTCCGGCAGGCTCTTCGCCTCCGCCAGCCCGACCAGACCGGGCGTCAGCACGGCGCCCATCGGCCCTGGATAGACCCAGCCATAGGCGTGGCCGCCGACGGCGCCGTACACGGGGCAGTGATTGAGGCAGGCGGCACAGCGGATGCAGCGCAGCATCTCCGCGAATCCGTCCCCGAGCATGGCGCTGCGGCCGTTGTCGACCAGCACGACGTGATATTCCTCCGGACCGTCGGGATCGCCCGGCCGCCGCGGCCCCGTCGACAGGGTGGTATAGGTCGAGAATTCCTGTCCGGTGGCCGAGCGCGCCAGCAGGCGCAGCAGCGTCGCGGCGTCCTCCAGCGTCGGCACGATCTTCTCGATCCCGGCGACCACCACATGGATCCGCGCCAGCGCCTGGGTCAGGTCGCCATTGCCCTCATTGGTGACGATGATCGACGAGCCGGTCTCGGCGACGAGGAAATTGGCGCCGGTGATGCCGACCTCGGCCTGCGCATAGAGCGGCCGCAACCGCTGCCGCGCCTCGTCGACCAGAAGCCGCGGCTCGCCGAGATCCCGGCCGGCCGGGAGCTCGGCATGGGCATCGCGGAAGGTCGTCTCGATCTGCGCCCGCCGCAGATGGATCGCCGGCGCGATGATATGGCTGGGCGGCTCGTGGCGGAGTTGGATCACGTACTCGCCGAGATCGGTCTCGACCACGCGCAGCCCTTCGGCCTCCAGCGCCGCATTGAGGCCGATCTCCTCGGTGACCATGCTCTTACCCTTGGTCACGAGGCGGGCGCCGGCGGCGCGGCAGATGGCCAGCACCGCTTCTCGGGCTTCGGCCGCGTCGCGCGCCCAGTGTACCTGCCCGCCGGACGCGACCACCTGCTGCTCGTACCGTTCCAGATACTCGTCGAGGCAGGCGAGCGTGTGGTCCTTGATCGTGCGGGCGGCCTCGCGCAACGCCTCCCATTCCGGCAGCCGCTCGACGGCCCGGCGCCGCCGCGCGACGAACCCGGTGCGGCCATGCGCCAGCGCGGCCTGCAGGTCGGCATCGGCGAGTGCGGCGCGCGCATTGGCGGTGAAGTGGCGGCTGGTCGGCTGCATGGGTTCTAGCGTTCGCGCCCGATCGGCGGCGCCTCACCGGTCATCCCGGCCAGCACCTCCGCGACGTGGCGGACGGCCACGGCGCTGCCGTCGCGCCGCAGCTTGCCCGCGATGTTCATCAGGCAGCCGAGATCGCCGCCCAGAACCGTCCCGGCGCCGGTGGCCCTGATATCCGCCACCTTGTCGGCGACCATCCGGTTCGAGATGTCGGGATACTTGACGCAGAACGTGCCGCCGAAGCCGCAGCAGGAATCGGGCTCCGAGAGCTCCGTCAGGGTCAGCCCGGGGACCGTGGTGAGCAGCCGTCGCGGTTGCTCCCTGACACCCAGCTCCCGCAGGCTCGAGCAGGAATCGTGGTAGCAGACGGTCCCCTCGTGACGCGCGTCGGCGAGGCTCAATCCGCAGACATCGGTCAGGAACGACACGAGTTCCCAGGTCTTCGCGGCCACTGCCCTCGCGCGCGCGAGGTTTGCGTCGTCGTCCGCGAACAGCTCGGGGTAATGGATCCTGACCATGCCGGCGCAAGAGCCGGATGGGGCGACGATGTAATCGCAAGTCTCGAATGCCGACAGCACGGTCAACGCGACGGCGCGCGCGTCCTCGCGGTCCCCGGAATTCCACGCCGGCTGGCCGCAGCAGCTCTGCGACGGCACGGCGATCGTGCAGCCGGCCGCCTCGAGTAGCTTGACGGCCGCGAAGCCGATCGTGGGACGCATGAGGTCGACCAGGCAGGTCACCAGGAGGCCGACCCGGCGTGGCGGCTGGTGGGCCATGCATCAACACCAGGAGCCGCGCCGGGGCGCTCGCCGCGGGTTCGGTGACTCGCGGCAATCGTGCTCGGCTAGATGCACGTCTGGTTGCGCCCGGCCGCCTTGGCGCGGTTGAGCGCCTCGTCCGCTCGTGCCACCAGCCCATCGGGGTCGTCGCCGATCGCGTGCTCCGCCAGCCCGAGGCTGACCGTTACGTTGACCGGCATGCCGCCATACTGGACCGAGGCAGCCTGGATGCTCTGGCGGAGCCGCTCGCAGCAGAGGAAACCGCCCGCGCGGTCCGTCTCGGGCATCAGGACGCCGAATTCCTCGCCGCCGAGCCGTCCGGTGACGTCGAGCCGCCCCGCTATGTCCATGCCGCGCGTCGTCGACCGGCAGATATCGGCGATCCGCTTCAGGACGAGATCGCCCGCCGCGCTGCCATGCGCATCGTTGACGCGCTTGAAGTGGTCGACGTCGAAGATCGCGAGTGACAATGAGCGCTCACGATAGCGGGTCGCCCGCCGGACCTCATCGGCCAGCCGCGCCAGGAAGCTGCGGCGGTTCTGCAGGCCGGTCAGGTCATCCGTGGTGGCCAGCCGCCGGAGCTCGCGCGAGGCCGCGCGGAGCCGCAGCATGCTTTGCGATCTCGCCAGCAGCTCGACGGATTCGAACGGCTTGGCTACGAAGTCGTTGGCGCCGGCATCGAGCGCCTTCAGCCGGGTCTCGCGATCATCGGCCGCGGTCACGACGATCACCGGCACCTCGACGAAATGCGCCATGCGGCGCAACCGGGTCAGCACCTCGACGCCGCTGTATTGCGGCATCACGTAATCGAGGAAGAGGAGATCCGGCTCGTTCGCCTCGCACCACGCGAGCGCCACCACCGGATCGGTGAAGCTGATGACCTCGGCATCATGGATCTGCGCGGCAAACCGCTCGAGGAGGGTCGCGTTTTCGGCAACGTCGTCGAGGATCACGATCCGGACAGGCACCGCGCGGTATTCCGTAGGTCTCGAGCCCCCGGGTCGGTCAACCGGGCAGGATTCCTGAACGTCAAATCCGCGGACCGCGCTGCGGATTCCACCGCAATCGCCTGAGAGTCTACATCACGGCACCGGCAAGCGGCAACGCTCAGCGCCCGGAAACGGCGTTCCGGGGCACCAGGAGCCAGGCAGAGCCGTGTCCGCGCATCTTTCCGGCGTGATCGGCCGCGTCGGGGCCGTATCCGAAGAAGAGATCGGCGCGAACGGGGCCGCGAATCGCACCGCCGGTATCCTGCGCGACGAAGAGGCGGCGCAGCCTGCCATCCGGCGCAGTTTCGTCGCTCGTATCGATCCAGAGCGGCAGGCCGTACGGCACGAAGCGATGATCCACGGCCGCGCTGCGGCCGGGGGTGAGGGCGACGCCCTCGGCGCCGATCGGGCCGTCGCCGCTCAGCTCGCGGAAGAAGACGTAGGAGGGGTTCTCGTCCATCAGCGCCGTACCGTCGGCGCCATGATCGGCGATCCAGCGGCGCAGATAGGGCATCGTGATCTCATCAACCGGCACGCCGCGTTCCGCCAGCACATGGCCGATCGCGACGTATTTCCGGCCGTTGTCGCCGTCGTAGCCGAGCCTGAGCACGCCGCCGTCAGGCAGGGTCACCCGGCCCGACCCCTGGATCTCCAGGAAGAACGCATCGATCGCGCTGTCGACCCAGGCGATCTCCAGACCCTGGTCCCTGAGCGCGCCGCCTTCGATGTCGCGCCGCGTCGGATAGGGAACGAGCCTGCCGTTGGCAAGCCGTCCGGCCAGGCGTTCTCCCTTCCAATCCTCGCGGAAGAGCCCCAGATCGACCGAAACGAGATCGGCCGGCCGACGATAGAGGGGCACGGTGTACCGCGCGTCGGGGCTCCGGGCCCCGTGCAGCTCGGCTTCGTAGTAGCCCGTGAAGAGCCCGCTCGCCTCGTCGTTGTCGAACGCCTGAAAGGGGATGAACGCCTGCTCGAAATAGGCCCGGGCGGCGTCGCCGGCGAGGTCCTTGAGGGGCGCGCAGGCGGCGCGCCAGTCGTCGGGGCGGATCGTGAGGTCGGCGACCGTGACCGGGGCGGCGGCGAGCTTGGCGCAGCTGGCCGCCAGGGCCGGCAATGCGGCGGCCGGATCGTCCTCGGCCCAACCAGGCAGATCCGCGAAGCTCGCCTGCTTCAAGACCAAGCGAGGCGGTGGCCGATTGCAGGTGGCGAGGACCGCAAGCGCGAGAACGCAGAGCAGGACTCCGCCGGCACGGAGCAACACGCGGCTCAGCCGCGCGGTCTCATTCGTGTCCGGCAGTGCTCACCAAGGCCCAGTTCGGATCGGCCGACCGGGTGTTGCGGGCGAAGGTCCAGACATCGGTGCGCTCGATCGGTTGCGACGGATCGCCCTCGACCACGCTGCCGTCGGCGGCCCGCGTGACCGAAATCTGGGTGGACGTAAACCGGACGGTCACCATCGCGGTACGCCCGTCCATCCGGGCCTCGACGAGTTCCGGTTCGGCCTGGCGGATGACGCGGGTCTCGACCGTCTCCTTGCGGGAAAGGTGGCCGCGAATCGCCTCCGCGAAGGTGTCGAACACCTCGTCGGCGACCAGCGGCCGGAGCTTCGCCGTGTCGCCTTCGCCGAAGGCATGGACGATGATCTCGAAGGCGTGGCGGGCACCTGCCAGGAACTCGTCGGGCCGAAACCCCGGATCGGCGATGCGGATATCCGCCAGCCCGGCCTCGATCGGATCGAGCGGTGCCGCGGCACTGGGGCGCGGCGGCATGACGACGACATTGTCCGGCGACGTCGGCACGCGGTTCGTAGACGGCGGAAACTGCGGCGGTCGCTCGGTCCCGGTGCGCTGGCCGAGCACCTTCCAGAGCTGCACGACGAACAGCAGCGCCACGAACGCGAAAAGGATGATATCGATCACGTGGTCGCCCATGGATCCTGACCGGCGGTAACCCCATCTCTGGCGGGCAGGTGCCGCGCCCGCTTCGGTGCTGCCGAAGAGATAGGCCCGCAACACGGAAAGAACAAGCATGCCCGTCCTGACGCTGCTGCTTCTGCTGCCGCTGATCGAGATCGCCGGCTTCGTCGTGATCGGGCCCTATCTCGGCGTCGCCGGGACGCTTGTCTTCGTCGTCGTCAGCGCGATGCTGGGCATGTCGCTGCTGCGCACGGAGGGGCTCGGAACGCTGCGCCGGCTGCAGCGCAGCATCGCGGCCGGCGCGACGCCGGTCCCCGCGGCGCTCGACGGCGCATGCCGCATGGTGGCGGCGTTGCTGCTGATCGTGCCGGGATTCTTCTCCACCGCCGCCGGCCTGCTTCTGCTGCTGCCGCCGGTGCGCCGGCTGGTGGTGGCGCATCTCGGCGCGCGGGTCGATCGGGCCGGCGGTGTGATCTGGCGCTTCCACCGCGGCGCCTCGTCCACGGTGATCATCGAGTCGGAGTACCACGAGGTCGGCGCCGCGGGAACGGCCTTGCCGCCGCGCGATCGCGACGCCTGAGCCTGATTCAGCAGCAGCGGAGCCCGCCGCCGCTCCTCGTCGCGTAGCGCCGGTCCTGGCGGTCGCGGAAGAACTCGACGCGGCTCATCACCGTCTCGCCCGGATGATGCTCCAGCCGGTGCGCGACGTAGCGGTCATAGTCTGGCTGCCCGACCATCAGCCGGAGCGTCTCGCAGACGCGGCGCCAGAACGCATGGGCGGTCATTCTGCCGCTCCCGCATAGCCGACCTCGCGGGTCGTCACCTCGGCGCGCGAGAGTGCCTTCAGGGCGGACACAAGTCCGAAGCCCAGCACCGCCAGCACGACGGCGATGAAGAGCCCCGTCATCACCGCGTCGACCACGGCGTTCGTCATGATCCGGCCCATATCGGCAGCCGTCTTGGCCGGCGCGGCGATCTGGCCCGCGACCGAGGCCGCGGCGAACTTATCGTAGCTGGCGAGGAAGCCGATCGCCGGGCTGGGATCGAACAGCTTCTGCCAGCCCGCCACCAGCGTACAGACGAGCAGCCACGTCGCCGGCACGATCGTGACCCAGGCCATGCGCTGGCGCTTCATCTTGAAGAGCACCACCGTGCAGAGCACGAGAGCGATCGCCGCCAGCATCTGGTTGGCAATGCCGAAGAGCGGCCACAGCGTGTTGATTCCGCCCAAAGGATCGGTCACGCCCTGGTAAAGGAAATAGCCCCACCCCGCGACCGCCAGCGTGGTCGCGGCGACGTTGGCGCCCCAGGAATGAGTATGGCGGAAGGCCGGGATCGCCATGCCGACGAGATCCTGGATCATGAAGCGCGCGACCCGCGTGCCCGCGTCTATCGTGGTCAGGATGAACAGCGCCTCGAACAGGATCGCGAAATGGTACCAGAAGGCGAGCAGGCCCTTGCCGCCGACCACGCCGGAGAGGATCTGCGCCATGCCGACCGCCAGCGTCGGCGCCCCGCCGGCGCGTGACAGGATCGACTTCTCGCCGATATCGGTGGCGATCTGGTTCAGCATGTCCGGCGTGATCGTAAAGCCCCAGCCCGAAACGACCTGGGCCGCCTGGTCGGCGGTCGTGCCGATCACCCCGGCCGGCGCGTTCATGGCGAAGTAGACCCCCGGCTCCAGCACACAGGCGGCGATCAGCGCCATGATGCCGACAAAGGATTCGGCGAGCATCGAACCGTAGCCGATGGCCCGCGCATGCGCCTCGTTCTCCAGCATCTTCGGCGTGGTGCCGGAGGAGATCAGCGCATGGAAGCCGGAAACGGCCCCGCAGGCGATGGTGATGAAGAGGAACGGGAAGAGCGAGCCCGCGAAGACCGGCCCGGTACCGTCGATGAACTTCGTAACGGCCGGCATGTGCAGCGGCGGCATCACGATCGCGATGCCGATGGCGAGCGCGCAAATCGTGCCGATCTTGAGGAAGGTCGAGAGGTAATCGCGCGGCGCCAGCAGCAGCCAGACCGGCAGCACGGAGGCGATGAAGCCGTAGACGATCAGCAGCAGCGCCAGCTGCGGTCCGGTGTAGCTGAAGAGCGGCGCCAGCGACTCGCTTTCCGAGACCGACTGGCCGCCGATCAGGGCAAGCATCAGCAGCACCAGGCCGATCCCGGACATCTCGCCGATCCGCCCGGGGCGTATGTAGCGGCCGTAGACGCCCATCAAGAGCGCGATCGGGATGGTGGCGAACACCGTGAACGTGCCCCACGGGCTGCCGACCAGCGCGCGGACGACGATCAGCGCCAGCACCGCCAGCAGGATCACCATGATCGCCAGCACGCCGACCATCGCGACGAGGCCCGCGGCATTCCCCATCTCGCTGCGGACGAGATCGCCCAGCGAGCGGCCGTCGCGGCGGGTCGAGATGAAGAGCACGACGTAGTCCTGGACAGCGCCGGCGAAGACGACCCCGACGATCAGCCACAGCGTGCCCGGCAGGTAGCCCATCTGCGCCGCCAGCACCGGCCCGACCAGCGGCCCGGCCCCGGCGATCGCCGCGAAATGGTGGCCGAACAGCACGTACCGGTTGGTCGGCACGTAATCGAGCCCGTCATTGTGACGGACGGCCGGCGTCGGTCGCGCCGGATCGACGCCCAGCACGTCGCGCGCGATGTACAGGCTATAGAAGCGGTACGCGATCAGGTAGGTGCAGAGCGACGCCGTGACCAGCCACAACGCGTTGATCGTCTCGCCGCGGCCGAGGGCAACCACGGCCAGCGAGACGGCTCCCAGGATCGCGACGCCGGCCCAGCCCATCATCGCCAGGAAAGCGTGCGTCTCGGGGGGCGTCCCGCCCGGCTTCCGGCCCTGCGAGGCCAGGACGCCGCCCATCGCTGCCTTTCGGAGCATTACTGGAACAGCTTCGCCGCCTTTTCGAGCGTCTGTTCAACGCCCCACAAGAGCGGAATTCCGACGAGCAGCCAGGCACCGATCAATCTTGCCGTCATGATCATTCTCCTGCCGGGGCCGGTACTGACGCGCCAGCCTTGAAATGATGGCGCGAGTCGACCGCGGAGACGAAGTAGTTACACAGGAATCCAACGGCCAGCAAACCAGCCATGATGTACATGCTCAAATCGTATGAGTCGGCATCAGGCACGCCCTGGGAAATCTCGTGCTCGCGGATGCGCCCGACGATTTCAGGTCCTACAATACCCGCGACCGACCAGGCCGTCAGCAGCCGCCCGTGGATCGCACCCACATGCATCGTCCCGAAAATGTCGCGGAGATAGGCCGGGATCGTCGCGAACCCGCCGCCGTACATCGTGAAGATGATCGCAAATGCGGCAACGAACAGTGCAGTCGATCCAAGATGGCCTGTCGTCGGGACGATTGCATAGAGCAGAATGCCGAGTAGAAAGAAGATCATATAGGTCGGCCGACGGCCGATATAGTCGGAGATCGACGACCAAAACAGCCGCCCCGCCATATTGAAGATGCTCAGGAACCCCACAAAACCACCGGCGATCACCTTGTTGACATGGTCGGGAAAGACATACTGAATCATTGGCGCGGCGTAGTTCAGGACGCCGATCCCGGCGCTGACATTGAGGCAGAGGATGCCCCACAGCAGGTAGAACTGGCGGGTTTTCATCGCCTCGTTCACCTCGACATTGGCGGCGGTTACAAGGGCACGCGCGGTCACCGGCACAACGTAACCGGCCGGCGCCCAACCGGGCGCAGGAATGCGGACGATGAGCGAGCCGATCATCATGTAGACGAGGTAGATCGCTCCCATCGCCAGGAAGGTCTCAGCCACGCCGCCGGTGGCCGAATGACCCCACAGAGGGATGTTCCAGCTGCCGAAGATTTTCATGAAATTGACCGAGAGCGGACCGCCGATCATCGCGCCGCCGCCGAACCCCATGATGGCGAAGCCAGTGGCCATCCCAGGCCTGTCAGGAAACCACTTGATGAGGGTCGATACCGGTGAAATGTATCCGATCCCCAGCCCGCACCCGCCGAGAACGCCATAACCGAGATACAGAAGCCATAGCTGATGAAGCCAGGCGCCGACTGCAGAGAGCAAGAAGCCGCCCGAGAAGCACAATGCCGCGGTGAACATGGCGCGGCGCGGGCCGCCTTCTTCAACCCAGCGGCCGAAGACGGCGGCAGAAAGACCGAGGAAAACGATGGCGATCGAGAAGGTTCGCCCGGCTTGAAGCTCTGTCCAATCGTCCGCGGCGGCCTTATCACCGCCGATGAGATGCGAAAGCGGAATGACAAAGGTCGAGAAGGCGTAGGCCTGTCCGATGCACAGATGGACGCACAGGGCTGCCGGCGGCACAAGAAAGCGGTTGTAGTCCGAAGGTGCGACCGTATTTGCCTTGTCGAGGAATGAGAGCATCGACCGCTTCCTCCGCTTCGGTGCGATTAAATCGCATCTGTGACAGGAGTCTGGCATCCGCTGCCAGTGGCAGGCAAGCGGGATGATGATCCGTCATTTGGCACTGAAATTCCGCGCCGCAGCACCTCAGGCGGGCGCGGTTCCGTGCTCCGGGCAAATGGGCTAGGGTGCCGGCAAAATCGTCTCCCCGGGGAGAAAGCCTTCATGCCGCATGATGCGGACTCCGAAAAGCAGGCACAGATCGACCGCCTGGTCGCCGGACGAGCGGCGATCGCCGTAGGGCCGGACGTACGGTTCCTGCGCGAGTTCTATCGCAACGTCGCCGCCGAGGATCTGCAGAGCCGCAGCGTCGACGACCTGCTCGCGGCCGCGGACTCGATCTGGTCCTTCCTCGGCCAGCGCAGGCCGGGGCGGGCCTCCATCCGCGTGATCGAGGCGCCGCGCTGGTCCCCGAGACGGGCGGTCATCGAAATCGTCAACGACGACATGCCGTTCCTGGTCGACAGCGTCACGGCATGCCTTGCCGGTCACGAGCTCGGTTGTCATCTGGTGATCCACCCGATCGTCGCGGTCGAGCGCGACGCCGAGGGCCATCTCTCGGCCTTCGGCGCCGGCCTGCGCGAATCGGTGATGCAGATCGAGCTCGCCTCACGGATCGACGCCGAGGCTGCCGGCGAGATCGTGCGCGATCTCGAAGCGGTGCTCGCCGACGTGCGGGTCGCGGTGCTCGACTGGGCGGCGATGCGCCGGAAGGTGAGCCAACTGGCCGATGCCCTCGGCGACGGCACCGCGCCGGTGCCGCCCGTGGAGATCACCGAGACGAGCGCCTTCCTCGTCTGGCTCACAGAGAACAACTTCACCTTCCTCGGTTATCGCGAATATGCGCTGTCCGGCGAGGGGATGGAGGTCGTGCCGGGGGCGGGCAAGGGCATCCTGCGCGACGACTCGTACCTCGTGTTCGAGGGGATCCGGAATTTCGGCCAGGTGTCGCCCGACGTGCAGCAGTTCCTGCGCTCGCCGCGGCTCATGATGATCGCGAAGTCGAGCCGGCGCTCGACCGTGCACCGGCCGGCCCAGCTCGACACCGTGGCGATCAAGAGCTTCGACGCCGACGGCAAGGTGACCGGCCAGCGGCTGATCGTCGGGCTCTTCACCTCGGCGTCCTATGCCGCGGCAGCGACATCGATCCCGGTCATCGGCCGCAAGGTCGCGCGCTGCATCGCACGCGCCGGATTCCCGCCGGACAGCCATGACGGCAAGGCGCTGCAGCACATTCTCGACACCTTCCCGCGCGACGAGCTGTTCCAGATCGACGAGCAGGACCTCTTCCCGATCGCGCTCGGCGTCCTGCATCTGCAGGAGCGGCGACGGATCGCGCTCTTTGTCCGCCGCGATCCGTTCGCGCGTTTCGTCAGCTGCCTCGTCTATGTCCCGCGGGAGCGCTACAGCGAGCAGGTCCGCAACCGCTTCGCCGGCATCCTCCGGCGCGCCTTCTCGGGCGTGGTGACGGGCGAGGCGACCCAGCTCGACGAATCCTCCGTGCTGGCGCGGATTCATTTCACCGTGGCGACGCCGCATGGCCACAGCGAGATCGATCTTGCCGAAGTCGAGCGCGAGCTGGTCGAGGCCGGCGGGGTGTGGGCCGACCGGCTCGGCGAGGCGCTGGTCCGCGCACATGGGGAAGAGGTGGGCCCGTCCCTGCTGCGCCGTTTCGCCGACGCGTTTCCGTCCGGCTACACGGAACGAACCTCGCCGGAGGCGTCCGTCGGCGACATCGACCGCATCCTCGCCGTGGAGGCGGGGACCGCGGTGGCGCTCACGCTCGACCGCGACCCGGCCGGCGCGGCCGAGGAACTGCGCCTCAAGACCTTTCACGCCAAGGAGCCGATCGCACTCAGCGACGTCCTGCCGATCCTCGAAGACCTCGGTCTGCGCGTGATCACGGAAATTCCGTTCGATTGCCGCCCGCGGGGAGGTGGCGCGCGGATCTGCATCCAGGAATTCTCCCTGGTCCCGCATGACGGCCACCCGATCGATCTCGACGTCTCCGCCGCACGGTTCGAAGAGGCGTTTCCGCAGATCTGGTCCGGCGGGCTCGAGAGCGACGGGTTCAACCGGCTGATCCTGGGAGCCGGGCTGTCATCGCGACAGGTCGTGATCCTGCGGACCTACTCGAAGCTGATGCGCCAGGCCGGCAGCGCGTTCAGCCAGGCCTACATGGAGGACACGCTGGGCCGGCATCCCGACGTTGCGCGGGCTCTGGTCGCGTTGTTCGAGAGCCAGTTCGATCCGGCCCTGTCGGGCGATCGCGAGGCGAAGAGCGCCCGCATCGAGGCCGCCATCCGCGCCGAGCTCGACGCGGTGTCGAACCTCGACGAGGACCGCATTCTCCGCGGCTTCCTGCTGCTCGTGCTGAAGACGTTGCGGACCAATTACTACCAGCGCGACGCCGGCGGCGAGCCGAAACCCTATCTCTCGGTTAAGCTCGCCAGCCGGGAGATCGACCTGCTGCCCTTGCCGCGGCCGCTCTACGAGATCTTCGTCTATGCCCCGCGCATGGAAGGTTGCCACCTGCGCGGCGGCCGCGTGGCCCGCGGCGGCATCCGCTGGTCCGACCGCAAGGAGGATTTCCGCACCGAGATCCTCGGGCTGATGAAGGCCCAGATGGTCAAGAACGCGGTCATCGTGCCGGTGGGCTCCAAGGGCGGGTTCGTGGTGAAGCGGCCGCCGGCGGGCCGCGAGGCGCTGATGGCCGAGGTCGTCGCCTGCTACAAGATGCTGATGTCGGGCCTGCTCGACATCACCGACACGATCGCAGGCGATGCGGTTGTGCCGCCGCCCGACGTCGTCCGCCGCGACGCCGACGATCCCTACCTCGTGGTCGCGGCGGACAAGGGAACGGCGACGTTCTCCGACATCGCCAACGGCGTGGCCCATGATTACGGATTCTGGCTGGACGATGCCTTCGCCTCGGGCGGCTCGGTCGGCTACGACCACAAGGCGATGGGCATCACCGCCCGCGGCGCCTGGGAGGCCGTGAAGCGGCATTTCCGCGAGATCGGCAGCGACATCCAGACCACCGACTTCACCTGCGTCGGGGTCGGCGACATGTCCGGCGACGTGTTCGGCAACGGCATGCTGCTGTCGCGCCACACGAAGCTCATCGCCGCCTTCGACCATCGCCACATCTTCATCGATCCCGATCCCGATGCCGAGCGGAGCTGGGCGGAGCGCAAGCGCCTCTTCGAGCTGCCGCGTTCGAGCTGGAACGACTACGACCGCGAAATGCTGTCGGCGGGCGGCGGAATCTACGAGCGGTCGCTGAAGGCAGTGCGGCTGTCGCCCGAGGCGCAGGCGCGGCTGGGGTTGGGCCCGGACGCGCTGAGCCCGGCGCAGCTGATCCAGGCGTTGCTGAAGCAGAAGGTCGATCTCCTGTGGTTCGGCGGGATCGGGACCTATGTGAAGGCGTCGGCCGAGACCCATGCCGATGTCGGCGACCGCGCCAATGACGCGCTCCGCGTCGACGCCCCGGCGCTCCGTGCAGCGGTGATCGGGGAGGGCGCCAATCTGGGTGTCACCCAGCGCGGCCGGATCGAGTATGCGCTGAGGGGCGGTAGGCTCAATACCGATGCGATCGACAACTCGGCAGGCGTCGACACCTCCGACCACGAGGTCAACATCAAGATCGGCATCGGCGGGATCATCACCGCCGGTCAGCTCGCAGCCGCCGATCGGAGCCGCTTCCTCGGCGAGATGACGGACGAGGTCGGGCTGCTGGTGCTCAGGGACAATTATCTTCAGACCCAGGCCCTGACGCTTGCCGAGAGCCAGGCCTCCCGGGAGCTCGACCAGCAGGTCCGGTTGATGCGGGCGTTGGAGCGCGCAGGCCGGCTGGACCGGGCGATCGAGTTCCTGCCGGATGACGAGACGCTGGAGCAGCGTGCCGTTGCCAAGCGGGGCCTGACCCGGCCGGAGCTGGCGGTCCTCCTCGCCTATGCCAAGAACGCGCTCTACGATGAGCTGCTCGAGTCCGACCTGCCGGATGCGCCGGAATTCGAGGACGACCTCATCGACTATTTCCCCTCGCAAATGCGGACCCTCGCACCGGACGTGCTGACGACGCACCGGCTGCGGCGAGAGATCATCGCGACCTGCATCGCCAATCAGATGATCAACCGCATGGGGCCCACCTTCCTCGCCGAGACGCAGGCGAACACCGGGCGCGATGCGGCCGATATCGCACGGGCCTTCCGCATCGCCTGCGATGTCTTCGACCTGCCGGATATCTGGCAGGACATCGAATCTCTCGACAACCGGATCCCGGCACAGGCGCAGACCCGGATGCTTGTCGAGGTCAGGGAGGTTGCCGAGCGGGCCGTCGACTGGCTGCTGAGCGCGCGGGTCCGGCTGACGATCGGCGCGCGCACGCGCCAGTTCCGCCCGGGCGTGCGGAAGCTGGCTGCGCGCCTCCCGGACCTGCTGCCGTCCGCCGAGCGCCGGGGCTTCGAGCAGCGCAAGGCGCGCTTCCTCGAGGCTGGCGTGGAGGAGGCACTGGCGCACCGCGTGGTGGCGCTGGCGAATCTGGCGGCCGGCTTGGACATTATCCGGCTCGACGAGGGCACCGAGCTCGATGTCGTCGATCTCGGGAAGCTCTATTACGACACCGGCGAATGCTTCGGGCTGGACACGCTGCGCGACTATGCCCGCGAGATGACGACGTCGAATTCCTGGCAGCGCCTGGCCGTGGCCGCCGTGCTCCAGGACTTCTACCGGGCCCAGTCGGGCATCGCAGAGCTGGTCATCCGTGAGTCGGGCAATGCTGCGGCGCCGAGCCTCGATGCGTGGGTCGCGGCGCGGCCGGATACGGTGATCCGGCTGCAGGAAATGGTCGCCGAGATCGGCCGGGCGCCGGCCCGCGACATCGCCATGCTGACCGTCGCCGCGCGGCAGCTGCACGCATTGGCGGGATAGGCGGCGGTGCGGTCCAGACACCCCCACCTCGACCCTCGCCCGCTCCGCGGGAGAGGGTTGGGTGGGGGCCTGTCCGAGCGTCGGTGCCGCGCGTAACGGTCGTCGGGGCGACGGGACCGGTCGGCGCGACTCTCGTCCGTCAGCTGCACGAGCGCGGCGACGAGGTGATCGCGATGGGCCGCGATGCCGACCGTCTCGCCGAACTTGTGGACTGCGAAACCCGGCTGGCCGATCTGAACGACGCGGCAACGCTGAAATCGGCCCTCGCCGATGCCGAGCTTGTCGCGGTGTGCGCGAATGCGATCCGCCTGCCGGAGGTACTGGGAGCTCTGCCGGCGGATGGTATCGAACGCCTCGTGGCCATGGGGTCGACACGGCGCTTTTCGGCAGTGCCGGACGAGACGGCGACGGCCGTGCGCGATGCGGAGATCGCGCTGGCGCGGTTGCCCTTTCCCTCGGTCATGCTCCTGGCGACGATGATCTATGGCACCGGGCGGAGCGTCTTCGACCAACTGGCGCGATTTCTGCTGGTGCCGGCGCCGAGCCGTGTGGAGGTACAGCCGATCCATGTCGAGGACGTGGCACGATGCCTGGTAGCGGCGCTCTTCCGTCCGGAGGCGCCGGGCCCACCGATCGTCATCGCCGGGCCGGAGGCGATCGGGTATGGCGACGGCGTGCGCCGGGTCGCCCGGCACCGCGCGCGGCGGACGCTCGTGCTGCCGGTGCCGCGGTCGCTGCTCGACAGGGCCGGCCGGGTGATCGGTGGAGGGAAGGGGATGGCGTTGCGCCGCCTGGCAGAGAACAAGACATTCGAGATCGCCGATATGCGCAGGCGGCTCGGTATCGAACCGCGGCCGTTCGATCCCGCGGCGTGAGGAGTTGGCATGGTCAGAACCTTTATTCTCTCCGCCGTCCTGTGCCTTGCCGGCGCTCCCGCGCCGGCCGCTTCGCCGCCGGCGGTCGAGGGAACGCACGGCATGGTGGTCACCTCGCAGCATCTCGCCTCCGAGGTCGGTGCCGAGATCCTCAAGGCCGGCGGCAATGCCGTGGATGCGGCAGTGGCGGTCGGTTATGCCGAGGCGGTGGTCAACCCCTGCTGCGGCAATATCGGCGGCGGCGGCTTCATGGTGCTGCGGCTGGCCGACGGGCGCGAGCGCTTCATCGATTTCCGCGAGACCGCGCCGGCCGCCGCGACCGAGGCCATGTATCTCGACGCCAACGGCAATCCCATCCGGGGTGCCAGCCGCTTCGGCTACAAGGCGGTGGCCGTACCCGGCACGGTCGCGGGGCTCGACCGCGCGCTTGCCGAGTTCGGGACGATGTCGCGCGAGCGGGTGATGGCGCCCGCGATCCGGCTGGCGCGGGAGGGCTTCGTCCTCGTCCGAGGCGACACCGACATTCTTGAATTCGGCGCCGACTGGATCGCCAAGGATCCGGTCGCCTCGAAGATCTTCCTCAAGCCCGGCGGCCAGCATTTCCAGCCTGGCGACCGGCTGGTGCAGCGCGACCTCGCGGCGACGCTTGAGCGGATCGCCCTGACGGGGCCGGACGGATTCTACAAGGGCTGGGTGGCCGAGTCGGTCGCGCGCGCCTCGGCCGCGGGCGGCGGCATCCTGACCACGGCGGATCTGGCGGGCTACACGGCGGGCGAGGCGCCGCCGCTCCACTGCACTTATCGCGGCTACGAGGTCCTGTCGGCGCCGCCGCCGAGCGCCGGCGGCGTGACGCTTTGCGAGATGTTGAACGTGCTGGAGGGTTACGACCTCAAGGCGACGGGTTTCCATTCGGCCGATTCGGTGCACGTGATGGTCGAGGCGATGCGGCATGCCTACATGGATCGGAATACCTATCTGGGCGATCCGGCCTTCGTGACCAACCCGATCGATCGGCTTCTCTCCAAGAATTACGCGGCCGCGATCCGGAGTAAAATCCTGTCGGACAAGGCGACGCCGTCGGCCGAGGTCCAGCCCGGCACCGAGCCGCATGAGAAGACACAGACGACGCATTACTCGGTCGTCGACAAGGCCGGCAACGCGGTGGCTGTGACCTATACGATCAACGGCGGGTTCGGTGCCGTGGTGATCGCGCCGGGAACCGGCTTCTTCCTCAATGACGAGATGGACGATTTCAGCATCAAGCCGGGAACCGAGAACATGTTCCGGCTGATCCAGGGGCGGCCGGACGTCATCCAGCCGGGCAAGCGGCCCCTGTCGTCCATGACGCCGACCATCGTGCTGAAGGACGGCAAGCCGTTCCTGGTCCTGGGTTCGCCCGGCGGCTCGCGGATCACCACCATCGTGCTCGAGGCCCTGACAAACGTGATCGATTACGGGATGGGGCCGCAGGAGGCCGTGGACGCGCCGCGAATCCATCACCAGTGGCTGCCGGATTCCGTGTCGATCGAACCCTTGGCGCTGTCGCCGGACACTGCCAAGCTGCTTGCGGGAATGGGATACGCGATCAACCAGGAGCGGCCGTGGGGGGCGGTCGAGCTGATCGAAGTGGCGCCGTCGGCCAAGCCTGGCGAGGCGGCCGCGACCGGCATCGATGCAATGCTCTCCGGGCGGGCTCGGCCGGGGTTTCTCTACGGTGCGAACGACAGCCGCCGTCCGGCCGGCGAGGCGGTAGGATACTGAAGACGGATCAAGACCCGGAGAAACCCGAGCCGACCACCCTCCATCACCGCGCAGGTGAGCCTGCCGTAGCGGTAGATGCCGGTGTCGACGCCGATCCGGTTGCTGCGGACCTGCGGCTGCCGGTCGATCGTGTGGCCGTGGACCACGATCTTCCCGAAGGTCTCGCGGGAGCTGAGAAAGGGCTCTCGGATCCACAGCAGATCGTCTTCGACCTGAGCCGACAACGGCGCGCCAGGCCGTACACCAGCGTGCACGATGAAGAAATCTCCTTCTGTGTGGCTCAGCGCGAGACCGCGGAGAAACGCCGAATGATCGGGGGGCAGCTTGCGGGCCAGCTCCTCGCGCGCCTCTCTAAACTCGACGAACCGGCGGGGCGACGAGACGCCGTAGGAGCCAAGCGTTTGGGCGCCGCCGAACCCCAGCCAATCCATCTGCAGTTCCTCCTCATCGAGGAACGAGAGCATCGCTGCCTCGTGGTTGCCCATGAGATGGACGCTTTCGAAGCCCGGCAGCGGCGATCGCAGCAGCGTTTCGATCACCCGGCGCGAATCCGGTCCGCGATCGACGTAGTCGCCGACATAGACCACGACATTGCGCGCCGCGCCGGCCGTTGCCGCGTCCTCAAGAATCAGTTCGTGAAGCCGGGCCAGGTGATCCGGATAGCCGTGGATGTCGCCCACGACATAGAGCCGAGTCCCCGGCGGCGGCGCGCCGGGGTAAGGATCGGTCGAGAACGGCATGAGGTGGCGTCTGCCGGCAGAAGGCCCGGCGCCACCCTAGCTGCGCGGCGCGTGCTTGCCCAGGATCCGCTGCAGTGTCCGCCGGTGCATCTTGAGCCGGCGCGCCGTCTCCGAGACGTTGCGGTCGCACTGCTCGAAGACGCGCTGGATATGCTCCCAACGGACACGATCCGCCGACATCGGGTCCTCCGGCGGCGGCGGCAAGGCCCCACTGCGGGTGAGCAGCGCGCGCTCCACGGCATCGGCATCCGCCGGCTTCGGTAGGTAATCGATGGCACCCGCCTTCACCGCCGCCACGGCGGTGGCGATGTTGCCGTAGCCGGTCAGCATGACGATACGCGCGGCCGGCCGCCGGCGCCGGATGGCGCTCACGACATCAAGTCCGCTGCCGTCGCCGAGCCTGAGATCGACCACGGCGAAGGCCGGCGGCTGCCGGCCCGATGATTCGATCCCCTGGGCGACGCTGTCTGCGGTGCTGACGATGAAGCCGCGCCGCTCCATCGCGCGGGCGAGCCGCGTGCCCAGGGTCACGTCATCATCGACGACGAGCAGCGTGCGATCGGTCTCGGGCAGTTCGTCGAGCCTGACCAGATCCGGCTCGCCAGCCGGCGGGCGCTCGAGTGTGGGGGTGGCGAGACTGTTCATGCCGCTATCTCCTCATTTTCGTGGCCTGGACGAGATGCCTCGTCCGGTCGGCTTAGTGCCCGGCGCAGCCAGGTGACGCGAACCACCGCGCCACCATTTGCCGCATTGGCAAAATCGAGAACTGCCCCCGTCCGTTGCAACAAAGTCTCGGCGATGAAGATGCCGAGGCCCATGTGCCCGGATTCATCGGCGCGGCCGCTGAGGTAGGGCTGTCCCAGACGGGACAGGACATGGCTCGGGAAACCCGGCCCGTCATCCCCGACCTCGACCGTCACCGAGGCGGCGTCCCAACTGGTCATCACCTCGACACGTTGCTCGGCGAACTGCAAGGCATTCTGGATGAGGTTGCCGAGACCGTGAAGGATCTCCGGGCGGCGGAGCACCGATGGTTCGCGCCCGGGATCGCCGTCGACCTCGTAGACGATCTCCGCGCCGGCGCGGTGATGCGGCTGGCCGGCGCTCTCGACCAGCACCCCCATTGGCAGCACCTCGAAGGGATCGGCGTGCTCCGTCACGCTCGTCTGCGACAGCTCGGTGAGAATGGTCCGGCAGCGCGCGGTCTCGGAGAGCAGGAGGCGCGCATCCTCGGCAAAGGGGCTGTCGGGCGGCAGGTCGCGGGCCAGTTCCTTGGCGACGACGGCGATCGTGGCGAGCGGGCTGCCGAGCTCGTGTGCCGCCGCCGCGGCAAGAGCCCCGACCGCCGAGACCCGCTGCTCCCGCGCCAGGGCCAGCTGGGTCGCGGCGTAGGCGTTGGCGATACGGCGCCCCTCCTCGGTGACGCTCCAGGCATAGGCCGCGATGAACAGCGTGCCGAGGCTGAGCGCCATCCAGACGGCCAGGATGTAGAGCGCCGGGAACTTCGGGAAATCGTGCTGCCAGGGCAGCGGCTCGTGCCACAGGCCGAGGAGGGTGATCGCTCCGATCGTCAGCCCGGCCAGCATGGCCGTCGAGCGCCGCGTCAGGAACGTGGCGCCGACCGTCACCGGCGCGAGCTCCAACAAGGCAAACGGGTTCTGCAGCCCGCCCGTCAGTCCAAGCAGCGCCGCCACCTGGACGATGTCGTAGGCGAGGTGGAGCATCGCGTCGCGGTCATCGAGCCGGACCGAGCCGCAATTCTGGGCCGAATTGACGACATTGATGACGGCCGACGCGCCGACCACGCCGAAGGCGATCTCCAGCGGCAGCGTGAAGCCCAGGACCATCCGTACGATGAGGAGCGTGATCGACTGCCCGATGATCGCAACCCACCGGATGAGGATCAGCGTGCGCAGGCTCACCCGCCCGCGCTCGAGCGTGAAGAGCTGCGTCCACTGCCTCGGGTCGAGGACCAGGCCGGTCACCTGCACTGCCGCCTCCTGTCCATGCCGATTTCGTCCCGCTGCGACAAGATAGCCGACATGTTGGCGGCAATGTGGCGCTCGACAAGGGTCTGCGAGCCATAGCGTCGCCGGACCTCAGGTTGACGGTGCTTGAAGCAGAATGTTACCGATCAGACAAAGGCTGAAATATCGCCGAACCAGGCCGGGGGATTAGCAATGACACGTTGTGCAACAAGCGCGGTGGCGCTTTGTGTTTCGGTGGCGGGACTCGGTTTCGTCCTGCCGGCGGCCGCTCAGCAGGCCGCAACGTCGGGGGATCAGCTGCAGGAGGTCGTGGTCACCGCGTCCAAGCGGGCGGGGACGGTGCAGGATACGCCGATCAGCGTGACCGCCGTCACCGGGGATGAGATCCAGGACCGCGGCATCACGGACTTCAACTCGCTCGCCCAGGCGACGCCGGGCGTCTCCCTGAAATCGTCCGGGCCCGGCCAGACCGAGTTCGAGATTCGCGGCCTGACCTCGTCGGGCGGCAACTCGCCGACGGTCGGGTTCTATCTCGACGACACGCCGCTGACGGCGCCGTCCGCGGCCCAGAACGGCAAGGTCGTGATCGATCCGGCACTTTATGACCTCAACCGGGTCGAGGTGCTGCGCGGCCCGCAGGGCACGCTTTACGGCTCGGGCTCGATGGGCGGCACGATCAAGGTGATCACCAACCAGCCGGATCCGACCAAGTTCGATGCCAGCGCCGAGTCGATCCTTTCCGGCACCGACGGCGGCGGCTTCAACCATGGCGAAAACGCCATGCTCAACGTTCCGCTGGTCGACGACGTCCTGGCGCTGCGCCTCGTCGGGTCCGAAGCCTATACCAGCGGCTGGATCGACCGGGTCGTGATCGCGCCCGGCGCGTTCCCGCTCGAGACCAACAATCTCTTCACCCGCGGCAACGTTTCCGCGGCGCCGGTAGCCACGACCCACGACGACGTCAACGACGAGGAGCTCCTCGGCACGCGCGTCAGCCTGCTGTGGAAGGCCACAGACAACCTGACGATCACGCCGTCCTTCATGTATCAGCGCGTCACCCAGGGCGGCCCGAACACGTTCGACAGCGATCCGGCGACGCTCGCCCACTACGAGGCCTTCGACGTGGCCGAGCCGTTCTCCGACCGGTTCATCCTGTGGAGCGTCAACGCCACCTACCATCTCGAAGATTTCGACGTGATCTCGACCACGGCCAGGTGGAAGCGCGACGAGGCGATCAACCAGGACGAGTCGGAGAATATCCAATGGGCCTTCGCCCTACCGTCCTTCTATCCGCCGAACGGGCTCGGCATCGCTTCGATCAGCGAGGCCGACTATTCGCGGCAGTTCAGCAACGAGGAGCGCATCACCTCGAACGGAGATACGGCATTCAAGTGGCTCGTCGGCTCCTACTACAGCAGCTTCCGCTCCGACTGGGACCTCGTGTCCGAGATTCCCGGCCTCGCGGGATTTGGCCTGACGCCGAACCTGATCGACCAGATCCAGCCGACCACGATCACCCAGACGGCCGCCTATGGCGACGCGTCCTACCAGGTCACCGACGACATCAAGGTCGAGATGGGGCTGCGCTGGTACTCGTACCAGGACCAGCTCGATACGGCCGTCTCGGGCGTCGTCAGCCCGACCGGGACGAACGCCATTTACTACGCCCGCGGCACAGAGGCGGACGAAGGGTTCAACCCGCGCTTCGTCGTGTCCTACCAGCCGGATCCCGACCTGACCGTCTACACCTCGGCGGCCAAGGGCTTCCGGCCGGGCGGTGGCAACCAGCCGATCCCGACCGGTCCGACCGGGCTCGGGCCGGCCTGCCTTGCCGCCCTCGAAGCGCTGGGCCGCACCGAGGCCCCGCCATTCTTCGGGCCGGACAGCATCTGGAGCTACGAGCTCGGCGAGAAGGCGAGGCTCCTCGACGGCCACCTGACGCTCGACAGCTCCGGCTATTACGAGAACTGGACCGGCGTACAGCAGGAGATCGCGCTCTCCTGCGGCTTCCCTTACAACGACAACGCCGGCAAGGCGCGGGTCTATGGCGGCGAGATCGAGTTCCACGCTCTCGTCGTGCCCGGGCTGATCGTGACGGGCAGCGTCAGCTACGATCATGGGCGCATCTCGCAAGGCTCGCGCGAGACCGGCATCGTCGCCGGCGACCGCTTGCAGGACGTGCCGGATTGGACGACCAGCCTGATCGTCTCCTACACGACGCCGATCAACGACGAGATGGCCTTCACCGCCCGGGTCGAGAACGATTATGTCGACACGCGGCGCGATGCGACCTTCTTCCAGCGCAACGACCTGCCGGCTTACGACCTGACCAATATCCGGGCGGGCGTGACCACCGACAGCTGGGCGGCCTTCCTCTTCGTCAACAACCTCTTCGACAAGCGAGCCTGGATCGCCGACAACAACTCGCTGTCGATCAACCTGCCAACCTTCAACCGGGTCTCGACGAACCAGCCCCTGACGGTCGGCCTCGACCTCACCTGGCACTTCGGCGGAGCCGAGACTGCTCCGCCGGCCGCAGCGCCGCTGCCCCCGGCACCGCCGCCTCCGCCGCCGCCGCCCCAGGTCGAGGCGCAGCGCCAGTTCCAGGTGTTCTTCGACTTCGACAAGTCGAACATCACCGAGGCTGCAGCGAAGGTCATCCAGGCGGCCTCCGACGCCGTCAAGGCCGGCAATGTCGTCCACCTGACGGTAACCGGCCACACCGACACGGTCGGCACGGCCAGCTACAACCAGGGCCTGTCGGAGCGCCGGGCGGCCTCGGTGAAGGCAGAGCTGGTCAGGGACGGCGTCGATGGCGGCGAGATCGCAACCGTCGGCGTCGGCAAGACGGGCCTGCTCGTCCCGACGGCTGACGGCGTGCGCGAGCCGCAAAACCGCCGCGCGGTGATCGAGCTGCAGTAAGGGCCGGATAACCCCTCCCCCTGCCCCCTCCCGCAAGGGGAGGGGGAGTTCACCGCGATGTTCCCCCTCCCCTTGCGGGAGGGGGCAGGGGGAGGGGGCTGCCGGACCGGCGATCCCCCTGGCCGGACGCCGGTGAGGCATGGCATATCCACGGCCATGTCCCCCACGCCTGCCATTGACGTCGTCGATCTGACGAAGAAATTCGGTTCGGTCACCGCGGTGGACGCGATCTCGTTCTCGGTGCCGCGCGGCCGAACCGTCGGGCTGCTCGGCGGCAACGGCGCCGGCAAGACCACGACGCTGTCGATGCTGCTCGGGTTGCTGCTTCCGACCTCGGGGACCATCCGGATCCTTGGGGAGGACATGGTGCGGCACCGTCATCGCGCCCTGACGCGCATGAACTTTTCCTCGCCCTATCTCGATCTGCCGCACCGCTTGACCGTGCGCCAGAATCTCGACGTCTACGCCCGGCTCTACGCCGTGCCGGACCGCCGCGCGCGGATCGCCGAACTGGCCGCCGAGCTGCAGTTCGCGCCGATGCTCGACCGGCCCTTCGGCGAACTCTCGTCCGGGCAGAAGACCCGCGTCTCGCTTGCCAAATCCCTGATCAACCAGCCGGACCTGCTGCTGCTCGACGAGCCGACGGCCTCGCTCGATCCCGATACCGGCGATTGGGTCAGAACGTATCTGGAGCAATTCCGCGAGCGGATCGGCGCCACGATCCTGCTGGCCTCCCACAATATGGGCGAGGTCGAGCGGCTGTGCGACGACGTGCTGATGATGCGGTTCGGCCGCATCGTCGATCAGGGAACGCCCGATGCGCTGCTGAAGCGCTACGGGCGCGACGACCTCGAAGGCGTGTTCCTGGCGATCGCGCGGGCCGAGACGGTCCCCTGATGGACGCGGCCGTCCGCCAGCTTGCGCCCCGACGCGCCGGTTCTGCCGCAGGGCGCATCTTCGCGGTGATGCTGCGGCACCTCTACCTGCTGCGGACGTCGTGGCCGCGCATCCTCGACCTCATGTACTGGCCGGCGCTGCAGATCACGATCTGGGGCCTGATGAGCCAGTTCATGCGGACCCAGAGCGGCTACGTCGCGCAGGCGGTCGGCGTGCTGCTGGCCGCGGTGATGCTGTGGGACGTGTTCTTCCGCGGCCAGCTCGGCGTCGCGATCTCGTTCCTCGAGGAGATGTGGTCGCGCAATCTCGGCCATCTCTTCGTCAGCCCGCTCCGCCCGTGGGAATGGGTGGCGGCGCTGGTGCTGATGAGCCTCGTCCGGGTGATCATCGGCGTGGGATCGGCGGCGGTGCTGGCCTGGCTGCTGTTCGGCTACTCGATCCTCGATCTCGGCCTGCCGCTGATCGCCTTCTTCTTTGCGTTGATCATGCTCGGCTGGGCGATCGGCATCGCGATCACGGCGCTGGTCCTGACCAATGGCCTGGGTGCGGAAGGCGTCGCCTGGACCGCGGCCTTCGTCCTGGCGCCGATCTCGGCCGTCTACTACCCGGTCTCCGTGCTGCCCGGCTGGGCGCAGGCGATCGCCTGGACCCTGCCGACCTCGCACATCTTCGAAGGGATGCGGTCGCTGATGTTCACGCACCAGTTCGACTGGCGGCAGCTCGCCACCGCACTGGTCCTCGACGGCGTCTGGCTGGGGCTGGGCGCGGCCGCCTTCCTTTACGGTATGCGGGCGGCCCGGCGGCGTGGCAAGCTGCTGGGGGTCGGCGAGTAGCGCCATATCCCGGGGGCGGCGGTGGCGATCGGCGCGAAGCAGCTTGTCCAGGGCGTGATCGTGATCGGCATATTCGCCGGCGTGCTGGTCTACGGGCTGGGAACGCTCCGAAAGGGTCCACCGCGATGCGACCATTCCGGGGCGGTCGGCTTCATCAAGGAGCACGTGAAGACCGAATCCTTCTACAAGGGCGGTGCCGTGACCCTCGCGAACATCCGGACGACCAATTCGGCTCCCGATTTCGCTGCGTGCCTCGCCGACATCATGATCGTGGCACCCGACCGGACCATCCCCTACGCGAACGTCCAATACACGATCAAGGCCGAGCCGAGCGGGCACTGGATCATCACGATGCCGGGCTGGTAAGGCACTCCTCACCATCGGCTTGCGACCGCGGCGAATCCGGCTAGGCTGTAGGCGGTCGGGTGGGGTGTCGGGGAGAGAACGTTCATGGCGATGAGCCGCCAAGTCAAAATATTCCAAGGCGTGATCGGCGTGCTGCTGGTCGGCACCGTCCTGGTCTATTTCTACGTGACGACGCACCGCGTCGCGCCAAAGTGCGACGGCGGACGGGCGATCGACCTGGTGACGCAACGCGTCATTATCCAACCCTCCTACAAGGGCGGCCAGGTCAC
>Ga0070731_10001392_pt1 | contig 25097 bp, 22 predicted proteins | sample Coa_R1_2_FD_66448 | JGI IMG/M metagenome (GOLD analysis project Ga0070731, IMG submission 66448) | Surface soil microbial communities from Centralia Pennsylvania, which are recovering from an underground coalmine fire - Coalmine... | ecosystem: Environmental > Terrestrial > Soil > Unclassified ... | reverse complement strand
ACTCCATACCGGCGCGCGGGACGACCATACGTAGAGGATCCAGCCGAGGTGGTACGAGCGGCATTCGCGGTTGATCCGTACTACGGCATGTCTCCAGCCCTTGACCTTGGCAGGTCCGCGCAATGCGCGCATGTAGCGGCGCATGCGGGGCGCGCGGTCGCGTCGCTCGAGCGATCGGTAGGCGACGACGGGCTCGCGCCTGATCATGGGAGTCGCGACTTCATTTTCGCCGGCCATCCAGGCGACGCTGCGAGCGATCGCTTCGGCGGCGCGGGGAGCGTCGCGGTCGAGCGCCGGGTGCAGGAAGAGCATCGCCATGCTGTCCTGGTGCACGGCGAAGATCGGATACGGATCGACGACGGCGCCGGACGCGACGTCGATTAGCCAGGGCCACTCGCCGAGCGGCCCTTGGATGTCGATCATGGCCTGGACGCCACGATCGAAGAGGTCGAGTGACCTGTCGTGCTGGAACGTCGAGCCGTACTCGTAGAGAGCGCGGAGAAAGTAGACGCTGCTCCCGAACGACACGACACCTCGCCGGTAACCCTTCTGAGCGTGTCGCGCGAGGGCCGCCCGCGGGTCGAGATGACGTGTCAGGAGCGACGCTGCGAGTGAGCGTGCGAGCGGCTCGGCCGAAGCAGCTCCTGTACGCGCGGCGGCCGAGGCGCCCCAGAGCATCCAGGCGAGTTCCTGGACGTTGAGTCGTGCGTCTGCGCATGCGGCGACGTCGGACACGCCGCGTGTGATCTCGTCCCGGTCGCCACGATGTGCAAGCAGAACGAGCAGTAGCCCCCGATCACCGGGGTTGTCGGGCGTCCCACGCCGTGACCTGAACGCGTCGATCTGGTCATCGACGGCTGCGAGCACGCTGGGGGCCTCCGGCGAAAGTGCTGCTTCCCGCAGACCGAGGAGCGAGTTGATCGTGTAGCGCTTTGCTCGCGCATCGGCGAACGTGCTGACGTAGGAATCGCCGTCGAGGCGGGTGGAGTAGGGATAGAGAGCAAGCTCCGGCGAGTAGACGGCGCCCAGAAACGCCGCCGCGAGCTCGCAGGGGCCAGTTTCAGGAGCCGCCTCGACTACCGGCGTCGTCCGTTGCAGCGCACGCCCCCGCGCGAGGTCACGCTCGAGGCCCATGGCGCGATCGTAAGCGGGCTCGAACGCCCCTGGTCCTAACCGATCGGCGAGTCTTTAGCAGCCGGCGCACGTTGCCGACCTGGCGGGAGTCGCTCCTGCTCGGTCGAACTAGCCGAACGAGGGGTCGTGCCGCCTGCTGTGAGTCCATAGCGTCACCTTGGGTGAGTGGAGTTGCGTTGGCCACGGCGCGGTCCGTGCCGTTGCGCCGGGATGTTCTCGGCTGTGGCATCGACTGTGTCACGCTCGAGGGCGCGGTCGCCCACGTCGAGCACGCCATCTCCGCTGGGACGCCGCTGCAGCACGTTGCGATCAACGCGGCGAAGGTCGTGCGGCTCCAGCGCGACGCGACTCTTCGACGAGCCGTCGAGACGTGCGCCCTGAGCACCGCCGACGGCACGGCCGTCGTCTGGGCATCGCGCCTCCTCGGCCACCCGTTACCCGAGCGAGTGGCAGGCATCGACCTGATGGAGGGAGTGCTCGACCTCGCCCGCCGCAGGGGCTTCCGCGTGTACCTGCTGGGCGCGCGACCGCACGTGGTCGCCGCAGCAGCAGAAACGATTCGTGCGCGTCACCCCGGCGTCGAGATCGCGGGCTGGCACCACGGCTACTTCACGCCCGACGAGGAGCACGCGATTGTCGAGGAGATCGACGCCGCCAAGCCCGAGATCCTGCTCGTCGCGCTCGAGACGCCTGCGAAGGAGCTCTTCCTCGAGCGCGCGCGCAAGCGTATGTCGATTCCGTTCGCGATGGGCGTCGGGGGGGCTTTCGACATCCTTGCGGGTGAGCGCCAGCGCGCGCCGCGCTGGATGCAGAGCGCCGGCCTTGAATGGCTCTACCGCCTTCGCCAGGAACCACGGCGGATGGCCCGGCGCTACGTCGTTGGTAATTCCCAGTTCATCTGGCTCGTCGTCCGCGCGGCTGGGTCGCGCCTCGCGCAACAGCGCTCGGCCCGACTCGATCCGAACGCACTCAAGTGAGCCGTCCCTTTCCGCTCGTCGTCCACGTCGTCGGCGCACGGCCGAACTACATGAAGGTCGCGCCGGTATGGGCAGCGCTCGAGCAGAGCGAGCGGGTTGCGCAGCGCCTCGTCCACACCGGGCAGCACTACGACGCGACAATGAGCGATCTTTTTTTCAGGGAGCTGCCGCTCCCGCGCCCCGACTACGAGCTCGAGGTCGGTTCGGCCTCGCATGGCGAGCAGACGGCACGCGCGCTCGCCGGGCTCGAGCGCGTCTTTCTCGAGTTGCGGCCGGACCTGGTGGTCGTTCCGGGCGACGTGAACTCGACGCTCGCAGGGGCGCTCGCGGCCGTCAAGCTGAACATCCCCGTGTGCCACGTCGAGGCCGGCCTGCGCAGCTTCGACTGGACGATGCCCGAAGAGCACAACCGGAGGCTGACTGATCACGTCGGAACACTCTTGCTGACGCACTCAGAAGACGCGGACGCGAATCTGCGCGCCGAGGGGATCAGCGACGATCGGATCGCGTTCGTCGGCAACACGATGATCGACTCGCTGCTCGCGAAGCTCGACGACGCGCTCGCGCTGCAGGCCTGGGCGACGTACGGGCTCGAACGGGGAAGCTATCTGCTGGCGACACTCCATCGACCCCAGCTGGTCGACGACCCCGAGCTGCTCGGTCGCGCGATCGGCGCGCTGGAGACCCTGTCCGTAAAGCTGCCGGTTGTGCTTCCCCTCCATCCGCGGACGCGCGCGCGCCTCGACGCGCAGGGGCTCCAGCTGCGCGGTGTGGTCGTCACCCAGGCGCTTCCCTATGGAACCTTCCTGTCGCTCGAAGCAGGGGCGGCCGCGGTCGTAACAGACTCCGGCGGCGTCCAGGAGGAGACGACAGTCCTCGGCGTCCCTTGCTTCACGCTTCGGGCGAACACGGAACGGCCCGTGACCGTACGGCTCGGGACGAATCGGCTTCTCGGTCTCGAGCCGGAGCGTCTCCTTGATATCCCGCACGAGCTCGCCCGCCCCACCTCGGGTACCGTGCCACCACTCTGGGACGGGCGCGCAGGTCAGCGGGCGGCGCGGAAGATCGAAGAGCACCTGGGGCTCCACAGCGGCGACCGTCCCCTGGTCGCCCGTGCCGTTTAGCGGGCTGCCGGGCGGAGGTTCCCCCGCGAAGAGATCCACGCGCGCATCCGGCTGGCGGCGCGCTCGGCGACGGTCCGGCGTGAGCACCGTAGGCTGTGTTTGAAGGCTACGAGGCAGTCTCGCATCCGTCTCTCCTGCCAGGCAAGTCGGGACAGCCGCAGGTGTGCGAGCGCCAACCGTTCGCGGAGCTCGCGCCTGTCGCCGGTTGCGATGTTCGTGCACCTACCGAGGACGTCTCGGTACATGAGCACCGTGTCCTGCAGGTATGAGGCGGTCTTCGAATGATGGGTACTCGTGAGTCTCGCTTCGCCTCCGTCTGACGTGAGCGTTCCCGCAACGCAAGCCACGGCGCACGCGGGACCGGCGAACCCCAAGAGGAAAAAGAGGTGCGTATCGTGGCGGAGGACGAGCGCACGATGTTGACCGCCGAGCGCTTGGTACGCATCGCGCCTGATCAATGACGATTGCGTCGTCATCGGCTGGATCGGCAGCATGAACCACGACGACGGTTCCTCCCGAAGCTCGTATTCGCCTGGGATCGTTAGCCCACTCAGCTCCCAAGCACTCTCGGGAATCTCCGTGTAGGCGAGGTCGGCAAAGTAGATGACGGCTTGCCCGGCAGTCGCCTGAATGGCGTTCTCCATCCGCTCGAGGAAGTCGGGGAACCAGACATCGTCCGAGTCGAGGAAGGCGATGAAGTCCCCGCGCGCAACACTCGCGCCATAGTTGCGAGCCGCCGAAGCTCCCGCGTTCTCCTGTCGCAGGTAGGTGACGGGCGCGAACCGACCGACGACTTCCCGAGTGTCGTCAGTCGATCCGTCGTCGACCACCAAGATCTCGTCCGGTAGCCGGCTCTGGGAGAGCACGCTCCCGAGCGCGCGCTCGAGAAGCCGCGCTCGGTTGTACGTCGGAATGACAACGCTGATTCTCACCGGTCGACTTCGAAGCTTTCTGCAGGAGCGGCTGACATGGGCGGCGCCATAGGCGAGCCGAGTGCGTTCATCCGGAACTCATCCGCAAAGCGACGGCCTGCTGCAGACTCCTCATGGCCCGGTAAGCCGGTCGTAATACCTGAAGCGCCCGCGGGACCATGGGCGAGACGAGGTAAGCAGTCCGCATGCGTCGCTTCAAGTTGCCGGCTGGGATGCGGACGAGCCCCGTCGGGGTCAGTCGATACGTCGCGTCATCCAGTGAGAGGAGGTTTCTTCTGTAGACCCCGAGTAGAGCACGATTGCGGTCTCCCTCCGGCCCCTCCCATCTGTCGCCCCTTTGTTGTTTCACGTGCTCGTAGCCGTGGCTTTGATGAATGACGAGTGTCGAGGATGAGATGTCGATGACGGGAACCCGTCGACTCAGGGCGCGGTAGATCATCCAGTTGTCCCAGGAGGGACGGCCGACTGCGAACGGCGGCAGGAGGCCGATGGCATCGCGCGTGAAGACGAAGAAATCAATTGCGTCTGCTGGGCGAGGTGTACCCAGCTCAGCTGCACGTCGACGCAGGTCGACTTCCCAGTTGTCGCCCCGGTCGGTGAGTTCTTCCTGCACGTCGACATCCAACGTTCTGCCTACTAGAAGGAATCGTCGCTCGATCTCAGTCACTCGTCGCACCGCTTTGACGAAATCAGCGAAGAGGATCAAATCTGCGTTGACGTAGCAGAGGAACCCGTGGACGGCGTGTTCCTCGGCGCGTTGGAAGACGGAACTCAGGAGCGGCGTTCCGAACTCGTTGCGCTCGATGTCGCCGACGTACTCGACGCTGAACTCGAGCGCAGTCTCGCGACAGCCCGTCTCGTCCCCGCACAGAATCACCTGGCAGTGAGGACCCAGCTGAGCCCAGCTGCGGATTGCGTTGCGCTGGATCGTGCCTACGTGCCCTTTGAACGGCTTGGGGACTGCGAAAATCGTCAGCATTCGGATACGCGCGGGCTGGTCGGGCCGCTGTGCCTCAAGCCGATTCTTGTTGTCTTACTTCATCCGGGTCGAAGCCGGCTTCGCACGTTTCGCGTCCGCTCGCAGAAGGGCGCATTCGCGCCAGACGTCCGACCGCTCTGTCAGGTCGTGGGCAGATGAGACGACCGAGCGTCTTGCAACGTCGCGCGTCCGCGCTGGCCCCAGCCTGCGTGTAGAGCTCCGACACGAAGTGATAGTGGCGGGCAAGCGCCCGCGGGCCGAGTCGGAGGAGGATCGCTCGAGAATGCTTGCGGAAGACCTGCTCGTAGCCTCGGGCGCCACGCAGGTCGTTGCTCGAGATCGTGTCCTTCGCCCGTTGATCCCAGACGAACATCGCCTGATCGATCCAGCGAAATTGGAAGTGTTTGGCGAGCCGAATCCCCAAGTCCCAGTCCTGGTAGGTGACGATGCGCTCATCGAACTTCCCGAAGCACTCGAGTGCAGTGCGGGACATCAGGAAATAGAGCGTCGTGCCCGGCGCTCGAAGGAGCCGGCTGTATGCTCGGCCGCTCACGGGCCCGGTGGTGTTCCATGGGACCGGCTCGACCGCCCCCTGGTGCCAGACGAGACCGTCGGAATTCACGACATGGACGCCTTCGGCGCGAGCGGTGGCAAGTCGAAGTTCGATGCTGTCCGGAAAGAGCCAGTCGTCGGAGTCAAGGAAGGTGATCCACTGGCCCTTGGCTTCGGCCGCCGCAGTATTCAGGGCGGCCGGTGTGCGGCGGTTGCGATCGTGAAGGACGAGCCTGATCCGTCCGTCCTTGCGTGCGTACCGCCTGACGACCTCGGGAGTCCCGTCGGTCGACCCGTCGTCGACCACAACCGCCTCGACGTCTTGGTGGGTCTGTCCCAGAATGCTCTCAAGAGCTACGCCGATGCTTCGCTCTCGATTGAAGACCGGCATGAGCACCGAAACCAAGTTGCGGCTCGGGAGAGGCGAATCTGTCGCGGGCGCCACTGTCCGATCGTAACCCCGAGTTCTCGCGGCCGGCTAGATCTAGACGATCGGTCAGCAATCTCGACCGATGGTCGTGCAGGCGGGCTATCGATTCGGGCTTGTGTTCGGCGCGAACATCCACGTCCGTGGTGACTTTGCTGGGCCGACCTCCGCCGTGGCCTCGAGATTGCGTCGCCCGGACTGGATTCGCGTATAGCATGGCCGCCACAGGCGAGACTTGTTTGCTGTGATCTTGGGATCGACCAGCGATGACGGCCACGCGGCCCGAGCTAAGAATCAACGGATCGCTTGCTTGGCGGGACGGCGTTGATGCGACGAGTGAACTTTGGTCTCAGATCGTGACCTCGTCTCACCCTCCGGATAACGCGGCCGCGAACGGCCGCGCCCCTGAAGCCGGCTTTCGTGTCGTCGCGCTCTACCTGCCGCAGTTCCATCCGATCCCGGAGAACGACGTCTGGTGGGGTCCCGGTTTCACCGAATGGACAAATGTCGCTCGGGCGAGGCCGCTCTTCCGCGGACACTTCCAACCGAACCTGCCGGGCGAGCTTGGCTTTTATGATTTGCGGCTTCCCGAGACGCGAGCGGTGCAGGCCGCCCTCGCTCAGACCTACGGTGTCGAGGCTTTCTGTTACTGGCACTACTGGTTCGGTGGCGAGCGCCTGCTTGAGCGACCGTTTGCGGAGGTGCTCGCCTCGGGTGAGCCCGGGCTCAGCTTCTGCCTTGCCTGGGCAAACCAGAGCTGGACGGGCATCTGGCACGGCGCGCCGCACCGAATGCTGAAGGAGCAGACGTACCCGGGCCAGGAGGACGTCGAGGCGCACTTCCACGCTGTGGCGCCGGCGCTCCACGACAGCCGCAGCTTCCGAGTCGACGGTCGCCCGCTGTTCGGCATCTTCCGGCCGACGGAGCTGCCGGATGCGCAGCGTTTCATCGAGACGTGGCGTCGGCTCGCCGACCGGGAGGGCCTACCAGGGATCTACTTCGTCGGGTTCACGGACGATCCAGCCTGGAGGCCGGCTGACGACGGATACGACGCTGCCGTCCTGTTCGGGTTCTCGGGCGGTGCGCAGAGCATCCGACGCGGGACTGGGGCGAAGGTCACGAAGCGACTGAAACGACTGTCATTGAACCTGGGCGACTCCGCTCGAACGCTGCTAGGGCACCCGCTCGTCTTCGACTACGAAGAGGTCCGACCAGAACGGATCTTCGGGACGTCTCTCCGCAGCGACATACACCCATGCGTCGTTCCGAATTGGGACAACACGCCCCGCTCGGGCCGGAACGGACGCGTGCTCTTCGGGGCGACCCCGGAAGCGTTTCGTGGGCAGCTCGAGGTTGCCGCCAGACTTGTCTCGGACCGTCCTCACGACTCTCGGCTCCTGTTCATCAAGTCGTGGAACGAATGGGCAGAGGGCAACTATCTGGAGCCCGACCAGCGGTTCGGGCGGGGTTGGCTGGAAGCGGTCGCTGACGTTCAGGTCGACGCTGGGGTCGAGACATTCGGTCGGAAGGGCGTAGCCGTCGCTTCGGGCAGGTATTCGGCTCCCGCCGAGCTTGGACGAACGCGACCAGACCGTTCCTAGTCGTACGGCTAGTGGTCGTGCGGAGGGCCCGCCGGATCGGGAGAAGCCGCTCGCAGCCGAGCGCGATACCGTCGGCACCGTGGAGTCAGTAAGCCCGTCCGGATTCGAGTCCAAGACCCTCCGGGCGCACATCTCCTCCGGCGTCTTCTGGGGGATGCTCTTCTCCGTCGTTACTCAGCTGTCGCGGGTCGCGGTCGGGCTCGTCCTCGTACGTCTGCTGACGCCCGCCGACTACGGCCTCGCCGGGATCGCGTTCGTCTGTTCAACATTCGTCTTCACCCTTTCGGATGCGTCGCTTGGAAAGGCGCTTGTGCAGCGGCCTGCGATCGACGAACTCGACCGATCGACGGTCTTCTGGACGACGGTCGCAATCGGAACGCTGCTGACGGGCGCGGGCGTCGCAGCATCCGGGCCGCTGGCGCAGCTCTTCCACCAGCCGAAGGTGCAGCCGCTCTTCGCGGTCCTCTCAATCAGCTTCATTCTCATCTCGCTGCAGATGACACAGGCGGCGCTCTTCCAGCGCGAGATGATGTTCAAAGCAACGTCGGTACGTCTAATCGTGAGTGCTGCAGTCGGCGGGGCGGTCGGGATTCTTGTCGCAGTCTTCGGAGGCGGCGCCTGGGCGCTTATAGCGCAGCAACTCTCGCTCGTCGGGACTTCGACCTTGCTGCTCTGGCTTCTTTCACCCTGGCGTCCACGACTGATGTTCTCTTGGTCGAGGCTGAAATCGCTCGGGTCATTCGGTTTCAACCTCGCGGGCGCGCGGCTTTTGGATGACCTGAACGCGAATGCCGACAACATGCTTGTCGGCCGATTCCTCGGGACGGCCGCACTCGGGGCGTACTCCGTCGCCTACAACCTCATGACGCTTCCGCTCCTGCGCCTCGTCATTCCCATTCAAGACACGCTGTTTCCGGCTGTTGCGCGCATTCAAGATGACTTGGAGCGGGTGCGGCAGATCTGGTATCGGACGATGGCGATCGTGACTTCGCTCGTCGCACCGGCGATGATCGGGCTCGCCGTCGTCGCGTCCGACTTCGTCGTCGTTGTCATGGGTCGCCGTTGGGCTGACGTCGTTCCAGTTCTTCGCATCCTGGCGCCGGTGGCCGTGGCCCAGGCATTGGCTACTCTCGCGCAGGGGACGTTGATGGCGTGCGGACGGGCCAAAGCGACGTTCTGGCTTACAGCCGTTTTCACCGTCATCGTGCTTACGGCATTCATCGTCGGGCTCGAGTGGGGGATCATCGGAGTTGCGGGCGCGTACGCAGTTGTCGCGGTTCCCACGACAGTGGTGCTCGTGTACCTCGTCGCGCGCACATTGGCCGCCAGCGCGAGCGAGATCATGCGTGCCTTGCGTGGCCCTCTCGAGGCCACGATCGCCATGGTCATAGCGACGGTCGGTGCAGAATGGGTCCTACGGTCCCAGTCCGTTCCGGCTGCCTTGAGGCTGATCATCGTCATATTGGTCGGTGCTGTCGTGTACACGCCCATCTGCCTGCTCCGAGTACCCGCTGTTCGCGACGAGCTGAGCCTATGGCTCTCGGGTCGACGGCGCCGAAGTGTCGCTGAGCCTGCCGTGGCGTCCGTCGACTAGCGTCACGAGAACTGGCTTGATCGCGGCGACGCGCAGGGAGCGAGATCATGCAATGTCAGTGTGTTCCAGCGATATCGTCGTCGCTGGCGCCGAGCCATTCGTCCGTCGTTGGAGACCTCCTGTCGGCGATTCTCGCGAGGCCACCTGAGTCACCAGTCTCTTCTCGAGGCGTGTGGCGCCGGCCGAAAGCGAGAAGAAGGCCTGGACGTGGCGCCTGCCGTTCTCGCCGAGTCGTGTCGCGAGCTGAATGTCGCCTGTGATGGCATCGATGCATTCCGCGAAAAGGTCTGGCTTCGGGTGGCTGATGAGCCCTGTTTCGCCGTCGATTACTGTCTCTCGTACACCGCCTTCAGCGACGGCAACGACTGGGAGTGCGCACGCACCAGCCTCGAGCGGGGCGAATCCGAACGGTTCGAGGCGAGGCGCATAGACCATCGCGGTTGCCTGGTTGAGTAGCGCCACGAGTTCCGCATCTGGGATCCGTTGTTTGATGACGAGCTCTACATCCAGCTCGACGGCGAGCCGTTTCACTGACGAGGCGTAGCCATCGTCGACGACGTTTGCGACCCATACAAGCGGCATCTTCCTCTTGCAGAGAGCGATCGCCTGAACGAGAAAGCCGACGTTCTTTTCGGGCGTGCCCGAGCCAACTGTTATGAGGAATGGCTCACGTCGGTCGCTGGTTGGCCGGAATAGGTCTGTATCGACACCGAGGTAACAGACCGTTGCGTCTAGCCCGTAGGCTCGGAGGATCGACTCGCGCGAGTAGAACGAGTTCACCAGAATCTCCGAGAACCCGCGCGCGTTCCGGACCTCCTCGCGGGCTTGTACGCGCAGGGACCGAATTCGAACGGCTTCTCTCAGCGCGTTGCGCACAGCGTTTGGGCTGTGCCACCATCCGGTCGGTCGGTCATCGGCGACCCAGACAAGATTGGGCAGCGCTTCGTAGAGCCAGCGAAACGGCTCTTGCAGGTAGAGCACGGACGGTAGAGAACAAACTCTGCCGATCGCGGTCGCCCGAAAGAACTGGCATGGCCCTGCCAAGAGGACGTCGAAGTCGCGCGCTTCGAGTTCGTTCGCCACGAGGCGACAGTGCTCGGTCATTGCGTCGATGTGGAGACGGCGATCCTGCGTCAACTCTGTCAATTGACGTCGGAAACGAGAAGGCTCGAATTCTGGCAAAGCCACGACGTGCTCCGTCACCAGTTCGGCAAGAGGCAAGAACTCGCGGTCGGCTGTCGGCGGGCACCAAGCCTCGAGCTCATGCCCGCGTTGAAGGAGACCTCTCACGTGATCGTATAGAGCCCTCTTCCCGCCGCCCGAAGGCAGGTCGTGCCAGACTGCAATTCTCAACTACGCTCAGCTCCTGTTTTCACACGCTCTCGATGGAGCGCTGAGATCGCTGACAGCCGCTTCCGCGCAGACGTATTCGGAATTGTTCTCACGAGTCGATCGCGCTGAATCGCTGAAACGGTCGAGAGCCTCGATTCTGAGGGGCCACGCGATCAACGATCCGTCCGGTGGGAACCGACTTTGAAATGCCACCGGGTGGTCTGCCAGGCTCGAAACATACCTCTACTTCTTCAGGACAAGCGCTTGCGCTGTGTTCAAGGCGATGTCACCTTGAACGAACTCCGTAGCGCGGGACAGGATCACCTCAGGATCGAACTCCGGGTAACCACACAGTTGTGACCGTTCGCCGATGTGAAGGCCGAGACCGGTGTCCTCCACGAGCGCCCGCACGTCGATGTTGCGACCGTGGAGGTTAGTCAATCGCGACGTAAAGGGCGCCAGGTCGTAGAAGAGGTCGATCGTTAGAACAGCGAATCCGCCGGGCTTCAAGATGCGGCCGATCTCCCTCGCCAGTCCGGCGATCTCCGATTCCGGAACGTGCTCCAGTGTTGAGATGCAGTACAGGCTATCGACGCTGGCAGACGCAAATCCCGCATCTTCCAAAAAGGTCTTCCGCAGCTCGACGGAGGTCCCGAAGGCATGGTTCAATGTGGCAATAGTTCGGCCGTCCACGTGCCACCCCATGGATGCGCTGTCGCTCGGGTCGACGTTGACAACTCGGGCCCCTTGTTTCGAAAGAACGAACTGCAGACCGCCGAGGCTGCCGCCGAGGTCGACTACGGTGTGGCCAGGGCTTACCGGGACGGCGTGGAAAGCCCAGGGGTACTCGAAAGCTCGCGTGGCATTGTTGTGCGGCTGAAAGCCGAAGGGCCCCACAGCTCTCGCTTGCCATGACAGCCGCCCAGAGCGTTCAGCCAGCTTGAACAGGATCCTGCGTTTCAAGCCTTGGTGACCGAGCGGCGAACCCCATTTCGACTCGAAATCCTGCCATTCGACCGGGTTGTATCTGGGACCGATCACGTGCCTGAGCTTCGTTCGGAGTTCAGCGTTCTCGAACCGTAGCGAAGCCGAATCAAATCCAGCGGTGCCATCCCGAGACAGGAATCGACTGCGGACGAGTCAAGTCGCGGCCACAGGTGGTCTGGATCCTAACCCGGCCTCTTTCGCTACTGGCGAGATCGAGAGATCGGTCAGCCGCCCGGTTTTGCCACGGGTACGGCCTGGATCAGCGAGCTGCTCGCTCGAACTCGTCTACCCTCGTCGGGGTGAGCGAGTTGATCCGGCCGCGATATCCGCGTCGCTGGCGAAGCCTGCTCGCGCAGCGTCATGCGCGGTTAGGTGCAGTCGACTTCGGGAGCCTGCGTCGCACGACGCCGGTAAGCCGCCAGTTCGGATTCGATCGCGGGCTCTCGATCGATCGCTACTACATCGAGCAGTTTCTCGCGAAGAGCGCCGAGGTGATTCGAGGGCGGGTTCTCGAGGTCGCGGACAGTGGGTACACGCGCCGCTTCGGTGGCGGGAAAGTCGATAGCGCGGAGGTGCTGCACCTCCAGGACGGCGAGGGAGCCACGATCGTGGCCGATCTGACGGATGCGCCGCAGATTCCGAGCGACACCTTCGACTGCGTCGTGCTGACCCAGACCCTTCCTTTCATCTACGACGTGCGAGCGGCAATCTCGACCCTTTATCGGATCTTGCGGCCGTCCGGCACTCTGCTCGCGACGTTTCCCGGTATCAGCGAGATCAGTCGCTATGACATGGACAGGTGGGGTGACTATTGGCGGTTCACGAGCCTTTCGGCTCGGCGCCTATTCGAGGAGGCATTCACGCCCGGAGACGTCGAGGTCGACGTGCATGGAAACGTGCTTGCCGCGGTCGCATTCCTCCACGGTCTGGCCGCCGAGGAGCTTCGAGAGAGGGAGCTCGCCTATCGCGATCCGGATTACGAGCTGCTTATCACTGTCGGGGCGACGAAGGCGGCCAGTCCGTGAGGCGCCTTGGCTGGAGGTTGCGCCGCGGCGGCTGCATCCTGCTCTATCACCGCGTCGAGGATGTGCCGAGCGATCCGCAGCTGCTGTCGGTCACGCCGCACCATTTCGCCGAGCACGTTGAGGTTCTGCGCGAGCACTTTCGACCCACGGCGCTGTCCGCGATCGTGAGTGGCGTCGGCCAGCGCCGAGATACCGGACGGGTGGCGGTCACGTTCGACGACGGCTACGCGGACAACCTCCACAACGCAAAGGGGCTCCTCGAGAGTGCCGACGTTCCCGCTACGTTCTTCGTCGTCACTGGCTCCGTGACGAGCGGGCGTGAGTTCTGGTGGGACGAGCTGGAGAGAATCGTGCTCGACTCGCGAACGCTCCCCGAGGCGCTCGAGTTGAAGGTTGGCGGTCGCGTCCACCGTTGGGAGCTGGGGCAGGACGCGCGTGCGGACGGCGGTGATTCGAGCGCAAGCTGGAACGTCCTCGACCTGGGCGAGCCGACCCCGCGGCAGCTCGTGTACAGGCAGCTCCACGAGCTTGTGAGGCCGCTCGGCCGGTCGGAGCGAGACGAGACGCTTGAGGCGCTTCGTGTCTGGGCGCAGGCGCCGTCGACGACGCGGCCGACGCACCGTCCGCTGTCTGCGTCGGAGGTCGCACAGCTCGCCGGCGGCAACCTGCTGAGCGTCGGGGCGCACACCGTCAGCCATCCGCTCCTCGCGAGCCGGCCGGTCCGCGAGCAGCGGAACGAGATCGTGGCAAGCAAGTCGACGCTTGAGGAGCTGACGTCGACCCGGGTCAACGCCTTCTCTTACCCGTACGGTGGGTTCGGCGACTACACGGCGGAATCTGTGTCGGTCGTGCGATCGGCCGGCTTCGAGCTGGCGTGCGCGAACTTCCCGGCCGTCCTGTCGTGGCGGAGCAAGAGGTACGAGCTGCCGCGATTCCTCGTCCGCGACTGGGACGGCGACGAGTTTCTGCGCAGGCTGAGCGACTGGGGCGCGCGGCGTGAGGCGCGCCGAACGTTGCCCCATCGGTCCGTCCGGCCGATCGGCACCGCCAGATGAAGATCCTTCAGGTCAGTTCTGCCGATGAAGAGGGGGGCGCCGAGAGCGTCGCCCGACAGCTGTTCGGGGAGTACGCCCGCCGGGGCCATCGATCGTGGCTCGCCGTCGGGCGGCGCCACACCGACGCCGATGGCGTCTTCCTGCTCGACAGCGCTGCCGAGCGCGGCAGTTGGGCTCGACACGCGCGGTCCTTCGGGGACGCCGCGCACGCTTTCACTCGCGACGTTCCCGTGGTGAGGCGCTTGACGAGGCCGCTGCCGCTGGTCCTCGGACAACCACGTCGGTGGCTCGACATCGCGCGCGGCCGCGAGGACTTCGCGTTTCCAGCGACCTGGCGGCTGCTCGAGCTCGTCCCCGAGGTTCCCGACGTCATCCACTGCCACAACCTGCACGGGCCCGGCGCCGAACCGACCGGCTACTTCGATCTGCGGGCACTTCCGTGGCTCGCCGCGCGGCGGCCGGTCGTGCTCACGCTGCACGACGCGTGGCTCCTGAGCGGGCACTGCGCGCACTCGTTCGAGTGCGAGCGCTGGCGCGACGGTTGCGGCAAGTGCCCGGACCTCAGCATCTACCCAGCGATTCGCCGGGACGCCACGGCCTTCAACTGGCGCCGGAAGCAGGCCGTCTTCGGCCAGAGCAGGCTTTACGTCGCCGCGCCTTCCGACTGGCTTCTAACGCGGGCGCGGCAGTCCATTCTCGGCGCCGGCATCGTCGAGAGTCGCCTGATCCCGAACGGCGTCGAGCTCGACGTCTTCCGGCCGCGGCACGATCGCGACGTCACCCGGGCGGCGCTCGGCCTGTCGGCGGACACGAACATTGTCCTCTTCGCCGCGAACGGCGGCCGCCGCAACCAGTGGCGCGATTTTGGCCTCTTGCGGACGGCAGTTGCGGCCGTCAGCGAGCGCGTCCCGAACCTGGCGTGCGTCGTCGTTGGCGACGACGGGCCCGACGAGCAGGCCGGCGTCGCCCAGGTTGTCTCCGTCCCATTCACGACCGACCGCGAAGCCTTCGCGCGACTGTTCGCCGCTGCGGACGTCTACGCCCATCCGGCGCGCGCGGAGACGTTCGGGAAGGTCGTCGCCGAGGCGCTCGCATGCGGAACGCCGGTGGTCGCGACCGCAGTCGGCGGGGTGCCCGAGCTGGTGAAGGGGCTTGGCGGCGCTGGGCCAGCGCATCTGAACGACCACCCGCTCGAGACGGCCACCGGCGTGCTCACGCCGTCAGGAGACGCGGACGCGTTCGGTGCCGCCCTCGAGCGCCTGCTTCTCGACGACTCCTGCCGCCGGCGCCTGTCCGACAACGCTGCGCGAGACGCTGCTGCACGGTTCGATCTCAACCGACAGGCCGACGAGTATCTCGACTGGTACGCGGAGATCGCCGAGCGCGACTGGTCGCTCGACGAGGCCGGAAACTCGGCCAGCACCCGCGACCCTGATCGCCGACCGCGGCTGGCTCAGATGACGTCGGCGAAGCTGCGCTCGGTCCGCTGGAAATAAAGAACGCTGCCGACAAGCAAGACGAGGACAGCCGCAATCGAAACGGCGGTCATGACACCGGGAGCGGGGCCGACCCGGAGCATCGACCAGCGAAAGCCTTCGATCACCCCGACCATCGGGTTGAGCGCGTAGACGTCGCGCCACGCTTTCGGCACGAGGTTGGTCGAATACGCGACGGGCGAAGCGAACAGCCAGACCTGCACGAGGAGCGGAATTGCATAGCGCACGTCCCGGTAACGCACGTTCAGCGTCGCGAACATGATCCCGAACGAGAGAGCGACGACGAATGCGAACAGGCTGAAGAAGGGGATGAGCAGTATCCGCTCGCTCGGATAGACGCCGTAGATCGCCATCAGCACCAGCAACAGGGCGAACGCGATCACGAAGTCGACGACGAAGGAGAGGGCGCTCGCGAGCGGCAGCAGGATCCGCGGGAAGTACACTTTCTCGACGAGGCTCGTGCTTTTCAACATGCTTTCGGACGACTGACTCAGCGCCGACGCGAAAAGCGTCCAGGGAACGAGCGCCGTGTAGCTCATGAGGGCGTATGGCGCGCCCGACGAGGACACCCTCGCGATCCTGCCGAGGAAGAGCGTGAAGATGCCCATCAGCAGCAGCGGCTGCAGGACGGCCCAGAAGACTCCGATCGAGGTCTGCTTGTAGCGAACCTTGATGTCGCGCCAGACGAGGAAGTAGAGAAGCTCCCGGTACTCCCACAGATGGCGACCGTGCAACCCTCGCCAGCCGTGCGTGGGCTCGACACGTACGAAGCGCTTCTGGAGCGGCGGCGCCGCGGTGGAGGCGGCCCCGGCGTCGTGCCCGTTCGAGGTCGCGCCGGCCGGGTCAGCCGTCACCGAGTCCGTGGCTGACGTCACCGGCCGATCGTAATCCCGCTTTCGCGTTGGGACGGGAGTTCTAGACCATCGGCTAGCCACCGGCCGACCGCGCCTGCAGGCCAAGCAATTCGAGCAGCCGCTCTCGTTCGCGCTCCCATGTGAAGCATTCGAGCGCTCGCTTCCAGGCGGCCTCGCCGAGCGACGCGCGCAGCGCCGGATTGCGGGCGAGCACCAGGAGGCGCTCCGTCATGCCGTCGCTGTCGCCCTCGTCGACCAGGAGGCCGGTTCTTCCTTCGATTACCGCTTCCGGAATGCCTGCGTGCCTGGTCGCGACGACCGGCAGCCCGTGCGCCATCGCCTCGAGGATCGCGACCGGCAGCCCCTCCTCGTCGCCCGTGTCCGGGTCCGTGACGCTGTGTTGGAGAAAGATGTCGGCTTCGGTTAGAAGCCGAGCCACCTTTGCAGCCGGCTGGACGCCGTGAAACGTGACCTGCTCCTCGAGACCAAACTCGTTGACGAACTGCTGCGCCGCCGGCAGCAGGTCGCCCCCGCCGACGTAGTCGAGGGTCAAACCGGGCATGGCGGCGGCTGCGCCCCGGAACGCTTCCAGGGTCAGGATCGGCGCCTTTTTCGGGAGGAAGCGCCCCACCGAAAGACATCGAACGTGCTCGCCTCGCTCGTGCGGTTCCGGGCAGGACGGCGGGACGTCGACGCCGTACGGTACGACGTGCACCCTGGCCGGGTCGAGTCCGATCTCCACGAGTCGGTCGCGGCCCGATTCGCTCATGCTGATCACGCCGGCTGCGTCGTTGTAGTCGAGATAGACGCGGCGCCAGGCGGGGTCGCGCAGGCGCTCGGAGACGTCGTATCCGTGCGCGTGCACGAACAGTCGGGCTCCGAGCGAGTGGGCGACGTCGAGCCACGGATGCGACAGGTCGAGGTATTCACCGAGGATGACCTCGACGCCGTGCCGCTGTAGAAACTGCCGGCCGATTGCGAGCGGGGGGGTCGACGAGCGCCGGAGGCGGCGCACGACACGGCTGAAGCCGCCTGAGTTCCGACCGTCGAGGAGGAGCGTGGGCACCTCGACGTTCCAGACGGCGTCCGGGCAGACGCTGCCCGCGACGACGACGGTGCCGCCCGGAAGGAGGTCTTGCATGTGTCGCCGGATGAAGGTCTCGGACGGGGCGCCCACGTAGGGCGCTACCACGGCGAGCGGTGAGCTCAACGGGATGGCTTGCTCGCGGTTCCGGCGAGGCCGGTGAGCATCGCGCCGTCTGCGAACTCCGTCGGCGGCCGGTCGCGAGCGAGCAGTCCCCGGATGACGGGTAGAGCGGCGGCCGAGAGGAGGCGGCGCGTGCGTGTCGACATCGGGCGCCGCCGCGCCCACAGCGCGAGCATCTGGGCGAGGCTCGCGTCCCAGCCGCCGAGTGCGTCGAGCTCGACGTCGACGAACCCGGATCCGGTCAGGTGACGGCGGAGAGAGAACGGCGTGTAGCGGTATTCGTCGGCGGGCACGTCGTGCAACGGCCAGAGGAACGGGACCGAGAAGAAGAGGAAGCCGCCTGGCTCGAGCACGCGGAAGATCTCCCGCATCACGAGCTCGGGGTCGGGGCAGTGCTCGAACAGCTCGGTCGCGAGCGCACACGCGACCGACTCCGACTCGAGCGGCATCGTCACTCCGTCCCAGACCAGGTCCGGCGAGCTGTAGACGCTCGCTGCGAGGTCGAGCGCGACGTACTTCGCTGCCTTGCTCGGCGGGTCGAGGAGCAGCTGCCTGTACGGCTGGTTTCCGGCGCCGACGTCGAGCACGGTGCCGCGGAACCGTTCGAGCCTCGAGCGCAGGGATCGCTCGATCGAGGCTCTGACGATCGAGACGTCCAGTGTCTCGGCTGAGAGCGCAGGCAACGGCGCGGCCAACCCTGTAGGCCTCAGTCGAACTGCCGCCCGAGGCGTTCCCGCACGAGTGCCGCCCGCTCCTTGCGGGTGCCCGCGACGCTCGACGGTCGGCTCCAGCGGCGGCGTGCTCGAGCACGGAAGCTTGCCGTGTCGGGGTCGGCCGGAGCGAACCCCCGTTGCCGGGACAGGACGGCGTGCAGGTAGTCGCGCTCGTGCCAGACGTTGATCTCGCGGTAGTAGCAGAGCTCGGTCGCGGTCTCGGCCGCGAAGACGAGGAGCGCGTCGACGGAGATGCTCTCGTCGACAGGCTGTACCTCTTCCGGATGGTTCGCGCGCAGCCAGTCCAGGTGCCGGGGCGTCGGCGCCGAGAGGACGATCCGCGCGCCCTCGCCGAGGACCTCGGCGAGGGCTCCGTGCAGCTGCTCCCGCTCGCCCTGGGCGATGTGCTCGTAGACGTCCATCAGGACGACCAGGTCGAACTGTCCGACCAGGCGCCCGGGCAGCAACTGCCCGTCGGCGAAGACGAGCCGCGGCGAGGCGAAGAGCGCCGTTGCCGTTCGTAGGAGCTCGTGGCTGACGTCGAGTCCCACGACGTCGGCCTGGGGCCAGCGTCGGCTCAGCCGCCACGAGATGCCGCCGATGCCGCAACCGACCTCGAGAATCCGGGTGGGCTGTCGGGGCGCGAATCGCTCGACGGTCTGCCAGGCGCGTTCGATGCGCGGGTTTCCCGCGACGAAGTCCTCGAGCTGCCGCTCGAGACGCGAGTCGTAGAAGGATGCGCGAGCCGCGAGCGATTCGGCGACGCCGCTCACCGGCGTCGGTCCTCGGCGGCGACGAGTGGACCGGGCGCCTGCCCGTTCGTCTTCTCGACCAGCCACTCGGCATCCTCCAGATATCGGCACTGCGTGCGAGACCAGCCGTAGTGATGCGCGGTGCCGTACATCGTCACCTCGAACGGGCAGATGCGCTCGATCGTCTCGAGCTTTCTCCCCTTCCCTTGTTCGGCGAAATGCACCGTCAGGCTGTAGTGGCCGAGGAAGAGGCGCAGCTTCGGGATCGAACAGGTCAGTTCGTATCGTCCCGGTTCGCGGAGGAGCGGCTCGTCCGAGTCGAACCGCCACAGGTAGACCACCGGTTCGCCGTGCGCGTCGCAGATCTGGATCGAGACAGCGGCGCCGTTGATCGCGCCGGGGCTCGTGACCTCGAGCCGTACCTGCATCGGCTGCCCGACGAGCTGCACGTTGTCGGGATGCGACGTCACGATCTCGACGCGTGTGACTCGCGGCTCCGTCGGCGACGGCAGCGCCTCGTACACCCGTTCCCGGCTTGCACCGACTTCGAGGTACCGCGTCACCATCTGGTCGGTCGGTCCGTCGGCGACGCAGCGTCCAGCGTCGAGGACGAGGGTGCGCTCGGTCAGGGTCGAGATCGCTTGCATGTTGTGGCTGACGAAGAGAACCGTTCTGCCTTCGCCGGCCACTGCGCTCATCTTGCCGAGCGACTTCTTCTGAAAGTCGGCGTCGCCGACCGCGAGCACCTCGTCGACGATCAGGATCTCGGGCTCGAGATGCGCGGCGACGGCGAACGCGAGCCGGACGTACATGCCGCTCGAGTAGCGCTTCACCGGCACGTCGATGAACTCCTGCACGCCGGCGAAGTCGACGATCTCGTCGAACTTGCGCACGATCTCGGCGCGGCCCATGCCGAGCACGGCGCCGTTCAGGAAGATGTTCTCGCGGCCGGTCAGCTCGGGATGGAAGCCTGCGCCGACCTCGAGCAGTGAGCCGACCCGGCCGTGCAGGTCGGCGTAGCCCTCGGTTGGTTCGGTGATCTGGGAGAGGATCTTTAGGAGCGTCGTTTTGCCGGCGCCGTTGCGGCCGATGATTCCGACCACCTCCCCTTCGGCGACCTCGAACGACACGTCCTTCAACGCCCAGAGCTCGCGCGACCTCGGCGGCCCCTTCCCGTTCGCGCGCAGGCGCCGGAGCGGTGCCTGCAGTGCCGTCTGGAGCGATTCCGTCAGCCGCCCGCTCGGCCCGCGCGTGACGGCCACCTGGTAACGCTTCGACAGGCCCTCGGCTCGGATCACGATCGCTGACACGACGGAGCACCGATCGTAACCCCGCTCTCAGCGGCTGTTGCAGGTGAAACGGCGAAAAAGACGACTTCCGCGGCCCATCGGCGGATCAGAGGGGGGCGACCGAACCGCTCGAACGGCCAGTTGCGCCCGTTGAGACCCGACCGGGATGATTGCGTCGGCGGCGGAGGCTGTCAGTTGGCGACCAGTCAAAAGGACAGAGGAGGACACCGTGGTGTGGTCGGGGACGAAACGTAAGGGATTCCTTGCAGTGACAATGCTCATTGCAATCTCGGCGGCGGTCATCGCCGGCGGCGCCTCGGCTCGTACTACGAAGGCGCTGATCAGCGGACCGAACTGCACCGCGGGCGGCAACCTGTGCGTCCTGAGCCCATCTGCCTCGAACGCGCTCGCCGTCAGCGGCGGGTCGTCGCTGACGGTCTCGAAGAGCGTCGTGGTGAACTCGTCGGCCTCCCAGGCGGCGCTCCTGACGAACGGCTCGAAGGTCGTCGCGGGGGCGATCGGCGGTCCCGGCGGATTCCTCGCGATGGGCGGCAGTTCGTTCTCGCCAGCTCCGGTGAACGTCCCGGCGCAGCCCGATCCGTACGCGGCGTCCGCGGAGCCGCCGCACAACTGCTCGGGCGGCAGCAGCCTGCTCGCCATGAGCCCCGGCCAGACTGCGTCGCCGGGCACGTACTCGCAACTGGGTGCGATGATCGGCGGAACGCTGACGCTCGCTCCAGGTAACTACACGATCACGTCGTCGTTCTCGAACGCCGGCAACGGCGTCATCACCGGCACCGGCGTCACGCTGTATTTCTGCCCGGGTGCCGGTGTCACCCTGTCGGGGACGAGCTCGACGACGCTCTCTGCGCCCGGCGGATCGAGCGGCTTCGTCATCTTCTTCGATCGCACCGACACGGCAGGGTTCACCACGTTCAACGTGACAGCGAATTTCACCGGAATCATCTACGCGAAATCGGCGTCGATGACGATGGGGAACCTGAACGTGAACGGTGACGTGGCCGCCAACACCGTCTTGATCCACAGCGCCGGGACGGTCGTGATCACGCCACCTCCGCCGCCGCCGATTGCGCCGAACATCTACTTCGGCTATGCGGATAACTACTTCACACATGGGAACCCGAGCGGGCTGCCGTGGCTGGGTCTGAGCAACACGCTCGTCCTCGGCTGTGGCGTCAACCCGAACGGCGGCGGGGCGGCCGCGGACGCGTGTCCGAAGGAGCCGACGAACACGTCGATCGACAGCTACGACTCCGGCGCAATCAGGATCGACAACGTCGACACTCATCCGCTCGTCGTGACCGGCGCGAGCGTCCAGATCGGGGCGTGTAGCTACAACCCGTGGCCGGGGCTGAACATCTCGATCGCGCCGGGCGCAACGCTCGTCTTGACGCAGACAGGCGGTCCGAACCCCTGCGGGACGACTGTGGTCGGCAACTACAACTTCGATACATCCGAATCGTTCTTCGCGTTGACAGGCTATGTAGACGGTTCGGGGGCGCCGTGCTCGAACGACGGCGCGATCCCGGTCGTGACGCTGACGACGAGCCAGGGCACGATCGTGATCCACGACACCGGCCAGATCCTGAACACCGGCGGGATTGACCCGCCCGACTGTGCTCTGAACCACAGCGAGTTCCACGGCTTCACGCAGGTTTCGCCGTAACCTCGGGAAGAGGCTTCCGGCCGCGCATTTCGCGCGGCCGGAAGCCCCTGAGCTGTCCTATTGGGAGCGCTTCGTCAGCATCCTGAAAGCCGTCAACGCCCTCGGAAGTGTCGACGTGGGTTGCGCAGACGGACGCGGCCGGGGGGTTTCGCCGGCATCTGCTGAGTCCGGAGGCTGCCGGCCCGGTCGATGGCGAGCGGCCCGCAGCCCTCGCAGTACCTTGGGCTAGGCCCCGCTACGCGGGCAGCGCTGAAGGTCATCGCCGTGAACAGGTTGTCGCCCCTGTTGCAGCCCGCGTAGCCGGCCGACCGTTCGGATCGGCCTGGAACCTCCCAGGCTGTCTGGCCGAAGGACGCGACCCATAGGGCGCTTTCTCCTCCATAAGCACCCTTCTCGCCTTTCGGGTAGTTCTCCTGGCACACGGCCACCTATAGCGTTCCGCTCAGTGATGCGGCTCTGCGGCCAATCGGGTCATGACGCGGTCCAATTTGTGGGATGGTTCCGATTTCCCGCGGTACCGATTCGTGCAGATGCTCTCGATATCGGATTGGGGGAACAGATGAAACGAAGGCTCCTACCCCGCACTGCGGCGGGCCTGATCGCGGTTGTCGCGCTCGCGGCGACCGCGCTGGTGTTGGTGCCAGGCGCGAGCGCGGCCCCGAAGGCGGGCACGCTCGACTGTCCGACGCTGACGCCGTTCAACGCGAACAAGTACGCGCTCAAGGTCGGGTCGACCGTCACCTGCACGATCGACGGCGCCAGTGACGCCAGCGGCAAGACCACCGTACCCGTGATCATCAAGAGCTCTCAGCTCGGCAACACAACCGTGACCGGCACCGTCTCAGGCAGTGGCTCCTCGACGAAGGTCACGTTCACCTTCACAGCGCCGACCGGCGGGTGTAACACCGTCGTCGTTGCCTATATAAGCAACGGCAACAACACGACATTGAGCGGCGGCAACGGGGGCGGGTTCGCGTACGTCGACAGCTCGGGCAACAACGTGACGACTTGCGGGTCGGCGACGACGGCGAACATCTCCTTCGGTTACGCCGACAACTACTACACGCACGGCAGTCCGAACGGTTTGCCCTGGCTGGGCCTCAGCGGCGCGTTGGTGATCGGCTGCGGCGTCAACCCGAACGGTGGCGGCTCAGCACCAGACGCCTGCCCGAAAGATCCGAATAACACGGCGGTCGACAGCTACGACGCTGGCGCGATCGAGATCGACAACGCCTCGTCGACCGCGATCACCGTGACCAACTCGAGCGTGCAGATCGGCTCCTGCACCTACAATCCCTGGCCGGGCCTGAATATCTCGCTCGCGCCGGGCGCAACGCTGGTGCTCACCCAGACCGGTGGGGCTCCGACCGTGTGCGGGACATCCGTCGTCGGCAACTACAACTTCGACACGTCGGAGTCGTTCTTCACGCTGACGGGTCAGCACGACGGTCAGGCCAATCTCAATTGCGCTAACGACGGCGCGGTCCCTTCGGTGACGCTGACCCTCAACGGAGCTTCGAAGACGATCGCCGACACCGGACAGATCCTGAACACGGGCGGCGTCGACCCGCCCGACTGCTCCTCAAACGCGAACGAGTTCCACGCCTTCACGCTCGTGACCCAGGCGACCCTCTGAGACAGACCGATTCCTAGACCATCGCTCGCCGGCGCGTCAGCCGCGAAAGAGCAACACGCGCGCTGACTATGTGACCGACTGCCGTAGTTCCGCGAGTCAATCGGTCGATGCGGGCCTCCCGATGTCTAACGGGAGGCCCGCTTCATTCGCGGGCCAAGGCCATCACCCCTATTAGGGTCGGCTGTGCCGGGATTCTTGGACGATCCCGCGACGAGAGTTGGGCCCGACGGGGAGCGCCTCCAATCAGTAGGGCGGCGGCCGCGGTCCCTTCACTCGCGAACGCGACGCGGAGAGCAGTCTGCGTCTCAATGGCCGCAATGCTCCGCAAATTCCGCGGCGCGGGACTGCTCGGAACGCACGGGGTTTGGACCCGGACTGACAACTGGCCCTACGACAAGAAGACGGCCCTCTGCGTGAGCCGTCTTCTAGCAGTGGTCATTTCGTGAGATCGAGGAGTGGAGCTGCGGCACCCAACTCAAGATCCCTTTCACACGAGCGATCGGCGGCCGAGCCGCGCCGGCTGATCGCTGGCACGGGGGACTGAGAAGCGGAGTGCCAATCCATCACGGTTTGGCCAGGTGCGGGATTCGCCGCGACCGGGACGTGGGATAGTTACTCGATGCTGATCTTGCGGTACCGCTACGAACTGCGGCGAGGCGACCGCACGATCGCGACCGGCCATCTGAGTACGGACGAGCCACTTAGCGTCGGCGAGACGATCGCGATCAACGGAACGGACGGGATCATTCGCGCTATCGACCCGTTGCTCGGCGAGTTGGAGTCGCGGCTGATTATCGAATTGACGCTTGTCGGCTCATCGCCCAGTTAGACACGCGACTTCTTTGATCTCGGGCCGAGGAGAACGGCAATGCCGCACTACCATTTGGTCTCGTCAGACGGCGAGGCCCCGGGACACGGAGCCCGCCGGCGAGGATTGGTAAAGCCAGTTGGCCGTCCTGCGATGGAACTAGACGACCGGCCGTTGCGCGGGCGCGGTCGTCATCACCCGCTCGGATCCAGTGCGCTGGGGCTCCGGCGGGCGTCTCTCCCGTGGGACGCCGAGACGGGTAGGCCGCTGTCGCGGGCCAAGAACCTTGAAATAGGACGATCAACGGAGCGCCGCAGCTTCATTCGATCTCTACATAGGGGGTTGGATTTGCCCACCTCGGGTCAGATTTCGTCGCCGCAAGAACACAGCTCTCCGCAAACCGGGGCCGTCTGCGATTTGGCCAGCGCTTAAATTGAGTCGGCCCCTGACGAAATTCCGGCGCTCAGCCGTTTCGCGTGTGATTTGGAGGTGGGGACTGGACGCTCGATCGTTATGTAGGCGTGAAGGGCAAAAATTTCCTTGATCAAGCAGAGCCGTTGCACGAGATCGGGGCGTTGCTCAAGCTGCCGCTCGCCACGACCTGAGACGGCGAACAGACGGCGGCGCGCCCGTCTTGTTAGCCCGCGATCAGAGATGCGTTTGGGTTTTGGTCCGCTCGATGTTTCGGGCGGATGGGTGGGTATTCCGTTGGAGTGCAGGCTCTCAACCAAAGAACGGGAGATGGGCGCTCAGGTGGTCGATGACGTGCCGATGTTGGAATGGCCTGTCGCGCTCAGATACCCGAACGGTCGGGTGCACGAGACGACCATCGACGCGCCGCCCGACTTCGGGCCGGGATTCGAGTTCGACGCGTTCGGCCGCCGCTGGCGCGCCGTCGCCCGGAAACGCGGCTCGAGGCGGGCCGCCGAGCGGGAG
>Ga0070731_10001390_pt1 | contig 25110 bp, 18 predicted proteins | sample Coa_R1_2_FD_66448 | JGI IMG/M metagenome (GOLD analysis project Ga0070731, IMG submission 66448) | Surface soil microbial communities from Centralia Pennsylvania, which are recovering from an underground coalmine fire - Coalmine... | ecosystem: Environmental > Terrestrial > Soil > Unclassified ... | reverse complement strand
CTGCGACCGCGCCTGGGTGCGCGGTGGCGCGTAACGCATCCGCGGGCGCGCCGTCTCAAATCACAACCTGCGCCGCTACGGCGACGCACACGGCCCCAGCCGGCCTACCACCACAAACTCGCCTACGCGTGCCCATCGGCGGGCGATGCGGCCGGCCGTGTCCGGCGCCGAACGTCTTGCGCTGCGACCGCGCCCCGGCCGCGCGGTGGCGCGTCACGAATCCGCAGGCGCGCCGTCTCAAATCGGAACCTGCGCCGCCACGGTGACGCGCGCTGCCCTGCTGGCGACCACCACCAGGGCTACGCCGTGCCAAAACGGGGTGAGGCGGCCGGTCCCGTCAACTTAGGCGCGCGCCGAAGCATTCGCGGTCCGGCGCCGAACGTCCTTGCGCGGCGACTCCCCCTTGCATTCGGAGGCACCGAGGCGCAAGATGTTCTCCATGGCACCAGGCGTAATCCGGCACCAACCCACAGATGGGGCGATGCGCGCGGCAAGAGCAATTGAGCACGATGCGTCGCTCCTTGAATCCACGGCTGAAATCATTGATCACGAAACTGGCATACGTGAACTCATTGACCTGCTAGAACAAATCCTCGCCCAAGCCGGCGATGTTGTGGAGGGGCGCAGCCCGGAACTTGCGGCTGCTGCTCGCCGCGCTGTGCTGCGCAGCGGGGATAGGACTCCCGCGCGAGCGGAATGATTTCTGACTTTGCGTCTTAGGTCACCGCTTTTGAGAATTCTGGCTGCGCGTGGCCGGCGCCGCTTATGCGAGGCTAGCGCCCGCCAGATCTCAAACGATAAGGACGGCGTCCGGCAGCCGCACCTGCCAACCTCCTGCGGAGGACGGTCCGGATACGGCGCGTCGGCTCGTGGCCGCGCGGTGGCGCCTCATCGCGGCGGCCTTCGCCCTGATGACCGACCACCACAGGCTACGCAGTGCATATCGGCGGGCGAGCCTAACAAATGTTGCAGCCGACAGTGACCGCGATAGAGAATGCGGGCTTCCCAAGTTGAAAGAAACGACCGAAGCGCTGAAGCGTATGCCGTAAGAAAGGGACTATGGACTCAAACGCAAACACTCCTTCTAGAAAACCCCTCCGGTTGTGGCCCGGCGTGGCCGCCCTGATGCTGCAGTGGCTGGCTTGGATTGGCGTACCGATCATCGCGCCGGACGCCGCGCCGTTCGGATTGGCGGGCGGATTCCTGTTGGGATTGGTTGTAGTGCTATGGTGGGCGTTCTTCAGCCGAGTGCCGTATGCCGAGCGCTGGAGCGCGGTGCTTCTCATCATCGTTGCGGTTGCCGTAGCTCCACGGATCCCGGGGCTTCTCCACTCGTCGGTTGGCCTGATGTTCGTGATCTTGGTCGTCCCGGGTCTGTGCCTCGCGCTGGTGGTTTGGGCAGTAGTCAGCCGCTCCCTGGGCACAGGCCCTGGACGCCTGGCGCTCGTCGTGGCGATCCTGGCGGCTTGCGGGTTCTGGGCGCTCGTGCGAACCGGTGGCGTAACGGGCGGAGGGCGTCCGCAAATCAGCTGGCGCTGGAAGCAGACCTCCGAAGAACTGTTATTAGCTCGGGCCGGCAGCGAACCGGTCGCGGTTCCGGCGGCAGTCCCGGTTCCGGCGACTCCCGCAGAAACTCCGGCCGCGCCCAAGACGTCTCCGGTTGTGCCCAAGGCGGCGCTCGCGGAGATGGCGGAAGCAGCGAACTCACACATTGACTGGCCCGGATTTCGCGGACCCCATCGCGACAGCGTCGTCCCCGGCATGCGGATCGAAACTGACTGGTCGGCGTCGCCGCCGAAGGAAATGTGGCGCCGCCCGGTCGGACCGGGCTGGTCGTCGTTTGCCGTCGGCGACGGACGCATCTACACCCAGGAACAACGTGGCGAATTCGAAGTTGTCGCCTGCTACGACGCGTCCACCGGCAAGCCGGTGTGGACGCACCGCGACGCGATCCGCTTTTACGATCCGGGTAGCGGCGCTGGGCCGCGTGGAACGCCGGCCCTCCATGGCGGACGCGTCTATGCGTTGGGGGCCACGGGAATCTTGAACGCACTCGACGCCCGGAGTGGCGCCGTCGTATGGACGCGCAACGCCTCGTCCGATACCGGCGCAACGAGACCCGACTACGGGTTCTCGGGCTCACCTCTGGTGGTGGATGACCTGGTGATTGTCGCCACTTCTGGACGGCTTGCGGCATACGACCGCTCGACCGGCGCTCCGCGCTGGATTCAGAAAGAAGGTCGCGGCAGCTACAGTTCGCCGCAACTGCTGACCATCGGCGGTGTCGCACAGATCGTGTTTTTGAATGGCGCCGGTACCAACGGCATCGCGCCAGCAGACGGCCAGGTGCTCTGGAATCATCCTTGGCCGGAGCCGGGCATCTCCATCCTTCAGCCAGCCTTGACCGCCGATGGCGGTCTCCTAATCGCCGAGGGAGAGATGATGCGTGGAAAGGGCGTGCAGCGCCTCGCGGTCGCGAACGGGCCCGGCGGTTGGACCGTCGCAGAGGTGTGGACCTCTCGCGGACTAAAGCCCTACTTCAATGACTACGTGGTTCACAACGGCCATGCCTTCGGCTTCGACGGCAGTATCCTGGCCTGCATCGACCTCCAGGACGGCGAGCGCAAGTGGAAGGGCGGACGCTACGGCAACGGCCAGCTCGTCCTGTTGCCCGATCAGAACTTGCTGCTGGTGCTGTCCGAGGAGGGCGACTTGGCGTTGGTCTCGGCGACCTCCGACCAATTCAGGGAACTAGGGCGGATCCCAGGGATCGAGGGCAAGACTTGGAACCACCCGGCGCTGGCCGGCGACGAACTGCTGGTCCGCAACGGCCAGGAGATGGCCGCGTTCCGCCTGGCCCTCGCGAGTCGCTGAGCCGCTAGGTACAACGGCTGCGGGGCGCCCATCGGCGGGCAACGCGGGCTACGCAGGATGCCTCTGCAATTGCAGCAGCCTCTCCAACTCAGTCTGCGTCTTGCGCCGATACCGAACCAGCCCCACCACAAAGATGGGCGTCGCCACACCGAAGATGATCGCTGGCAAGGGTTCTCTTCGCGCCGGGTCCCAGTACAGCCAGGTGAGGCAGAATGCCATCTCCACGAAGTAAAGGCCTGCGCCGAAGCCCGAGGATGCCAACCTCCCTTGGCAACGGCGGATCGAGAGGTCGAGGAACTCCGCCGTGGACACTACCACTGGCGACCAGGTGCCGCGTCGGTTCATCATCGCGAACGTCCACGCAGCGCCAAGAAACAACCATACGGCCGCGGAAAGGACCACCATCTCGGTACGTCGGTCCATCGTTGCCAATAGCGTCGAGCCCCCACCCAGTACCACTGTGATTAGCACTTCCAGCGCCAGAAGTAGGCGCAGGTTGCGCGACCCCCGTTCCACCTTGCGGCGCAAGTCGGCGGGCACTTCCGTATCCGCCTGCCACTGCTCGCGCCAGACTTCCAACTCCAGATCGGGCTTCATTGCGGAACCTCCATCAACTCGCGCAACATTTGGCGCGCACGGCTCAAGCGAGCTCCTACGTTGCTCTCGGAGATGCCCAACACCTGGGCCATCTCGTCGTACTCCATGCCTTCCAGCATCAGCGTAACCACTTGCCGGTAGAGCAGCGGCAAACTGTGTACCGCCCGCCGCAGCTGCGCGCCCTCCTGGATCCGAACCAGACCCGCCTCCGGATTGGGCGTCTTATCGGCCACCTCGATCGCCGCGACCGCCTCGGCCTCTGGCGCACGCCGCCGCGTCAGATACGTCACCGCCCGATTGTGCGCGATGCGAAACGTAAACGTGCGTTCGGAACACTCGCCGCGGAAATGCGGCAGGGCGCGCCAGATGGCGAGGGCGATCTCCTGCACCAGGTCGTCACGGTCGGCTGCTGAATTGGTATAGCTGGCGGCAAGGCGCGACAGGGCGCTGCCGTTCTCCGCCAGCAGCCGGTCAAATAGTCTTTCCGTTTCCTCTCGCGCCGTAGGCGCCAATCCGCTCTCCTGAACTGCTCGATCAGCTGCCGTAGACCACATCGTCCTGCTCCAGGCGATCGGCGGCGGCCAGCAGCGCCAGGCCGGCCAGGACCGCTGTCGCGAGCGTCAGCGAGAGGATCCGCAACATGTCCAGTTGCCCGCCCCTCATACTTGCCTCTAGTTGGAGTTGCTGACCAGCCACCGGCAAGAAGTTCCACCATGCCTGACCGGCAACTGGTGAGAAAACCATAGCCATCCCCAGTCCCATGGGAAGAAGAACCAGCATGGAAAGGTAGGTGTTCGCCTCCTTGATACCGCGGCACACCGTGGAAACCCAGACTTCTAAGGCTGCGGCCAGCAACGACAATGGAAGCAGGCACACAGCGATCTGCCATGGCGGCACGCGTCGCAGCAGCAGAGCGAAGCCAAGTACGTTGAGCGTCAGACTGGCAACCGAGAAGGCCGAGACGGCCAGCCATTTCCCCAACAGCACGCCAAGCCTGGTCACTGGATGCATCAACAGTGGCAGCAGCGATCGGCGCTCGCGTTCGCCGGCGATGGAATCCATGGCTACATTCATTCCGCCGACAAAGGCCGATACCAGGGTAAAGACGGACATCATCGCGATTAGCACCGATTGGCTTGCGCCATGTTTGCCCTGTTCGCGGATCGCGAGGGACACCAGCGAGACCACGCCCGGTCCCATCAGGCTGTACACCGCGGCGGAGAGCAACCCCCGGCGGTCGCGCCAGCTATCAGTCACTTCTTTGCATGCGATGGTCAGCAGTTGATTTAGCATGACAAGACCTCCGCAGTTCCCGTGAAGGCCACAAACGCATCCTCCAGCGTACGAACCCCGGCCCGCTGGCAGAGTTCGGCAGGCGTGCCCTCCGCCACCACACGCCCTTGCGCAAGGACCACCACCCGGTCGCACAGGGCCCGCACTTCCTCCAGCAAATGGCTGGAGAAGACGACACAAGCGCCCGTATCGCGCGTTCGATGCAGTAGAAGGCGCAGTGCGCGGACCGTAGGCACATCTAGTCCATTGGTCGGTTCATCCAGCAGCAGGTTCTTCGGCGAGTGGATCAGGGCGCGTCCCAAAGCCGTCTTCATGCGCTCGCCCTGAGAAAATCCTCCGGTTCGCCGGTCGGCGATCCCCTGCATCCCTAGAAAAGCGACTACTTCCTCTACCCTTTCGCGTAGCCGCCGCCACGGGATCCCGTGCAGGCGTCCGGAAAAGGTGAAAATCTCGCGGGGCGTCAACCGCGAATAGAGTCCGGCGTGATCCAACAGCCCGCCGACGCGCCGCTGCAAGATCAACGGATCGTCAGGAAGAGAGGCGCCGTCGATGCGAATCTCGCCGCCCCCAGGCTTCAAAACCCCACAGAGGGTACGCAGCGTGGTGGATTTGCCGGCGCCATTTGCGCCTAGCAGCCCGGTGATTGAGCCATCTAGCGCTAGGAACGAAACGTCCCGGAGCGCGGCAACGGCGCCGAATTGTTTTTGTAGGTTGCGCACTTCAATCATGACGACTGTATAGTCCGCTACCCGCGGAATTCCTTACAAGGAAACTGCGGATTCCACGGCAACAGCCACGGCCAACATGTCGATCATAGCCGCGTTCACCTGATCGATGACGACTGCATCGAGCCATGCCGTTGCATGATTGTGACGTTTGCGTGCTTGACCAAAAACCCTATGCGATTTTGCGTCTTGACGGCAACGACGATCATACATCTCTAATGTACTCTGCCAGGGTTGCATCGCCGAATTCCATCGGGCCGCTCCGAACGGCTGTGGACTGCCCTGTACAGGCTCCGGGTATGCGGCATGGATTTAGGGCAGTCAACGGGAGCGTTGTGCGGTGATATCGGTAACCGCTATCCGCACTGGAAAGCTCGGACGGATTATGCGTCTGAACATCGTAAAGCACGAGCTTCGACCCAGGCGCATTAATGCTACTTCTTCAGTGCAGTCTGCCAGTTGAGCACCACCGTGAGCGGCGGCGCGGTGGCGCCACTGGCAATGGTGGGCATCAGGAAGCGCTGGCCATCGTTGCTCACCTCATAACTGCGGCCAACAAAGAACGTATCCAGTAGTGTCACGGGAAACAGGGGCTTCGGCTGGCCCAGTTCAAGCGGTTCGGAGGCCGAACTAGTGAACTTCACCGGAACCGCCACCAGCGTCCGGTCTTCCGAGATGTAGAACAACTCCGTGCCATCTTTCCGCCACTGCGGCTCCCGGGCCCCTCCCGTGGAGATCTGAAATCTCGAACCAGACCGTGGAAAAGTCTGCACGTATACTTCTTCCCTGCCCGATTCGTTCGACGTGTAGGCCACCCAGCGACCGTCAGGAGAGAACCGCGCGTGCTTTTCGTCGAACTGTGACTGCAGATACGGAAATGGCTTGTGTTCCGCACCTCCGAATGGCTGCGGGGCGATCCATATATCCTGTCCGGTTTTCGTGCCCGGAATCTGGTAGATGATGAAGCGGCCATCCCGCGACCAGTCTTCCGGCCAGCCAGCCGGCGCACCCATCTTTACCAGTAACTGCTCCGGGCCGACGCCATTAACGGACTTGACGTACAGGTCGAACACCCCATTTCGGTTTGAGGCCCACACGACCCGAAGGCCGTCGGGGGACCACATAGGAGGATCGTCGGTCGCGGGATCGATAGTGAGTCGGGAAGTGACGCCGCGAACCGAATCCAGAACCCAGACATCTCTGTTGCCGCTGAGAGAATTGGCGAATACTATGCGCTTTTCGTCCGGCGCCAGCCGGAAGTCGTCGTAAGTTCCAGGCGGGCCAAACAGGCCCACCTGCTTGCCTGTGCGATCCTTCCAACTCATTTGAACTGCCACATCGGCCGCCGACGTGTAGACCAGCGTTCCGTTTTCCGAGACCGAGAATGCCGTCCAAAGCGCGTCGCCCCCTACCTTTTCGGCAACGGGAGACGCACCACCGGTTAGGCTCACCCGAGTGGGGTTGAAGCGCTGGGCCATCAGCGTTTCGCCTCGCCGGAAAAGCAGGTAGCCATTTTGCGCCGCGCCGGCTTGCCCCGGCGTGTCGGCCGCTTGAACGTAGGTCGCGTTACCCGTTACGTCCGGAAGAAGGCGTATGGGTGGCGTTCCGTCTAATGAGCCGTAGTAGATCGACCTCCCTCCAAGCTTGTCTCCACCCGAGTACAAAAAGTGGCGGCCATCCGGCAAGAATTCAGGGAACTGTGTGTGAACATCGGACGTAGAAGCGCCGGTTTGGGCTAGCGGAACCGGATCTCCGCCGCCCGCGGAGACGTGGAACAATCCTGACGTGAGCGTAAGCGGGAGCACGATGACTCCATCGCGGTTCCAGGTCCCTCCGAAGGCTTCGGGCGCGTTGCAAAGAATCTGCGCCGGTCCACCGGAAGCTGCGATCTTCTGCAACTTGCCTTGCGCGAAGAAGGCGATGAACTGGCTGTCAGGAGACCAGAACATTATGTGCGCTCCCTCGGTACCCGGCAGTGGAAGCGCTTGGAGCGTGTCGAGCGACCGAATCCATAGGCGCCGGCCGGTGGTGAAGGCGAGCAAGCGCCCGTCTGGCGACAGTTTGAAATATTCGATGCTAGATTTCTCGGGCGGCGGGATCTGGAAGCGTACGCTGCGCGGCTCAGGCGCCGGCGCTTCGCGGAAGTGGAAGAAAGCGAGCGCGCTAAGCGCCAGCGTTGCCACAGCGGCGACGAGCCACGCCAGCCGCGTCCGTGACGGCGGGGGCGCGACGGCCGGCGAAATCGCTTGCCCCAATAATTCCAACGTTGCACGCAGGTCGCGCGCGGTTTGCCAACGATTTTCGGGATCTTTCTCCAGGCAGCGCTGGAGGATGCCCTCCAAAGCACGCGGCGCGACGTCGGCAATGGATGGCGCGGGGCGCTCCAGAATCGCCCCGATCACGCTGGCTGGCGTCGAGCCATTAAGCGCACGCTTGCCGGTGAGCATTTCGTACAGAACGAGCCCAAAAGAGAAGATGTCGCTTCGCGCGTCCGCTTCTTGCCCGTTGACCCGCTCGGGCGACATGTACAGCAGCGTGCCGAGGATCTGGCCCTTCATAGTGAGGCTCATGGTCATGGTTTCTTGATCCACGGCGAGGGGCTTCTCGATCTTCGCCAGTCCGAAATCGAGCAGCTTCACACCTTGCTTTGTGACTAAAATGTTCGCCGGTTTCAGATCGCGATGCGTGATCTTCTTGGTATGGGCGGCATCGAGCGCGCTTGCGATTTGCCCGGCGAACGCCACGGCCTTCTCCAGCGGCAACGGACCCTCTAGCGGAGCACCCTCGATGTACTCCATCACCAGATAATTCGGGCCGACGTCGTAAAGCTGACAGATGTGAGGATGATTCAGTGCCGAGATCGCCCGAGCCTCACGCTCAAAGCGCTCGCTGAATTCACTCTTCGATACTTTGAGCGCGACGATCCGGTCCAGCCGGGTGTCGCGGGCCTTGTACACTTCGCCCATACCACCCCGGCCAAGCAACTCTAAAATTTCGAAGTTACCCAGCTTCGCGCCCGCACTCAGCGCTTGGATTGCCGACACGGGGGCGCTTTCCAGGAACGAATTGGCCTGCTGATCCAGCAGCGACTGCACTTCGCCGCGCAGTTGGGGATCGTAGGGGCAGGCCTGCGCCAGGAATGCAGCACGCTTCTCCGATGGCTGCGCGAGCGCGGCCTGATACAGATCCTCGATCTGCTTCCAGCGCTCAGCCTGCATGGGCGTCCTTCGGGCTGAGCTCGCGCTTCAACCACACCTTGGCCAGTCCCCAGTCGCGAATTACCGTGTTCGGGTGAACCCCCAACGACGCCGCGGTTTCCTCCACGCTCATCCCGCCGAAATAGCGCAGCTCCACGATTTGCGCTTTGCGCGGATCAAACGTGGCCAACTCGTTGAGTGCATCGTCCAGCGCCACCAGGGCCGCCGACTTCGCCGGCGAGAACACCAGCCCCTCGTCGAGCGGCAACACGTGCGCGCCGCCCCCTCGTTTGCCCCGGCACAGCTCGCGCGCATGGTCCACCAGGATGTGCCGCATCATGTTGGCCGCCACCCCCAGAAACTGCGCCCGGTTCTGCCAATCCACCCGCGCCTGGTCCACCAGCTTCAAGTAGGCCTCGTTCACCAGCGCCGTGGTTTGCAGCGTGTGGCCCTGGCGCTCCATCCGCATGTAACGGTGGGCGATCCGCCGCAATTCGCCTTCCAGCAGCGGCATCAGCTCATGCAGACATTCCTGGCTGCCGGCCCTCCATCGGAGGAGCAGTTCGGTTACCGGCGCTGGCTCTCCAGACCCCACAACTTTTTTTCCGTGCCGTTGTGTCTCTCGCCGAATTATAGCGCTTCAGCAGGGTGAGACAGCGGCAGTTCGAGGTCAGAGGCGAACCGCCGCTGGAAGGGGGCAAGATGAAGGGCACAAAATCAATCGGGATGTTGTTCCTGGCCGCCACCGCGGCATTCGCCGGCGAAACCATGAACGTGGCCATCTGCAATATGGGTCAGGTTCCCGCCGCGGTTCTCGAACATGCCGAGGCCGAGGCAGCCTACGTATTCCAGTCTGTGGGCGTCGAGATCCGATGGACAAACTGCGGCGCGGAAGTGGACTCACCGGAGGCACGCATGCGCCCAGATTTCATCGTTAGGGCGCGCGACGGTGGACACATCAATAAGGTCGGCCGCACCTCGCTCGAAGCCATGGGCCGTGCGTTCGTGAGCGTCGACGGCACCGGCCGCATGGCAGATGTTTACTACGGCGCAATTCGCGAGTTGACGCTGCTGTGGCCCATCACGAGCGCAGACCAGGTGATGGGTTACACCATGGCGCACGAACTAGGGCACCTGCTCGGTGCTCGTCATCGACCAAATGGGCTGATGCGTCCGGCTTTCGGCAAGAAGGAATTGGATGCGCTCAACCAACGCCGCCTGAAGTTCAACGATTGGGAGCGCGCCACCATCATGCAAAAACTCGGCGCTCGCAAGACCGCTTCCGCTGCGAATGCACTTATAAACGGCGATCCGGAGCTTCATAAATAGAGTGATCCGCGTTCCTCCGTGCTGCCACGTAGAATGACCCTGCCGACTGCCTTAACAGGTAATATCGGCCTTTATTCGAGTGGCCATAAATGTAACCGGAAGCGCGCCGCCACTTCCCCGAGCCGGGTTTCTGGGGCGCGTCGCTGCACCACATCAGATGGTCGCGCGCTGCGCGGCCAAGTGGTTGGAGAGCTACTTTCCGCAAACTCAAAGGGATCATCCGTCAAGCGTCGAACTTGGGTGATGAATGGGAAAGCCACCGGGATCTGTAGTATTCGGGATCGGCGAACTTCTCCAGGAAGACCCGTTCCCAACGCGCGTTGGATGTCTCTTGGCCAGGCTTCCCTTGATGCGGTGTTTGCAAACTGGCCATGAGGGATTCGGTTGGGCTCTGTTGCGCGGGCTCAGCGCGGCCCGGCATCTGGCGCGACTGCGGACGTTGGAAGAATGAGGGACCAGGACCGCAGGTCCGAGCACGGCCTGTCCTGGCCCGATCCGTATGATTTTCCCCGACGCGATTAACCTTATTTGAACCGAATTGTCCAACAGGACTGGCCAGTTGACGCGAAATGCGACGAAATGCGATAGACCCTGGGGGTATTGGAAAACCGCGTTTTTTCGCCCATCGGCGGGTGATGGCGCGTCACGAATCCTCAGGCGCTCCGCCTCAAATCAGAACCCGCGCCGCCACGCCGCCCTGCCTCGCCCACTTTCTTCCCAACCAACCGAGGCATCAGTCACAGAGTCGAAGGTCCGCCTCAAATCCGAACCTGCGCCGCCACGCCAACGCACGCCGCCCTGCTAGTTGATCACCCAACGGCTACGCCGTGCCCATCGGCGGGTGAGGCGGCCGGCCCGGTCCGGCGCCGAACGTCTTGCGCTGCGACCGCGCGTAGCGTCGCAGGCGCGCCGTCTCAAACTAGAAGCCGCGCCGCCACCGCGACGCATGCCGCCCGGTGGCCGATCGCCGCAAGGGCAACGCCGTGCCCATCGGCGGGCGTGGTGGCCGGCATGGTCCGGCACCGAGCGTTTTGCGCTGCGACCGCGTGGCCGCCGATGGCGCGTCGCGAATCCGCAGGCGCGCTGCCTCAAAATCACAACCTGCCCCGCAACGGCGACGCACGGCGACAGGGCAAGAGAAGTGGCCTGTGGCTGAACCGCACGGGTCCACTTCGGTCCACGATGCACGGCTTCAAGAATTGGCCGCACGGAACGGCATTGTCACAGTGTGCTTAGCATGCAGGCCGGCACTGCTCCGTGTTTTGATAGAGGACACTATGTTGAATAGATTGATCCCCCTCATTACCGTTTTCACCACCGCCGCTTTCGCTCAGCAACCTTCCCTGAAGGACGCCTTTCAGGGTCTCTTCCGCGTGGGCGTAGCGCTCAATCAACGCCAGTTCGAAGAGAAAGATGCGCGCGCCGCCGGCATCGTCCCCGTGCAGTTCAGCACCATCAGTCCCGAAAACGTCATGAAATGGGAAGTGATCCATCCCCGGGTGGACGGCTACAATTTCGTACCCGCCGACGAGTACGTTGCCTTCGGCCAGAAGTACAAGATGTTCATCGTCGGCCACAACCTGGTATGGCACAGCCAGGTGCCCCGCTGGGTCTTCCAGGACGAAAAAGGCGCGCCGCTCACGCGCGACGCACTTCTTGCGCGCATGAAGGAACACATCACCGCGGTGGTCACGCGCTATAAAGGCAAAGTCGGCGGCTGGGACGTTGTCAATGAAGCTCTCAATGAGGACGGCACGCTGCGCAAATCGCAATGGCTGAATACTATCGGCGAGGACTATCTGGTAAAAGCCTTCCAGTATGCCCACCAGGCCGACCCCGACTGCGAGCTCTACTACAACGACTACTCCATAGAGAACCAAGCCAAGCGCAGGGGCGCGGTCGAACTGATCAAGAAGCTGCAAGCTGCCGGAGTGAATGTGGCTGCCATGGGCCTGCAAGGCCACGACTCCCTCGACTGGCCCACCGTCCAGCAACAAGAGGACACCATCAACGCCTTCGCCGCCCTGGGAGTCAAAATCAGCATCAGCGAGCTCGATGTCGATGTGCTCCCGCCCGCCGGACGCGGCAACTCCGCGGACGTTTCGGCCACCTCCGCGGGCGGCGCCAACCCCTACATCCACGGCCTGCCCGACGATGTCCAACAGGCCCTTGCCAGGCGTTACGCAGACCTCTTCGCTATCTTCGTCAAGCACGCCGGTGTTATGTCGCGCGTCACCTTCTGGGGAGTCACCGATGGCGATTCGTGGAAGAATAACTTTCCCGTCCGCGGCCGTACCAACTATCCCCTGCTGTTCGATCGCGAAGGCAAACCCAAGCCGGCATTTGATGCCGTAATTCAAACCGCCAGGAAGAAATAGCCATCCAAGGGACGCCGTTGCGCTTGGCAGGAGGTCGGTGGACGCACCCGGTGCCGCCCGTCAATACAAGAGAGGTGCTACATAGAATAGTCCAAGAAACATGAGAATCGCCTATTCCCTACTCTTCGCGCTCGCCGCGGTGGCCCAGACGCGCACCGGCCAGCCCGTGAGCGCCGGCGTGGACGCCTCCAAAACCGGCGCCGCCATTTCTCCATACATCTATGGCCAGTTTGTCGAGCACGCCGGCCGCCTCGTCTACACAGGCCTCTGGAGCGAGATGCTCGATGATCGCAAGTTCTACAACCCGGTCGTACCCGCAACCGCGACGCCACCGGACGCCGGGCAAACTGGCCGTGGACCCGGGCGCGGCCCCGGCCGGCGATGGGTTCCCATCGGCCCGCCCGAATCCGTCCTTATGGACACGCAGAATCCTTTCGTGGGCGATCACTCGCCGTTAATCAAACTGCACGGCTCGGAACTTCGCGGCATCCGGCAGTCCGGTCTCAGTTTCGTGGAGGGCGCCACCTATAACGGACACATCCAATTAGCCGGCGCCCCCACGGCAAAGGTTTCGGTTGGCATCGTCTGGGATGCCGGCAGTCCCGGCCAACGCCAGGCTGTCTCTCTCGGTCCGCTGCGCACTTCATACAAAAACTTCACCTTCTCATTCAAATCGCAAAACTCCGGCACGGCGCAATTCGAGATCGGCGGTACTGGAACAGGCGCCTTCCACATCGGCGCGGTTTCACTGATGCCGGCCGATAACGTCAACGGTTTCCGCCCCGACGCCATTGCTGTCCTCAAGAGTCTTCGCTCCGGCGTGTATCGCTGGCCCGGCGGCAATTACGTTTCCGCGTTCGAATGGCGAAACGCCATCGGAGAGCGCGACAAGCGCCCGCCTGAAATGGATCCGGTCTGGCGCACGCTGCAATCCAACGACGTCGGCACCGAGGAGTTTATGACCATGTGCCAGCTCCTGGGCGTGGAAGCTTATATCACCGTCGATGCCGGCTTCGGCGATGCGTGGTCGGCCGGGCAATATGTCGAATACGTCAACGGCGCGGCCGCCACTCCCATGGGCAAACTGCGTGCCGCAAACGGCCACCCCGAGCCCTATCACGTGAAATTCTGGGGCATCGGCAATGAAATGTGGGGCAGCTATCAGTATGGATATATGCCGCTCGAGCAGTTCGAACACAAGCACAACCTGTTCGCAAAGGCCATGCGGAAAGCCGATCCCAGCATCGTGCTGATCGCCAGCGGCGCCATGCCGGACACCATGACCGGTTCCAGGGAAGCCCTGAAACTCGGCGCGGATTCTGTGCCGAAGATCATGTCCCCCGCGGATTGGACCGGCAATCTGCTCACGAATTGCTTCGAAAATATCGACCTGATCAGCGAACACTTCTACAACTACGGCGGCACGCACTTCGATCTTGCCCAGGGCAAACAAGTGCCGAACGATCCCCGGGAACCGATCACCGATTGGATGCGCCGCCCCGCCAACCACGTGCGCATCAAATACGAGACGTACAAAGAATACGAGAAGGTCCTGCCGGAGCTCGCGGCCCATCCCAAGCTCATCAATCTGGACGAATGGGCCTATTTCGGCAACAGCAAATACCCCACCTATCCGGCGTACGCCTGGGTTTTCCATGAAATGTTCCGCCATTCCGGCATCTTTCAAATGGCGGGCCACACCTTCGCCACCTCATTGCTCGCCCGCAATGGAACGGCCGTGAAGCTGAACGCCAATGGCGAGGTCTTCAAGATTTATCGCGACCACTTCGGTTCGATCCCGGTGGAGGTCTCGGGCGATTCTCCCCAACCCAAGGTGACAGACCCTGTAGGCGGCGAACAACCCGCTGTCAACGCCGGCAGCGCCACTTTTCCGTTGGACGTGGCCGCTGCCTGGACCGCGGACCGCCGCACCCTCACAGTAGCTGTGCTGAATCCCACGGATACCAGTCAAACGCTCAAGCTGAATATCGCGGGCACGTCGCTCGCTGGAAAAGGCGCTTTGTGGAGGCTGGCGCCAGCCGGCGACGACATCCAGAACCCGGCAATCACCAGTTCGCATGTAGATTCCATTCCCGATACACTGACTTTGCCACGCTACAGCATCAGCATTTACGAACTTCCGTCCAAGCCATAAGGAGGCGCTTACAATGAAGAAAATTCTCCTGCTCGCAATGATCGCGGCCGCGCTTTGGGCCGACGGGATGCCCGCGCCCGTGAAGGTCGAGGGAGGCCTCGTGCAAGGCGCCGTCGAGAACGATCTCACTGTATATCGGGGCATTCCGTTCGCGGCGCCGCCCGTCGGCGATCTTCGCTGGCGCGCTCCCCAGCCCGCCGCGCAATGGGAGGGAGTGCGGCAAGCCGTTAAATTCGGGCCTTCCTGTGTGCAGGGCATGCGACCCCCCGGAGCGGGCCAAGGACCGAAAACGAGCGAGGATTGCCTGTACTTGAATCTTTGGACTCCGGCGAAGTCGCCGCAAGACCGCATTCCTGTATTGGTTTGGATTTATGGCGGCGGTTTCAACGCCGGTGCCACCTCCGAACCGAACTACAGCGGCGAGAAACTCGCCCAAAGGGGAGTCGTGCTGGTGAGCATCGGCTACCGCGTGGGTCGACTCGGATTTCTGGCACATCCTGGGTTAAGCGCCGAAAGCGGCAGGCACGTATCCGGGAACTACGGTCTGCTGGATATGATCGCGGGACTCCAATGGGTGCGGAAGAATATCGGCGCATTCGGCGGCGATCCCGGCCGTGTGACCATTTTCGGCGAGTCGGCCCGGGGGAATCGCGGTCAGCATGCTGTGCGCGTCGCCTTTGGCGAAAGGGCTGTTTGAAGGCGCCATTTCGCAGAGCGGAGGATCGTTCGGCCCGCCGCGGCTTACAACCTTTCCGGGCGAAAACTTGAAACGCCTGGCCGACGCGGAGCGCGCGGGCGAGGCGTACGCCAAAACCGCAGGGGCCTCGTCGATTGCGGAGCTGCGGAAGTTGCCCGCGGACAAACTCTCGGCCGGCGGCCGCAGCATGGGCTTGGCTTGGCCGATCATCGACGGGTGGGTCGTTCCCGACGCTCAGTACAAGCTTTACGAGGCGAAGCAGTACAATGACACGCCTATCCTGGTAGGCTACAACTCGGACGAGGGCGCCAGTTTCTCGCCTCCCAAGACTCCGGAGGAATATATCGCCGCCGTGAAGGCGCGCTACGGCCCGTTCGCGGACAAGCTGATCGCAGTTTATCCGCCCGGTTCGGGGACGGTTGCGAAGACCGCGCGCGACCTCACCCGCGACGCGGCTTTCGGCTGCCATACCTGGATCTGGGCGCGGCTCGCAGCCCGGACCGGAAGATCCAAAGTCTTTTATTACTGTTTCGATCAGCACCCCGACTATGCAGCCGATTCTCCACGGGCGGGATACGGCTCGCTTCGCATGGCGCGGATGTGTCCTATGTTTTCGAACATCTCAATACGTCGAATCCGCAGACAACGAAGTTAGACCTCGTGATCTCGGAGGCCATGGCTACTTATTGGACGAACTTCGCCAAGCGCGGCGATCCCAACGGGGAAGGCGTCCCCGCGTGGCCCGCCTTCAACGACGACAAACCTCTGGTGATGTACTTCGCGCAGACACCCCACACGGGACCGGTTCCAAGCGCCGAAGCGCTCAAAGTGCTGGACGAATATTTCGCATGGCGGCGCACGCCGGAAGGCGAGGCGTGGGCCAAATAGGCCGCGCCACTCGGCACCCAATAAGCCCCGCATTACAATGGTGATATCATGAAGCCGCTTCTCGTTTTTGGCCTGAGTCTGCTGGTTGGCCTCACCGCGGACGCGCAGTCTACACCCGTTCTGACCGTAGATGCCGCAGCAAGCACTCATCCTATCAGTCCCTTTATATATGGCATTAACGCATGGTCCGACAATGGACTGCTGCAGATGATGCGCGTACCGCTGCTTCGATGGGGCGGCGATAGTGCCACCAGCTTCAACTGGCAGAACAGCATCAGGAATATCGCCTCCGATTGGTACTTCGAGAACTACGCCGTGAACCCCGGTTTCGACGCGTTTCATATCGCGAACCTCGCCGCCGGCACGGTCAGCATGGGAACGGTTTCCCTAATGGACTGGGCGCCCAAATCCGGCGGCGAGTGCAGTTTCAGCGTGAAGAAATATGGTGCCCAGCAGGCCACTGATCCCTATAATTCGGACTGCGGCAAGGGCGTCCTCATGAACGGCGCGCAGATCGCGAACGATCCCAAAGATGCCTACACACCCGTTACACCCGCATTCTCACAGCAGTGGGTGAGTCAGGTCTTGTCCGCTTATGGCCCTGCCGGCACGGGCGGCGTCCGCATCTGGGAGATGGATAACGAGCCCGAATGGTGGGCTGGGGTTCACATCGATATCTATCCGCAACCCGCCAGCTACGACGATATGATGTCCCGCAATTTGAAGTGGGCCCAAGCGGTGAAGGCTGCCGACCCCACTGCCTTAGTCAGCGGTCCGGTACCCAGCGGCTGGAGCGGCATGTTGTTTTCGAGCCTCGATATGCATGATGGTTGGGGTAAGTCACCCTGGCAATACTGGGATAACCCGCTGGATTACCAGGCGCACGGCAGCGTCTATTGGATTCCCTATTACTTGCAGCAGATGAAGCAGTTCGAGCAGCACAGCGGCTACCGCCTGCTCGACATCGTCGACGTTCACGGGTATGTGGCGCCGGGCGGTCTGAGCGGCAGCGTGGGCGACGCGGCGATGGAAACCCTGCGCGTGACCTCGACGCGCGCGCTCTGGGATCCCAACTACTATCCGCCCGGCGGCGGCTTCCAAGATGCCACCGGCGCCGAAGTCGCCGTCTCGCTCGTGCCGCGCATGCGCCAGTGGGTGGCCGACAACTACCCCGGCACCAGCACCGCCATCACGGAATACAACTGGGGCGCGCCGGAGGCGATTACGGGCGCTATCGCGCAGGCCGACATCCTCGGCATCTTTGGCCGCGAGCAACTTGATTACGCCACGGTTTGGACCAGTCTCTCGCCCACCACTCCCGCCACCTTCGCCTTTAAGACTTATCTGAACTACGATGGCAACGGCGGCCAGTTTGGCGGTAACAGCGTTTCCGCCATTTCCGATAATCCCGACGAGCTTTCCATCTTCGCCGCCAGGCGCTACGATTCGGCGCTGACTATAGTCGTACTCAACAAGGCCAGCGCCCCGATAACCGATTCCATCGGGATCGCCAACTTCACGCCCGCCGGCGCCGCCCAAGTTTGGCAGTACAGCAGCGCAAACCTGGGCGCGATTGTGCGCCAGCCCGACGTTAGCGTAAACAGCAGCGGGCTCAGCACGACATTCCCGGCTCAGTCCATCACCCTGCTTGTAATCCCGCAAGCACAAAGCGTCATGGCCGTGCCGCAGCCTGTCGTGAAGGCCGTTACCAATAGCGCATCGTACGCCACGGGAGGCATTTCCCCCGGCGAACTCGTCACCATCTGGGGGACCGGTCTCGGCCCCTCCGCCGGGGCCGGCCTCAAGCTGGACTCCAATGGTCTGGTCGAAACCTCGCTCGGCGGCACGCAAGTGTTCATCAACGGCAATCCCGCACCGCTGATATACGCCGGCCCGGGACAGGTCAACGCCGTTGTGCCGTATGAAGTAGCTTCTTCCAGCACGGCGAACGTGGTGGTAGTCTATCAGGGCAACCCATCGGCGCCGCTCCCGATTCCCATCGCCGCCACCATGCCTGGCATTTTCACAAGCAGCGGGACCGGTACGGGGCAAGGGGCAATCCTGAATCAGGATCTGTCGGTCAACGGGCCCGGCCACCCGGCCGCCCGTGGTCATTGGATTTCTATCTATGCCACCGGCGAGGGAACTACCACGCCACCCGGCTTCGATGGTCGCCTGTCGGCTTACAACGGCGCCCCGCTTCCCAAGGCGCAGGCCGCGTGCTCGGCCACCATCGGAGGCCAACCCGCCAACGTGAATTATTGCGGAGAAGCTCCATACTTAACCGCCGGCGTCCTGCAACTGAACGCGCAAGTCCCCGATTCGATCAACCCCGGCAGCTCGGTCTCAGTCACCATCACCGTAGGCGGTGTCACCAGCCAGCGCAACGTCACAATCGCGGTTCAATAGGGCATCGCGCCATAGGGATTTACAAAGGAAATCAACATGCAAAACTCAGGCAGGAAATGTCTGACAGGCTTCGCCTCCGGCGGGACGAAACCACACTGTCCCGAACTTCGCCCCCCGCTTCACCGAGCTTGATGCCCAGATCCAGGCCGGAGGCCCGAGCGGCGCCAGGGCAGGCCTCATTAGTTGCGAACGCCCCGGGACGCTGCGTTACACTTTTTGGGAAAAAAGGGCAGGGCGGCATGGGAAAGGTGCTCCCAATTGCCGCCTGCGTCATGTTTTTTGAAAAACCTGCGTTCTCGACTAGGCGCCGGCGCGCACGCGTCGACCCAGCCGGGCGGGAACTCGGCCAGCGCCTCCGGCGAAGGCCGCGTGGCGGCGTGAATCCTCAGGCGCGCCGTCCTAAATCAGCGCCCGCGCTGCCACGGCGACGCACGCCACCCTGCTGGCCGCCCCCAATAAGCGCTATGTGGTGCCCATCGGCGGGTGAGGCCGCCGGCCCGGTCCGGCGCCGGGGTTGGAGCCCTGAGACAGCAGTCAATGGGCTTGTTGGATCTTGCCGCCTTTGGCCAAGGCCATCAGCTTTACAAGTTCCTCCGTGACGTTTGGCTCAAGTCCTTCGGTGTGTCCCTTGCCAAGGCGGACGACGTCGGCAACAAAGATGCCGTCCCTGCAATCCGGATAAGTGTTGACCTCGGCCTTGCCGGGCGCCGGCAGGAGCCCCCAGGAAGGATTCGGTGGATTCTGGCGTGTGCTGTCGTAAACATACCCGCTCTTTGTGTCCACGATCTCTTCGTCTTTGCGCCGTGGGCCGCAATTGTATTTCGTAGCCCAGGCCGACGTCTCGGGGATGCCTTTGTCGTCCATCTCGCGTTCGCCGGTCTCGAAGATGAACGAGAAATCGCCGGACGGAGGTTCGCGCAGGGCCGCCAGAGCCGCCGCAAAGCCGGGCGGCGGGCCTCCGGACGCACCGCCGGCACCCGGAGTCGCCGCGCGGGGAGGTCCAAAATTGGGGGCGCGGCCCGGGCTCCCTCCCAAGCGGCCGCCGGACAGGCTAAGCCAACCGTCGACCCTGGCTTTGAAGAAGTCGGTACGCAGCAGACGATTCGAAGTCATCCCGCCCTGGGAGTGCCCGACCAGCCAGAACGCTTTGATGTTCTCCTTGCCGATTTGCTCGACGACGAAGTTGACGATGTTCTGCAGGTACTCATCGTCGGCCGCCGACCAGACTTTCGTCGGAGAGTTGGGGGTCGCAATGACCAGGCGGTATCTGTCCGCGTAGTCCATGATCGGAAAATAGTGGCGCTGCCAATTCCCGTACGAGCCGGCGCCATGCAGGCTGAGGATGAAGGTGACTTTCTCGCGGGGTTTGAGATCGCACGGGTAATCGAGAAAGTAGGTGCGGCGGGTCTTCATCTCGACCACGGGTCCAGGGTTGATGACCCTATCGGGCGTGCAGTCCTTGTCGGGACAGTGCAATACCGGCGGTGTGGCGCAAGGCGCCCCCGCAAACTGAACAGGTTGCTGGGCGCTGGCACATCTCAAGAACGCCGCCACGCTCATCATGGCTAGCAGTCGAATCACACCGTCGGGCTGGTTCATAGGTCTCCTCCTGGTGCCCTTCTTACCACGCGGCGCTGCTTTCGTGGAATCCGCAGCGCCACTTACGGGAGAGAGTTGAATGCTTTTCGTTAGTTTCGGGCGACACTTCGAGTGTGGATCCCCGATAGACGAAAGCGCGCCGTCTCAAATCAACGCCAGCGCCGCCACGGCGACGTTGGCCGCCCTGGCTGGCCGAATCGCCACAAGGGCTACGCGGCGCCCATCGCCCGCTGGGGCGCGTCACGAATCCGCAAGTGCGCCGTATCAAGTCAGCGCCTGCGCCGCCACGGCATCGCACGCCGCCCTGATGGCCGCTCGCCACAAGGGCCACGCCCGGCGCCGAACGTCTTGCGCTGCGACCTCGCGTGGCCGCGAGGTGGCGCGCCAATCAATCCGCAGGCGCGGCGGCCGGTGGGTCGCGGCCGGGCCAATAGGTCGGAAATCAGTACACGCAGCGAACACGGCTGTGGTACGGTGTTTTAGGCTTTTTCCTGAGGCGGAAAACTGGGGGGTGACGGGGGACTAAGGCCGCCGTCTGTGACAGTGGGGACAGCAAGCGGAAGATCGGGAGGCCGCATAGGGGAGCAGCGATTAGCAGTGTTGGTCGTGCGTGTTGAATTGGTTTACCGTCTGTGAAACTTGCAAGCCGTAACTTTGTTATAGTTTCGTTGAGGACATTTTGCGGCGCTTCGATCGGCAACTCGAGGATTTGCAGACCTTACTGCTCGAAATGGGTGGGCGGGTAGAATCGGCCATCCAGAACAGCATCAGCGCGCTGGTCGATCGGGACGAGGCGCGTGCCCGCCAAGTGCTGGCAAGTGAGTCCTCTATCAATGTTTTGGAGATCGAAATCGACGATTGCGCCGTGAGCCTGATGGCGCTGAACCAGCCCATGGCGCGCGATATGCGCTTTTTAGCTGCCGCCATCAAAATCAATAATGACCTGGAACGCATGGGCGACTTGGCCGCACATATCGCCCAGCGAGCGCTCTCTCTGACTCAGCAACCGCCGCTGCCGGTTTTGGACATCCCACGCCTCGCCCAACTGACAGAAGCCATAGTTCACGACAGCTTGGATGCACTGACGCGTCACGATGCCGAGTTAGCGCAGCGCGTCCTACAATCGGATGACGCGGTAGATCGGTTGCGGGACGCGCTGTACGGCAGCCTGATCGGCTTCATGCAGAGCGATGCGTCGTCGGTAGCGTCGGCTATCCATCTACTCTTCGTGGTCCGCCACCTGGAACGGATCGCCGACCACGCCACCAACATCGGCGAGGATGTGCTCTTTTACCTGCGGGGTGTCGATGTGCGGCATCGCGCTTCTGTCGCCTAATGAACGGTCTCCGATGTCCTGTCCGGACCGCACCTGATTAACGTGCGCAGTCAGATACTGGCTGCGCCCGACCTTGCGACTGTCGAACTCAGGCACCACGCGCCAGTACCCGGATGATCTCGAAACACAGCCAGGCCACCAGGGCGGAGGCGGGGATTGTAAACACCCAGGCCCATACGATACTAGCGGCCAGTCCCCAACGCACAGCTTTTAGGCGTTGCACCGAGCCAACCCCCGCGATGGCGCCGGCAATCACGTGGGTAGTGGAGACTGGTTGGTTCACAGCCGTGGCCACCAGAATCGAAAGAGCAGCGCCGGTCTCCGCGCAGAATCCGCCGCGAGGCTTGAGCTTGGTAAGCCGCGTGCCCATGGTGCGCACGATCCGCCAACCTCCGCTCATCGTGCCCAACGCGATGGCCGCGTGCGCGGAGAGAATAACCCATATGGGAACCTTGAATGTAGCCTGGTAGCCGGAAGTCACCAGCAAACTGGTAATGATCCCCATGGTTTTCTGCGCATCGTTGCGGCCGTGCTCGAAGCTGAAAAAAGCGGCCGACACCAGTTGCAGCTTGCGGAAATAGACATCCATGGTTCGCGGGCTGGAGCGGCGGAACATCCAGTGGACGGCAATCATCAAGCCGTAGGCCAGGATCATGCCCAACAGAGGTGCAACGAAAATAGAGATGACCGTCTTTGTCCACCCGGCCCAGAGGACCGCCTCGAACATGTGGCGCAGACCTTTCAGATGTGCAACGTGGGCGATAGCGGCGCCCGAGTACCCTCCCATCAATGCGTGCGATGAACTGGTGGGCAGCCCCCAATACCAGGTCACCAGATCCCAGACTATGGCTCCCAGCAGGCCGCCCAGGATCACATAAGGCGTCACAATCCGCAGGTCTACCATCCCCTTGCCGACGGTCTGGGCAACTCCGGTCCCGAAGACGAAGGCCGCCACAAAATTGAAAAACGCCGCCCACATGACTGCCTGGCCGGGCGACAGCACCCGCGTCGATACCACCGTCGCCACCGAATTGGCCGCGTCGTGGAACCCGTTGATGTAATCGAATACCAGCGCGATCGCGATGATCCCCGTGGTCAAAGCCAGGATAGGGCTCATCTCAACTGTTCTTGATCACAACGCCCTGCAACACATCGGCCACATCCTCGCAGCGGTCGGTGGTGGCCTCCAGGAATTCGTACACTTCTTTCTGTTTCATCAGCGCGATCGGGTCTTTTTCGTTGTCGAAGAGTTCGGAGATAGCTCTGCGCACGACACCGTCGGCCACGTCCTCCAGCCGGTTGATTTCGATGCAGTGTTCGGTCACCTGGCGCTTGTCGTTGAGAGCTTGAAAGCATTTCTGCAGGCTCTCGGCGCAGTCGTATATGAGAGCGCATAATTGCACCATAGCCGGCGGAAGCGGATCCAGACGGTAAGCGAAAATGCGATGCGCCGCGTCTTCGATTCCGTCCAAAACGTCATCCAGGCTGGAGGCGAGCGCATGGATGTCCTCCGGATCAAGCGGCGTGATGAATGTCTGGTTCAGACGGGTGAACGTGTCGTGAATAATCTCGTCTCCCTTAGCTTCCAAGGTCCGGATTTCCTCGCTGGCCCGCGCCATGTGCGAGTTGCCGTTCCGCACCGCGTCCAGTAGTAGCCGGGATGATTCGACGATCAGCTTCACCTGGCTTACAAACAGCGCGAAGAACTTTTCTTCGCGCGGCAAGAGTTTCAATAGACTTCGCTTTTTGTTGACCATGCGTATTGAAGGGGCCTCGGGCGGACGGGGTTGCGCTTTACCGGACCGCCAAGTCTGATTATACTCGCATGCGGATCTCGGATATTCTGGCGAGAGGCGGCCGGCCCGGTCCACCGCCGAACGTCCTGTGCCGCGAACCGCGACTGGCAGCGCGGTGGCGCGGCACGAATCCGCAGGCGCACGGTCGCAAGTCAGAGCGTGCGCGCCGCCACTGCGTCGGATGCCGCCCTGATCGCCGATCACCACAAGCGCTACGCGGCACCCATCGACGGGGGCTGGCGGCCGGCCCGGTACGGCGGCGAACCTCTGCCGGTGTGGCCGGCGCGGTGGCCGGCCGGTCCGGCGCCGACGGCTCGCGCTGCGACCTCGCCTGGCCGCGCGGTGGCGCGTCGCGGATCCGCAGGCGCGCCGTGTCGAGGCATTGCGCCTCCCCAGGGCGTGCCGCCCTGATGGCCATCGCCACACGGGCTACGCGGTGCCCATCGTCGGGCAAGGTGGGCGGCGCCGAATGCTTGCACTGAGGTCGCACGTGGTCGGGCTGTGGCGCGTCGCGAATTCGCAGGCGCGGCGGTCGCTGATCAAGACATGACGCACTGCGCCCCGATAGCCGATCACTATGAGGGCGGGGTCGTCGCTGGTTGGAAACTGTCGCACCATCTGGCCCATGAAGCTGGGGACGTCCGCGGCGGCGGTGAGGGAGAGGGAGCGGCGCAGATGGTAGGCTTTGAGAACATGCCCGGTCCGCATATAGCAGCGCCGAACATTCTCATCATCGGCGCCACGGGGCACGTGGGACGGCACGTCGCCGCAGCGCTGCCGGCGGCGCGGCGGATGTCGCGCAGCGGGGTGGCGGGGTTCGTGCGCGGAGATCTGACAGCGCCGGAATCGCTCGACGCATGCCTCGACGGGATCGGCGCCGTTTTCCTGGTCTGGACGGCCGCGCGCGAGACCTTCGCGGCGGCGTGGGAGCGGATCGCAAGGCGGGCGCGGCGGGTCGTGTTTCTATCGGCGCCGCTGAAGACGCCGCATCCGTTTTTCCAGCAGCCGAACCAAGTGCGGGCACTGGCGCAGCAGATCGAGCGGACCATCGAGAGTTCCGGGCTGGAGTGGACGTTCCTGCGGCCCGGGATGTTCGCGGGTAACGCGGTGGACTTCTGGGGTCCGCAGATCCGCGCGGGCGGGACGCTGCGATGGCCGTACCTGGAGGTGGCGACGGCGCCTATCAACGAGCGAGATATCGCGGCGGTCGCGGTGCGGGCGCTCTGCGAGGACGGACACGGCGGTGCCGAATACGTCATTACGGGGCCGGAATCGTTGACGCAGCGGGAACAGCTCGAAATCATCGGACGGTCGATCGGGCGTGCGTTGGAGTTGCAAGAGCTGCCGCCGGGAGAGGCGCGGCTGCCGCGGTTTCTGCTCGATGCGTGGGCTGCCACGGCGGGGCGGACGGCATTCGTGAGTCCGACGTTCGCGGAGCTCATGGGTCGGCAGCCCCGCACGTTCGCGCAATGGGCGACGGACCACGTGAGAGAATTTCAAGCATGAAAAGAAGGACATGCCGCCCGGAGCGCCGACCACCACGAGCGCTACGCGGTGCCCATCAGCGGCGAGGCGGCCGGCCTGGTCCGGCGCCGAGCGTCTTGCGCTGGGACCGCGCATGGCCGCGCGGTGGCGCATCACGAACCGCAGGCGCGCCGTCTCAAGCAGAAGCTGCGCCGCCACAGCAATGCACGCCGCCCTGCTGGCCGTTCACCACATCGCCACGCGGTGCCCATCGGCGGGCGAGGCGGCCGGCCCGGTCGGACGCTGAACGTCTCTCGCTGCGACTGCGCGTTTGGGCGCGGGGCGGACCGACGCATGGCTCCCTGCTGGCCGA
>Ga0070731_10001389_pt1 | contig 25133 bp, 20 predicted proteins | sample Coa_R1_2_FD_66448 | JGI IMG/M metagenome (GOLD analysis project Ga0070731, IMG submission 66448) | Surface soil microbial communities from Centralia Pennsylvania, which are recovering from an underground coalmine fire - Coalmine... | ecosystem: Environmental > Terrestrial > Soil > Unclassified ... | reverse complement strand
CGTCGGCTGGAGCGAAGCGCAGGCGTACTGTGCCTGGGCAAAGCGGCGCCTGCCGACCGAGGCGGAATGGGAATGCGCCAGCTCCCGCCTGGCCTATGGCCAGGTCTGGGAATGGACCGCGAGCGCCTTCGATCCGTATCCTGGCTTCGTGCTCGATCCCTACAAGGAGTACTCGCAACCATGGTTCGGCACCCACAAGGTGCTGCGCGGCGGCAGTTTCGCCACGCCGGCGCGCCTCATGCGGCCGACCTTCCGCAATTTCTACACGCCTGAGCGCGGCGACGTGTTCTGCGGCTTTCGCACCTGTGCGCTCGGCTAGAATGCCCGCATGAACGCACCGGAGAAGATCCGCCTCACCGCTTTCAGCCACGGCGGCGGCTGCGGCTGCAAGATCGCGCCTGCCATTCTCACCGAGCTGCTGGCGGCGACGCCTATCCGGGGCTTGCCCAAAGAGCTGTTGGTCGGCACCGAAACGGCGGACGATGCGGCGGTCTATAAACTCAACGACACGCAGGCGCTGGTCGCCACCACCGACTTCTTCACGCCCATCGTCGACGATCCGTACGATTTCGGGCGCATCGCGGCGACCAACGCCATCTCCGACATCTACGCCATGGGCGCGAAGCCGATTTTCGCGCTCGCGCTGGTCGGCATGCCGCTGGACAAGCTGCCGCTGGAAGTGATTGGACGGATCCTCGCGGGCGGCGAATCGGTCTGCGCCGAAGCCGGCATCCCGATCGCGGGCGGCCATTCGATCGACGTGCTGGAGCCGATCTACGGCCTGGTCGCGCTCGGCCTGGTGCATCCGGACAAGGTGAAACGCAACAGCTCGGCGAAGGCGGGCGACCTGCTGATACTCGGCAAACCGCTCGGTGTCGGCATTCTTTCCGCCGCGTTGAAGCAGGGCAAGCTCTCCGACGCAGGCTACGCGGCGATGATCGCATCCACCACCAAGCTGAATACTCCGGGCGAAGCGCTTTCGGAAATGTCCGGCGTGCACGCGCTCACCGACGTCACCGGCTTCGGCCTCGCCGGCCACCTGCTGGAAATCTGCCGCGGCTCCAAACTGTCGGCCGAGGTTTCGTTGCAGGACCTGCCGGTCCTGGACGAAGCGCTGGAATGGGTGAAGCAGGGCGTCGCCACCGGTGCCTCGGACCGGAACTGGAAGGGCTACGGCCCGGACGTTTCGCTGCCTGCCGGCACGCCGGAATGGCGGCGCAAGCTGATCACCGATCCGCAAACGAGCGGTGGACTGCTGGTGGCCTGTGCGCCGGAAGCGGAAAAAGCGGTGCTCGCGGAGTTCGCGAAGCGCGGCTTCGCCGATGCGCGGCGCGTTGGCCGGTTGGCCGCCGGCGCGGCGAGGGTTACTTTTTCCTGAGCAGCGGCGCGAGCGCGTCCCAGACGTTGTTCAATACCGCGGGCTGCGCGGCCTCGGTCGGATGGAGGCGGTCGGCCTGAAACAGCTCGGCCTTGTCGCCGAAGCCCTCGAGCAGGAAAGGCAGCAGCGCGACGTTGTGGCTCTTCGCCAGTTCCACATAGGCGCGCGCGAATGCCCCGGTGTAGGGCCCGCCGTAGTTGGGCGGCAGGTGCATGCCCACCAGCAGCACTTTCGCGCCGGATTTCTGGAATCGCCGGATGATCACGGAGAGATTCCGCTTCATCGCCGCCACCGGCAAGCCGCGCAGGCCGTCGTTGGCGCCGAGTTCGAGGATGGCGATCGCGGGCTTGGTGCGCTCGAGGACCTTGTCCAGCCGCGCCAGGCCGCCCGCCGTGGTCTCCCCCGAGATGCTCGCGTTGGCGACGCTATAATCCGGGTACTCGCGTTGCAGCCGTTGTTCGAGCAGCGCCACCCAGCCCTGGCGCTCCGGCATGCCGTAAGCCGCCGACAGGCTGTCTCCATAAACCAGCACCGTTTGTCCCGATGCGGCCGACGCCGCGAATGCCAGGCACATGGAACACAGCAAAAAAAAGATTCTCAGCGCGCGCGGCATCGGCAAGACGGTCAAGAGCGGCTCCAGTGACCTCGTCATTCTGCGCGAAATCGACCTGAGCGTCACGGCGGGCGAGGCGGTTGCCATCGTGGGCGCCTCGGGCTCGGGCAAGTCGACGCTGCTCGCCATTCTCGCCGGCCTCGATACGCCCAGCACCGGGACGGTCGAGGTCGATGGCGCCGATCTGTTCAGCCTCGACGAGGATGCGCGCGCCGAGCTGCGCGGCCGCTCGGTTGGTTTCGTGTTCCAGTCCTTCCACCTGCTGCCGTCGCTGACCGCGGTGGAGAACGTGATGCTGCCCCTGGAACTGGCGAAAGACCCCGAGGCGGAAGCGAAGGCGGGGGAGATCCTGCGCCGCGTCGGCCTGGCGGACCGCCTCGCCCACTATCCGAAGCATCTTTCAGGCGGCGAGCAGCAGCGCGTGGCGCTGGCGCGGGCCTTCCTGGTGCGGCCCAAGATCCTGTTCGCCGACGAGCCGACCGGCAGCCTGGACGCGGAATCCGGCGAGGCGGTGATCGCGCTGCTGTTCCAGCTCAACCGCGAATCCGGCACCACGCTCGTGATGGTGACGCACGACGAGCACCTGGCGCAGAGTTGCGCCCGGGTTGTCCGGCTGGTTGCGGGGAGGATGGCGGCCTGATGAAGCAATCGCTCCGCATGCTGCTGCGCGACTGGAGGGCCGGGGAGCTGAGCGTGCTGGCGATGGCCCTCGTAGTGGCGGTGGCCAGCATCACCAGCGTCGGCTTCTTCGCCGATCGCGTCAGCCGCGCGCTGGTGCGCGACGCGCACCAGCTGCTGGGCGCGGACCTGGTGCTGGTCTCCGACCATCCGTGGCAGCCGGGCATCGCGGAGGAGATTTCCCGCCGCGGCCTGGAGCGCGCGCAGGCGATGACCTTCATCAGCATGGCGATCAACGGCGACGTGAAGGACGCCGCGGAGCAGCGCGCTCAACTGGCGGGCGTCAAGGCGGTCACGCAGAACTACCCGCTGCGCGGCCGCCTGCGCATCGCGCCTGCGCCGAATGCTCCCGATGCCGCGGCGAAAACGGGACCGGAGCCCGGCACGGTGTGGATCGAGGAGCGCCTCGTGACCGCGCTCGCCGCGCCGGTCGGATCCATGTTGAAGCTCGGCGACGCCACGCTGAAAGTGGCGGCGATCATCACGCTGGAGCCGGAACGCGGCGTGAATTTTTTCAACATCGCGCCGCGGTTGTTCATGAACTTGGCCGACGTGCCGGCGACCGGCCTCGTGCAGGTCGGCAGCCGCGTCTCGTACCATCTCTACGCGGCCGGCGCACGCGAGCCGGTCGCGGCGCTGGAAACCTGGGCTAAGGCGCGCTTGGAGCGCGGCCAACGCGTCGACAACCTGGAGAACGGGCGGCCGGAAGTGCGCGGCGCGATCGAGCGCGCGCAGCGTTTTCTCGGGCTCACGGCGTTGCTCTCGGCGATCCTCGCGGGAGTCGCGATCGCGCTCGGCACGCGCCGCTTCGTCGAGCGGCACCTCGACGGCTGCGCGGTGATGCGCTGCTACGGCGCGACGCAGGCGAAACTGCTGTCCCTGTTCGGCCTGGAATTCATCCTGCTCGGCGTGTTTTCATGCGCCGCAGGCACGGCCGCGGGCTACGTGGCGCAGAACCTGATCGCGGAAATTCTCGGCGGACTTCTGCGGGCCGACCTGCCCGCGGCCTCGCTGCTGCCTGCGGTGCAGGGATTCCTCGTCGGTCTCGTGCTGCTGCTCGGCTTCGCGCTGCCGCCTCTGGTGCAGCTGAAGAACGTGCCGGCGGTGCACGTCATCCGCCGCGAGTCCGGCTCGACCAGGGGCGGCACCATCGCAGTGTACGCGGCCGGCATGGCGGCGCTCTCCGGCCTGCTCATCTGGCAGGCGGGAGATCTGCAGATGGGCATCACCATCGTCGGCGGCTTTGGCGTCGCGGTGCTTGCGTTCGCGCTGGTGGCGTGGCTCGGGCTGCGATTCGCGGCGAGCGGGCCGATCGCCCGCCGGCTCGGCGCCGGGAGCGTCGCGTTGCGCTACGGACTGGCGAACCTGCGCCGGCATGCGCGCGGCAACGCGGTGCAGGTGGCCAGCCTGGCGCTCGGGCTCACCGCGGTTCTGCTGCTCACATTCACCCGCAACGATCTCGTGGATGCCTGGCGGCGCAGCTCGCCGCCGGATGCGCCCAACCGGTTCCTGCTCGGCGTCCAGCCCGACCAGCTCGCCGAGGTGAAGGCGTTCTTTGCCGGCCGGGGCATCGCGGTGCCGGACTTCAATCCCATGGTGCGCGGCCGCCTCACCGCGGTGAACGGCAGGAAGGTTTCCGAGGACGATTTCACCGAGGAACGCGCACGGCGCCTGGTCGAGCGCGAATTCAATCTCTCGTTCGCCGACCGGCCGCCCGCGTATAACACCGTCAGCGAGGGCCGCTGGTTCGCACCCGGCTCGGACGAAATCTCGGTCGAGGCGGGCATCGCAAAAACGCTCCGCTGGACGATGGGCGACGAGTTGACGTTCAAGGTCGGCGGCGAATCGTTCGTGGGACGAATAACCTCCGTGCGCAAGCTGCACTGGGATTCGATGAAGGTAAATTTCTTCGTCATTGGGCCCCCCAGCCTGATCGGGCGCTTTCCGGCGAGCTACATCTCGGCTTTCCGCCTCGATCCGGGCAAGGAACAGCAGATGAACGAACTGACCGCGCGTTTCCCGAACCTCACCCTGGTCGATGTCGGCGCCGTCGTGCGCCAGGCGCAGGGCATCGTCGACCGGGTGATCTCGGCCGTGCAGGTCGTGTTCGCGTTCGCTCTGGGAGCGGGGCTGCTGGTGCTGTACTCGGCGCTGGTCGCGACTGAGGACGAACGCCGGCGCGAGGCCGCGGTGATGCGCGTCTACGGCGCCTCGCGTGCCCAGGTGACCGGCAGCCAGCGCGTCGAGTTCCTCGCCATGGGCCTGCTCGCCGGCCTGCTCGCTACCGCCGGCGCCGCGGCGATAGGGCAGCTGCTCGCGCGCCGCGTCTTCGAACTCGACCTGCCGCCCAGCGCCGGACTGTGGATTGCCGGACCGCTCGCGGGCGTGCTGCTGCTGTCGCTCAACGCCTGGCTGTCGGCGCGCAAAGTCCTCTCCGCGTCGCCGGCTCTCACGCTCAGGGACTCGGTCTAGAATGTTCCATGGCTGAGATTGCTCTCATCGTCGCGGCCGCCGGCCTTGCCTTGGCGGCTTTTCTCGTTTTCAAGATTCAAAAAACCCTGGAAGAAAAGCATCGCCAGATGCTGGGCGACCTGCACGATGGCCTAACCAGGCAGGGCGACCGGCTGGGCGGACAGCTGACCGAGTTGCGGGAGTCGATCGCAGGCAAGCTGGACGCGCGGCTGGACCAGATTTCGAACCGGGTCAGCGAGCGGCTGGACGAGGGCTTCAAAAAGACCAACGAAACCTTCGTCAGCGTGATGCAGCGCCTGGCCACCATCGACGAGGCGCAGAAGAAGATCGATTCGCTCACCGGCAGCGTGGTGAGCCTGCAGGAACTGCTCGGCGACAAGAAATCGCGCGGCGCATTCGGCGAAGTCCAGCTCGAAGCCCTGGTGCGCAACGTGATGCCGCCGAACGCGTTCGAGATGCAGTACACGCTGTCCAACGGCACCCGCGTCGACTGCGCGCTGCGGCTGCCGGAGCCGACCGGCCTGGTCTGCGTCGATTCGAAATTTCCGCTCGAAAATTACAACCGCATGTTCGAAGGCGGCGACGCTGAGAGAGCGCTGGCGCAGAAGCAGTTCCGCCTCGACCTGCGCAAGCACGTCGATGCGATCGCTTTCAAATACATCATCGAGAACGAGACCTCGGATGGCGCGGTCATGTTCGTGCCGGCGGAGGCGGTGTTCGCCGAGATCCACGCCTACCACGCCGAAGTGGTGGATTACGCGCAGGCGAAGCGCGTCTGGATCGTTTCGCCGACTACGCTGATGGCGGTGCTGAATACCGCGAGAGCCGTGCTAAAGGACGTCGAGACGCGCAAGCAGATCCACGTCATCAAGGATGCGCTCGGCCGGCTGGGCGCCGACTTCCGCAGGTTCGACGAGCGCATGAAGAAGCTCGCCGACCACATTCGCCAGGCGCACCAGGACGCGGAAGACGTGCAGACCTCGAGCCGCAAAATCTCGCAACAATTCCAGAAAATAGAATCCGCAGAGATCGAGGCGCCGACACCGGGTCCCGCAGTTTCGTCGGCCAACGTCGTGCGCCTGCCCGAAGAGCGCAAGCCCGGTAGCAGCTAGCCTAACTGGCGCAGCGTTGCGCTACTTGAACAGGGCGAACAACCGGTGGAATTTCCGCAGCAAGGCCGGATCGACCGTGAGCTTGACGATTCTCTTGTCGTGCGTGGCGCGCGACCGGTGCACCACCCCTAGCCGCTTCAACCGGCTCAACCTGCGCTGCACGGTAGCGACCGAACCGATCCCCTTCAGGAACAAAAGTTTCAAGGTGGTCGGCGCTCCGGCCTCCTGGTGCAGGCCGATCTCCCAGATGATGTCGAGGTCTTCGAGGGTTTTGACGAACGGCATGTGGTGGCGCCGGAAGTCCGCTAAAACATTGAATTTGTGGAATATTTTCACTTGTTATCTATTTGTCCAATTATATCAGTAATGATCTATCAAAAGCGCATTCAGATGAACAGAAAAGACTAGACTCAATTTGCGGTGCAGTTGTGACGTACATCTACGGTGTGCGTACACCAAGAGTGCGTGGTCCGCGCCACATCTGGGGGCGCATGCAATTCGAATTCGACAAATTGCTGATCGATGAAAGCCCCGACGCGGTCATCGCGACCACGACGGAGGGAAAGGTGTTGTACTGGAGTAAGGGCGCGCAGGCGCTGTTCGGCTACGCCAGTACGGAAGCCGTAGGCCGCACCCTCGAACAACTCGTCATTCCCGCCGACCAGATCGGGGCGGAGCGCAAGATCGTCCACGATGTGGTAGACAGGGGGCACACCAGTTATGAATCGATCCGGCGAAGGAAGGACGGCTCTGCGGTCTATATCAGTGCCTCCAGCAAAATTGTTCGGAACAAGCGTGGCGAGATCGATTTTGTTCTCTGGAGCAAGAAGAACGTTACCGACCTGAGGGTCCTGCGCGATGCGAAGCTGGTGGAAGCGCGCTTTCGCGACCTGCTGGAATCGATGCCCGACGGCATCGTCATGGTGAACCCGACCGGCCGCATCGTCTATTCCAGCAGCCAGGCCGAGCAGCTGTTCGGCTACGACCACGGCGAATTGCGGGGCAGGCCGATCGAGGTGCTGCTGCCGCAGCGCTTCCGGGACGCGCACGTCGGCCACCGGTCGCACTACTTTACCCAGCCGCGCACCCGGACCATGGGAATGGGACTGGAACTGTACGGATTGCGCAAGGACGGCGGCGAGTTTCCGGTGGAGATCAGCCTGAGCCCGCTGCAGACCGAGGAAGGCACGCTCGTCATGAGCGCGATCCGGGATATCACCGAACGCAAAAAGGCGGAGCAGAAATTCCGCGGCCTGCTCGAATCGGCGCCCGACGCGATCATCATCGTCAATCGCGAGGGCAAGGTCGTGCTGGTCAATACCCAGACCGAAACCCTGTTCGGCTACGCGCGCTCGGAGCTGATCGGGCAGCGCATCGAGATGCTGATGCCGGAGCGCTTCCGCGCAACGCATCCGAACCATCGCAACGGCTTCTTCGCCGATCCCAAGGTGCGCCCCATGGGCGTGGGCCTGGAGCTGTTCGGCAGGCGCAAGGACGGCGAGGAGTTTCCGATCGAAATCAGCCTGAGCCCGCTCGAAACCGAAGAAGGCACGCTGGTGTCGAGCGCGATCCGCGACATCACCGAGCGCAAGCGCTTCGAGGGCGCGCTGAGGGAGAAGAACCTGGAGCTGCAGCGCGCCAATCAGGCGAAAGACCGGTTCCTGGCGACCATGAGCCACGAATTGCGCACGCCCCTGAACGCGATCATCGGCTTCACCGGCACGCTGCTGATGAAGCTGCCCGGGCCGCTCAACGCCGACCAGGAGTCGCAGCTCGCGACAGTGCAATCGAGCGGCAAGCACCTTCTTTCGCTCATCAACGACCTGCTGGATCTCGCCAAGATCGAGGCAGGCAAAATCGAGCTCAATTTCGAATCAACGCCCTGCGCCGAATGGCTCCGAACCGCCACGGGCTCGCTGCGCCCGCTCGCGGATGCCAAGGGACTGGCGCTGGAACTCGTAGTGCCGGGGGAAGATCTGTTGCTGCGCACGGACCGCCGCGCATTCAGCCAGATCATCCTCAACCTGATCAACAACGCGATCAAGTTCACCGAGAAGGGGGCCGTGCGCGTCACTTGCGCGCGCGGCACGCAGGAGAACGACAAGACGATTGAGATCAGCGTATCCGACACGGGCGACGGCATTCGCCCCGAGGACCAGGCGCGGCTGTTCGTCGCGTTCTCGCAGGTGGACAGCGCGCACCGCCGGGCGCAGGAAGGCACCGGACTCGGCCTGCATCTGAGCCAGAAGCTGGCCGAGGCGATGGGGGGCCGCATCCTGCTGCAGAGTGAATACGGCAAGGGAAGCACCTTTACGCTGGTGCTGCCGGGGATCTGAGCCATGCCGGCGAGAATCCTGATCGTGGAGGACAACGCGGCCAACCTCAAGCTGGTCGAGTATCTGCTGAAGGCAGCCGGTCATCGCGTCTCATCGGCTACTGACGGCGGCGAAGGCGTGCGCATGGCCCGCAAGGAACGGCCCGACCTCATCCTCTGTGACCTGCAGATACCGGTGCTGGACGGCTACGAAGTGCTGCAGCAGCTTCGCAGCGATGCGGCCACGCGCGCCATCCCGATCGTCGCCGTCACCGCATTCTCGGCGCCGGGGGACCAAACGAAGGTCATCGACGCCGGCTTTGACGGCTACCTGTCGAAGCCGATCGACCCGGAGAAGTTCGTCGCACAGGCCGAGCACTATCTGCCGCCCGGGATGCGCACCGGATTTCCGTTAAACCGCCGCTGACCGGAAACGACATGCCAACGATCCTGATCGTCGATGACAGGGCCAGCAACCGCCAGTTCCTTACGACCCTGCTGGGCTACGGCGGCCACCGGCTGCTGGAAGCCAGCGACGGCGCGCAGGCGCTCGAGTTGACGCGCACCGAGCGCCCGCAGCTGGTGATCACGGACATCCTGATGCCCAACATGGACGGCTTTGAGTACGTGCAGCACATCAGAAACGACCCTGAGCTGGCGCGAACGCCGGTGATTTTCTATACCGCCACCTACAGCGCGCCGGAGGCCCACGCGCTGGCGCGGTCGTGCAGGGTCGAGATCGTTCTGCCGAAGCCTTGTGAGCCGCAGGAGATGCTTGCGGCGGTGAACAAGGCGCTGGGTGTCGAGGCGCCCGTCGCCGCGTTGTCGGCCGCCGCGAAGCAGGGAATTGCCGACGCAGGCAGGCCGGACCGGCCCGACGACACCACCAAGCGCTACGTCAAGGATTTGCAGGCGGTGAAACTGGGCTTCGACGAGGTCATCGAACACAGCGAGAAACTTATCGCGCAGCGCGACCTGGCAAGGGGGCTGTCGAAGAAACTGTCTACGGACGTCGGCGCTCTACAGCGTGTCATGTCGCGGCTGTCGGCGCTGATCGAAGTCGGCATGGAGATGACGTCGGAGCGCGATCCGGCAAAGCTGGTCCGGCTGTTTTTTGCCGCCGCCTGCGACATCGTCGAGTCCAAATTTGCCGCGGTCGCGATACTCGACGAGCAGGAAGCGGCGTTCCGCCACGTCTACGCCAAGGGCATCGAGGCGGAAATCTATCGCACCGGCAGCAATGGCCGCAGTGGCGTCCTCGGATCCATGCTATCCGGTCACAGACCGATACGCGGGCGCAGCCTCGATGCAGACGCGGACGCGGACGGATTTCCGTCCGGGCATCCACCGGTTCGCAATGTACTCGCCGTGCCGGTCGCATCTGCCGACAGGGCCTACGGCTGGCTCTATTTTGCCGACAAACCGGGTGCGAAGGAATTCAGCATCGAGGACGAGCGACTTGCCGGCATCATGGCGACCAAGCTCGCGCTGCTCTACGAGAACCTCATGCTCTACCATGTGGTGCAGCGCCACGCGGCTACGCTGCAGGTGGAAGGAACCGATCGCAGGCGCGCCCAGGACGCGCTCCGGGAAAGCGAGGCGAGACTGCACCGCGCACAGGCAATGGCGAAGCTCGCGCATGTCATCACGGGGCCGGATGGCTCCTTCGAAAGCTGGTCGGAAACCCTGCCTGCGCTGATCGGAGTGGAGCCCGCGCAGATGCCAGGCAGTACGCGCGAGTGGCTCAAGCTTCTGCACTCCGATGACCGGGAGATATTTCGCGGCAAAAGTATCGAGGCTGGCGCCACAGGAACTCGCGTGGACGTCGAGTACCGGCTGCGACGCGGCGACGGTGCATGGGTTCATATCCGGCAGGTCATCGAGCCCATCCAGGGCACGACCGATACTGCAGGCAGGACGCGTTGGTTCGGCACGATGCAGGACGTGACCGGGGAAAAACGAGCCGCGGAAGTTTCGGAGAGATTCCGGCTCGCCTTGGACAACTCCGCGGACATGATCCTCATCATCGACCGGTCGACGATGCGCTATGTGGACGTCAATGCGAGCGCATGCAGGCTGCTCGGCTATACCAAGGAAGAGCTCCTTGGCATGGGTCCCCAGGACATTTTGCCGGGGAGCCGGGAGCATTTCGAAAAATCATATGACGAACTGATCGCGAATCCCTCGCGCGCCGGCGGCATGAACAGCTACTACCTGTGCAAGGACGGTTCGCATCTACCCTTCGAGTCGACTCGACACGTTTTGCGCTCCGGCGATACTTGGCTCATCACGGCAGTATCGCGGGACATTCGGGCTCGGCTCGCCGCCGAGCGGGAAATCAGCCGATTCCGGCAGGCGATGGATGTGTCCGTTGATTCGATATATCTCACCGACCCGGCGACGATGCGCTTTGTCTACCTCAACGATACGGCCTGCCGGCGGCTGGGCTACCCCCGCGATCAACTGCTGCAGATGGGACCGCAGGACGTGTTTCCCATGGATCCCCCGCAGATCAAGAGCGAATACGACGATGTCATCGCCGCTGGTGATCGGGGAGTGAGACAGGAGCGTCTCTTCGTCAGGAGCGACAAGAGCGAAGGATGGACCGAGCTTCACCGGCGAGCACTCCAGACGAACGGGGAGACGGTGATCGTTACGATCGGCCGCGACATTACCGAGCGAAAGCAGGCCGAAGATCGGATCAGACGGCAGAATCGCGTGTATGCCGTATTGAGCGGTATCAACACCCTGATCGTCAGGGTATCCAACACAGATGAACTGTTCCGCGAAGCCTGCCGCATCGCGGTCGAGGCGGGCGGATTCGGGCTCGCCTGGATCGGGACGCTCGACCGCAAAACGCTGCAATTGCGGTCGGTCGCGTGGCATGGGATCGGCGGCGAACACGCCCCGCGGCTGAAGATCAACGTTGGCGCGGATTCACCAGAGAGGGACACGCTTGCCGCACAGGCGATCCGGGACGCCCTCCCCGTGATTTCGAACGACGTCGAGCGCGACCCGAGGATTCGGCTGAAGAACGAAATGCTCGAGAAGGGCCTACGGTCCGTGATCGTGCTGCCGCTGCTCGTGTCCGGCGAAGTGGTCGGCACGCTGACGCTGGTAGCCCTCGAGGCCGGGTTCTTCGACGAAGAGGAAGTAAAGCTCCTGACCGAACTGTCGGGCGACATCGCGTTCGCAATCGACCATATCGAGAAAAAGGAAAAACTCGATCACCTCGCCTTCTACGATCAGCTGACCGGGCTGGCGAATCGCGCGCTGTTCCTCGATCGCGTAAACCAGTCGATCAATGCCGCAGGGCAGGTTGACGGGAAGTTCGCGCTCGCGATGCTGGACATCGAACGCCTCAGGACGATCAACGAGTCGCTCGGCCGGCAGGCGGGCGACGCGCTGATCAAGCTGGTCTCGGAGCGCCTGAAGATCGCCGCCGGTCCGGCGGGCGTGAGCCGGATCAGCGCCGACCACTTTGCTCTTCTGCTGGGGACGGTCAAGGGAAGATCCGAAGCGGGCCGCATCGCGGCTGACGCGCTCCGGAAATGCTTCGACGGACCTTTCCAGGTGAACGGCACGGAGCTGCGGATCTCCGCGAAAGCTGGTGTCGCGCTATTCCCGGGCGACGGCACCGAGGCCGAAGTGCTGCTGCGGAACGCGGAAGCGGCGCTGCGCAAGGGCAAGGAGGGCGGCGACCGGATTACGTTCCATGCGCCCGAGATGACGGCGCGAATAGCGGAAAACCTCTCGCTCGAGAACAAGCTTCGGCAGGCGCTGGAAAAGGAGGAATTCGTCCTGCACTACCAGCCCAAGGTGGAACTTGAAACGCGGCACATTGTAGGCGTCGAAGCGCTGATCCGCTGGCAGAGCCCCGAGCGCGGCCTGGTCCCTCCCGGGCTGTTCATTCCTTTGCTGGAGGAGACCGGGCTGATACTGCAGGTCGGCGCCTGGGCGCTGGGACGCGCCGTGCTCGATCACGGCCACTGGCTGCGGCAGGGCGTGCCCGCACCCCGCATCGCGGTCAACGTATCCGCGATCCAGCTGCGCCAGCGCGATTTCGTCGACGTGGTCAAGGAGGCGATCGCGCGCGGCGCCAACCCGACCGCGATCGACGTGGAGATCACGGAAAGTCTGTTGATGGAAGACGTCGCGGGAAATATCAAGAAGCTCAAGGCGCTGCGGGAACTCGGCATGAAGATCTCGATCGATGATTTCGGCACCGGCTACTCCTCGCTCGGCTACCTTGCAAAGCTGCCGGTAAATACCCTGAAAATCGACCGTTCGTTCATCATGACGATGCTCAACAATCCGGACACCATGACGCTGGTGCAGACGATCATCTCGCTCGCGCATTCGCTCCGGCTGGACGTCGTGGCAGAAGGCGTGGAGCAGGAAGACCAGGCGAAGATGCTGCGCCTGCTGCGCTGCGACCAGATGCAGGGCTATCTCTTCAGCAAGCCGGTGCCCATGGAAGAACTGACCCCGCGGCTGCGCGACCAAAGCTAGCCTGCGCAAACCCTTCTGTGTCCAGCACCGGCGAGCTTGCTCGCCGGCGCGCACTCACGTTCGCGCCATGCCCAGAGATTCAACCAGGACGCGCTGGAAAAACTCGTTGTCGACGTGCAGGCGGGCAATCGAGAGGCGCTGCTGTCCGGACGGTAGCGGCAGATTGAACTGGGAGCCTTTTGTCACCATGCCGGGGGGCAGGAGCAGGTCGGCCGCCGCTAGGGGCAGCTCTTGCGGTTCGAGCAGGATGCCGTGGCGGAAATTCTCCTCAAAGTTTTTCTCGCCTCGAATCGCTTCTTCCCACACCATGTGGTCCCGCGTCGTCGGCGCATACAGCAGGATCTTGCGCGGCTTGGGACTCAGGATCTGGATGCCCAGCCGCAGTTCCTCGTCGATCGAGAAAATCCTCCGCAGCACGCCGACGAACCAGTCCTTGCCTGGTTCGATCATCACGGCGAGGAGTATCCCGTGCTTTGCCCACGTGGCGTCGGCGTGCCGGATGGCGAGCCCGAGCCCGCCGGCGCTCGCATCGATCACGCGTGCAGGTTCGACCCGCGCGGCCTTCACCTTCGAACGCTTCAGGCTCTTGCTGGTTTCGCTGAGCAGCAGGCGGAGCGCGCTGCGCGAAGCTTCACTCCCCTGTTTGGACTGAATTCCCGCGAGCGTGGGCACGACGCCCAGCACGTTGCTGAAGCCGCTCACGACCCGGGCGGCAAGCGCAAGCGGGATCCTGCGGTTGCGCCGCTGCGGCGGATTCAGGCCCCAGTACTCCAGCAGGCGCGCCACGGCCGTGTTCCGCTCATGTATCGTGAAGCCGCGGCCGAACAGACTGTCTTCGTCCTTGGGATTGCGGCCCATGTCGCGTTCCAGGGCGGCACGCAGCCGGGGCAGGCAGTTGACGGTATTTATGTACAGCGGCGCTGCCGCGCCGGGCTTGAACCGGTCCACCGGTACCGGGCGGGCATCCCCGGCCGGAATCACCGCGAAAGCGGTTTCGCTTGTCGGTCCGTATTCCAGCTTGGCGGTGGATGCTATGCGGGCCGCGATCCGGTAGATGAGTTCCACCTGGCGTACGCGCACGGAATCGGGCGCGGCAAGTTCCAGCAGCAAGGCGCGGAGGTATTCCCGGTTGACCGAGGTGCTGTACTTGACGCCTTCGAATGCCGGCATGGCGGTGGCCGCCATGCCGCGCACCTCGGCAATTTCCCGGCGCCGGTGGAGCAATTCCCAGAGCGCGGGCGTGTGGGGCGCCTGCAGCATGTGAGCCAGCGCCAGGCGCCGCCCTAGCCAGCGCATGCTGCGAATCATCAGCCGCGCCTGGTTTTCCACCACCCACTGCGAGCTGTGTTCGGACGCATCGAGCGTGATTGCAAAGCCGTTGGCAAGCTCGGATGCGCTGTCGTAAAGCGCGCGCAAGATCGCCGGGTCGCCGTCGCGGTATTCCGTGGGTACCCCATGAGGCGCGAGGTAGCGCGCGCCCAGCGCGCGCCAGTGGGTCCGGGCTGCGTCGTCAATCAGCATAAGCACGCGGGCGCGCCGTCCCGGGGTAAACGCTTCCATCCCGTTCATCGACACCGTCCAGCGCGTCAGGTCGGCAAGGCTGGATTCCGAGTCGTCCTCGGGGAGCAGCGCGAGCATCCTGCGCGCTTCTTCCAGGCTGCGCATCGGATGATCCGGCAGGGGGGCGCGGCCGAACGCCAGGTCGCGGAAGCGTTTGAGATTGAATGCGGCCATGCGAGGAACTATAGAGATATTAGGGTCATTGTGCCACGCAATATTGATATACATTGACAGTGTGAAGATTTGGCAGGACGGCGGAGAGAGTTACGGTCGACGTGACGCGGGCGAATGCATCCGGGACGCGCATTGATTCACCGCGCGCCCGTTTTGTTTTGCGCCGTGTTGACGGGGCTCGTGTTCGCCGCGGGTGGCGAGCTTGGGTTCTCACGCAGCATCACGCCCGGTTTGATGGATTACATGGTGCGCCATTTTGGGCAAGGCGCCCGTGGGCGTCTCGAAGGCTGGAAAGAGTTCGTCCGGAGTACTGCAGCCCGGGTGGAGAAGGGCCCGGCTAATTCGAGCGAAGCCGACCTGCTGCGCCCGGTGAACGGATTTTTCAACCGCCTGCCTTCGATCACCGACCTGGTCCACTGGGGCGTCGAGGATTACTGGGCGACGCCGGCGGAGTTCCTGGCGAGCAACGGCGGCGACTGCGAGGACTACGCGATCGCGAAGTATTTCGCGCTGAAGGAACTGGGCGTGCCGGTAAGCAGGCTGCGCATGGTCTATGCGCAGACCTGGCGCGCCGACGGCGCACACATGGTGCTCGCCTACTACCCGTCGCCCGGCGCGGAGCCCCTCATTCTGGACAATCTCGAAGGCAGCATCCAGCCCGCCTCGGAACGGCCCGACCTCATGCCCGTATATACCTTCAACGACGATGATTTGACGTTTTCCCAGAAGGGGGGCCTCGCGGTCCGCTTTGACGCGCAATCCATTCGCAAGTGGCGCGAAGTTCTGGACAAGCTGGCGCGTGAACTAACTTATTGACGGGCGCCGGACGGTACGGCGAAGCGTGGATTCCATGACCCTCTTCAAGCAGTTGATCCTCGGCGTATCGCTGGTATTCCTTGCGCTGCTCGCCGGCGTCGAGGCGATCTATCTCGCGAACGCCCGCGTCCAGCTTCAGGCGCAGATGAGTTCCCAGGCACAGGAGGCGGCCACCTCCCTTTCGATTCGCCTGGCTGCGCTCGGCAGCCTGGAGAACAGGGACCTGGTCGAAACGCTGCTGAATCCGGTCTTCGACCGCGGCTACTTCCAGGAAATCCGCGTTCTGTCGCCGGGCGGTGAAATCGTGGTGCGCAAAGTGCTCCCTCGCAGCGAGGACGGCGTACCGGAATGGTTCAGGAACCTGTTCCCGATCCCCTCGCCGGGGGCGCAATCGCTGGTGAGTTCCGGCTGGCGCGAGCTCGGCCGGGTCGTGGTGGTCAGTCAGCCCTATTTCGCCTATCGGCAGCTCTGGAGCACGGGCCTGCAGACCGTCGCATGGCTCCTGTTCGTCTATGTGGTTGCCATAGCGGCGGTCGGCGGCTTTCTCGCGATGCTGCTGCGGCCGCTGAGGGAGATCGAGCGCGTGGCAGTCGCGATCGGCGAGCGGGATTTCACCACCATCGCCTTGCAGCCCCGGGCACGGGAACTTTCGCGGGTCGTGGCCGCCATGAACGCGATGTCCGGGAGGATCAGGCAGATGATTGCGGAGGAATCCGCGCGCGCCGAGGCGCTGCGCCGCGAAGCGTTCATCGACCCTGTCACCTCCCTGTACAACCGCCGCGGCTTCGAGCGCCAGCTGCAGGCGCTGATCCAGTCCACCGGCGACGTGTACTCCGGCGCGCTGGCGCTGGTCGAGATCCGGAATTTCGGCGAGTTCAATGCGAAGGTCGGCTACCGGCGCGGCGACGAGGTACTTGCCAAACTAGCCGGCGCGCTGGTCACTGCCGGCGCGGACAGAGCTGTTGTTTGCGCGCGGATGGGCGGCGCCGGCTTCGCGTTTGCCGTCGTCAACATCGAGGCAGGCGCGTTGCGGAGTTTGGTCGAGGCGGTATGCAGCCGCATCGCGCAGGTGCTGAACGAAGAGGCTCTCGAGTCGGAACTGCACTTTCACTGTGGCGCAACACGCCGGGAAGGCGCGCTGCCGGAATTTTCGGCGCTGCTCGCCTCGGCGGACCATGCGGTGGAGCGGGCGCATCAGAAAGGGAACAATGAGTACGATATCGAAACCTTCGATCAATCATCGGTCGCTTCCGGATCGCAGGCCTGGAAAGCGCTGATCGAGCGCTGCCTGGAAGAAGACCGGATCGCGCTCTTCGCCCAAGTGGTGTTCGGACTGCCTGGCCGGATGCCGGTGCACTCCGAGTTGATGGTCCGATTGCTCGGGGCGCAGGACGAGCCGATTCCAGCGGCGCAGTTCCTGCCGATGGCGGCGCGGCACGGACTGATCGGACGCCTCGACTGCCGCGTATTGGAGAAGATCCTCGACTACCTGTCGCGGAGCCCGGGCCAGCCCATGGTCGCGCTAAATGTGGCGGCTCAGACGATCGCGGATCCGGAGATTAACCGGCGCATGCTCGCACTGCTGGACGCCAGACCCGCTCTTGCCGCCCGGCTGGTTTTTGAAATGACCGAGTTCGGCGCCATGCAGGATTGGAATCTGGCGCGACGCTTCAGCGGCGAAGTGCGGCGCCGCGGCGCGCGCTTTGCGCTTGACAATTTCGGCATGCTCCAGGAATCGCTCATGCTGGTTCATGCGCTGCGGCCGCAGTACATCAAGCTGTCCCCGGGCTATTCCCGGGAGATTGCAGGCAACGAGGACTGCCGCTTCCTGGTCGCTTCGCTGGTGCGGATCGCGCAACCTCTGGACATCGGTATATACGCGCAAGCAATAGAAAATGAAGACTTGATTCCGGTGCTTGCGGATCTTGGGCTGTCAGGCTATCAGGGCTTCGCCGCGTCGCGCCCAGTCAAGATCTTGTAGCGATGGCCTAGTTGCAACTCGCAGTGCAGGGCAGTCCGCCGCCCCCGGCCCATGGGTGTTATGTCGATTTCTGTGCGGTCCAGAGCGCGGCGGCGAGCAGCAGCACCGCGCCCGCCTGATGCGCGGCGGCGAGCGGGATGGGTACGGCGAGCAGCAACGTGGAAATTCCAAGTGATGCCTGAATGGCGAACATGCCCAGCAGATGATGCGCAGCGATCTTTGCCTGTGTGCGCCGCGCCTGCCACCAGAGCGTGGGGATCAGGACCAGCAGCAGCCAGAAAATCGCCCGGTGCGCGAGCTGCACGGCGGCGGTGTTCCAGAGGAAATTTTGCCACCAGGGCTCGAGCATGAAAGCTTCGGGCGGCACGAGGTGTCCGTTCATGAGCGGGAAGGTGTTGTAGGCGTGGCCTGCGCGCAGTCCCGCGACGAAGCCGCCCGACAGCGCCATCAGGAATACCAGCGCGGCAACGGCAAGCGGAAAGACCGCAGGCCGTTTTCTTCCAGGATTCAACAGGCCGAGCGCAAGCCACAGTTCCGCCGAAAATATCAGCAGCGCAAGTCCAAGATGCGCGTCGAGGCGGAAGTGGCTCACGCGCGGATCGTCCACCAGGCCGCTTTGCACCATGTACCAGCCCATCGCGCCCTGCAGGCAGCCGAGGATGAATACTCCCGCGAGCTTCCGGGCCAGCGGCCGGGACAATTTGTTTTTGAAATGGAACCACAGGAAGGGAACCAGAAAAACCAGTCCGGTCACGCGCCCCAGCAGGCGGTGGACGTACTCCAGCCAGAAGATGCCCTTGAAGCCTTCCAGGCCGATCGCCGAGAACACCTGCCGGTATTGCGGCGTCTGGCGGTATTCGTCGAACAGCGACGCCCAGTCCGACCCCGACAGCGGCGGCAGCGCGCCCGCCAGCGGCTGCCACTCGACGATGGACAGGCCCGATTCAGTGAGTCGCGTGACGCCTCCCACCACGACCATGGCGAAGGTGAAGGCGGCGCAGACGAACAGCCACGCAGCCACGGCGCCGCCGTCCTTGCCGGCGCGGCGATCCCCGTGGCTCATTCTTCGGCGTAGATCCGGTTTATGCCGGTGGTCAGGACGTTGGCGGCGACGCCGTAGACGTGCAGTGTCACGAGCGGCGATTGCGTGCGATTGGAGACACGGTGGTACATGGGGCCGCCCAGGTCGATGTCGGCCACCTCGCCGGCGCGGATCGCCTTCACCCCGATCGTCTCGAGCAGCACGCCCGGCGCGCGGAACAGCTCCTCGGTCAGTTCGCCTTCGGCAATGCCGTAGGCGCACCACACGTAATGGCCGTGCACCGGGCTCTGCTGCCCTGGCAGCCAGGTGATCGCTGTAATCACGAAATCGTCGTCGGGATCCACGTAGAGGAGGTGGCGCATGTAGCGCGCCGGATCGCCGACGCGGTGTTCCCGCCTGAGCCAGCCCGTGTTTTTCGCCACGGCTGCGCGCAGCGCGGCGGCCAAGTCGGGCTCGCTCACCTTGCCCGTGGTGCGGAAGGTCTTGCTGAACGTCTTCGCGGCGCGAGCGAGCGGCGCGAGATCAGGATGGATCGCGTTCATGGACTCTGGCTAAATCTCATATCAATCCTTCAAACAACTGCACCTGCACCGGTTCCCCGGCCTCGACCTTGCCTCGCTCGTGCTCCAGCACGATGAAGCAGTTTGCCTCGGACATCGAGCGCAGCACGCCCGAGCCCTGCTGCCCGGTGGTGCGGACTTGCCATTCGCCGCCGTCGCGGAACAGGACGCCGCGCTGGTACTCGGTGCGGCCCGGGACTTTCCGGATCGGCATGGAGGAAGGGACTTTCAGCAGGGGAATCGCGTAGTCGCCGGTCCGGCCCGAAAGGTGCAGCAGCGCGTCCCTGACGAATTGCAGGAAGGTCACCATCACCGCGACCGGATTCCCGGGCAGCCCGAAGAGGAACGCCGCATTTTTTCCGGTGCCGATCCTGCCGAAGGCCATCGGCCGGCCGGGACGCATGGCGATTTTCCAGAACAGCACTTCGCCCAGCTTCGCCATCAGCTGCTTGACGAAATCGGCCTCGCCGACCGAGACCCCCCCGGTGGTGATGATGGCGTCGGCGCTGCCGGATGCTTTTTTGAAAGCGGCTTCCAGCAGTGCAGGATCGTCGCGCACCACCCCCATGTCGATAATTTCCACGCCGAGCCGCTGCAGCATGCCGTGCAGCGTGTAGCGGTTGGAGTCGTAGACCTCGCCCTGCTTCAGCGGCGTACCGATCGAAGCCAGCTCGTCGCCGGTCGAGAAGAACGCCACCCGCAGCCTGCGTCTCACGCTCACTTCGGCGATGCCGATGGAGGCGATCAGCCCGAGCTCCGCGGCGCGGACCACCTGCCCGGGCCGCAGCACCGGCGCGCCCGCTTTAAGGTCCTCGCCCGCAGCGCGCACATTCTGGCCCGCTTTCTGGCCAGGGGGGACAGCGATGCGGCCGTTGTCGACGCGGCAGACTTCCTGCACCACGACCGTGTCCGCGCCCTGCGGCATCACTGCGCCGGTCATGACGCGCACGCATTCGCCGGCGGCGATCGAAGCGCCGAACGGCTTGCCCGCGAGCGCCGTGCCGATTTGTTTCAATGTCGTTTCGTCTTTTTTCAAATCGGAAAAGCGAACTGCATATCCATCCATCGCCGAGTTGTGGTGGCCCGGAACGTCGACCTGCGGCACGATCTCCTGCGCGAGCACGCGGCCCAGTGCCTGGCGCACCGGCAGCTTTTCGGTTTCCGCAACCGGCGCGAGGCAGGCGCGGATCGCTGCGCACGCCGTGTCCACGCGCAGAGCTTCGGGGTCGTAGCCGTCCAGGCAGCTCACCGCCTGCTCGATGGTTTTCATGCGCTGTTCAGTTCTTCGCGCGTGTTGATGTTGCGGAAGGCGTCGGCTTCGTCGTCGAACGGGACTTCGACCACTTTCAGCGTCGAGTACCAGGCATCGATTTTCCTGCCGCCGCCGGACAGGAAGTCTTCCAGATTTTTTTTCACCGAAGTCCTGACGAGAGCGAATACCGGATGCGGCTGGTCCCCGGTTTTCGCCACGGCGAGATCGTTTCCCCGAAGCTGCTTTTTCAATCTGGAGAAAAGATCCGGGGGCAGAAAAGGGGAATCGCAAGGCGCGGTGAGCACCAGCGCGTGGCTCGCGGCTCCGAGGCCGGCATGCAGGCCGGCGAGCGGGCCCGCGAAGCCGCCGATCGCATCCGGCACCACGCGGCAGCCGAAACCGGCGTAGGCGTCCAGGTTCTGGTTCGCGTTGATGATGACTTCGGACACCTGCGGCGCAAGGCGCGCGAGCACGTGCGCGACCATCGGCTTGCCATGCAGCAGCTGCAGGCCCTTGTCCACGCTGCCCATGCGGCGCCCCTGGCCGCCTGCGAGCACGATCCCGGTTACGCCGCTCATGTGCGGATTCTACGGGTCAGTTCACGATTCTGGAGATGACGATCTTCACGTCCGAAGCGCCAGGTACGACCGGCGCACTTGTGCCCTCGATATCACCTTTCTGCGACAGGGCATTGCCCGATTTTGAGATCCGCGCCGCTACCACGACTTTCTGATGGCTCGAGATCGTGGCGCCCGGCGCCATGGCCATGCTGTCGTCCAGCGTGAACGCGTAGGGCAGCTTTTCCACGGTGGTGCGCACGACGGCTAGAGGCATTTTCGGACCGTCCACCGGCCGCGCGAGTACAAACACGGTGTCGCCGGGCGAGACCCTTTTCTTCAGTGCCGGGTCCAGGCTGACGATTCCCTGCAGCGATGCGGAAGAAATTCCACCCAGCTGCCTGGCCTCCGCGATGCTGGCGTTCACGGTGCGCGCAAATTCGGAATCCGGCGGCGCGAAATGCAGGATGCGTTCCCAATAGCTGACGGCGCCGGCGTAGTTGCGGGCATCGAATTCGACGCTGCCGGCCATCGCCAGCGCCTTCACGAACTCCACCAGCAGGTCCCGGTTTTCCGGCTGCAGCTGCAGCGCGCGGGCATAGGCCTGCGCCGCGGGTTCGTACTTGCCCAGCGAAGCCAGTGCGCGCGCGAGCAGCGTCCAGCCTTCGGCGTCGTCCGGCTTCTGCTGCAGCTGCGCCGAGAGGCGCTGCGCGAGCGCTTCCATCTGCCGTGCCGGGGGCTGCGCCGATTCCGGACTCAGCGCCCGCGGCTCGCCCAGTTGCCAGTAGCCGAGCGCGACCACGAGCGGCAGCAGCAGGCCCAGCGCGAGCGCCGCGGCCAGCGGCGGCCGGTGTGTCGCGGGCGCGGGACTGCCGTCCGCATGCTCGGCCACGATGCGATGCTCGATCTCGCGGCTCGCGCGCTCGAACTCGTCGTGCGCGATGGCGCCCCCCTGCAATTCGGCGGCAAGCTCGTCGAGCTGCTCGCGGTAGATCGCCGCGTTGGCGGCAACGCGCGCGTCCGGCGCGGTGGTGCGGCGGCGTAGCAGCGGCGGCAGCAGGAACAGCAGCGCGGCGGCGGTCAGCGCCGCGGCGATCGCCACGAACAGCGTCATCGCGCTCTCCCGTCGCGCTCAGGCGGCGGTGAGGGGCCGAGCACGCGTTCCACCAGGCGCTTGTCGTCGGGGCTGAGCGCCGGTTCCTCGGGCTGCCTGCGCCGGCGCCTCAGGGTCGAGACGAGAATGAACGCGGCCGCGGCCAGCAGGATGAAGGGGCCGACCCAGAGCAGCAAGGTGGTGGGCTTGAACGGCGGCTCGTAGAGCACGAAATCGCCGTAGCGCTGCACCATGTAGCCGAGGATCTGCTCGTCGCTGCGCCCCGCCGCGACCTGTTCGCGCAGCTGGCGCCGCAGGTCCTGCGCCAGTTCCGCGGGCGAGTCCGCGAGCGTCTGGTTCTGGCAGACGAGGCAGCGCAATTTCTCGGAAAGGTCGCGCATGCGTTGTTCCGTTGCAGGGTTTTCCTGTGCTGAAGCCAGGCCGAAATGCAAAACAAGAAAGAGAACCGTCCGGAATTTCATTTCTTCAGCGCCATGGCCAGCGGCAGGATTTTCTCTTCCAGCATCGCCGGGGTGATGGGGCCGATCTGCTTGTAGCGGATCACGCCGTTGCCGTCGATCACGTAGGTCTCGGGAACGCCGTAGACGCCGTAATCGATGCCGATGCGCCCGTCGGCGTCGACGGCCGAGAGCTGGTAGGGGTTGCCGAACTGCGCCAGCCAGCGTCGCGCGTCGTCGCCCTTGTCCTTGTAGTTGAGGCCGAGGATCGGCAGCACGCCTTTTTTCGACAGCTCCACCAGGACGGGATGCTCTTCGCGGCAGGACACGCACCACGACGCCCAGACGTTGAGCAGCCAAACCTTGCCGCGCATGTCTCGCGGCGCGAAGCGCTTGTCGGGCTGCAGCAGCACCGGCAGGTCGAACGCGGGCGCCGGCTTGCCGACCAGCGGCGAGGGCACTTCGCGCGGATCGAGCTTCAGGCCGGCGGCCAGGAAGCCGATCAGCAGGATGAAGACCGCGATCGGCAAGAGAAAGCGCGTCATGCGGGCAACCATTTCATGCCGCGCTGCTGCGGACGACAGTCGCATCTCCCGTGGCCACGATGCGCTCGCGCGATCCGGCACGGTAGCGCCGGTCGCTCGCGGCGAGCAGGCCGCCGAAGGCCATCATCAGGCAGCCGAACCAGATCCAGCGCACGTACGGTTTGACGTGGATGCGGATCGTCCACGCGTCGTCGCCCACCGCCTCGCCCAGGGAAACATACAGGTCGCGCGAAATGCCCGCGTTGATAGCGGCCTCGGTCATGGGATTGCGCTGCACGCGGTAGATGCGCTTCTCCGGCGCCAGCATGGCGACCGGCTCGCCGTCCCGTTGCACGGCGACCGCGCCGCGCACCGCCGCGTAGTTCGGGCCGGCAACCTCCTTTACGCCGTCGAAGCGGAACGAGTAGCCGCCCAGCGTGGTCGTCTCCCCGGGCGCCATGCGCAGGTCGCGCTCGGATTCATAGCTCTTGACCAGAGTGACGCCGATCACGAACACGCCGATCCCTGCGTGGGCGAGCAGCATGCCGGCGAAGGCGCTGGTGAATTTCGTCCCCGACCTGATCCTGACGATCAAGGAAGCCAATGAGCCTGCGAGAATCCAGAACGCGAGCAGCAGGCCGGCGCTGGTGAGCAGCGCCCAGCGGCCGAAGAGGAGCGGCGTGAAAAGCGCGCCGACGAGCGCCACGATCGCCACCCAGCGCAGCCGCCGCGCGAGCTGGGCCGCATCGCCCTTCCTCCAGGCGATCAGCGGCCCGATTCCCGCCAGCAGTATCGCGGGCGCCATCAACGGCATGAAGACCGACTCGAAATAGGGCGGTCCGACGGAAATCTTGCCCAGGCCGAGCGCATCGAGGAACAGCGGATACAGCGTGCCGAGAACGACGGCGGCACAAGCGACCAGCAGCAGCACGCTGTTGGCGAGCAGCATGGACTCGCGCGACAGCAGCTCGAAGCGCGCGCCGGGGGCGACGCGGCCCGCCCGCCAGGCGTACAGCGCCAGCGAGCCGCCGATCACCACGGCGAGGAAGCACAGGATGAAGATGCCGCGCTTGGGATCGGTGGCGAAGGCGTGCACCGAGGTCAGCACGCCGGATCGCACCAGGAACGTGCCGAGCAGGCTCAGGGAGAACGCGATGATCGCGAGCAGCACGGTCCAGGCCTTGAACGCGCCGCGCTTCTCGGTCACCGCCAGCGAATGGATCAGCGCGGTGCCGACCAGCCAGGGCATGAAGGAGGCGTTTTCCACCGGATCCCAGAACCACCAGCCGCCCCAACCCAGTTCGTAGTAGGCCCAGAAGCTGCCGAGCGCGATGCCGACGGTGAGGAACATCCACGCCGCCGTGGTCCAGGGGCGCGACCAGCGCGCCCAAGTGGCGTCCAGTTTTCCTTCGAGCAGGGCCGCGATCGCGAACGCGAACGTGACCGAGAAACCGACGTAGCCCATGTAGAGCATCGGCGGGTGGAACACCATGCCGGGGTCCTGCAGCAGGGGATTCAGGTCGTGGCCGTCCGGGGCGGCGGGCAGCAGGCGCTCGAACGGGTTCGAGGTGAACAGCATGAAGGACAGGAAACCGGCGGCGATCAGGCCCATGACGCCGAGGATGCGGGCGACCATCTCCTCCGGCAGGCGGCGGCTGAATACCGATACCGCCAGCATCCATATCGAGAGCATCAGCACCCACAGCAGCAGAGATCCTTCGTGGCTGCCCCAGGTCGCGGCGATCCGGTACGCGGTCGGCAGGCTGGAGTTGGAATTGGTCGCCACGTTGAGCACGGAAAAGTCGTTGCTGTAGAACGACCACGCCAGGCAGCCGAAGGCGGCCGCGACGAACACGAACTGGCCTTGCGCCGCCGGGCGCGCGACGGCGACGAACGCCGGGATCCCTTTGGCCGCTCCCGCGAGAGACAGCGCGGACAACGCGAGCGCGACGGCGAGCGCGACGATGAGCGCGAAGTGGCCGATTTCCGGGATCATCGGGCGCCTCCGGGAGATATCACGCTGCGCGCCGTTTTTTC
>Ga0070731_10001388_pt1 | contig 25134 bp, 28 predicted proteins | sample Coa_R1_2_FD_66448 | JGI IMG/M metagenome (GOLD analysis project Ga0070731, IMG submission 66448) | Surface soil microbial communities from Centralia Pennsylvania, which are recovering from an underground coalmine fire - Coalmine... | ecosystem: Environmental > Terrestrial > Soil > Unclassified ... | reverse complement strand
TGCCTGCCGCCGGGACTTGTGCAGCAGGTTCCGCAATTTCAGTCGCCACCGCTAGCGTCGTAGACCACGCTGCCGGCAACAATCGTCGCCCGCACGCGGCCGGCGAGTTCATAGCCGAGGAAGGGCGTGTTCTTGCCCTGGCTTTTCAGCGCCTCGGGCGTGACCCGGAACGACTGTTCCGGGTCGAACACCACCAGGTCGGCGGGCGCACCGGCTTCGATCCGTCCTGACGCAACGCCCAGCACGCGCGCCGCATCGCTGGTGACGCGGGCGAGCGTCTTCGCCAGGGGCAGTTTTCTCTCCGCGCCCCATTTGAGCAGCAGCGGCAGCAGCAGTTCGAGGCCCGTGGCGCCTGGTTCGGCCTCGGCGAACGGCATCTGCTTCTGGTCTTCGTCGACCGGCGTGTGGTCGGAAACGGCGCAGTCGATGGTGCCGTCGGCGAGCCCCGCGGCCAGCGCCTCGCGGTCGCGCTGCGAACGCAGCGGCGGCTCGAGCCGGCAGTGCGAGTCGTAGTAGCCGAGGTCCATTTCCGAGAGGTGCACGTGGTGGATGCCCACATCGCAAGTCACCGGCAAGGCTTCCTTCTTCGCGGCGCGGATCATCTCGACGCCGGCCGCGGTGGACAGCCGGCAGAAATGCAGCCGGGCGCCTGTCGCGCGCACCAGTTGCAGCACGGTGCCCAGCGCGATGGTCTCGGCGAACGACGGAATTCCCGCAAGCCCCAGCCTTGTCGCCACCTCGCCATCGTGCGCGACGCCGCCCTGCGAGAGCCAGCGGTCCTCGGCGCGCAGCCACACCGGAAAACCGAAGGTGCCGGCGTATTGCATGGCGCGCCACAGCACCTGGGTATCGGCAAGGGGCGCGTTCGCCTGGGAGAAAGCGACGCAGCCCGCTTCGGCGAGTTCCGCCATTTCGGTGAGCCGCTCTCCCGCCAGCTTGACCGTGAGCGCTCCGACCGGGTAGACGCGCGCGCGGCTGAGCACCTTGGCGCGACGGCGCAGCATGTCCACCAGGCCCGGCTCATCCAGCGGCGGATCGGTGTCCGGCGGGCAGGCGAGGCTGGTCACGCCGCCCGCCACCGCGGCATCCATTTCGGATTCGAGCGTGGCCTTGTATTCATAGCCCGGTTCGCGCAAACGCGCCGCAAGATCGATCAGGCCAGGAGCAACCACCAAGCCCTTGGCTTCGATTGTTTGATCCGCTTTTTCCCTTTTGCCCGAGATCCTGCCTTCAGAGATAAAAACGTCCCCGACTTCGTCGCGCCCGCTGGCCGGGTCGACTACGCGTCCCCCTTTGATCAGCAGCTTCATCAGTTCCCCACAACGATGGACATCACCGCCATGCGTATCGCGATGCCGAAGGTGACCTGCGGCAGGATGACCGAATGCGGCCCGTCGGCGACCGGGGAATCGATTTCCACGCCGCGGTTCATCGGCCCCGGATGCATCACGATCGCGTCCGGTTTTGCCAGCGCGAGCTTGTCCGCGGTCAGGCCGTAGTGCTTGAAGAACTCCTGCGCCGAGGGCAGCAGCGCGCCGTTCATGCGCTCGTTCTGCAGCCGCAGCATCACCACCACGTCGCAGTCCCTGAGTCCGGCGCGCATGTCGTGAAACACGCGCACGCCGAGCGACTCGACGCCTGCCGGCAGCAGCGTCTGCGGCCCGATCACGCGCACCTCGGGGACGCCCAGCGTGGTGAGGCCGTGGATCAGCGAGCGGGCGACGCGCGAGTGCAGCACGTCGCCGACGATCGCCACCGTGAGGCGCGCGAAGTCCTTCTTGTAATGCCGGATGGTGTAGAGGTCGAGCAGTCCCTGGGTCGGGTGCGCGTGCCGGCCGTCGCCCGCATTGATGACGTGTTCGTGCGGCTTGACGTGGCGCGCGATCAGGTAGGGCGCGCCCGAAGAGCCGTGCCGGACCACGAACACGTCGGCCTGCATCGCCGACAGGTTGGCCACCGTGTCGAGCAGCGACTCTCCCTTGGTCTGCGAACTCACCGGCACATTGAGATTGATGACGTCCGCCGAGAGCCGCTTGGCGGCGATCTCGAAAGTGGTGCGGGTGCGCGTCGATGCCTCGAAGAACAGGTTGAACACGCTCTTGCCGCGCATCAGCGGCACTTTCTTCACTTCGCGCTCGGTGACGTCGGCGAAAGGTTCGGCGGTGTCGAGGATCTGGGTAAGGATTTCGCGCGGCAGCCCCTCGATCGACAGCAGGTGCTGCAGTTCGCCGTTGGCGTTCAACTGCGGATTACCCGGCACGTTCCAGCTCCAGTGACAGTTTGCCGCTCGCCGCGCGCTTCAGGCGCAACCGCATGCCCTCGGGCACTTCCACCTGCGCCCCGCAGTACTGCGCGCTGATCGGCAGCTGCCGGCCGCCGCGGTCGGCGAGCACCACCAGCGAGATGCTCCGCGGCCGGCCGTAGTCGAACAGCTCGTTCATCGCCGCGCGCACCGTGCGCCCGGTGTAGAGCACGTCGTCCACCAGCAGCAGATCGCGGCCCTCGACTTCGAACGGAATCCTGGTGCGCTTGGGATCGTGCTTGAGTCCCTCTTTCGCATAGTCGTCGCGGTAGAAGGCGATATCCATGAGCCCCAGCGGATCCTTCATGCCGAGCAGCGGGTGCAGGCGTTCGGCGAGCCAAGCGCCGCCCGTGTACAGGCCGATCATCGCCGTGGCGGGCGCAATGTGCGGCTTCAGCTCGGCGGCGAGCCTGGGCAGCAGGGTCTCGGCGTCAGGGAGTTTTGTCACCGAAGTACTGTTCGAGAATGATCTGGGCGGCGTGCGAATCGAGCTTCTTGCCGCGCGCCAGGTTGGCCGCTTTGCGGCTGCCGTAGGAGGCGCGCATGCGGCTTTCGACTTCCGCGGAGCTGTAGCGTTCGTCCACCAGCTCCACCGGCAAGCGGAACCGGCCGTTCAGCTGGCGCGCGAAGCGCTCGGCGCGGCGCGTCATCTCGTACGGCGCGCCGTCTTCGCCGAGCGGCCGCCCGACCACCAGCAAAGAGGGCCGCCACTCCTGCACCAGGCGGTCGATCGCGGTGAGGCGGCCGGGCTGGGTGTGCGCCACGACGCCCTGCAGCGGATGCGCGGTGCCGAGTTCCGGCTCGCCCACTGCGACACCAATGCGCTGCAATCCGAAATCGAAGGCGAGAACGGTACGCGCTGCCTTCTCAGGCATGTCCCGCCTGGTCAGCGAGCCGCGCGTAATCCAAACCGAGCAGGTTCATCGCCGCGGACAGACGTTCGTCCGCCGGCAGGTCGAAAATGATCGCGTCCCTCGCTTCAACGGTGAGCCAGGCGTTCTGCTTGAGTTCGTGCTCGATCTGGCCGGCCGACCAGCCGGCGTAGCCCAGCGAGACCAGCATTTTCGAGGGGCCTTCGCCGCGGCCGACCGCCTCGAGTATGTCCTTCGAGGTCGTGAGGCCGAGGGTTTCGCGCACGCCGCCGTTCACTTTCAGCGTCGCCTGCCATTCGCCCGCCGGGAAATGCAGCACGAAGCCGCGGTCGGTCTGCACAGGGCCGCCGAAATAGATCGGCGAGTCGGCGAAGGCATGGTCCTTCAGCTTGAGCGACAGGCGCTCGAACAGCGCCTGCAGGGTCATGTCGATGGGGCGGTTGACGACGATGCCGAGCGCGCCCTGCTCGTTGTGCTCGCAAACGTAGGTCAGTGTCTTCGCAAAGTACGGATCTGCCATGTTGGGCATGGCGATCAGGAAGTGATTCGTCAGATTGATCGATGACACGCTTGAAGCTATTTTACCGCATCATTACCCTGCACGCCGTCTGTCCGCGAGAGCCCGCCGCCGCGCCCGGGTATCAGATTTCGACCATTTCGAAATCGTCCTTGCGGGCGCCGCATTCGGGGCAGGTCCAGTTCATCGGCACGTCTTCCCAGCGCGTGCCGGGAGCGATGCCTTCGCCGGGAATTCCCGCTGCTTCGTCGTAGACCCATCCGCAGATGAGGCACATCCATGTCTTGTATTGAACTTGCTGTTCAGTCGTCATTGGTCGCGGCACAGTAAAATTGCAATGGATGATAACAGGCGGCTAGACGCCTGTTCCTGGGACCAACGCATGTCGCCGACTCCTCCGATCGTTCTGGCATTCGCCGCCTCGGATCCGACCGGCGGCGCAGGGATCCAGGCGGACCTGCTCACCATCGCGAGCCTCGGCTGCCATCCGCTGTCGGTGCTGACCGGGCTCACGGTGCAGGACACTCGCGGCGTCGACAGCCTGCTCGCCATCGATCCCGCGTGGGTGACGAACCAGGCGCGCCGCGTGCTCGATGACATGCCGGTGGCGGCGTTCAAGCTCGGTGTGATGGGCTCGGCGTCCAATGCGGCGGCCGTCGCCGCAATTCTCGCCGAACATCCGCGCGCTCCCGTGGTACTCGATCCGGTGCTCGCCTCGGGCCGCGGCGATGCGCTTGCGAATAGTGAAACCATGCAAGCACTGCAAACCGCCCTATTCCCGCTCACCACGGTGCTGACGCCAAACAGCATGGAGGCACGCCGGTTCGTCGATGCGTCACCGGATTCGGATCTCTCCGAATGTGCGCGCAAGCTGGTGAAGCTGGGTTGCAAATACGTGCTCGTGACCGGCACCCATGTAGCAGGCGCCGAGGTGGTCAATACGCTCTACGACGCGCGCGGCATGGCGCGGCAGGACCGCTGGCAGCGGCTCGCGGGCGATTATCACGGTTCCGGGTGCACGCTCGCCTCGGCAATTGCAGTGTTCCTCGCCAGAGGGCTGGAGGTGGAGCGCGCAGTACAGCAGGCCCAGGAGTACACGTGGAAAGCGCTCGCGGCCGGTTTTGCGCCCGGGCGCGGCCAGGCGATCCCCGACCGTTTTTTCGCCAGCCGATGAAGTTGCGCGGCCTGTATGCCATCACGCCGGATCTTGCCGACGGCGCGGAACTGATGCGGCACGTTTCGCAGGCGCTCGAGGGCGGCATCGCGATGCTGCAATACCGGCGCAAGCACCTACAGCAGCTGGACGAAGCGAAAATCCTCGCGCGCCTGTGCCGGGCGCGCGCCGTGCCGTTCATCGTCAACGACAATCTAGAACTCGCGCTCGCGTGCGGCGCCGATGGCGTGCATCTCGGACGGGACGATGGCGACCTCTCCGCGGCCCGTTTGAAACTTGGCGGCATGTTGCTCGGAGCCTCCTGCTACGACTCTCTCGACGCTGCGCGCTCGGCGGCGGCGGCGGGGGCAGATTACGTTGCGTTCGGAAGCGTATTTCCCTCCCCCACCAAGCCTGCCGCTGTACGCGCCCCGCTCGCACTGTTTGGCGAGGCGCGCGCGCTCGGTGTGCCGCTGGTTGCGATCGGCGGCATTACGCTGGCAAACGCGCCCCAATTGCTGCGCGCCGGCGCCGACTGCCTGGCGGTGATCTCTGACCTGTTCGATGCGCCGGACATTGCGGAGCGCGCACGAAGCTACGGTAAGCTGTTGCCGCATGAAATCGCGCAGTGAATCCCTGTTCGAACGCGCGCGGGAGTCGATCCCCGCGGGCGTGAACTCGCCCGTGCGCGCGTTTCGCGCCGTGGGCGGCACGCCGCTGTTTTTCGAACGCGCCTACGGCCCGCACCTCTGGGACGCGGACGGCAAGCGCTACATCGACTATGTCGGCTCTTGGGGCCCGATGGTGCTCGGCCACACGCATCCGCTGGTGGTCGAGGCGGTGCAGGCGGCGGCGGCGCGCGCGCTGTCCTTCGGCGCGCCCACGGAAGCGGAAATCGAACTGGTCGAGATGCTCTGCCGGCTCGTGCCATCGGTGGAAATGGCCAGGCTCGTGTCCTCAGGCACCGAAGCGACCATGACCGCGATCCGGCTTGCGCGCGGCCATACCGGGCGCAGCCTGATCGTCAAGTTCGAAGGCTGCTATCACGGCCACGCCGACAGCCTGCTGGTCAAGGCGGGTTCCGGCGCCCTCACCTTCGGCAACCCTAGTTCCGCCGGCGTGCCGCCGGAGACCGCGGCGCATACCCTGGTGCTCGACTACAACGACGTCACTCAGGTAGAAAATCTGTTCCAGGAAAAGGGTGAACAGATCGCCTGCGTGATCGTAGAGCCCGTCGCCGGCAACATGAACCTGGTGCTGCCCAAGTCCGGTTTCCTGGAATCCCTGCGCAAAAACTGCTCGCAGCACGGCGCGGTGCTGATTCTCGACGAAGTGATGACCGGATTTCGCGTCGCGCTCGGCGGCGCGCAGGCGCGCTACGGCATCAAGCCCGACCTCACAACGCTCGGCAAAGTGATCGGCGGCGGCATGCCGGTGGGCGCGGTCGGCGGCCGGCGCGACATCATGCAGAACATTGCGCCGCTGGGGCCCGTGTATCAGGCGGGAACCTTGTCAGGCAATCCTGTGGCCGTCGCCGCCGGCCTGGCGACGTTGAAGCTGGTGGATACGCCGGGATTTCAGGAAAAAATCTCCGCTGTCACGGAAGCTTTGATTCGAGGTCTAAAAGACGAGGCGCAAAAAGCCAACATCGTTTTCTCGGCGCAATCCGTCGGCAGCATGTTCGGCCTCTACTTCCGCGCCGCGCCGCCTGCCAGCTTCGCCGAGGTCATGCAGTGCGACAAGGAGCGCTTCAACAAATTCTTCCACGCGATGCTGAACCAAGGCGTGTACCTCGCGCCGTCGGCGTACGAAGCCGGGTTCGTTTCCGCAGCGCACGGCTCGGCGGAGATAGACGCCACGCTTGCCGCCGCGCGCGCGGCATTCAAGGCCTGACCTGGTCACCTTCGCCGCTCGCCCCATCGCGCTAGCGCCCACCGGCATGGTCGCCTGCCCGCACGCGCTGGCATCGCAGGCAGGCGTGGATGCGTTGCGCGAGGGAGGCTCTGCCGTCGATGCCGCGATCGCGGCCAGCGGCGCGCTCGCGGTGCTTTACCCGCACATGACCGGCCTAGGCGGCGACGCGTTCTGGCTGATTTACGACGCGAAGAAATCGGCCGTGCGCTATCTCGACGGCGGCGGAAGGGCCGTGGCGGCGGCCGATGCAGGCTGGTTTCTCGAGCGCGGCCACAGCGAGATCCCGTATCGCGGCATCCTGCCCGCGACGCTGACCACGCCCGGCGCGGTCGCCAGCTGGGTCGAAGCGCACCGGGAGTACGGCCGGCTGCCGCTGCAGCGCGATCTCGAGGCGGCCATCGGCTATGCGCGCGAGGGTTTTGCCGTGGGCGAGCGGCTCGCCGGCTGGATCGAGGCAAGCGCGTCCGACCTGGCGCCGCATCCCGAGTCGGCGGCGATTTTCCTTCCGCAAGGCCGCGCACTGCGCGCCGGCAGTAAGCTGGTCAACGCGAACCTCGCGCGCACGCTGGCGGCGCTGGCCGATGGCGGGCATGCCGGGTTCTATGAAGGCGAGGTCGCGCGCGAGCTCGCGCGCTTCTCGCAGGAGCGCGGCGGCTTTTTCGACGCCGCCGATCTCAAATCGCAGACGGCGCGCTGGGGTGAACCGCTCCAGGGCAGCTACCGCGGCGTGACAATTTTCGAGACGCCGGCGCCGACGCAGGGTTTTACCGTGCTCGAAATGCTCAACCTGCTCGAACCGTTCGAGCTGCACAGAAAACCCTATCTTGGCGCCGACCACGCGCATCTGCTGGTACAGGCCAAGCAGATCGCGTATCACGACCGCGACCGTCATCTGGCCGATCCGAGGTTCGGCGAGGTGCCGGTCGAGAAGCTGATCTCCAAGGCCTATGCGGACGAGCGGCGCGGCCTGATGGATCCGGCGCGCGCGCTGCCCTGGGACAGGATCCCTTCCTACGGCAGCCTCAACGGAGACACCGTCTTCATCGCTGCGGTCGATGCCGGCGGCAACGCCGCGGCCCTGATCAACAGCCTGTACGGCGTGTTCGGCTCCTGCGCCGTCGCGGGCGGCACCGGTGTGGTGCTGCAGAACCGCAGCGCGTATTTTTCGCTCGATCCGGCACATCCGAATTGCGTGGCGCCGGGCAAGACGCCGCTGCACACGCTGATCGCGTCGTTCGCGTTCCGCGACCGCAAGCTGTGGAGCGTACTCGGCTGCATGGGCGCGGACGGCCAGCCGCAGATTCACGCTCAGGCCTACGTCTCGATGATCGACTACGATCGCAACATCCAGGAAGCGGTCGAAGCCCCGCGCTGGCTGTCGGGCCGCTTTGCGCTGGGCGAGGCGCGCGACACCTTGCACATCGAATCGCGCTTCCCGCAGCAGACGATCGACGAGCTGGCGCGCCGCGGCCACCTGCTGGACCGCTGGGGCCCCTGGAACGAACTGGCCGGCCACGCTCACGGCATCGTCATCGATCCCGGCAGCGGAATGCGGATGGGCGGCGCCGATCCGCGCAGCGACGGCGCCGCTCTCGGCTACTGAATCAGAGCAGGAACAGCGTCGCGAGTCCCAGGAAAATGAAAAAACCGCCCGAGTCGGTGCAGGCGGTGATCAGCACCGAGGAGCCGACCGCGGGATCGCGGCCTAAGCGCGCGCGCAGGTAGGGAATCGCTACGCCCATCCCGGCGGCGAGCAACAGATTCAGCAGCATCGCGAGCGCCATCACTCCACCCAGCGCCACGCTGTGGTAAAGCAGGTAGGTCGCGAAGCCGAGCAGCCCGCCCCAGATCACGCCGTTCAGCGTCGCGACGCCGAGTTCCTTGGCGATCAGCTTTGTCCAGTAGCTCGGCTGGATCTGCCCCAGAGCCAGCGCGCGCACGATCATGGTGATGGTCTGGTTGCCCGAGTTGCCGCCGATGCCGGCGACGATGGGCATCAGCGCGGCGAGCGCCACCAGCTTCTCGATCGATCCCTCGAAGGCGCCGATCACTCGCGAGGCGATGAACGCGGTCACCAGGTTCACCGCCAGCCAGGCCCAGCGGTTCTTGAAGCTGTTCCAGACCGGGGCAAAGACGTCTTCTTCCTTGGACAGACCGGCTTCCGCGAGCTGCGTCTCGGCGCTTTTTTCGCGGATGTGGTCCACGACCGCATTCACGGTGACGCGGCCCACCAGGCGTCCGCTGATCAGGTCGACCACCGGCGCCGAGGTCAGGTCGTAGCGTTCGAAGGCTTGCGCCGCGTCCTCCGCGCGATCTTCGAGGCGCAACTTTACGCCCTCCGGCACCATCACCTCGGCGACCACGCGGTGCAGATCCGACACGATCAGGCGCGCAAGCGGCAGCGTCCCCGTCAACCGCTCGACGCGATCCACCACGAACAGCTGGTCGGTATGCGCCGGCAGCTCGTCCAGGCCGCGCAGCGTGCGCGTGGCCGCTTCCAGCGTCGCGTCCTCGCGGACCGTGATCTGGTCGAAATCCATCAGCGCGCCGACCGTGCCTTCGTCGTAAGACAGCGCCGCGCGCAGCAGCACGCGCTCTTCCTGCGGCAGCGCACGGATGACGTCCTGTACCACCTGCTCGGGCAGGTCCGGCGCAAGGTCGGCAATCTCGTCCGCCTCCAGCGTCTCGGCGGCCGCCACCAGCTCCCGGGAATCCATGGTCGCGATGAGCGACTCGCGCACCGCATCCGAGAGTTCGAGCAGGATTTCGCCTTCGCGCTCGGCCTTGACCAGGTGCCAGACCACCTGCCGCTCCTCGATCGGCAAGGCTTCCAGGATGTAGGCGAGGTCGGCCGGGTGAAGCTGGTCGAGTTCGGCGCGCAATTCGGCAGGATTGCTTTTCTGCGCGAGCTTCTCCTGCACCGCCAGCAGGTTCTGCTGCAGGTCCTCGACTTCCAAGCGCGTCGTGATCTCGGTCACCGGATTACGGAATCTGCGCGGCGGGCATGCGCGCGAGTATGGTCTCGATCCGTCCGGACACGAAAGGGGTGGTCTTTCCGGCCACGTAGCGCCGCGGGCTCGGCAGGATCACCGCCAGATAGGCGGCCTGGGGAGCGCTCAGGCTGGCGGCGCTGGCGCCGAAATGGTATTTCGCGGCCGCCTCGGCGCCGAACACGCCTTCGCCCCATTCCGCGAAGTTCAGATAGAGCTCCAAGATGCGGCGTTTGCTGAGCGTCGATTCGAGCATCCATGTAATCGCCGCCTCCTGCCCCTTGCGCAGATAGGAGCGCTCGCCGGAAAGGAACAGGTTTTTCGCCAGCTGCTGGCTGATGGTCGAGGCGCCGGACACCACCTTTCCCTTCCTCTCATTCTTCTCGATCGCCTTGGAAATCGCCTCCCAGTCGAACCCTTCGTGGTCCATGAATTTCGCGTCTTCTGAGGCGACCACTGCCCGCTTCAGCTGCGCCGAAATGTGCTCGTACGGGACCCATTGGTGCCGCAACTGCGCCCTGGGATCCTTCCGGCGCAGTTTTTCCAGCCGTGCCTGCATGAACGCGCTGCTGGCCGGCTCGTTGCTGCGCCACCAAAGAACCTGCGCGAAGTACCAGCCCTGCACCGCGAGCACCGCGAAGATGATCGCGCCCAGCCCGAGCCAGATAATTTTCTTGGCGATGCGGCCGGCGCCCGCCTTGCTTTTCGCCACGGTCCCGGTTCAGCCCCGGCGCAATGCAGCGAGAACGGAAGCGGTATCCGGACGCAGCCCGCGCCAGAGCAGGAACGATTCGGCTGCCTGCTCGACGAGCATCCCGGTACCGTCGCAGGCCTGCGCGCCCGCGGCGCGCGCCACAGCCAGGAACGGCGTGTCGCGGCCGTACACCATGTCGTAGCCGAGCGCGCCCGGCGCGAACGCGCCCGAGGGCAGCGGCGGCGTCTCGCCGGCGAGACCCGCCGAGGTGGCATTGATCAGCAGATCGAAGCGTTCGCCGGCCAGATCCTCATAGCCTCCGCCCGCGGCAGCGCCGCTGCGCTGCGCGAGGGATCGGGCCTTCGCGCCGGTGCGGTTGGCGATGACGAGCCGCCGCGGCGCCGCAGCCAGCAGCGGGCCGAGCACGCCCTGCGCCGCGCCTCCTGCGCCCATCAGCAGCACCCGCGCGCCGGCTATGGCTCGCCCCAGATTCACGGTGATATCGCGTAGCAGCCCCACTCCGTCCGTGTTGTCCCCGCGCACCGCACCGCTTTCAAATATCAACGTGTTCACCACCCCTGCTGCGCGCGCCCTTTCAGTGACCGCGTTGCGGCAATAGAGAAACGCCTGGTCCTTGAACGGCAGGGTGACGTTGGCGCCGCGCCCGCCCGCGGCCCGGAACTCGTCCACGGTGCGCGCAAAACCGTCCAGCGGCGCCTCGATGCGCCGGTAGTCGATGTCCTGGCCCGCGGCGCGCGCGAATTCCGCGTGAAGCCAGGGCGATTTCGAATGCGCCACCGGATGGCCAATCACCGCGTAGCGATCGGCCATGCGCTAGTTGGCTTCGGTCCAGACCTTGTCGCCCTGGGCGAAAAACCAGGTGCGCGTGATGACGAGAAGGTCCGTGTCCTTGCGGATCTCGGCCGGGAAGGCGGCGAACGGCGCCGCCATCTGCACGATGCGGAACGCGGCCTGGTCGAGCATCTTGAGTCCCGAGGAGCGGTCGAGGTCGATCGATTCCACCGAGCCGTCGGGCCGGATGGTCACCGTGAGGCGCAGCGTCCCGTAGATCTTGCCGCGCGCTTCCGCCGGGTAGTTGATCGTCCCCACGCGTTCGATCTTGGCGCGCCACTCCTCCTCGTACTGCGAGAAGCGGTATTCCCGCGCATTGGCTCCGATGAAGCGCTTGCGCGGACGCTCCTGGTAAGCCTGCGTCTGGCGCGCGATCTGGGCCTGCAGCTGCAGCATCGCGAGCGAGCGGTCCGCGACGTCGCGCCCGGACACCTGCGGCGACGCCTCTTCCGATGCCTCGCGCTGCGCCTCCGCCGGGATCTTGCTGCCCAGCTCCCGGCTCTGCGCGAGCAACCGCTGCTGCTGCGCCTCGAGTTCGCGCTGCCGGCGCTGTGTTTCCGCCAGGTCGCGTCCCGGATCGCGCGGGTTGGTCACCGGCAAGGGACTGGCGGCGCGGCGCTTTTCGTCGATGTTGCCGCCCCCGTCGAGATTCGCCTGGGCGAGCGCCTTGGCGCGCGACGGCTTTTCCTGGGTCTTGGCGTTCACCAGGATCACTTCCAGGGGCTGGCTGTCCGATTTCCAGCGCAGCGCGTCCGGAAAACTGAAGTGGATCGTCATCAGGACCGCGTGCAGCACGATCGAGACCCCGATCGACACCGCGAGCAGCCGTGACTGGCGGTCGAGTACGCTCCAGTATTCGCGCGGATCCAGCAGCAAGCTCGCGGCGTTTCCCTGCAAATTCACCTCTAAAAACAAAGTTCCGCAGGCATTTTAGGCTCTTAGCGCGGCTTCTGCTCGCGCGCATCCTCCATAGACGCTCCCTGCCCATCTTCAGACGGGACGGCCGCGTCACGCCCGAGCGTTGCCTTCCAACTGCAGGCCACGGTGCGTTCGATCAGGTCGGGCGGCTCGACCGCCAGCCGCACCCGGGTGCCCGGCTCCAGCTCCGGCAGCGAAGGCACGCGCACAGCGAGAGGCAGGCGATCGAAGCGCACCAGATTTTCGCGCAGCACCGTGCCTTCCGATTCGGCGACCCCTTCCTGCGACAGCCAGCGCAGGCACCAGTACTGCTCCATCAGGCGCTGGTACTCGTCATAGCGCGCCGTGGTCACTTCGAACGCGCGCAAAGCCGCGAGCAGCGCTTCCGAGTTGCGCGCGAAGGGCGCGCGCTGGCCGCGCGCCGCGGCGACCAACTGCCACTGGTTGACCAGGTCCACGTAGCGGCGCAGCGGCGAACTCATCCAGGCGTAGGAAGACACGCCCAGGCCTTCGTGCATTTCCGCGTGCACGCTCAACCGCACCTTGCCCGAGGATTGGACGCGGTAGATGCCGGCGAGGTCCTTCTCGGCAAGCTGCTCGCCCCAGCTGGTGTTGGCGAGGATCATGAGTTCGGAGACGACCTTGTCCAGCGGCGCTCCTCGCTTGCGCGCTTCTATCGTCACCCGCCCTTCTTCGACGCGGAACACGTAGTCGAGGTTGGCGGCATTCACGCTCGGCTTGCCGCGCAGCTTCTCCAGCGCGAGCGCGAGCTGCCACAGCGTGCGCAGCTCTTCCTCGTAGGCGAGCGCGGTGCGCTCGCCATTTTCGAATGCGGCATTGAGCGCGTCATACGCCGAATGCCGCAGGTTGGCCGCGATCCGCACGCGCTCGAGCTTCGTGTGCCGGCCGCGCAGCGCGAAGTCCTTCGCGCCCACGTTCAGGTACAGCGACACCGCCGGCCGTTCGCTGCCCTCGTCGAGCGACAGGCATTCGACCGCATCGTCCGGCAGCATGGTGAATTTGCAGCCCGGCATGTAGGCGGTGGAAAGCCGCTCGCGCGCGATGGTATCCAGCGTCGAGCCGGGCGCAAACGCGAGGGCGGGCGCGGCGATGTGAATGCCGATGCGCAGTTCATCTTCCGACACGCGCGTTACCGAAAACGCGTCGTCGATCTCCGTCGTGCCGACATCGTCCAGGCTGAACACGGTGCAGGTCGCCAGCGGCAGGTCGGCCGGCGCCACGGGAACCTCGTGTACCGGAAAGCCGGTGCCCTGCGGATAGAGTTCGTGCAGGAAGCGCCCGAGATGGTAGGCATGGCTGTCGGGCAGCAGGCCGCAGCGCTCGAAGAGGCGCGCCGCCGCCAGACCCGCCTGCGCGCAGGCCTGTTCCAGCGCCTTGGTTTCCGGCTTGTTGCGGTCGGGCGCGTACAGCAGTTCGTCGCGCAGGCGCGCGATCTCGGGCGGGCATTCGGCGCGCGCTAGCTGTGCGGCCCACTGCGCGATCTGCTCCCGCAGGCGCTTTTTCTTCTCCACTCCTGCGAGCGCGAGCCTTAGCGTGTCCTCGGGCGCCGCCTGGAAACGACCACGCCCCCGGCGGTAGAAATACATCGGCGCCGAGTGCAGCTTGAACAGCACGCCAGCTGCCTCCACCGGCTCTGGATCGCGACCGACGTAGTCGCGCGCCAGGTCCCGAAAGCCGAATTCCGCGCCTTTGCGACATTGCCACAGGAAATCCGTGTCGAGCCCGTCGGAGAACTTGCGCGCCTGCGCCAGCAGTTCCGCAGTCGAAGGCCGTTCGAACTCGAGGACGACGCTGGCAGTCTTGATCTTGGAGCGTCTGCCGTGCGGGCTCTCGACCTGGAACGAGGCGGGACTCTGCGAGAGGACCGCGCCGGCCTTGAACTCGCCCTCCTCTTCGTACAGGACGTTCATTCGCGCGCCGGGGCGCCCGCGAACGCCAGAATGCGCTCGATGTGCTCGGGAAAGCTCTGCAGCGTATGGTCGCCACCATGGCGGATCACCATGCGCGCGCCCTCGTATTTGCGAGCTGCCTCGCGCCAGTCCAGCACCTCGTCGCCGGTTTCGACCAGCAGCAGGTAGCGTTCCGGATCGATCCGCTCCACGAACAGCGCGCGCCAGCCTTCCAGGTGCGCCCGCGTCAACTCGTAGGGCGCGCCCGTATGGAGATTTTTCTGCGTACCCAGGTAAGCCTCAAGTCCGATATGCGGCGTGATCGCCGGATTGATGAGCGCGGCGCGGCAGCCCAGCTTTTCCGCGAGATAGGTGGCGTAGAAACCCCCGAGCGAACTGCCGATGAACGTGACCCGGCACGGGTTCTGTCCCGCGATCGCCCGTTCGATCGCGCGTATCGCTTCCCGCGGCGTGTCCGGCAGCGCGGGGCAGGCGTAATGCTGCCCCTGTCCCCTGCCCTCCATGTGGGCCTTCATCACCTGCGCCTTGTGCGAGGCAGGCGAGCTGTTGAAACCATGCAGGTAGACCAGCATCGTGTTCAGAGCGCCTTGAGCAGTTTTTCGTGGATGCCGCCAAAGCTGCCGTTCGACATCACCAGCACCCGGTCGCCGTCCCTGGCTTCGGCCGCGATCGCCGCGACCAGCGTATCGAGGTCCACTGCGCATGAAACGCGCTCGCCCAGCGGCGCGAACGCCAGCCCCGCGTCCCAGGACAGCCTGGCGCTGTAGACGTAGACCCGATCGGCACCCGCGAAGCTCCCGGGCAACGCGTCCTTCATGACGCCCCGTTTCAGGGTGTTCGAGCGTGGCTCGAAGACCGCGAGAATGCGACCGGCGCGGCTCTGCTGGCGCAATCCGGCGATGGTTTCCCGGATCGCCGTCGGGTGGTGCGCGAAATCGTCGTAGACCGCCACGCCACGCACCGTTCCCTTGAGTTCCAGCCGCCGCCGCACGCCCCTGAATCTGCACAGCGCGTCGAGCGCTGCATCCGGTGCGATTCCCGCATGGCGTGCCGCCGCGATCGCGGCCAGCGCGTTCATGCGGTTGTACTCCCCTGCCAAGCCCCAATCGAGCCGTCCGACCACCCTTCCCTGCCATGCGACTTCGAAACTGCCGTCCTGGCCTGGCTCTCCAGAGGTCCAGCCATCCGGGCCGCCGAATACTTCCACCGGGGTCCAGCATCCCTGTGCGAGCACTCGCTTCAATGCCGGATCCCGGGCATTGACTACGATCCGGCCCGAACTAGGGATAGTTCGCACGAGATGATGGAATTGACGCTCGATGTCTGCAAGATCGCCGAAGATGTCGGCATGATCAAACTCTAAATTGCTCAATATCGCCGTCTTCGGCCGATAATGGATGAATTTCGAGCGCTTGTCGAAAAAGGCTGTGTCGTATTCATCCGCCTCGATCACGAACCACTCCGACGGGCTGGAGCGGGCAGATACCTTGAGGTCGGGTGCGATGCCGCCGACCAGGAAGCCCGGGTTCCGTCCAGCGGATTCGAAGATCCAGGCAAGCATTGACGAAATGGTCGTCTTCCCGTGGGTTCCGGCGACAGCCAGCACCCACTTACTTATTAACAGCTGTTCGGCGAGCCATTGCGGCCCCGACACGTAGCGGTCGCCCCGGTCGAGGATCGCCTCCATGAGCGGGTTGCCCCGGGTGACGACATTGCCTACCACCCAGAGGTCGGGTTTCAGGCGCAGCTGGTCGGTGCCAAAGCCCTCGATCAGGTCGATGCCCAGGGCGGCGAGCTGGTCGCTCATCGGCGGGTAGACATTGGCATCGCAGCCGGTGACGCGGAATCCGGCCTGCTTCGCGATCGCCGCGATGCCGCCCATGAAGGTGCCGCAGATGCCGAGGATGTGGAGATGCACTGCGGAAACGCCAACGGGACGCCTGGAAGCGGACGATTGTACGCGAGGGCTGCGCTAAGATCGGCCGACGGATTTCACGCGCCAATTCATTCGCAGCCTCCATGGAGAACCGCTGATGGGCCGCAGGACCGGTGCGCGGCAAAACGGCATGCGGATGCGCATCGCGGCGGCGGCCGCGCGCATCATGGCCGAAGACGGCATCGACGACTTCGCGCTCGCCAAGCGCAAGGCGGCGCGCACGCTGGGCGCCCCCGACAGCGAGGCGCTGCCCGGCAACGACGAGATCGAGGCCGAGCTGCGCGACTATCTGGCGCTCTACCAGGCGGAGGAACATCCAGAGAGGGTGGCCGAGCTGCGCCGCCTCGCTCTCGAAGCGATGCAGGTGCTGGAGCGCTTCAAGCCTTACCTCACCGGATCGGTGCTGGCAGGCATCGCCGGGCCCTATGCCGAGATCGACCTGCAGCTCTTTCCGGAAAGCACCAAGGAGGTCGAACTGTTCCTGCTCGAGCGGAACATCGCCTACGCCGCCAGCGATGAGCGGCGCTATACGGGCGATCGCGCGCGCGCCGTGGCCGTGGTTTCCCTCAGCTGGCAGGGCGTGCCGTTGCGGCTTTCGGTGTTCGATCCGAGGGACGAGCGCGCGGCGCTCAAGACATCTGCCGCCGGGCGGGTCATGGCGCGCGCCGGAATCGCCGAGGTACGCGCGCTGGTTGAATCCGCGAATGACGCCCGGCAGGCGTGAAACCCTGATCCTCGGCGCCGCCGGTATTGCCGCGGCGGCGGCCGGTTTCCTGGTCGGCCCGGCCCTATTGCGGTCCACCCAGGGGGGAATGGCGGGGGGGGCTCGATCCGGGGACTCCGTCCTGCGCTCGACCACACTGGTCGATCTCGCCGGCAAAACCCGGCGACTGAACGAATGGCGGGGCCGGATCCTCATATGCAATTTCTGGGCGACCTGGTGTGCGCCATGCCGCGAGGAGATCCCGCTGCTGATGTCGGAAAGGGAGAAATACCGTTTATCTGGGGTAGAGATTGTCGGTATCGCCATCGATAATGCTGCCAAAGTCGCCGAATTTGCGACATCTCTCAAGATCCCGTACCCAATCTTGCTCGCCGACACCGATGGCCTGGATCTGATGCGCAAACTGGGCAATGATTCGGGCGGCCTGCCTTATACAGTGATCGCCGATCGACAAGGCGCCCTGATCTATCGCAAACTGGGGGCCATGACGCAGGTGGATATGGACGGAATCCTCGAGCCACTGGTCCGCAGCTGAGCGGGCAGGGCAGGCACAAAATCGGCTAAAATGCCGGCTTCTGCGTCGAAAACCATGAAAAGACCACGATCAAAGTCGATTCTCGTCCTGCACGGTCCGAACCTGAACCTGCTGGGCAGCCGCGAGCCGGAAATCTACGGCAGGGAAACGCTTGCCGTCATCAACCGGCGTCTCGCGGCCAAGGCGAAGGCGGCCGGGATCGGGCTCGACGCCTTCCAGACGAACCACGAAGGGGTGCTGGTGGACCGCGTGCAGCAGGCAAAGGCCGATGGCGTGGGCTTCATTCTGCTCAATCCGGCTGCCTTTACCTACTCGAGCATCGCCTTGCGGGACGCCCTGACGGCGGTACAGATCCCGTTCGTCGAGGTCCACCTGTCGAACATCCATGCGCGCGAGCCGTGGCGGGCGCATTCCCATTTCACCGCGGTCGCCGCGGGCAGCGTGCTCGGCCTGGGCAGCCGCGGCTACGACCTCGCGCTCGATTACGCCATCGCGCGGCTCAAGGCCCGTTGATTCGTTCGATCTAATGCGGACGGCGGGAAGCTTCCCGCCGGGGGAGAACACTGAATGGATCTGCGCAAGCTCAAGAAGCTGATCGACCTGGTGCAGGAATCGGGCATCGCCGAACTCGAAATCACCGAGGGCGAGGAACGCGTCCGCATCGCGCGCGGCGGGGTGGTGAACGTGACCCCGCTGGCGGCGGTCGATCCAGGGGTTGTCCCCGCGCCGGCTGCGGCCGGCCCTGCGCCCGCAGCGGCTTCCGCATCGAGTCCTGCCCCCGCCTCGGCGGAGGCCGCACCGGCGCCGGAGGGGCACGTCGTCAAGTCGCCGATGGTGGGCACCTTCTATCGCGCGCCCTCGCCGGATGCGACGCCCTTCGTCGACGTAGGCGCCACGATCAAGGAAGGCGAAACGGTCTGCGTCATCGAGGCGATGAAGCTCATGAACGAGATCGAGTGCGACGCCTCGGGCGTGATCAAGGCGATCCTGGTCGAGAACGGCCAGCCGGTCGAGTACGGCCAGGCCCTGTTCATCATCGGCTAGCCGGGTGTTCGAAAAAATCCTGATCGCGAACCGCGGCGAGATCGCGCTGCGCATCCAGCGCGCCTGCCGCGAACTCGGCATCCACACGGTGGTGGTGCACTCGGAGGCGGATACCGAGGCGAAATACGTCAAGCTCGCCGACGAGTCGGTCTGCATCGGCCCCGCGCCCGCGGCGTCCAGCTACCTGAACATCCCCGCCATCATCAGCGCCGCTGAAGTGACGGACGCCGAGGCGATCCATCCGGGCTACGGCTTTCTCTCCGAGAACGCGGATTTTGCCGAGAAGGTCGAGGCGAGCGGTTTCGTGTTCATCGGCCCGCGCCCGGAAAACATCCGCCTGATGGGCGACAAAGTCAGCGCCAAGCAGGCGATGATCAAGGCGGGCGTGCCGGTGGTGCCGGGATCGGACGGCGCGCTGCCGGAGCAGGGCGCAGAGATAGTGAAGATCGCGCGCAAGGTCGGCTACCCCGTGATCATCAAGGCTTCGGGCGGCGGCGGCGGGCGCGGCATGCGCGTAGTGCATACCGAAGCGGCGCTGTTGAACGCGGTCAACCTCACGCGCCAGGAGGCGCTCGCCGCCTTCGGCAACGCCACCGTCTACCTGGAGAAGTTCCTCGAGAATCCGCGCCACATCGAGATCCAGGTGCTGGCCGACGAGCACAAGAACGCGGTATTCCTCGGCGAGCGCGACTGCTCGATGCAGCGGCGCCACCAGAAGATCATCGAGGAGGCGCCGGCACCCGAACTGGCGGCGAAGCTGCGCGACAGGATCGGCGAGCGCTGCGCGGACGCCTGCCGCAAGATCGGCTACCGGGGCGCCGGCACCTTCGAATTTCTCTACGAGCAGGGCGAGTTCTTCTTCATCGAGATGAACACGCGGTTGCAGGTCGAGCACCCGGTGACGGAGATGATCACCGGCCTGGACCTGGTGCAGCTGCAGATCCGCATCGCCGACGGCGAAAAACTGCCGTTCCGGCAAAAAGACGTCGAGCTGCGCGGCCACGCCATCGAATGCCGCATCAACGCCGAGGATCCGTACCGCTTCACTCCGTCGCCGGGAAAAATTACCTCCTACCACCCGCCGGGCGGCCCGGGCATCCGGGTCGATACGCACGTCTACGCCGGCTATACCGTGCCGCCGTACTACGACTCGATGGTCGGTAAAGTGATCGCCTACGGCGCCACGCGCGAGCAGGCCATCCGGCGCATGCGCATTGCGCTGTCCGAAATGGCGGTGGAGGGCATCCAGACCAACATCCCGTTGCACCTCGAACTACTGCACGACCTGCGGTTCATGCGCGGCGGCACCTCCATCCACTACCTCGAGCAGAAGCTCGCCGAGGAGACGAAGAAGAAGAAATAGCCAGATGGCCTGGGTGTCGATCGCGCTCGAACTCGACCTGGCGCAGGCCGAGACCTTGTCGGAGGCACTGATGGAGGCGGGCGCCGAGTCCGTTGCCCTCGATCCTGCGGGATCGCAAATGCTGCTCACGGCGCTCGCCGCTCCTAGCGCCGATGCCGCTGCGCTGGTCGCGGCCGCCGCATCCGCGGTCGCGTTCACGCTGCCCGCGTTCACCGTTTCGCAGCTGGCGGATGAGGACTGGGTACGACGCTCGCAAGCGCAGTTCGGGCCGATCCGTGTCAGCGACCGGCTGTGGATCGTGCCAAGCTGGCATACGCCGCCGGATCCTGCCGCGATCGCGGTACGGTTGGACCCGGGGCTTGCTTTCGGCACCGGCAGCCACGTCAGCACGCGCCAGGTCCTCGGGTTTCTCGAGCGGCACGTGCGCAAGGCGGACCGCGTGCTGGACTATGGGTGCGGCTCGGGTATATTGGCCATCGTCGCCGCAAAGCTCGGCGCCGGAGAAATCGCCGCTGTGGATATCGATCCGCAGGCGCTCGAAACCACGCAGTCGAACGCGAGCGGCAATGGGGTTTCCCTGCACGTGGCCGCGCCGGAGTCACTCGGTCCCGGAACCTACGATTTGGTCATCGCCAATATCCTCGCCGGTCCGCTCGTCAGCCTGGAACCACTGCTTGCCGCGCGCGCACGCCAAGGCGGCCGCATCGCGCTCTCGGGCATCCTTGAATCGCAGGCAGCGGAGGTAGCCGATGCCTACTCGCGCGATTTCGAAATTGCGATAGGCGCGATCGAGGAAGGCTGGGCGCTGGTCGAAGGAACGCGGCGATGAACCTCACGACGCGTTGTCCCAGCTGCGGTACCGCGTTTCGCGTCCAGCCCACGCAACTTTCCGCCCGCGGCGGCAAGGTGCGCTGCGGCAAGTGCTCCAACGTGTTCGACGGGGTCGCCGCGCTGGTCGCGGAGGGCGCTGCGCCGCAGAATGCGGCGGCCGCGGAACCATCGCCGCAACTTGCGCTGTTCGAGGCGTCGCGCAAGACGCCGCTAGCCGGCGCGGGCGCAGCCGCCAATGAAGATGTGCCGCTCGCCGATTTTCTGGACGAAGAAGAGTCGCGGCCAAAGCGCAGGCTCGCCTGGGCTTTCGCGGCGCTGCTTGCGCTGGTCGCACTTGCGGCGCAGGCGGTCCTGCACTTTCGCACCGAGATCGCGGTGCTGCTGCCCGAGACCCGGCCGCATCTTGCCGCCGCATGCGCGGCGCTCAAGTGCGAATTGCGGCTGCCGCGCCGGCCCAAGCTGATGGCGATCGAGTCCTCGGACCTGCAGGCCGACGGCAGGCGCGACAACGTGATCGTGCTGAACGCGGTGCTGCGCAACCAGGCGCAATTCGGCCAGGAGTATCCGGCGCTAGAGCTGACCCTGACCGACGAGCGCGACGAGGCAGTGGCGCGGCGCGTGCTTATGCCGGCCGACTACCTCGTCGGCGCAGCCAAGGAGCAGATCGCCAAAGGCATCGGCGCCGGCACCGACATAGCGCTGCGCGTGTTCATCGACACCAGCGGTCTGCGCGCCGTCGGCTACCGGATGTACCTATTCTTCCCTTGACAGGAAACTGCGTCTCTTGAAAACGCTCGTCACAGGCTCCATGGCTTACGACACCATCATGGTGTTTCCCGACCGCTTCCGGAATCATCTGCTCGCCGACCAGCTGCATATCCTGAACGTGTGCTTCCTCACGCCGGAGATGCGGCGCGAGTTCGGTGGCACTGCCGGCAATATCGCTTACAACCTGCGCCTGCTCGGCGGCGACCCGCTGCTGATGGCCACCGTGGGCGAGGACATCGCGCCCTACCTGGAGCGGCTCAAGCGACTGGGCATCGGCGCCGGCCTGCTCAAGCACATCTCCGGACAATTCACGGCGCAGGCGTTCATCACCACGGACCTGGACAACAACCAGATCATCGCATTTCACCCCGGGGCGATGAATCACTCGCATGAGAACCGGATCGGCAAAGAACTGGGCGCGACGCTGGCGATCGTCGGCCCGGACGGCAAGGAGGGCATGTTGCAGCATTCACGCCAGTGCGCCGCGCACGGCATTCCACTGGTATTCGATCCGGGCCAGGGTCTGCCGATGTTTTCCGGCGAGGAGTTGATGGAAATGGTGAAGCTCGCCTCCTACCTGGCGGTGAACGACTATGAAGGCAAGATGCTGGAAGAAAAGGTCGGCAGGAAGCTCGAAGACCTTGCTGGCGGCCTGAAAGCGCTGGTGCTGACGCTGGGCGGGCAGGGCTCGGTGATCTTCTCCGGCGGCAAGCGCCACGAAATCCCGTGCGTGGCGGCCGACGCCGTGCTCGATCCCACCGGCTGCGGCGACGCCTACCGCGGCGGGCTGCTGTACGGCATCTCCCGCGGCTGGGACTGGCCGAGCATCGGACGCCTTGCGTCGGTGATGGGGTCGATCAAAATCGCGCACCGCGGCGCGCAGAACCACGCACCTACCCGGGACGAAATCTCCGCGCGCTACAGGAAAGCATTCGGTTCTTCGCCGCTGTAGCTGGCGGCAACCCTAAGTCGAGGTGTCGGCGGTACGTGCCAGGCTGCACCCGGCGATCCGCCACGAACCGTCCTTCTGCCTTTCCATCTTGTAGACAGCGACCCAAACCTGCCCGCCGCCGTCGGTCATCCGCGCCGGCTGGAGAATTTCTCCACGCTCCCGATAGGCGGGCAGAAAGCTGACCGTCGCGGGGCGATAGACCACGGGGTAGCCCTCGCGCACCATTGCCATGAAAACTTCCGGCATGCCGAATTGCGCCCGGATGCTGGGCGCTGCGTATGAAAACGCTTTAGGGCCGTCGTCGCTCGTAAATGCATCGAGTTGGGCCTGCACCACCGTGCGAATCGCCTTCGCGTCAGCGCCCGAAAGCCGCGGTTCGGCGGCGGATGCCAGTGCGATGGAGGCAAACGCGAAAATCAGCAACGCGATTCGCATCGTTACTCTCCCGCCGCCTGGTAACCGTGGCAGGGTACCTGCACCAGCCATCGGTCTTCAAGCCGCAATGCGGTGAGCGCACCACCCCAGACGCAACCGGAATCGAGCGCGGCAATGCGTTCGGTGAGCCTGAGGCCCTGCGCCGACCAGTGTCCGAACACGAGGGCCTTGTCGTCTTTCCTTGCCTGATACCAGGCCATGTAGCCGGCAGGAGGTTCGACGCCGTTCGAGCGGAATTCCATTGCCCCGTCAGCGGAGCAAAAGCGCATTCGCGTCATGGCGTTCGCGATCACTCGCAGCCGGTCCCAGCCCGCGAGCTCGTCGCCCCAGCGCTCCGGCTTGCTGCCGTACATATTGGAAAGGAAATCGCGATAGTTGCTCGCGCGCAGCGCGTTCTCGACTTCGCACGCAAGGTCGAGAGATTTTTCGATGCTCCACTGCGGCAGCAGTCCCGCGTGCACCATTGCGTAATTCCCTTCGACGTGCATCATCGGCCATGTCCGTACCCAGTCGACGAGCTCCTTCGCATCCGGCGAGGAAAGCACGTCGTCGAAAGTGTCGTCCTTGCGCTTTCGTTCGAAACCTTCGTGCTGGGTCAGCAGGTGCAGGTCGTGGTTGCCAAGCACCACCACGGCGCGATCGCCGAGCGCCTTTACGAATCGCAGCACTTGCAGCGATTTCGGCCCGCGGTTGACGAGATCGCCCACGAACCACAGCCGGTCGTGCGCGCGATTGAAGCCGACGCGCGCGAGCAACGCCCGCAACTCGTCGTAGCAGCCCTGCACATCGCCGATCGCGTAGGTCGCCATCGGGGGCGACTATAGCCGCATTTCCCCACTAAAAACTCGCGTCCAGCCTTCGGTACTGAATCGCCTCCGCGATGTGCGCGGCGCCGATGGCCGCCTCGCCTGCCAGGTCCGCGATCGTCCGCGCCACGCGCAGCACGCGGTGATAAGCGCGCGCCGAGAGCAGCAGCCGCGCCAGTGCGTGGCGCAACAACTGGTCGCCTTCCTTGTCTGTGGCGCACAAGCGGTCGATTTCGCGCGTCCCGAGCAACGCGTTCGGCATTCCCTGGCGCTCCAGCTGGCGCCGGTGCGCGCCGAGGACGCGCCGCCTGATGGCTTCGCTCGATTCGGTGGCGCCGGGAGTCATGAGATCGGAGTCGCGCGGTGCGGGAACTTCGAGCTTGATGTCGACGCGGTCGGCCAAGGGTCCCGAGACGCGTCCGCGGTAGCGCGCGATCCGCTCGGGCGTGCAGCGGCAGCGCCCGGCGGGGGAGCCGCAGTGACCGCAGGGGCAGGGGTTCATCGCCGCCACCAACTGAAAGCGCGCGGGAAACTGCGACTGGCGCGCGGCGCGGGAAATCGATACCCGGCCCGATTCCAGCGGTTCGCGCAGCGACTCCAGCACGTCGCGGTCGAATTCCGGCAGTTCGTCCAGAAACAGGACGCCCCGGTGCGCGAGCGAGATCTCGCCGGGGCGCGGCAGCGCGCCGCCACCCACCATGGCTGCGCCCGATGCGCTGTGGTGCGGCGAGCGGTAAGGCCGCTCGCCCCAGCGCGTGGCTTCGAAACCGGCGGCCGACACCGAGTGGATCGCCGCCACCTCCAGCGCCTCGATCTCGCTCATCGGCGGCAGGATTCCAGGAAAGCGCGCCGCAAGCATCGATTTGCCCGTGCCGGGCGGCCCGATCATGAGCACGCTGTGGCCGCCCGCGGCGGCGACTTCGAGCGCGCGCTTGGCCTGCGGCTGGCCCTTCACTTCGCTGAAATCCGGATAGACGTGTGCCGGCGCGCGCGCGGGCGCTTCGAAGCGCGGCAGTTTCGCCTCGCCGCACAGGTGCGCCACCACTTCGAGCAGCGTCCTCGCCGGAAGGATATGCGCGCCCTCGGCAAGCGCGGCCTGGGGCGCATTGCGCTCGGGCACCACGAAAGCGCGTCCGGAGGCACGCGCCTGCAGCGCCATGGCAAGCGCGCCGCGCACCGGGCGCAGTTCGCCCGTGAGGGAAAGTTCGCCCGCAAATTCGTGCGCGGCCAGCGCGTCGGGCGTGATCTGGCCGCTCGCCGCCAAAATGCCGAGCGCGATCGGCAGGTCGAAGCGGCCGGAATCCTTGGGCAGGTCGGCCGGCGCCAGATTGACGGTGATGCGGCGCGCTGGAAACTCGAACTGGGTGTGGTTGAGTGCGGCACGTACGCGGTCCTTCGCCTCCCGCACCTCGGTATCGGCGAGTCCTACGATCATGAACGAGGGCAATCCCGGCCCGAGATGTACTTCCACGGCCACTTCGGGCGCATCTATCCCCGCGAGCGCGCGGCTCGCCACGGTTGCCAGCGACATTTGTCCTCCGCGTTGAAGAACGCGGGGCCAGGCCAGGCGGTTTACGCGGGGGGGGTGCGCGCCTCG
>Ga0070731_10001386_pt1 | contig 25161 bp, 31 predicted proteins | sample Coa_R1_2_FD_66448 | JGI IMG/M metagenome (GOLD analysis project Ga0070731, IMG submission 66448) | Surface soil microbial communities from Centralia Pennsylvania, which are recovering from an underground coalmine fire - Coalmine... | ecosystem: Environmental > Terrestrial > Soil > Unclassified ... | reverse complement strand
GGTACTGTGCCACCCATCCACATGCCTTTCTTTTTGGACGCGGCAATCTTGTCGCGCACACGCTCGCCGATAACCTCCCGTTCGAACTGAGCAAAAGACAGCAGTACATTCAGCGTCAGCCGGCCCATGCTGGTCGTGGTGTTGAATTGCTGCGTAATGGACACAAAGGACACGCCGCGGCGATCGAAAACATCGACTAGCTTGGCAAAATCCGACAGCGCCCGCGTCAGCCGATCAACCTTGTAAACCACCACCACGTCGACATTGCCTGCCTCGATATCGGCGATCAGTTTCTTCAATGCTGGCCGCTCCAGCGTGCCTCCGGAATAGCCGCCGTCGTCATACGGCGTCGCCAGTGCAGTCCAGCCTTCATGCTTCTGCGATACGACGAAGGCTGTGCAAGCCTCGCGCTGGGCATCGAGTGAGGTGAATGCGTGGTCGAGGCCTTCGTCAGTCGATTTTCGCGTGTAGATGGCGCAGCGTAGCTTTCTGGGGAGTCTTCGCACTGCCTTTTCCGACTCAACCATCGGTCTTCCCAATTAGATGTTCTTCATCCGTCGTCGCCAGCCCGAAGAAGCGAGGTCCCGACCAATGCGCACCCGTTATTTTCTTGGCTATTTTGCTCAGTGACGGGTAGCTCGCGCTGCATCTTCTTCTTCAGCACCTTGAGGGCTTGGTCGACATTGTTGTCGCGGACGAGAATCTGCACGTGGCTTCCTTTTCGATCGAGGCGATTGATCGGCACGAGACCAAAGTGACCGGGCCCGGTATACGAGTATTCATAACAACGAGCGGCAATGCGACCACGGCATATATTCGCAATACCATTTCTCGACGCGAGCAGGGCCGGAAAATCTCGAATGAAACTCGTCGTATGGCGAGTAGCCTGCGTCGGGCCGCATTAGTCGCTCAAAAAAAGCGACTTCGATTCGTTTAGCTACAGCGTTATGCCGCCTGGATATTGGCCACGGCGATCTTGCCGCTGCGCCGGTCTTCCTGAGTATCGAACGACACCTTTTGCCCCTCGACGAGTCCACGAATTCCGGCGCGCTCAAGTGCGGTGGCGTGCACAAACACGTCCTTACTCCCATCATCCGGCTGGATGAATCCGAAGCCTTTCTGGTCGTTGTAGAATTTTACGGTGCCCTTATTCATGGAATTCCCTTTCGCCGATTGGGTGCACTGGACCCCACGTCCCCCGTTCGCGGAACTTGAGTTCCTGTTATCGATGTTTCGGAGGGTCTGAACGTGCGCCTGGCATTCAGCTTCGGCGAAACGACCTGATTATCCGGCCAAAAAGTCGATCAAGATACCTACGAGACAAGCGTGGCTTTTGCAAGGCCGGCGGTCGGCGTTTGGGAGCTCAGAGGGCTCCGCTATACGCGGCGAACTTTGATTCCAGATGACTAGTAACAATCCTCATAATGAAGCACTCACAGTTGCCCATTCACGGTGTCGACGGACATGATTTTCCAAGGCTGATCGATCAAGGTGTTCCAGGCCTAGCAGCAAAGGTCGACGATGTCGTCGAAAAATTTGAAGACCCGGCGTACTTGTCCGGCATTCTTTACCCGGCTCGCCAGACCGCGAAGTTCTTTGCTTAAATAGTCCGCCCGCAACGCAATTGCCGCACCTATGGCAAACTACCCTCCGTTTGCCACCTTGAATCATTTTGCAGCGGATTTGGGAATCCCTAGCGAGCCAAAATCATCGCGGGTTGGTTTAAGTCGAGACCATTTGTAGATTGCGAATCGGAATGAGCCACTGGGCTACAAATGGAACACGCTGACCCAAGTCTCGGGCAGTCGGTATGCGCAAGATAGGACCCTTGCGAAGGAGCAACCAGTCAAACTAAATTATGCTGGAGAGGGGATAGGCATGCTGCACGTGAATGTACGTAATGAACGAACGCAGCAAGCTGGCAAGTCTTAACCTAAGCGCAATTCACATCGTCAAAGCTCCTACGACCACGCAACAAATATTATTTGGCGACGTTAAGCTGTTGAACGAGTAGAATAATCATTGGGCAGGAAAATATATTCGACGCGCAAACCCTGGTATTCGTTCACTCTCACCATAGTTACGTAGGGTAGTTTGAATGATGAGCATTCAAATCATAGTTTCATAATTTAGGAGATTGATATGAATCAGGACAACAAAGGCCAGCCGCAACAGGGCGGGCACGATAACAAGCCCGGCCAGCACGGCCAGCAACCCGACCAGAAGCCGGGGCAGCAGCAGACCCAGCAGCCCAGCGAAAAGCCTGGCCAGAAAAGCTGATTTCGACAGAACCCCGTTACTTTGACGGGGTTTTCATTTCTAGCCGCCCTAAAGTGAACTTGCCAAGCGTGGGCAGGGATTCTGCGAAGGGCAGCAGGCTCCCTGCCATGGCCACGAAATAGCATCCTGTAAATTCTCAAATTTCGTGGGAGTTAAACGGCGGAAGATGCAGCCGCGACGGTGATCAGCTCGCACGTGATGGGACTCTTCGAGCGTGCCTCGATCTGCAAACGGTCGATGCGACAGCCGCTGCGATCATCATGAGGACTAAGCCGGCATGCATGGCATCGTGTCGTCCCTCACCGCGCCTTCGCGACCCTGCCCGCCCTTGTGAGGAATTCCGGAGGATATTTGCCGCATGTCACAAAAGCATTCAACGCCTCGGTTGACCTCGCGTGAGTACAAGGACGGTCGCGGTTGGTATGTCCAAGCGACTAGCGAGGACGGTATTACTGAAAATGTCGGTGATTTTGCCTCAGATTCCGAAGCCAAGGATTGGATTGTTCGAAAATCGACGGCTTATTTCAAAGCACACCAGAAATGATGCCCAGACCGTTGGGCGAATTGGTCGGCAAACCTACCTGTCTCGACCGGCGACTTCGTCCATCCATGCCGCCAATGATGCGTCGCGCGCTTCCAGCCACCGGTCGAAAGCTTCACGCCAATTGTCACCCTTTGCGTCGGCGTAACGTTGCCATGCGTCCTTTTCGGACATTTTAGCCTTAGCCAGCTTTGACGAAGTCGCATCGGGCACGCGCAATCTCCCAAGTCGTGAACCACCACCTTACATCAAAAACTCTTGCTGGCCCAAAGCGGAAGTGGAGTATGCGCCGCCCCTGGTTAGCGCCAATTCTGGCGTCGGCGAATTGCGACCGCAAGGATGAACGGAGGTCGACTATTTGCCGTACGGGGCAAATAGAGTAGCCATAGCCAACACCTCGCAGACAGACGGGGCGACTTCCTACTAAGGGCTGCCAAAAAGATGGCAAGGTACCGAAGGTACCGTTCAATCATGGGCAGTTGATGCCATCGGCAGGCACAGAATCGTTCTCAACCATTAAATCACTGGAGTGCAGACCGTGGAGACTTTTTTATAGCGCTCGGCGTGATCGTTCTTCCCGGTTTTTCCACTTGGCTGTTCATGTTTGAGCCGCGCAGGAAGATTTGTGATGATATTTCTGGTAACTGGCGTTTTGCTCGATATATTGATGCAACGGTTTGGATTAATGCCTATTCAAACCAGCCGAATTCATTTTCACGAGGTCAAGCCGATGGCCGAATTTGACTACCACGCTGTCATAGAGCTGGTTCCGACGCGACGGCAGGACACTCCAGGGAAGACGCTCCCTGGCGCATTTCTTGAGGTCAATGAGCGGTGCTGCGGCAATGGCGATATTCGTCGCCTGGACGAGAGCGCCAAATATCCTCGATCCGACGCCGGTCGCGGTCATGACCGATAAAACGATCGAACTCGATCAGCATCGCGGCATGGCTGCTCAGAAGGCGACCGAGCTTCGTCGCCTTTTGTCTGAAGTGGAGGCCAATGAAGCGGCATTACGCCTTCGGCAAGAGGAATTGGAATCCCATTTGCTGGCCGCGCCTGCGGCGCATTGGGAGGACGCCGCCGAGAAGGCGAGCTATCTTCTCAAACTCTTTGCGACGACGGTGGCCGCGCAGGACCCACGGCGGCAGAAACTGATTGGGGCCGTCCTGGCCGACTTCAAACGGCTTTCAGGCGAAAGCTAGCGGCCGTCCAATCGACGCGCGATGAAATTCGATCACAGCAGCGGCGACAAGATGGTTTTGGCACCCTCGTCCTAAGGGAAAGGTTACGAATGGAGTATCAATATACATTGGCGCCAGACAGTACAGCCTAGTAGCTCCGCTGTTAGGTGATCAGTCACCCTTGGACTTAAGCCTCATCGGTCGGACCGCGGCCGAGATTTCAAGCCCAGGCAAAAAGGAAGCGTCCCTTGAGGAAATCACTGCCGGACACGATGTTCAAAGACCCCGAGCACAGCCGGCTTGCCATGCTCCGCGCCTGGGTGCTCGAGAACAAAGTCAGTGAAATTGAAATGAACGAGCAGCAATTTTGGAACTTTTCTCAGCTGCAACCGGTCGCCGAAAAACCATGGGCAACATTCATGGGCCGCATGATCAGAGTTCCTGACATGCCCATCCAGGCACAGAAGCATCTCGGGATTTTCGATAAATCCAGTCCCGGAGCCATATAGCGGGGCAGACCCAGGAGGTGGCACCGGAGAAATTCCGCTCTTAAGCCGCAGCTGAGCGGGACAATGGTGGCGGCGGGGGTGCAGCCGATCGTCGCTCCGCCAAAAAAGTCCGCACAATCGAAAAAGCCGAGAAGAAAGCTTACGCTGTCCAAGCAGTGGTCCGAGCAGCGCGCGAAGTCCGCAAGGACGCGATCGAAGTAGGGCGGACGCCAGCCACACCTTCTCCGGCTATCCGAAACGTACGCATCAAAGGGAACGCGCATTGAGCACATGCGCAGATCGCCGTGACATCCGTTGATACTGGTAGGCAAGATGTATAGAGAATTGTACTCATAAAAATCTATGGGACTCGCGTTGAGGAGCCGTCCAAAGCATTATAAGCTGACGTGGCGGTCCTCGTTCGATCATGCACAAAGGACCTAAATGTTCAGCATTTACCGTTGATAATTCATAGGTGTAAATGCGAAGGCAGATCTTTTCTCAATGTAGAGTGCCATCCCTGAAATTTTCCATGTCGATGCGAATAGAAATGCGCTTTTGGGGAATCGAGAACTGCTCGGCTAAAGCTCCAATCATCAAGCTAGCCATTTCAATGGTGGGCGCAATTTCTTGTCCCCACGCAGCCTCGGACTTCTTGCGATGATTTTGCAGCCTGACAGTAACGGTGAAGGCTCCGTCTTCCTCGCGAATTCTGGCTGCGAGCCTAGTGAATGCGCTCATCCCGGCAAGCTGATTTTTAATCTTCATGAGACAAGCTAGTGCCTTTGCTCGCGCAAAGATAGGAGCTTGCGGCAGCGATCTTAATCTTTATTGGCCGATATTTTCGTCTCCGCTCAGCCTTGAATCGATATCCATACTGCGACCGAACTTTATCTTTAACAGCCGGCCGTCGGTCCCTGTGGGGACGCAATTCGCATTCATATATGCACTTATGTTAGCTGGCTCCGACTCAACTTGCATTCTGGATCGGTCCCAAAAGGACCGCCAGCTCAACGGCCAGGGTCTATTCTCCGAAGATGGGGACAGAAAATGCCAATTCAAATTCCAATAGGCCACTCGTTGAAATACTGGGCTTTCCCGGGGATTGCTGCCGCATTCTTCGCAGTTACGGTTTCAGCGTTGGCTTTTGGCCTTTCGGACGAGGATTACCTGTATTTGGCCACACAGAAAGTGGAAAGAGACGGCGCGCTAATCCGTGGTCTCAGTCCTAAAGAGCAGGCAAGACTGCACTCCCTGATCAATGATCCTAGAACGATCAATGACGCAGCCATGCGGGACAGGAACGTCAATGCAGCCTTGGCCGAGTTTCTTAGCCACCAGCTATGGGAACAGTCGCATCCCGGTCAGCTGTGGGATGAGCCGAATCGGCAGCCGTTATAAGATCGTCTACAACTCAGACGATGCGCACGCTAAACTGAAAGCCCTTCGGGCTATGCTGCAAGGAAGCTTCGCTGCAAATGGGTAAAAGCGGGTCACTCGCGCGGTCACACACCAAATCTCGCTCCGTGCTGATAGCTACAATTTTCGGTCAGATTCCCCACGGCTGCCTTTTCGAATTTGGGAGCCGGCGACGTTCACTATTTCTTGTCATCTTACGCGTGCGGCGGCGAGGCGGGAATTCGGCATAACTATACCGTTGACGAGGCCAATCGTGGCAAGCAGACGGATCGTTAGGTAGGTGCCATCGAATTCCCACCAAAGATGACCGTGCTTGGCCGACCGCTGATCGGCATGGTGGTTGTTGTGCCAGCCTTCCCCCGCGGCCAGAATGCCAATGAATACGTTATTGCGGCTGTTCTCCTCGCTCTCGTAGTTGCGATACCCCCACAAGTGAGTCACGGAGTTTACCGACCAGGTGATATGCCAGACTGCAACGGTTCGGACGATGCCCCCCCAAAGAAGCAGGCTCGCGCCGAACTGCAAGACTTGTAGGCCGCTGCCGCCGATAAGGAATCCAGTAGCGATTCCAACAACGAAGAAGCCAAGCCACGAGCCGAGAGCAATCCAGACACAGCTCCGCTCCAGGCGCGCGTAGAACGGATCATGAAGAAGATCTTTGGCATATTGGAACTTCCAGCCGAGCGGCGCGAATACTCCGGATTCGACTAGCAGCCACCCGATGTGAGCCCAAAGAAAATTGACCGACGGGCTGTGGGGATCCGGTCGTTCATCGGCGTGATGATGGTGTCGACGATGAGCTGCCACCCAGAACACAGGCGAACCCTGCAACGAACATACGCCGAGGATCGCCAACGAGTGCTCAAGCCATTTGAGGCAACTGAAGCCGCGATGGGTCAAGAGGCGGTGGAAGCCAACGTTGATGCCGAGGACGCCGAAAACATAAAACCCCAACAAAGCAACGACGACGCCACTCCAGCTAAAAAACCAGGGAGCAAAGGCCGCCAGCGCGAGCAGGTGACAAATTGCTATGGGAATTGCCCAACGCCACATAATGCTGGTCGGGTCACGAATCGAGGATACCGGTGGCGGTGGAATGGGAGGCGCTGGACATGCAACGCCGGCAGCCAACGCATTGGGTTGATCTCGCGGTGCTTTTACATCGCAGATTCGAAGAAAATTCCTCAACTTGCCGACGTCCACCGTGCCTCCCGGCCCCTTCGCGTCGGGGCGCCGCAATCGTCGGTAACGCAGTCAAGATCTGGCGGCTCGTATTACCGACGTAACCAATCAACCGTGTCGGCCCTGCCAACGCTCTCCGCGCCGCCAGTGACTCCGGTGTCTCTACGAGGCATCGGCTGCGAGCAGTTTTTCGATTAGGGCGATTTTATTCCGCTGCTCCAAGACTCGGCTATCGTCTGCTGCCGCCTCGCGCGATCCGCAAACGGCTTCCATGTACAGCAAGCGTTGCCGCTCGCGACTCAGGTTAGCTTCCGGCCATTCAGTCTTGTTCCCCATCGTCCGCGCATTCTCAAAAAGAGGAAGGCCGCCAATTGGAGGCGGTGCTACGTTTCCGTCGACGATTGCTTCTCAGCGTCTATCGCGAGTTGTTCCCAATCGCTCGCGCGTTCGATCCAAAGAGCCTTACGCTCTGGCTCCTCAAACATACCGGCTAACTTCCGGCAAGCTTCAGCTTTCAGACGTAACTCGGCTGAATTATCGGGCACACCCATCGGTACGCTCAAAAGCCCCTATTGGCAAATTGGGACAGTGGGAAACTCAAATTAAGACAAAGCGCTCGGAATTAGGGCAGTACCGCAGGGCAACCCTGTTTAGGCTAGCAGGACTGAGTCTGAAATTCGATTCAGAACAATTTCCCGATGGCCTTAAGTCGTTGAACTCGCTAATTGACTACATTAATGTCCTCGCAATTCGACGTGACCATCCCCATATTGGCCTCGAGAGTGTCGTCGAAAAACACGAACGAGTCGCCCCCGAAAGCCAGCTCACTCTCGAAGGGCATTTTCGCATAGGTCAGCAACGGCCCGATGCTCAACTTTCCAAACCCTAGCAGAGTTTTCGATCCAACCCGACGTGCCGTTCGGTTCTGGGGGCATGACAGTGCGATGGAATGGTCATTCTTTGTAACCGAAGAGGCGCTCAGGCGGCTGCAGCCGAAAGCGCAGCGCGATGAGACGAGCTTGCTTCGCGCTTTTGACGCAAATCTTACAGCGATCTACGCGGCGGCAATGAAGGCGTATAACCAGGGACGAAAAGGATCGTATGAACTGGGGGCGACGGATTTTTGATATTGCGTTGGGCGCGCCACGCGTCTTTCGTCGATTCACCTTTTCTTCACTCGAATCGTATCCCATGATGCTGAGCGTATTCGCGCATACAGAGGCCCAGCATCATGGCAGTCAAAGCAAATAGGGCGATTGGTCCGACAAAGACCAGCCGTCCCATCACGCTCAAGCAGCTCGCCGCGACTTTGGCCGAGGAGCATCATTTGACAAAGCGAGCAGGCGAGGGCCTCCTCGGCGATCTCGTCGGCCTTATCACCAAGCATCTCAAAAAGGGCGAGCGCGTCCGCATCGCGGGCCTTGGCATTCTGCAGGTCAGGAAGCGCGCAGCTCGGGTGGGTCGCAATCCTGCAACCGGCGAAGCAATTAAAATCAAAGCGAGCAAAAAGGTTGGATTCAGACCATCCAAGGAGTTGAAGCTCGCGGTATAACGCTTCGTTCGGTCCACAGCGCCTTACGGTCGGCCTCCACAAACATATCGGCTAGCTTCCTACACTGGACACGTTTCAACATGCCGTCTGATTGATCGCGCTCACGGCGGGTAAGACTGCAACCCGGCGGACGAGATCCGGGATTTGAGGCGCGCGACTGCAGATTTGCTGAACGCCCTAAGCTACCGCCCCTTCACGATTACACAGACGGCATTTCCTCAAGCTCGCTTCGCGCGCTCGGCTCTTGTTCCAGCGCTGCGAGAAAGCGGCCAGCCCAGTGTTGGATGTCGTTGTGCGAGAGCACCTTAAACAGCGACTCGTATCGATCGCGCCGCTCGGCCAGCGGCATCGATAGCGCCTGCCCTATGGCCGCCGCTACGCTGTCGGGATCGTAAGGATTCACCAGCAGCGCTGCTTTGCATTCATGAGCCGCGCCGGCAAACCGAGACAGAATAAGCACACCCGGATCATCGGGGTTCTGCGAAGATACATATTCCTTGGCGACGAGGTTCATCCCGTCCCGCAGCGGGGTCACGAGCCCAACACGCGCGGCGCGATAAAGCCCGGCAAGCGTGGAGTGGCTGTAGGGACGATTGATGTAACGGATCGGAGTCCAGTCCGCTTCACCGTAGGCTCCGTTGATGCGTCCCGCGGCCGATCCGATCTCTTCCTCGAGAGCAGCATATTCCGGAATCTCCGTGCGGCTCTTGGTCGCGATCTGCAAATAGGTCACCTTGCCGCGCCATTGAGCCTGCGTCTGAAGAAACAGTTCGAATGCTGAAAGCCGATTGGCAATGCCTTTCGAGTAATCCAACCGATCGACCCCAATGATCAGCGCTCGGCCAACTAGGCTCGTGATCACGCGCTGAACGAACGGCAAGCGCACCGAGCGCCGGGCAAGATCGGCAAAGGCTGCGGTGTCGATGCCGACCGGGAACACCTCGATGCGAACTTTCCGGTCGGCAACAACGAAATTGAAATCGCGGCTATGCAGGCCGCATTCGCGTGTGAGATACCGACCGAAATTGAAGGCGTCATCGGCGGTCTGAAAGCCGACAAGATCGTATTCGCAGAGCGATGGGATGAGACGCTCGTGGTTTGGCAACGCCGTTAGTATTTCCGGTGGCGGACACGGGATGTGAAGGAAAAAGCCAATGCGATTCTTATGCCCACGCCCGCGCAATGCCTTGGCGAGCGGCATCAGGTGATAATCGTGTACCCAGACGATGTCATCCGGCTTGAGGACTTCGTGCAGCTCTCGCGCGAAATTGTCATTGACGCGCAGATAGCCGCTCAGATCCCGGCGTGAGAACTCGGCAAGGTCGACGCGATAGTGCAGTATCGGCCATAGCACACGATTGGTGAATCCATTGTAGTATTCATGATGATCTTCTTTGGAGAGATCGAGCGTAATGTAGGTAATCTTGTCGTGCACTACCTTCTGTGTGGTAACCTTGGTTTGAGTGGCAACCTTTCCGCTCCAGCCGAACCAAATACCGGATTTGTGCAGAAGCGTGGCCTTGACGGCAACTTCAAGCCCGCCAGCACGCGCGCCTAAATTTTTCCCGGGAATGCCAACTCTATTAGAGACTACGACAAGTTGACCCAATGGCGGCTCTCTCTCAGCGGCGCCGAACGATCGTCAATAAGTCGTCGCTGTGTAATGATAGCGCATAGCAATTGCTGATACCAGCGGGATGAGTAGCGCGTCCTATCCGAATATCAGAAATATCGCAGTGCTACAACGAACTGGCGCTTCTGCCTATGCAGGAACGATCATTTAGAAATCGTTCGATCGCAATATTAAGGGCCGATCAGCTTGAGCCTGTTCTTCAAAGAACTTGCGTGACGCTCGCTCCTCAATTAAATCGCGGAGGCGAATAAACTGTTCTACGCGCTGATCTGGCTTAATATCACGTCTGCCTTCAAGGTCGTCCATCGCCGAGGTGCTGATCGCGCACTGAATGATCCTGCTCTGATCGAGCATCGTGAACTCTAAGACCATCCGATTGAAGTCGTATCCCTGTATATCGCCTCGCTCTAACAGCATCGCGATTGCTCAATAGTGAAAGGAATTTGGGGTACCACGTATTCTACAAGCAGACGCTTGTCCTCGCGTGATCCCGCAAGACACCATTATTGACTGGTCAAACGCGACGCAAGCCTCTGAGGCAGGGTGTCTATGGACCTGCCAAACCCAACAATCCGCGTGAGGAGAGCGCCTGCCGCAACTGGCCGATCGCGGTGTCCGCCGTTGCGATGCTGTTGGCTCTTTCCATATGGCGAAGCAGCGCCCTTAGTGCAGGGTCTTTGTCCCTGATCACCCACCGGCGCATAAAAACCTTGGCATCATGATAGGTTTCTATACGGATAGTCTTACCAGTACCGGGTAGGTTGGCGTCAAAATAATTCGTTTGTGGAGAAAACATGCGCTTTCCTTCGTGCTTCTTTTGATTCCGATGGACGCTTTCCAGTCGCTAGGCGTTCAGCTAGGTCAGTCGCGGGCGTGGTCCAGCTGTTCCCGATCTTCTCTGCAGCACCGAAAAACGCGATGGGGGCCACAAGCTGCGACTTTCTCCACGGCGCTCTCCGGTAGGAAGGAGCGAAAGCAGCGGTCAGCCACCGACGCTCAAATATCGTAGCTCGGACTTCCACCCTCTACTTTTTGCTGGTCTCCCAATTCGACATTAACGCGCTTGCCGATCAGTCTTTGCTTGTCCATCGCGGCTTTCCGCCGTCCAACTGCAAACAAGGAAGATAGGTTATAAGCTTGAAGACACTGGTCTGCTTGAGGGCCGCGATTTCTTCCGGCGTTCTAACGGGAATCAAAGTGGGGTAGCGCTTGTGGCGGTCCTCATGCCAATCGTACCATTCATGAAAGTAGAGCTGACCGCACTCGCGGCATTTGTACAGTGAGCGGGTCAGGTGGCTGGTGTCCTCATACGTCTCGACTATCTGCAACAATTCGGAGAACTTGCCGGTGAGGCTATCCGGATTCTCCCACAGAATGCACTGCGTAGGCTGAAGTAAATATACAATCTGGGTGGGCTCTTTTCCTGCCACTCGTGATCCTCTCTTCGTGGGAGCCGTTGATGACGTCCGCGCCTGGGGCATTCAGAAAGGCTTTGCGGACCGTAGAGCCCGATCGCGACTTTCCGGCGCGAGGCACGAGCCAGCACGCGCAGCTAAACATGCTCGATACAGCAGTATGCCGTTGGTGCAGTATCCGGTCGAGCGAAATTAGCTGTCGCCGCGGTCAACGCTGTAAGTCTGACTATGGCCGCAACTGGCGCACGCGTAGGTGCGAAGCTCCAAGGCATTGTCGGTTGGTTCTGGCTTTACGCGCTTAAGCTGCATCGCCCCTGAGCATACGGCGCAAAGGGAAGCAGCCATGGCCGCAAGCCGCTCTTTCGTGGCCATGAAACATCCTTTCAGCGTTTGAGAATGCATTTGTAAGCCAAGTGAGGCCATGCACGTGCGTAAACATCGTCACATTCTATTGCCGAATCGGTTAGGCGAAGCGGCATTGTCTCAGACCTGCAGATTCCGACTCAACGGTAACATCGACTGTCATGCTCAGATAGCTGCCGGGGGGGCCGACAAAGCTGCCGCTGATGGGAACGGCCTGACTGATGTCGCGCGTGACGGCAACACGAATCAAATCTAAGCCGCCGATCGTGCCATTCGTCGGATCGTATGCGATCCACCCGGAGCCGGGAATGTAGATATCTGCCCATGCGTGAGTTGTCCCGGCACCGATTGCGTTCGCCGAACCACCATCGGCATGCTCCCGGTAGAGATATCCAGTCACCATGCGCGCTCCAAAACCCAAGCTGCGGGCTGCTTCGATCAAGAGGACTGCAAGATCGCGGCAGGAGCCCCAGCCTCGGCAAAGCGTCTCTACCGGAGTTTGGGTCCCCTCGGCTTCCCGGCTTTGGTAGGAGATCTGGCTCGCCACGCCGTTATTCAAATCAGCCAGAAGCGCCGACGTATCGGTCGGGTTGCTTCTGACGAAGCCGCGCGCCCACGATCCCAGCCGATTGTTGGGATCGGGATACTGGCGTTCAAGCATCCGGCCGAGGTCGATGCGGTCGTCGGCCGAATAGATGAACGGATAACTTAATGCTTCCGGCGTGATCTCGAATGGTGGTCGTTGGGCAGCATACGTTTCCAGCACAAGGTCGCTTTCGATCCGCAATTCATCCGAGGGTTCGGAGAACGACGCGATGGCGACCGAATTGCCGAAAACATCATAGAGCCAGCGCACTGTCGCCGCCGGTGAGAAATTCAAATTGGTCTTGATCAGCCGGAGATCGTGACTGTCGCGCGGGCGCAGCATCAGTCTATGATCACCAAGCAGCACCGGAAGGCTGTAGCGGTAAACTGTGGTGTGTCGAACGTTGAGAACGGTCATCGCTGGGCCCTCGATCGTTGTGGATCAAGGCGTAAGCAGTCAATCGACATTCGTCAGTCTTTCTCGTGAGTGACCTCCGACTGCGCGTGCGACCTTGCGGCCGGGCTCGGCTGCGGTGCGGCGTCACGATCCTGCGCCTCCTGCAGATCACGAGGATCGATGGTGACCATCTCGACCGAAGATGCTTGGTGAGATTCCGCCGGCACGAAGATCACGGTCGCTACGCGCCGATAGACCGGAAATGACAATTCTTGGATCAATTCTTCGTCCGTTGCCACCTTGTAGTCTCCGGGCGGCAACATCCGATCGACCCCCTTCAGCAGGAACGGATGAGCGAAAGTCACTGTTTGGCTGTTCGTCCGCGTGGCCATGGCTTTGAGATCTCCTCAACAGCGCCCGAAATGACCGGCGCCGAACTAGAAGCCCATACCTCCGCCCCCAGGCATGGCGGACTGCGCCTGGTTCTTGTTAGGTAACTCGGCCACCATGGCTTCCGTGGTGATCAGCAGACCAGCAACAGATGCCGCACCCTGAAGCGCAGCGCGCACGACCTTGGTCGGGTCGATAATGCCTTTCGTCAGCATGTTGCCGTATTCACCGGACTGAGCATCAAAGCCAAAGGCATAGGTGTCCTTTTCGAGGATTTTACCCACAACCACGGCTCCGTCTTCACCGGCATTGAGCGCGATCTGACGCGCCGGCCACGAGAGGGCCTTGCGCACGATTTCGACCCCGGTCTTCTGGTCATCGTTGTGCGTGCGCAACTTCTTGAGTCCTTCGCTGGCGCGCAGCAGCGCGACACCGCCGCCCGGAAGGATGCCTTCCTCGACAGCCGCGCGAGTCGCGTGCATCGCGTCGTCGACGCGATCCTTGCGTTCCCTAACCTCGATCTCGGTGGCGCCGCCGACGCGGATCACCGCCACGCCGCCTGCGAGCTTAGCCAGTCGCTCCTGCAGCTTCTCTCGGTCGTAGTCGGAGGTGGTCTCCTCTATCTGGGCCTTGATCTGCGTAATGCGGTCTTCGATGTCCTTTTTCTTGCCGGCGCCGCTGACAATCGTCGTGTTCTCTTTATCGATCGTCACTTTTTTAGCGCGGCCGAGCATCGCAAGCGTTACGTTCTCGAGCTTGATGCCGAGATCCTCGCTGATCGCCTGACCGCCGCTGAGCACGGCGATGTCCTGCAGCATGGCTTTTCGCCGATCGCCGAAACCGGGTGCCTTCACAGCCGCCACCTTTAGGCCGCCGCGGAGTTTGTTGACGACGAGCGTAGCAAGGGCCTCGCCCTCGACTTCCTCCGCAATGATGACGAGAGGCTTCGAGGTCTGCACGACCGCCTCCAGAAGTGGCAGCATTTCCTGCAGTCCGGAGAGCTTCTTCTCGTAGATCAAGATATACGGGTCGTCCATTTCCACGCGCATCTTTTCCGCGTTGGTGACGAAGTAGGGTGAGATGTAGCCGCGGTCGAACTGCATGCCTTCGACGACCTCCAGCTCGGTCTCCATCGACTTCGCTTCTTCGATCGTGATCACGCCTTCGTTGCCGACTCTCTTCATGGCGTCGGCGAGAAAACGTCCAATCTCGGCATCCCCATTCGCCGAAATGGTGCCGACCTGAGCGATCTCCTCGTTCGAGGTGACTTTCTTAGAGTTCTTCTGCAGGTCCGCGACAACCGCCTCGACCGCGAGATCGACGCCGCGTTTGAGGTCCATCGGGTTCATGCCGGCGGCGACGGCCTTGGCGCCTTCCCTGACGATGGCGTGAGCCAGCACCGTGGCGGTAGTGGTGCCATCTCCGGCGATATCGGATGTCTTGGACGCAACTTCGCGCACCATTTGCGCGCCCATGTTCTCGAACTTGTCGTCAAGGTCGATCTCCTTGGCAACCGTCACGCCATCCTTAGTGATGCGCGGGGCGCCATAGGACTTATCGAGCACCACGTTGCGGCCTTTCGGACCAAGCGTAACCCGCACCGCGTGGGCGAGCGTGTCGATGCCGCGTAGCATCCTGTCTCGCGCATCGACCGAAAATTTCACTTCCTTGGCAGACATGACAGTCGTTCCTTCAAATGATGTTTGCGTCGCGGTCCATCGGCCCCAAGTCAGGGAGCATGTTCACGCAGCCCTCTTGCGCGCTTCGGCTTCCACCAGTACGCCCATGATGTCGCTCTCATTCATGATCAGGTACTCGACGTCAGCGATCCTGACTTCGGTTCCTGACCACTTCCCAAACAACACCTGGTCGCGGGCTTTCACATCGACGGGGATGAGCTTTCCACGTTCGTCACGGCGGTCCGGACCGACCGCGACCACTTCGCCCCGCTGCGGCTTCTCCTGGGCGGTATCGGGAATGATGATCCCTGCCGCGGTCTTTGCGTCGGTGCCGAGACGCTTGATCACAATTCGATCGTGCATCGGACGAAACTTCATGGATATCTCCGGATGTGCATCAGCGTCATAAAACGCCTCGCCCAGTCACGCCGTGCGAGGCGTTTTACTATCCATTTGGCCGCAATTTACGCAGCAAAGCGGATGCTCGGCGAGCCGACTACGCCGCTCTTCTCCATCACCGACTTCATTTCGGTTGAGCCCAGCCACGTGCGGGCCTTCGATACGTCGGCGGCGTCCGCGAGGATCACTACGTCATTTTGATCGTCAGCGCTGCGAAACACCCTGCTGTTCGTAATGCCGGCAGTCGTGCGATCCTTCTCGTGTCCGTTGTAGCTTGTGCGCCATGCGTTGAAGTCCTTGACTTTGAGATGGACAGTAAGGTTTTCGTTATTCATTGGTATTTTCCTTTGTGCAAAGCTCTTTCGTACGCTCACAACCAAGGTTGCGTGCGCAGCCAATCTGCGGGTGCCGACGGCATCCGTAGTGCAAGCGGAGATCATCTTTTGGAGATTAGAATTGCGTCGGCCGATGACAGCGGCACCGCCTATGGAGAAACGGCGATTTCGGCATGTCGCCGCTTTGGAGGCAGCTTTCGGGCAAGCCATCGCCTGCCCGCATCACCATATTTGTGGTACAAAGACCAAAGCGCAAGGACACGTCAAAAATATAATTTGCGGCATAAGTCGCGCGCCCCTGAATTAAGCCAAGAACGACACCTTTGTTAGGCCACTATTGAGGACTGTCCCACGAAAATCCACGATCATTTAACTGCTACGGCGCATGCTCCTTTTCCGACATCGGTCATAGGTCCATTCCAACCAGTTTGGCTTTCGCCGAAACGCTCTTAGCACCCGACCATTAGCGCCGCGCACGTCGATTGCATAATATTCGATTCGTTACGTTGTTTGCGCCGGGCCCAACAGTGCGGCGCAGCTTGATCGCTCATTTGATGAGCGGATAAGATCGGCTGAAGTTCGGATCAGTCCACCCTCCGAAATGAGTGCTGGATTGCAGACGGCAGAGAACGGTCCGTGAAGAGTTGCCGGCTACAAGACTAGACGGCGGATGCGCCGCTTTTCGATCGTTGATTGTTCGTGTCGGTATCAATGAGTTGCGATCTAGAACGATTAGCGTCAGCTAAGCCCAAAATTCGAGAAGCAAAGAGTTGCTTTGACCGCAGTGTAGGTAGGACGTCCAGGTTTCTGTATATCTCCCACCCATACATCTCGTTCGGCGGTAGCCCGCTTTTTTTAATCTGGACACGATAAGTCGATTTCTTCTGGTTCATATCGAAGCCTTTCGTTCCCCATCGAGCCCGAGCTGGAAAACTATCGAGTCGCGCCGGACGAAGATCCTTATCGCAGAGGGTCAACGCGCGTGCCGGCAAGACGAATCCCCGACCCGCCCCACAGCATTGAAAGAACCTGCATGGCTTTTGGCCTTTCGGCCTAAGGAACATACGCCGCACGCAGCCGAAGCAATGAAGGCGGGTGCCGGCGGCACCCAAACGCGGCTATTTTTCATATGGATATTGTGCCCACCGACGGCACCGGCGCGAACCAAAGGACGAGCGAGAGGTTTCGGTACCTTTTTGTTTCAGCGGCAGATCTCATTCGGATTTGTAGCGAGCCAATGCCACATTCCGTCACGTTCCGCGAGACGTAAGGGTCGCTATACCAACTCGGCACTTCGTTCACTATGAAGCGGCCGGCGGCTCAACCAGCGCGGTCGAGTTGTCGACGCTGTCGTAAACCGACACCTTCACAATCGGATAATTCTTTTTGATGACCAAAGCGACCGCCTGAGCGGCTTCCAGCGTCGTGTACGACCCCTTCGTCTGCCGATCGACTTGGAGCAAAAATCGGCCACGCTCCGGCCGCTTGCGTTGGGACAACGTTTCCTCGACTTCTTGCTCAGAACCGTCTTTTACCGGCATTTTGATTTGGCGCGTCGCCATTCGCTCCTCCTTTGGGATGTCATTTGGGTTATCCGAACGTTGTGGCCGCGAAATCAATCCTGCATGTGCCGTGCTGGCCCATTGGCGCACATAAAAGCTAATCGCCTCGGTCGAGGGACTTCATCAGGCGGCGCTGGCACCAGAACAGGCAATGCGTCGGCTTGTTCGTTGCTTGCGCGCGCATGCGATGGCCGACGAACGCCCCGCTACAGAGAAGTTCTTGAAATGGCTCAACAGCAAAGACGGCGCTAGCGCTGGACTAATGAACAGTTTCCTTTTTGAAGATCGTTGCGCCCTGCCTGATCAAATATCTTTTGTCCCGGCGCTCCCTTGGAGAGGCTTTCTCGTTGCTATGAAAGGCAGGGATCGTGCCCATTAAAATGATATTCCCATCTCGGTCCTTGGCGTAACCGTGAACAACTTTCCTCATGACATTTCCTTCTATGCGGACGTGTCAGCACATCCTGGATGTGGTCCTAGGTCTGCAATTTCAGTTCATTGGACCGTGGTTTGCATCAACTTCTCTGCGCATGCCCTCGCCAATCGTTAGTCTGGTGAGGTAGTTCCGGGGAGTGTCGCCCAGCCGCACTTCTCCAAATAGTCGCCTTGTTCCCGCCCGACCCGCCCCACAGCATTGAAAGGAACTTGCATGGCTTTTGGCCTTTCGATCTAAGGAACATGCGCCGCACGTAGCCGAAGCAATTAAGGCGGGTGCTGACCGCATCCAAACGCGGTTATTTTTCATATGGATATTGTGCCTACCGACGGCACCAGGCTGCCAAATTTAGGAAGTGGAAACTTCGGTACGTCGCCGTTTTTGAGGCAGCTCGTAGCTAGTGTACCCGGCGCTTTATTCTGGAATAAAGCAAGCAGATTTTGCAGTGCAGTTGGACGTTCGCCCTGGCATGACTGACGGGGACGCAGCTACTGTAGCGGGCCAGCGGTAAACAAACCTGCTATTGTTTCGGCATTGACAACCTGACCGCGCTGCACAACTCGCTGGCTAGGATTGACGCTTGGGGTCACGAAGCGCCGTGCCCGGGCACCCGCGCTTGTGGCAGCGGCCTAAAGCGGTCTGTCGATGGCAAGATGAGTTGCGTTTGTGCGTTCACGAACTGCAGGGGTGATGACGGCATTGATGCGAACGGTCGAGACCGTCGATTGGGAGAACCCGTGACGGGTCACGCGATGCTTGAGCGCGAGGAGCTGTTTGGGACCCAATCAGCGGATTAGATCACGGCCAGCGGCCATAGTGGCCGAATCGTCACAGAGGCAAGGCTCCAGGCGAAAACAGGCCGCATACATGACCGCACCCGAACGTTTCGCTCGATAGTCAGATTCCTCTTGCACCGCGGGCACCGTGCATACATGACCCTTCACGTCATGTGGCTGCGAGACTTCGTCGCAACGCAGCAAGGGCAGCGTGTCGCCGTTCTATTCTAGAAAGCTCCTTAACTCCCTCGATCGGCTCGGATGCCTCAGCTTCCGGAGCGCCTTGGCCTCGATCTGCCGAATCCGCTCACGGGTCACCGAGAACTGCAATCCGACTTCCTCGAGCGTGTGGTCGCTGTTCGTGCCAAGGCCAAAGCGCATGCGCAGCACGCGCTCTTCACGCGGGGTCAGCGAGGCGAGTATCCGCGTTGTGGTCTCGCGCAGGTTCGACTGGATCGCAGCGTCGATCGGCAGGATAGCGTTTGGGTCCTCGATCAAGTCGCCCAGGTGGGAGTCCCCCTCCTCGCCGATCGGCGTCTCAAGCGAGAGCGGTTCCTTGGCGATCTTCAGGGTCTTGCGCACTTTTTCGAGCGCCATGCCGAGTTTTTTGGCGATCTCCTCCGGCGTCGGCTCGCGACCAGTCTCGCTGAGCAGCTGCCGTCGGGTGCGCGCGATCTTGTTGATGGTCTCGATCATGTGTACGGGGACGCGAATGGTACGCGACTGATCGGAGAGCGAGCGGCTGACCGACTGGCGGACCCACCAGGTGGCGTAGGTCGAGAACTTGTAGCCGCGCCGGTACTCGAACTTGTCCACCGCCTTCATCAGCCCGATGTTTCCTTCCTGAATCAGGTCGAGAAATTGCAGGCCGCGATTGGTGTATTTCTTGGCGATCGAGATGACCAGGCGCAGGTTCGCCTCCACCATTTCCTTCTTCGCTTGGCGCGCCTCGCGCTCGCCCTTCTGCACCATGTGAACGATCTTGCGGAACTCGCCGATCTCGAGGCCGGTTTCGCCCGCGAGTGCATGGATCTCGTGGCGGTGTAGCCTGATCGTGTCCTTGTCCTTGGCGACAAAGCTCTTCCAGCCCTCGGCCGAAAGCTTCGACACGCGGGTGAGCCAGAGCGGGTCGAGCTCGGAGCCCAGATAGTTCCTGAGGAAGTCCTCGCGCGGGACACCATGACTCTCGGCGAGCCGCATCATGCGGCCCTCGTGGCCGACGAGACGCTTATTGATCTCGTGGAGTTGCTCGACCAGTGCGTCGATCCGCGCTTGATTCAGTCGCAGCGATTTCACCTCGCCGATGATCTCCTTCTTCAGCTTCTTATATTTGCGCTCCTGCGCCGGAGAGAGCGACAGCCTTTTGAGCTGAAACTGGATGTCTTGGTCCTGCAGCCGGCGCAACCGCTTGTAGGCGTCGGCGACGATGTCGAAGGTTTCGATCACCTTTGGCTTGAGCTCCGCCTCGATTGCGGTGATCGAAAGCCAATTCTCCGTATCGTCGTCATCGTCGAGGTTGCTCTCGCTGACCCTCCCGTCGGCTGCCGTGTCCTCGCCGTCGTTGTGCGGGCCGGCCGGCTTGAACGGGATGGCGATCGCAGGCGCAGTCGTCGGTGCCTGCATCTGCGGTGCACTTCGGGGTTGGCCCGGGACCGCGATGCCGACGTTTAACTGGCCATCTGGGTTGATCACCGGTGCCGGCACGGCCTTCGCGCCAGGGCCGGTATAGGTCGCGTCAACGTCGATGATGTCGCGCAGCAAGACCTTGCCCTCGTTGAGCTCATCCCGCCAAATGATGATAGCCTGGAAGGTGAGCGGACTTTCGCACAGTCCCGCGATAGTGGCCTCCCGGCCGGCCTCAATGCGCTTGGCGATGGCGATCTCGCCCTCGCGCGAAAGGAGCTCCCTCGATCCCATTTCGCGGAGATAAATGCGCACGGGGTCGTCGCTGCGGTCGGCGGGTTCCTTGACCCCCGCCTTGGCGGGCACCGGACGTTGCCGGACTTCGACTAGCACGTTGTCGCCCTCGGCTTCCTCCTCCGGCTCATCGCGGGTCGCCACCTCTTCCTCAGGCTCGGCCTCCTTGGTCTCAATCACGTTGACGCCCATCTCGCTGAACTTTGCCAGAATGTCCTCGATCTGCTCGGACTCGACCTCCGCCGAGGACAGCAGCGCGCTGATCTGGTCGTGGGTGACATAGCCGCGCTTCTTAGCACTGCGGACCAATTCCTTGACGGCCATATCGGAAAGGTCGAGCAGCGGGCGATCAGGCGGAGCCTCGGGACCCTCCTTCACCAGCATCTCTTCCTTCAACGGCGTCACCACGATCTTGCTTGCCATGAACCTTCACAATCAACGTCAAGCCCGTGCCGCATCCTAGGTCACGAACTTTATCGAGCGTGCCACGTAGGGCTATTGGCACCGCACGGTCGGTCGATATTTGCCAAGGATCCACATCCGAAAGTGTACCTGACGGTTGGCACCGTGGCCGCCAATTGGCGGAAACGCAGACTTCGGGTAGGTCGCCGTTTTTTGGCAGCTCTTCGAACAAATCAATAATGGGCGTGCCGGAGATAAAGAACAATAGGAGCCACATGCTTTAATTTTGAGGTCGCCTTGACGCCATCCTGATCGATCGCGACTGTATGTTAGGCATGCGGGGCGCCCGTACTTGACAATTTCTCCAGCTATCCTCATACGGTGCACGTTCGGTTGATTTATCTCTCGTGCAGTCGGCAGGTGCTGCAACACGATTGAATCAATCCTCTCCAGAAGATTGACCATTTCCTCCGAGGGCCTTTATCGCCACTGCTGGTACAAGATTCATTGTTGGAGCGGGTCGGCCCACCAGCGAGGGTCGCCGCGGCCTCTGGATGAACGCGACGCTCAGCAGGCTCCAGTCTTCCATGATGTTTCGCTTTTCAGAGAACGGACGCCACCAACGCTAGTTTTTGTCCTTCGTGTGCCGCACGGAGCATTTTACTCGCAAATACCAAGGACTGAACCATGCAAAATGGTCCAAACACAACCATGAGTGCACGCCAACCCAGACCGGCACGGTCATTTGCTGCACGCTCGAAGCGATGGACGTCGAGCGCCACGCGCACCGAACCGAAGAAGAATTCTCAAAACGCGCAAAGAAATTATGAGCGGTATTTGGCGCTGGCCCGCGCTGAAGCCCAAATCGGCAACATGGTCGGGGCGGAGAACTACTACCAGTACGCCGAACATTATTTCAGATCGATGTCCTCGGATTCGGAAGGGACGTAAGAGACCTTGCTGCGACGGCCGCTCGCGGTCAGGACGCCGCTTCCGAAGATCTGCAAGGATCCGGATGGCCCCACGCGATACTGCGCCTTCTGCGCGTTGACGGACCAAAACCCGTTGTCTGGGTGCCAGTCGTAAAACCTTCGAAATCGCATCGGCGTAGTTGGAGCCGGTGTCGCGGCGGTTGTTGAGGCATCGGGGTCGGGACGATAGGTTAACCTCGACGATATCGGTGCGAGTATGGCGACCGCTTGCGCTGTGTCTGCCCTCGTCCCGGCGTTGCCAGTCTTTCGGTTTCGCGGCTCAGTCAGACGAGCCGTCGGTCGCGCAACCCACCCTTGGACGGTCTACCAGCAACGCTGGTGGCGCGGACTTTCCGGTTGATTTGACAAACCTCCCTGTGACTGACTTCGTGCGCTTTGCATCCTCGCCGACCGCCGCACCTTTGTCCGCCGTCTCTTTGGCGATTCGAAGAGCTCTCAACCGAGCGATCTTTTCACGAACAGCTTTAGCTTCTACCTCGTAATGCAGCCCGGCATTCCCCCCGGTTTCCCGAGCAGCTTTCTCCAAGCGCGATTGGGCTCGGCTATCCTTCGAATCGGCCATCGGCGGCTCCTTTCAGGGAGAAGGCAGGATTGTGAATAATCACAACATGCAAAGGCGCTTTAGGCAAAATCCGTCGGCCCGAGTTCATATGATCCTTTTCGCCCCTGGTCATATGCCTTTTTTGCCGCCGCGTAGATCGCTGTGAGATGTGTATCAAAGGCAAGCAGCAAGGCGACCTCATCGCGCTGGGTTTTCGGCTGCAGCAGTCTGAGCGCCTCTTCGGTTACAAAGAATGACCACTCCATCGCGCTGTCATGACCCCAGAACCGAACGGCAGGTCGGGTTGGATCGAAAATCCGGCTAGGGTTTGGAAAGTTGAGCATCGGCCCGGTTGCTGCCTTAAGCGAAAACGCCCTTTGAGAGCGTGAGCTCTCTTTCAGGTACGACTCGTTCGTGTTTTTCGGCGGCACTCTTGACGCGATAGCATGGATCATCGGGATCTCGGTCTGAGGCTGGAATGAGATGGCGAATCTCATAGGGACCAAGGACGGTCGATCTAAATGAGTGTGGCACCAGCTCGACTATTTGGCCGATATTGAACTTATGCGTCATCAGAAATTCCTTTGGTCCATATTGAGCTTTGGAGAGCTGTCGCGCTCAACGGTGCCGTGGTGCCTGGTTGTTGGGCGTTGCAATTGTATGTGGGAACGATCACATCGAATTGCCAGGACATCCTAATTCCGAGCCCTCGGTCTTTCCCGATAGGGGCTTTTGAGCGTACTGGTGTGGGTATGCCCGATGATCCAGTCGAGTTACGTCTGAAAGCCGAAGCGTGCCGGAAATTAGCCGACATGTTTGAAGAGCCAGAGCGTAAGGCACTTTGGATCGAACGAACGACGCTGCCATTCTCCGTCCGCTCCGGCGCCTTCAACCAGCGCTCGACGTAGAGCAGTACCCACGGGCAATCCGCGTGATGCCGGACAGCCTTGAGCAACAACTCCCAATCGATGCCGTCGAAGAAGCCTTGATGTCAAGATCGAGCACCCAGTCATAGCGCCAGCAGCGCTGGCGAGCTGTGCGCACGGCATCAAATGCAGATCGACCGGGCCTGTAACCATCGGAGCCGGCGTGGAATACCGACTCTAAGATTGGTTCCAGGAAACGACAAGCGACTTCCTGGGCGATGCGATCCGCTACCGTCGGGATACCCAAGGGGCGCGTGCCGCCATTCACTTTTGGAATATCTACCCGACGCACCGGCGGAGGAAAGTAGCTCCCCGATTGCTAAACACGAAGGGCCCTCCTCCATCTCTCGTACAGTTGCGTCCCGCCGTTTGGACCGGCGGTACTCGTGACACACGACCCATAAGAGACATTAGGCCCACCTGATTCGAGATTTGGACGGTCATCAGAGTTGGAACAGACTAACGGCGTTACTTGCAGGGGATTTTCGGCTAAATTCTCTTTAGCCCGATGATAGGAGTCGTCTACTAAAGTTCCGCCCGGACGTGCGGGATTTTGGTTTTTCTAACGGCCGGTAAGTCGCGACGCCCGGCCCAATCTCCCACGACCTCGGGCCCCTTACATGCGGTCGTAATCCTCCTGCGCGAGAGCCTTAGCTTCCGTGAGCGATATGATTTTCTCACCTAAGACGAAGCCGCCGTCGATTTGGACGAGATAGCCAAGGAACTCGCCATCCTTGAGGGTCAAGGCCGGTGTTACGCGGTAATCGGCTGCCGCCGTTTTGGCTTCGTGCTCGTGATACGCCGGCGAGCGCCCGTCAACGGCGCCGATGTCGTTCCAGTTAAGTACTGCTGCCATTTTCCTGTCACTCCTCAGTCGCCCACGCGGCGACTCTTAATCCTTAATCGGTCGTGCCCCAATTACTCGATAAATGACTCGCTATTCGAAAGAATAGCGCGCATGGTCATCGCATCGCCGATAGCGGTCTTACCGGGCTTCGGTGGCTGAGAGACCAGTAGCGCTCCCGCCTGCACGGCAACGAGGAGCGCAGCAATGCCCGGAATCTCTGCGGACGGATACCGCCAATTTGCTCGACAATGCCTGCGGTGGGCTACAGAGTCCAAAACTGGCGAGGAAAAAAGAGCGTTCCTCGACTTAGCCCGCGATTGGACGTCAGCAGCATGGCTTGTTGACAAAAGCGCAAACGACGAAGCGTTGCGCCTAGCGATCAGCGATTAGCCTCATGAGCCACTATCAGGCTGGGCTGTGCGCGTATGAATTTGAGCCGACGATCGACTGGCGCGCACTATTCGTGCTGTCCACCTGTTGAGTGGTGCTGCTGCGATCTGCGCGGTCATGTTGATGCACTTCTAGCCATCACTTACGAACCGGATCGACACCGAGACGCATGGCAAGGTGCTTAGGCGCCGTGCATCAGCGAATATGACCCATTTCCCCGTGCAAAGTTGGGAGGGGGCAGATGGTACGGCGCGTGAAAATCGTTCAATCCCTGGTGAAGCAGATTGGCGGCACATTGCAACTCGCGCCCGGAGATGGTGGCTGCGGCACGCAAGTTACGGTCACATTCGGATCACTGCCGTAAGCGTAAGCGGGTAAGATATAGCCGTCTACTAATTGAATATGGCGGTCGTGTCAGTTTGAATTTGGCATTCGCTGAAATGCGTTGCCTACGGCGCCCTTGCGCTCGTTTCCTTCAGCGACGCCAAGCTGAATCCCTAGTTGGAAGGCCGTTCGCCCGCCCGGTATCC
>Ga0070731_10001385_pt1 | contig 25163 bp, 23 predicted proteins | sample Coa_R1_2_FD_66448 | JGI IMG/M metagenome (GOLD analysis project Ga0070731, IMG submission 66448) | Surface soil microbial communities from Centralia Pennsylvania, which are recovering from an underground coalmine fire - Coalmine... | ecosystem: Environmental > Terrestrial > Soil > Unclassified ... | reverse complement strand
ATCCAGTTCAACATGATCGTCGAGATCACCTCGTGCGCCCCCACCGTGGCGCGGAGAAAGCCCGCAACACCGCCCCAGAAGGCCCCGGCGAGCGTTGCGGCGGTGACGGCGAGGAAGATGTGCAGCGCGCCCGGCAGGGAGTGGAACCAGACCGCCGTCTGGGTTCCGGTGACGATCCCGACGATGTACTGGCCCTGTCCGCCGATGTTGAAGAGCCCGCAGCGGAAGGCGAATGCGACCGCAAGCCCGGTCAGGATCAGCGGGATGAGGAGCAGCCCGGTCTCCTGCAGGTTGAACGCGGCCGTCTGCCGTTCCTGTCCCGAGACCCACGGGAACAACCAGTTCAGGCCGGCGCCGTTGAAGATCGCCTTGTAGGTGTCGAGCGGGTTGTGGCCGGTCGCGAGCACGACGAGCCCGCCGACAAGAAAGGCGACGACCGCGGTCGCGATCGGCGTCGCGATCCCGCCTGCGCGGTACGTGAAGGCGAGTCGCGCGGCGAAGCCCGGCGCGCGCTCCTGCTCCTCCGGCGGGACCGGCTCGACGTCCGGCGGCAGTGGCCCGGGGTCCGTCACGCGGGCACCTCTTGCGCGCGGCGCCCGCCCGTCATCGCGAGCCCGAGCTCCTCTTCGCCGGTCTCCGGGCTCGTCTCGGTGACGATCCGACCCTCGTAGATCACGAGCACCCGGTCGGAGAGCGAGCGAATCTCCTCGAGCTCGAGCGACACGAGCAGGACGGCCTTGCCCGCGTCCCGCTCCTCGACGAGGCGCCTGTGCACGTACTCGATCGCACCGATGTCGAGGCCGCGGGTCGGCTGAGCGGCGACGAGCGCGCGGGGATGTGCGGCGATCTCGCGTGCGATCACGACCTTCTGTTGATTGCCGCCGGAGAGCGCCCCCGCCCGCGTCTGCGGCGAGCCGCCGCGAATGTCGAACTCGCGGATCAGCTTGCGGGCCTGCGCGAGGATCCGGCGCGGCGAGAGCCAGCCGAGCCGCGATTCCGGCGGCCTGCGATAGTCGTGCAGCGAGAGGTTCTCGGCGATGCTGAAGTCGAGCACGAGACCGAGCTTGTGCCGGTCCTCGGGGATGTGGCCGACGCCGACGTCGATGAGGTGCCGTGGCCCCTCGCCGGTGACGTCCTTGCCGTCGACGATCACGCGTCCGCTCGTCGGCCTGCGCAGGCCGACGAGCACCTCGATCAGCTCGGTCTGCCCGTTCCCGTCGATGCCGGCCAGGCCGACGATCTCGCCTGCCCGGACCTCGAACGAGACGCCGTTGAGCGCGGAGAGCCCGCGATCGTCGTCGGCCCGGACGTCCTCGACCTCGAGGAGCGGCGCGCCCGGCGACGACGGACTCTTCTCGACCCGCAAGAGCACGTCCCGGCCGACCATCGACCGGGCGAGCGACTCCTGCGTCGCCCCTGCGCTCGGGACGGTCTCGACCACCTTCCCGCGCCGCAAGACGGTGATCCGGTCGGCGATCTCGAGCACCTCGTTCAGCTTGTGGCTGATGAAGATGACCGAGATGCCCTCCTGCGTGAGCGCCCGCAGGATCTCGAACAGGTCGGACGCCTCCTGCGGCGTGAGCACCGCGGTCGGCTCGTCGAGGATCAGGATGTCGGCCCGCCGGTAGAGCGCCTTCAGGATCTCGACCCGCTGCTGCTGGCCGACGGTGATCTTCTCGACGCGCGCGTCCGGGTCGACGGCAAGCCCGAATCGGCGCGAGAGGTCGCGCACCCGCTCCTCCGCCCCGCGCTCGTCGAGGAACACGCCACCTCGGACCGGCTCGCTTCCGAGGACGACGTTTTCGGCGACCGTCATCACCGGGATGAGCATGAAGTGCTGATGGACCATCCCGATGCCGGCCTCGATCGCGTCCTTGGCCGACGAGAACGAGACCCGCCGTCCGTTCAGGAGGATCTCGCCCGAGTCGGCCTTGTAGAGGCCGTACAGGATGTTCATCAGGGTCGACTTGCCGGCGCCGTTCTCGCCGAGCAGCGCGTGGATCTCGCCGCGCAGGAGGTCGAGGTCGACCGCGTCGTTGGCGAGCACGCCGGGAAATCGCTTCGTGATCCCGCGAAGCTCGAGGACAGGTGTGGCGTCAGGCATCCGGTTCGGATCGAAATGGGGCGGAACGCAAGTCCCGCCCCATCACGAATGGTCCGGCATTACTTGCTCGGCGGAACGATCTTGCCGCTCGCGATCTGCTGCAGGATCGCGTTCGTCTTGGACGTGATGTAGGCCCGGTCGGCCGGCGACACCTTCTTGCTGAGTGGCGCATAGCCGACGCCGCCGTTCTTCGCGTCGAACACCGTGTCCGTGTTCCCGGTCAGGCTTTGCGGATTGGTCTGGAACTGCTTGATGGCCAGGAACACGGCGTTGTCGACCCGCTTGAGGGCGGACGTGAGAATGTACGGGCCGAGGAATCCCTGGTCGGCGTCGACGCCGATGCCCCAGATCCCGGCCTGCTTGGCGGCGTCGAGCCCGCCGAGACCGCACCCGCCGGCGGCTTCGAAGACGATCCCCGACCCGCGCGAGATCTGGTTCTGGGTCGTGATCTTGCACTTCGTCTGGTCGTTGAACGTCGGGTCGTTCGCGTAGTTCGTCAGCACCGTCACGTTCGGGTCTGCCTTCTTCGCCCCGGCGCGGAAGCCCGCCAGGTAGTGGACGATCGCGGGCACCGGGTTCGCTCCGACGGCGCTCACGACCTGCTTGCCCTTGTACGGATGGCGCTGGATCATCAGGCCCGCGACATAGCCGACGAGATAGCCCGCCTGCTGCTCCTTGAAGACGAGACCGTGGTAGTTCTTCTGCGCGGGCGTGACCGACGACGCGCCGATGTCGACGCCGACGAACTTGGTCGAGGAGAAGGCGGGCGCCACCTGCGGGATGTCGCTGAAGAAGTTGAAGCCGGTGGCGATGACGAGCCCGTACCCATCCTTGGCAGCGGCCTCGAGGTTTCCGATCCGGTCCTGCGAGGTGTTGGTGATGTAGACGCGGCCGTTGACGCCGAGTTGCTTCTCCGCGTTCGTGAGACCGACGTAGGCCAGATGGTTGAAGCCGTGGTCGTTCAGCCCGCCGATGTCTGTCACGAGGGCAACCTTGGTGGTCGCGCTGTGCGCTGCGCTGCCCGCACCTGCGCTGATGCCGAGCGCGGTGACGGCACTCAGCACCGCGAACACCGCAAGACTCTTCTTCCTCACTGATTCGCCCCTCCTTGGGTCTGCCCGCTCCATTCCGATCGGCCTCATGCTACTCCTCCCCCCGCCGGAAAATGGTGACTCCGAGCCCGGACGAAGCCGCGCCGCGGGCGGGATACGGGCCGCGCCTCAGCCGGCGGCGAATTCGGACAGCTGACTCTCGTCGATCAGCACCCGGCGTGGCTTCGAGCCCTCGTAGGGCGAGATGATCCCGCGCCGTTCGAGCATGTCGATCAGCCGGCCGGCGCGTGTGTAGCCGACTCGCAGCCTGCGCTGGAGCAGGGAGACGGAGGCGGTCTGGGCGGTGACGACGACCTCGATCGCACGCTCGAGCAGCGGGTCCTCGTCAGGGTCGAACTCACCGTCTTCGGAGTCTGCGTCCGAGGCGAACGGCTCGGGGGCGACGAGGAAGGACTCGTCGACCTCCTGCTCGCGCTGGCCGCGCGCCGCCTCGACCACGAGCGCGACCTCCTCCTCGGTCACGAACGCGCCCTGCAGGCGCTGCAGGCGGGAGGTGCCGAGCGGCTTGAAGAGCATGTCGCCCTGCCCGAGCAGGCTCTCGGCGCCGTTCGAGTCGAGGATCACGCGCGAGTCGGTTTGCGAGCTGACGGCGAACGCGATGCGCGACGGGACGTTCGCCTTGATCATCCCGGTGATCACGTCCACCGACGGGCGCTGCGTCGCGAGCACGAGATGGATGCCCACAGCGCGGCTCTTCTGCGCGAGGCGGATGATCGCGTCCTCGACTTCCTGCGGGCTGACCATCATCAGGTCGGCGAGCTCGTCGATGACGACGAGCAGGTACGGCAGCTCGTCGTCGCCGCGCTTGCGCAGGGCGCGGTTCGCCTCCGGCAGGTTCCGCGCGCGCAGCTGGCTCAGCCGCTCGTAGCGCCGCTCCATCTCGGTGACGACGTTGAGGAGGACGGCGCTCGCCTCCTTCGGGCTCGAGACGACCGGGGTCAGGAGGTGAGGAATCGACTCGTAGTAGTTGAGCTCGATCCGCTTCGGGTCGATCAGGATCAGCCGCGCCTGGTCGGGCGTCGCGCGCAGCAGGATCGACGTGAGCATCGCGTTGATGCACCCCGACTTGCCCGAGCCGGTCGTGCCGGCGATCAGGATGTGCGGCATCCGCGCGAGGTCGGTCCAGACCGCGGCGCCGGAGATGTCCTTGCCGAGCCAGACCGAGAGCGGGCTCGCGGTCGCCGGCAGGTCGTCGAAGATGTCGCCGAGCGTGACGAGGTTCGGCGCCAGGTTCGGCACCTCGACGCCGACCGCCTGCTTACCCGGGATCGGCGCCAGGATCCGGATCTCGGTCGTCGCGAGTGCATACGACAGGTCGTCCTTCAGCTGCGCGACCTTGCCGACCTTGGTTCCGGGCGCGAGCTGGAGCTCGTACCGGGTGACGCGCGGGCCCGAGATCTGGCCGACGACGGTCGCGTCGACGCCGAAGTTCGCGAGGCACTGGACGAGCGCCTCCGCGATCCGCCGGCTCGCCTCGCCGTTCGGGCCGGCGCCCGGCTTCGAGCGGTGGAGGAGCGACCGGTCGGGCAGCGTGTACTCGAGCGCGGGCGGCGTCACGTCGAAGAGCGTCTGCTGGGTGTCCTCTTCGTCGTCGTCGAGCGGCGGCGGCACGAGGCGCGGGATCGAGTCGGTGACGATGTCGGGGTAGTCCTGGGCGACGTCGACCGGCGCGGCGGCCGGCCGGCGAGCGACGACGGCGGGCTCGGTCCGCACGGCGACCCCCTCGGTGCTGCTGGAAACGTCCCAGGCGGCCGGCTCCTGCTCCCTGCGCCGCGGCGGGCGGCTCGCGGCGACCCGGCGGACCGCGTGCCCGGAGCGGCGCACGAGCGCGCCGAGCGAGGCGCCGGTCAAGAGCAGGACGCCGGCGACCGCCAGCAGCACGCCGAGGATCGTGCAGCCCGCGTGGCCGATCGCGAGGCCGACGACGCGCTCCAGGCCGCGGCCGAGCAGGCCTCCGTGCGCGCGGCCGAGCGCGAGCATCAGGCCGAGTAGGCCGACCGAGAGGCCGAGCCGGAAAGGCCGTACGTCGACGAGCGCGCTCCGGGTCACGACGAGCGCGCCGACGGGGACGAGCCCCAGCGGCAACACGTACGCCGCCCAGCCGATCGCGGCCGTCGCGGCATGGCCGACGGGGCCGCCGGAGAGCCCGAGCCAGAGCACACCGGCGAGGAAGACGCCCAGCGCGCAGGCGGCGAGGCCCACGAGCTCGGGATGGTGATGGCTATGCGTCCGCGCGCCGCGGCGCTTGCGCTTCTTGAGCCGGGCGGGCTTCTTCGGGCGCAACCTGCGGCGGCGCTTTCTCTGCGCCATGGACGGAACTTCGCCCCCCGGCGAGCGCCTCCTCCATCAGCCGAGCGACTCGATCCGCTCGACGAGCAGCCGCCTGAAGCCGGGAGCATCGATCCCGACCCCGACCGAGAGCCCGGGCGTCGCCGGACCGCGGCCGCGCCGGTCGACGTTCGTGCGGCCGCGGCTCTGCTCGGACTCGCAGTCGACCTCGATCGAGCACGGGAGGACCTCGACCAGCCCCGGCCGGGCCACCTGCGCGACCGCGACCGGGTCGTGGAGCGGCGAGCCACCGAGCTCCGGGTAGCGCAGTCGGTGGAACCGCGCGTAGAAGTCGAGCAGCTCGGCGACGAGCGTTCCGGCCCGGCCCAGGGCACGAAGCTCCTCGACGTCGCCGGCGGTGACGATCGCCTGGTGCGTGACGTCGAGGCCGATCATCGTCGTCTCGATCCCGCTCGAGAAGACGCGCGCGGCCGCCTCCGGGTCGCACCACACGTTGAACTCGGCCGCCGGCGTCCGGTTGCCCTCGCCGATCGAGCCGCCCATCAGCACGATCCGCTCGGGCCGTGCGTGATCCAGGAGCTGCGCGACGTTCGTCAGCGGTCCCGTCGCGACGAGCACGACCCCCGGCCGGATCCGTTCGGCGAGGAACTCGACCGCGGGCTCGTCGACCGGGACGCCGCGCGCCGGCGGCAGGTCGGGGCCGTCGAGGCCGGTCTCGCCGTGCACCTCGGCCGCGACCGCGCGCTCGCGCACGAGCGGACGGTCGGCGCCGACGGCGACCGGGATGTCGTCGCGCCCGGCGAACTCGAGCACGCGCAGCGCATTCGCCGTCGTCTTGTCGACGGTCTGGTTCCCGGACACGGTCGTGACACCGACGAGCTCGAGCTCCGGCGAGGCGAGCGCGAGCAGGAGCGCGATCGCGTCGTCGTGCCCGGGGTCGCAGTCGAGCAGGATCGGGATCGGGGTCATCGCGCGAGTATCGCGTCGACCTCGGCGGCGGTTGGGAGCGACGGCTGCGCTCCGAGCCGCGAGGCTGCGATCGCCCCCGCCGCGCAGGCGCGACGCAGCGCCTCCCGGCGTGACCGGCCCTCGAGCAGCGAGACGACAAGGCAGGCCGTGAACGCGTCGCCCGCGCCGGTGCCGTCGACCGCGGTCACGACCGGCGGCCGGGCGCGGGCGACCTCGCGGCCCTCCTCGTAGAGCACCGCACCGTCGGCACCGAGCGTCACGGCGACGAGCCTGCCGCGCGACGCGGTCTCCACCTCGTAGCGGTTCACGACGAGTACGTCCGGCTCGACCGCGAGCGGGCGCGCGGGCGCGGCGTTGACCGCGAGGAACGACGCCTGCCGCGCGGCCGAGGCGACGACGGCGTCGCTCACCTCGAGCTGGCAGAGCACCGCGCCCTCGACCTCGCGCGGGGTCAGCTCGGCGTTGGCGCCGGGGACGACCGCGATCACGTTCTCGCCGGCCGCGTCGACGAGGACGATCGCGATCCCGGTCGCGTCGTAGCGTTCGAGCTCGAGCTCGACGCCGGCCGCCCGCAGGCCCGCGAGCGCCTCGTCGGCGAAGTCGTCCTCGCCGACGGCGCCGACCATCCGGACGCGCGCGCCGAGGCGCGCCGCGGCGACGGCCTGGTTGGCGCCCTTCCCGCCGGGAAAGCGCTCGAGGCTGGCCCCGCTGAGGGTCTCGCCTGGCCGCGGCAGGCGCTCGAGCCGCGCGACGAGGTCGAGGTTGATCGAGCCGACGACGGTGAGCTCGACCGCCACCGCGTGCGGCGCCCGAGGGCTAGGCGGCGAGCGCGCGCACGTCGTCGAGCACGCGTCCGAGCAGGTTCTCGCGCAGGTCGAAGAGCCCGGCCCAGAGTGAGCCGCGGTCGAGCCCCGACTCCCAGCGCACGCTCGCCGAGAGCCCCTCGAGCGCGCGTACGAGGACGGCCAGCTCGAGATAGACCGCGGTGACCCGGTGCGGCGCGGCGTGCACGCCGGCGCGCGAGAGCACCGGCTCCCAGTCGACAAGCTCGCCCACGCCGGGATCGCCGAACCACGAGCGGCCCTCGGCGAGCTCCACCTCGAGCTCGAGCAGGTAGCGCCCGAGCGGCCGCTCCAGTCCCGTCAGCGCAGTCTCGACGCGCTCGGCGGCGCGGCGGAGCGCCGCCTCGCGCCGGCCCGGGGTCGAGGGCTCGGCCTCACCTCGCGCCCACCGCTCCAGCAACCGGCAGAACGCCAGGGCCGACACCTCGACGGCGACGAGCTGCGCGATCAGCCGCCGCGCGGTCGCCTCCTCCGCCGCGTGCTCGGCGATCGCGTCCGCCCACTCCGGCTGGGTTCCAATCGAGCTCATACCTCGACCACCACCGGCAGTATCATCGGCCGCCGCCGCGTCCGGTCGTAGATCAGCTGGCCGACGCCGTCGTGGATGTGCTCCTGGAGGAGCTTGATCTCCCGGATGTCCTCGTCGAGCAGGTCGCGCACGATCTCGTATGCCTCGGTGCGGAGCTCGCCGAGCAGCTCTTCGGTCTCGGCGAAGCCGCGCGCGATCACCTCGGGCGGCGACACCGAGCCGTTCGAGAGCGTCGTGACGACGATCAGCACGCCGTCCTCGGATAGGTGGCGGCGGTCGCGCAGCGCGACGTCGGAGATGTCACCGACGCCGAGGCCGTCGACGAAGGTCAGGCCCGCCTCGACGCGGTCGACGATCCGCACGCCGTCGCGCGACAACTCGACGACGTCGCCGTTCTCGGCGATGACGATCGACGACGCCGGCACGCCCGCGTCCTGCGCGAGCCGCGCGTGCGCCGCGAGCATCCGGAACTCGCCGTGGATCGGCATCACAGCCTTCGGGCGAACGAGCCCCAGCAGCGTGCGCAGCTCCTCCGAGCGGGCGTGACCAGAGACGTGCACAGGCGCGTTCTCCTCGTGCAAGACCTCCGCCCCGGCCTGGGTCAGCCGGTTGATCGCGTCGTGAACGCGCAGCTCGTTGCCCGGCACCGGCCGCGCCGAGATGATCACCGTGTCGCCGCGCTCGACGTGTACCAGCGGATGGTCGTTGTAGGCGATCCGGGTCAGCGCCGAGAGCGGCTCGCCCTGCGAGCCGGTACAGAGGATGAGCTGCTCACCCGGCGAGAGCTCCTCGAGCTCGGCAGGCCGTGCGAGCAGGCTGTCCGGCGCCTGGACGTAGCCGAGGTTGCGCGCGATGTTCAGGTTCTTGCGCATCGAGCGCCCGACCACCGTGACGCGGCGCCCGACCTCGCCGGCAACGTCGATCGCCTGCTGCATGCGGTGGATGTTCGATGCGAAGGAGGAGATCAGGACGCGCCCGTGCCGCGCCGGGATGATCTGGCGGAACGCCTCGCCGACCACTCGCTCGGACAGGGTGAAACCGGGCCGTTCCGCGTTCGTCGAGTCGCCGAGCATGAGGTCGACGCCGCGGTTGCCGAGCTCGGCGAGCTTGCCGACGTCGGTGCGTAGGCCGTCGATCGGCGTGTGGTCGAGCTTCCAGTCGCCGCTGTGGAAGACGCGGCCGGCGGTGGTCTCGATCGCGATCCCGACCGAGTCCGGGACGGAATGCGCCATGCGGACGAACTCCAGCCGGAACGGGCCGAGCTCGACCGGCGGCCCCTCCGGGTCGATCTCGCGCTGCTCGGCCGCGCGGAGCAGGCCGTGCTCGTCGAGCTTCGACGTGACGAGCCCGAGCGTGAGACGCGTCGCCCAGATCTCGGCGACACGCGCCTCGCGCAGAAGGTAGGGCAGCCCGCCGACGTGGTCCTCGTGCGCATGCGTGAGCACGACGGCGCGGATCGGGCGGTCGCGCAGGTAGCCGAAGTCCGGCAGCACCAGATCGACGCCGAGATGCTCGTCGCGCGGAAACGCAAGGCCGGCGTCGACGACGATCGTCTCGCCGGCGATCTCGTAGACGGTCATGTTCTTGCCGACCTCGCCCAGCCCACCGAGCGGGATCACCCGCAGCGCGTCGCTCATTGCTCCCAGCATACGAGCGCCGTGCCTAGGCCGCGACGAGCAGCCCGAGCCTGGCGAGGCACTCACGCACCCTGGCGAGCTCGCTCTCCGTCGGCGGCACGAGCGGCAGGCGGTAGCCGCCGACGTCGTGTCCGAGCAGGTTGAGGGCCGCCTTGATCGGGATCGGGTTGGTCGTGATCCTCAGGAGCTCGTAGACCGGCTGCAGCTCGCGGTCGAGCTCGCGCGCGCGCCCGAGATCGCCGTCCAACGCCGCTCCGACCTGCTCCGCGACCGTCGGTCCGACGACGTGCGTGTGCACGCAGATCCCGCCGCTCCCGCCCAGCTCCAGGAACGGCTGCAGCAGCACGTCGTCCCCCGCGTAGAGATCGAGCCCGAGCTCAACGATGTGCAGCGCCTCGGCGAGGTCGTCGTGCGCCTGCTTCACGGCACGGACGGTCTCGATCTCGGCGAGTCGCGTCATCGTCTCGGGCGCGATATTCACCACGACCCGGCTCGGGATGTTGTAGACGACGATCGGCCGATCGCTCGCCCGGGCGACCTCGGCCACATGCGCGACGATTCCCCGCTGCGGCGGCTTGTTGTAGTACGGCGCGACGACGAGGAAGGCGTCGGCGCCCGCGTCGTGTGCCTGCTCGGTGAGGTGCGTCGAGTGCGCGGTCGAGTACGTTCCCGTGTTCGCGACCACGGTTGCGTGGTCGCCGACGGCCTCGACCGCAACGCGAACGAGCTCGAGCCGCTCGCCGTCGTCGAGCGTCGGGCTCTCGCCCGTCGTGCCGGCGACGACGAGCCCGTCACTGCCGTTCTCGACGAGGTACGCGGCCAGTCGCTGGAAGGCGTCGAAGTCGACGGCACCGTCCTCGCGGAAGGGCGTCGCAATAGCCGTCAGCACGTGCCCGAGCACCTACCGATTGTACGCCCATTGCCCGTGACGGCCGGGGTGCCGTGGGATAGTCGGACGGTGTCTCGCTTCGTCCTCGTCCACGGCGCGTGGCAGGGAGGCTGGTGCTGGCAGCGGCTCGCCGCCGAGCTCGAGGGACGCGGCCACGCGGTCGAGACTCCGGACCTCCCCAGCGAGGACGTCATACTCGGCCCACGCGACTACGCTCGTGGGCTCGGTGACTGCGCCGACGCCGTCGTCGTCGGACATTCGCTCGGCGGCCTGACGATCGGGCTGGTCGACGCTCGGGTGCACGTCTATCTGTCGGCGATCCTGCCGATCGAGGGCGGCTACGCCCGCTCGCTCCGCCCTGACTTCGGCGGCTCCTTGCGCGACGAGCTCGGCCGGTCGTACTGGCCCGACCTCGAGACCGCGGCGGCGCGCCTCTATCCGGACTGCGACCGTGCGACGGTCGAATGGGCGTTCGGCTTGCTGCGGCGGCAGGCGCCGCTGACCCCGGAGCCGGTCGAGTTCGGGGCCGGCGACGTCTGGGTCGGGTGCCTGCGCGACATCGCGATCGATCCGGGCGCCGGACGCGCCCTGCTCGCCCGCTCGCTCGAGCTCGACGCCGGGCACTTCCCGATGCTCACACGGCCGCGCGAGACCGCCGACCTGCTGGAGTCGATCGCCTCGAGCGTCTAACGCTCCGACCGGCGCTGCTCGAGCTCGTGGGCGACGCGCTCGAGCTCGGGCGCCGGCCCATAGAGGCGCCAGCCGTTCCGGACGAGCAGCACGAGCGCGGGGATCGCGACCCAGGCTGGCCAGAAGCCGCCGTCCATGCCGCTGAAAAGCCAGATCACCGTGCAGATGAGGAACGGCGAGGCGGCTGCGCCGGTCTGCTGCAACAGCCTGCGGCGGAGCTCGGCGCGCCGGGCTGCGTACTCGGCCCGCTGCGCGGACGGGAGCGTCGGCATGTCTGCGCGGGCGGCTTCGAGCTCGCCTCGGGTGCGCGCTGCGTACACGCGGTCGAGGCGTTGCGAGAGCTCGTCGATGTCGAGTCTCCCCTGGCTGAAGTGCTCGCGGAACTCGGCGGCGACCTGCTCGCGGTCTTTGTCGGACACGCGGAGCTCGAGCGGGCTCGGCACCGGCCGACTCTAGCGCGCGCGCACCCGAACCACGCGCTCGGCTACCGGCTCGCTCGCGACGCGGTCGAGGAAGGCCGCCTCGTGCGGCCGGCCGGCGAGCGCGACGAGCGCTTCCGGCGCGAGGAGCGGCAGCGCGCGCACGAGCGGCTCGACGTTGCGCGCCTCGTAGAGGACGTCTGCGGCGAGCACGAGGTCGAACTCGCCTCTGAGCGCGCGCCAATCGCGCACCTGCGCGTCGACGGCGAGGCCGTTCGCGGCCGCATTCGAATGCAGGAGCGCGATCGCGTCGGTAGCCCAGTCGATCGCCGTCACGTCGGCGCCGCGCGCGGCGGCGACGAGCGAGGGAACCCCGAGCCCGCAGCCGACCTCGATCACGCGCACTCCGTCGAGGCGCGGCGGCAGCGCGTGCGCGAGCGCAACCGCGGCAGGCCAGAGCTCGGCCCAGTAGGGCAGGAACTCGTCGTCGGCGAACGCCCCGTCGTCGATCAGCGCCGCCGGATCGCGCGGCCGCAGCAAGGAGAGCTCGAGCGTTCCGATGCGCACCACCTCCTCGCGGAATCCGGCTTGATGCGGTCGGCTCACGGGTGGGGTCTCGGAGCCCGGCGGGGCCGCGTACGCCGATGGAACGAGAAGTCACGCATCGGCCGGAAAGAATGCACAGTCCCGACCCGAGAACGTCACAAAGCGGCACAAAGGACACCTTGCGCGGACCCCTCGCCGCCTGCCATGCTTGCAGTGGGCGGCGGGTGGCACTTCCCCACCCTGGGTGGGGTGTGCGCCGCGGCTCGGGAGTGCACGGGAGCGCGCAGGGCTACCCGCGATCAGAGCAGCGCGTCGAGTCCGATCGTGACGCCCGGCGGAAGCTCGCCGAGCTTCGAGAGGGCGAGCAGGACGCCAGGGGCGAAGGCGTCGCGCGCGGTCGTGTCGTGGCGGATCGTCAGCGTCTCGCCGCGGCCGCCGAGGATGACCTCCTGATGAGCGACGAGGCCCGGCAGGCGCACCGAGTGCACCTGCACGTCCCCGCCGAGGACCGGGGCCATCGCGGCGGCCGTCGCCTTGGCGGTGCCCGACGGCGCGTCGAGCTTCGTCGCGTGATGCAGCTCGACGATCTCGGCCGCCTCGAAATGCGCGGCCGCCTCGCGAGCGAACCGCATCATCAGCACGGCGCCGACCGCGAAGTTCGGGGCGACGAACACCGGCACCCCGGCTTCGCGTGCCGCGACGGCGACCTCGGTCGGGTCCCAGCCGGTTGTGCCGACGACGCAGGGCACGCCGGCGGCGAGGGCACGTCGCACATTCGCGACGACCGCGGCCGGAGCGGTGAAGTCGACCATCGCATCGGCGTCGTCCTCGCTCGCGACGAGCTCGTGTCCCTGTTCCTCGAGGTATGGGCCGAGCACCGCGCCGACCTTGCCCATCTCGGGCGACGGCGGCTTGTGGCCGTTGAGCAGGATCCTCACGCCGCGCGCGCGAGTGCAGGCGTCACGCGCTCGACCGCCTCGACGAAGCGCTCCTCGCTTGGGCCGATCCCGGCCGCCGAGAGGCGTTCCGGTGCGAGCAGCACCGCTGCGAGCTCGCAGACGGACTCCCCTTCGACGGCGTCGACCTCCGCCACGATGCGGTCGAGGGAGAGGATCTCGGTCTCGGTAACAAGCGACTTGCCGAGCCTGTTCATGTGCACCGACGTCGACTCCATCGAGAGGAGGATGCGCCCCTTGATGTTCTCCTTTGCCCGCTCGAGCTCCCGCTCGGCGAGGTTCCCCCCGGCGAGGTCGGCGATCTGCTCGGCGGTGATCGCAAGCGCATCGGCGAGGTTGTCCTCGCGCGTGCCGAGGTACACGCCGAGCTGGCCCGCATCGGCGTACTGGGACGCGAACGAGTAGACCGAATACGCCATCCCGCGCTTCTCACGAATCTCCTGGAACAGGCGCGACGACGCCGAGCCTCCCAGGACTGCGTCGAGGATCGAGGCGACGAAACGCCTTCGGTCCGACGTCGAGATCCCGGGTGCTCCGAGGCAGACGTGGTATTGCTCGGTGTCCTTGCGCTGGAAGCGAAGGCCCGGCTTCGGCGGCTTGACGAGTGGCGGCCGGACCCTCGGCTTGCCGTCGACCGTTGCTGCCCGCGCGGCGGCGGCTGCCGCGACCCAGCCCGCGAGCCAGTCGTGATCGACCTCGCCGGCGGCGGCGACGACGATGTTCGCCGGCCGGTACAGCGCGCGGTGGTACGCCTGGATCGCCCGTCGGGAGACCGTCGAGATCACCGCCGCCGTCCCGATCACCGGCCGGCCGAGCGGATGTCCCCCGAACACCGCCTCGGCGATCAGGTCGTGAACGAGCTCCTGCGGCGTGTCCTCGTACATCGCGATTTCCTCGAGCACGACTTCGCGCTCGGAGTCGAGCTCGTCGAAGCGTGGCGAGAAGACCATGTCGTTCATCACCTCGAGCGCCGTCTCGAGGTGTCGCGCCGGAACGCGCGTGTAGACGAGCGTGTGCTCGCGCGAGGTGGCCGCGTTGAGCTCTGCTCCGAACCCGTCGAAGATTTCAGCGATCTCGAGTGCGCTGCGGTGCTCGGACCCCTTGAAGAGGAGATGCTCGATGAAGTGCGAGATGCCCGCCTTCGAGTCGGTCTCGTCGCGCGAGCCGGCGCCGATCCAGTAACCAACTGCGACCGAGCGCGCGTGGTCGAGCCGCTCCGAGATGACGCGCTCGCCCGAGTCGAGCTCGGTCAGCTCCCAGTTCTGCACGCCGGGATCGTACGCCGCCGGGGGAGTCCGCCCGTCAGCGCGACGAGCGCGGTCGCCTGGAGAGCCGCGCCCGTGCCGAGGATCACCGACGTCTCCTGCCAGAAGCGGTCCGGATAGAGACGCCGCAGCGTGTCCGAGTCGTCGAACCTCCAGCTCGAGCCGGAGAAGAAGACGGCCTCGTGGAAAGCGGTCAGAAACCCGATCGGGTCGGCCGCGAGCGTCGCCCCGACCACGGCACCGAGGGCAAGGGTCGAATAGGCGCCGGTACGTAGCCCGCGCGTCACGAGGCGGCGGCTCCGTCGACGGAGCGCGAGCCCGAGCAGTACGGGGAGCGAGACGGCGTCGATCGCGAGCAGCACGGAGATGCGGTCCCGGACCTCCTGCATGTGCCGGATCTCCCGCGGCCCGAACGCCTGCTCGCCGTCGGCGAGGAGCGCGCGCTCGAGGTCGGCCAGCCCCGTCCGTTGCCACGGCTGCACGGCGCGGAGACCGACCAGCGCGAGCCGCGTCCGCTCGCCGTCGCTCATGCCCAGCTCGTCGGGCGGAACGCCGCCTGGGGCGTATTCGAACCGGACGAACCACGGGTGGGCGACCACGGCGACCCCGTTCGCGAAGGCGAGCACCGGCACGAGCGCCGCGACCGCCGCCGTTGCAAGTCGCCTCATCGGGCGCATCATCCCCGCCTCCAGGCAGTGGAGCGATTGGTGCGAGCTTTTCACGCATCCGCCGCAACCTCGTGAGACCTCCCCCCGAATGCTCGGGGCTCTCCCCTGGGTGGGTGGGGGCTAGGGACGGGACCGCGCGGCTCCATCGACCGGCGACGCGGCGGGCGGCAACCGCGGAATGGGAAGCGGGGGCGGCCGTGGCCGCCCCCGGCTCAGTCGGAGCGAGCTTCCTCGCGGTCGCGACGGGGGCCGCCGCCGCGACCGCCCCGACCGCCGCGGCGGTCGTCGCGGCGCGGGCGCTCCTCGCGTGGCTCGCGCGGCGGCGCCGATTTCGCGCGCTCGACGAGCTCCTCGGGCGACACGAAGCCGCCGTTCTCGTGCTTCTGCACGAGCTTGAGCCCGATCCGGCCGCGCGCCTTGTCGACCTCTTGGACGAGGACGTCGAGCACGTCGCCGCGCTGGATCACGTCCTCGATGTGGTTGACGCGACCGGGCCCGACGTTCGAGACGTGGAGGAGCCCGTCTGTTCCCTTCTTCAGCTCGACGAACGCGCCGAAGTCGGTCGTCTTCACAACCTTGCCGGTATAGGTGTCCCCCACCTCGGGCTCCTTCGTGAGGGCCGTGATCGCCGCGATCGCGGCGTCCGCCTTTTCGCCTTCCGTCGCGTAGATGAGGATCGTGCCGTCCTCCTCGATGTCGATCTGCACCTCGTAGTCCGCCTCGAGCGAACGGATCGTCTCGCCGCCCTTGCCGATCACCATGCCGATGTACTCCGGGTTGATCTGGATCGTCGAGATCCGCGGCGCATGGCCCGCGAGCTCGCGGCGCGGTTCCGCGATCGCCTCGAGCATCCGCTCCAGGATCGCCTCGCGCGCTCGCTTCGCCTGCTGCAGAGCCCGTTCCATGATCTCGCGCGAGACGCCCGTGATCTTGATGTCCATCTGGAGCGCGGTGATTCCCTCGCGCGTGCCCGCGACCTTGAAGTCCATGTCACCGAGGTGATCCTCGGCACCCTGGATGTCGGTGAGGATCACGTAGTCGTCGCCTTCCTTGACGAGCCCCATCGCGATGCCGGAGACCGGCGCCGCGATCGGGACGCCCGCGTCCATGAGGGCGAGCGTCGAGCCGCACACGGAGCCCATCGACGACGAACCGTTCGACTCCAGCGTCTCGGAGACTAGCCGGATCGTGTACGGAAACTCGCTCTCCGGCGGGATCACGGGCTCGAGCGCCCGCTGCGCGAGCGCGCCGTGACCGATGTCGCGGCGCCGCGGGCCGGTCATCCGTCCGGTCTCGCCGACCGAGAACGGCGGGAAGTTGTAGTGGTGCATGTATCGGCGGTCCTGCTCGAGGGAGAGGTCGTCGATCCGCTGCCCCTCCTTCGCCGTCCCGAGCGTGCAGAGCGTCAAGATCTGTGTCTGCCCGCGCGTGAAGAGACCCGAGCCGTGCGTGCGCGGGCTCACCGACACCTCGCACGAGACCGCGCGAATCTGCTCCTCCGAGCGACCGTCGGGCCGGCGCTTCTCGATCGCGATCTTCTTCCGGACGAGATCCTTGTAGATCGCCTCGGCGGCCTTCTTGACGTACGCCTTGGTCAGCGAGTCCTTGACGACGGGCTCGCCGTCGACCATCGCAGGACCGACCGGGAACGGCAGCTCGACGGTCTCGACGATGCGCTCGAACAGCAGATGCTGCTTAGCCGACTTGAGCTCCTTCGAGTCCTGCTCGGCCTCGGTCAGCGCCCGGAGGTCGGGCTCGAACTGCGCGCGAACGGGGCCGGCGACGGCAGCGGTGCGCCGCTCCTCGAGAATCGTCGAGAGCGCCATGCGGGTCTGTAGCTCGCGCACGACGTCTTCCTCTGTCGACTCCATCGAGAGCTGTCCGATCTCGCGCTCGACGATCTCCTCGACGATCGCGCCCGCCTCGCGGATGCCTTGCTCTGCAATCCGCGCGTCGATCTCGGCGCCGTACTGCTCGCCGAGCCTGCGGGTGACGTCGCTGTCCAGCCACTTCGGCTTGCCGGCCTGCGCGCGCAGCTCCTCCTGCGCCTCGCAGAGCTTGACGATCTCGCGCTGCGCGAGGTCGAGCGCCTCGAGGAGGCGCGGCTCAGGTACCTGGTTCGCGCCGGCCTCGACCATCGTCAGGCCGCTCTTCGTTCCGACGACGACGAGGTCGAGCTCCGAATCCTCTTCGGTCTCCTTGAGGGTCGGGTCGACGACGAGCTCGCCGTCGACGAGGCCGACCCGCACTGCGCCGATCGGCCCGAGGAAGGGCAGCGGCGAGACCATCAGTGCAGCCGAGACGCCGTTGATCGCGAGGATGTCGTGCGGGACGACCAGGTCGGCCGACAGCACGGTCGCGATGCACTGCACCTCGTTGCGGTAGCCCTTCGGCCAGAGCGGCCGGATCGGGCGGTCGATCATGCGCGCGGTCAAGATCGCGCGCTCGGTCGGCCTGCCCTCGCGCTTGAAGAAACCGCCCGGGATCTTCCCGGCGGCGTACATGCGTTCCTCGACGTCGACGGTCAGGGGGAAGAAGTCCGTCCCCTCTCGTGCCTCCGTGCGTCCCTGCGCGGTCGCGAGAACCATCGTCTCGCCGGAGCGGACGACGACGGCGCCGTCGGCCTGCTTGGCGAGCTTCCCGGTCTCGAAGCTGATCTCCTTGCCGCCGATCTCGACGGACACGGACACCGGCGCCACCTTGCGCTCGGCCTCGACAATACTCATCTCTCTATTCCTCCACTCTGCTCGTGGAGGGCGGGAGCTTGAGTCAGCCCCGCGATCGAGGTTCACTCAAACTTCCGCCCTCCGGGGCTGTCGGAGCTAGCGGCGCAGGCCGAGCTCCTTGATGAGGGCGCGGTAGCCCTCGAGATCCTTCCGCTGCAGGTAGTTCAAGAACCTTCGCCGCCGGCCGACGAGCTTCAGCAGGCCGCGGCGTGAATAGTGATCCTTCGCGTGCGTCCGCAGGTGCTCGGTCAGCTCGTTGATCCGCTCGGTCAGCATCGCAATCTGGACCTCGGGCGAGCCCGTGTCCGTCTCGTGCTTGCCGAACCGCTTCGTCGCTTCCTGCTTTGCTTCCTTGGTGAGAGCCACCGAACCTCCTAGCGTTTGCGTCGCCGTCATCCCAGCGACGCCGCGCAAGGAAGGACGCGCACGGCCGGGACGGGGTCGGCCGACAGCGTAGCAATCAGGGCTTCAAGCCTCTCCCGGCCGCACGGCGGCGCGCGCGGCCTCGACGTCGCGCGCGATCTGGGCGATGAGCTCCTGCTCGCTTGCGAACACGGCCTCGTCCCGCAGCCGCTGCCAGAGCTCGAGCACGACGCGCTGCCCGTAGAGGTCCCCCGTGAAGTCGAGCAGGAACGCCTCGACACGGCGCTCGGAGCCGCCGTAATGCGGGTTGACGCCGATCGAGGCCGCCGCCCGATGCCCGCGCGCCGCGCCTGCGTAGATCCCGAACCGCGGCACGAGCAGGGCCTGGTCGACGCGCAAGTTCGCGGTCGGGAAGCCGAGCGTGCCGCCGCGGGCGTCCCCGCTCACGACGGTGCCCTCGACCTCGGGCGGGCGCCCGAGCAACGCCGCCGCGCCGGCGACGTCCCCCGCCTCGAGCCGCCGCCGGATCTCGGTCGACGACGCTCCCTCGACGTGCGGTGCGACGACGGTGTCGAAGCCGAGTTTCCGCAGCAGGCCGAGGTCGCCGCTCCGGCGGCAGCCAAAGCGGAACTCCGCCCCGGCGGCGACGAGCTCGACTCCGATCGCCCCGAGATAGCGCTCCGCGAACTCGTCCGGCTCGAGCTGGGCGACGCCGGGCGTGAACTCGACGACCAGCGTCTCGTCGACCCCGAGCGCCGCCAGCAGCTCGAGGCGCCGTTCGAGGCTCGCCAGGAGCTCCACCCGGTTCCCCAGCACCTCGCGCGGGTGGGGGTGGAACGTGACGACCGTCGGTCGCGGACCGGCCGCGACCGCGGCGCCGACCACCGAGCGATGCCCGAGGTGGACACCGTCGAAGGTGCCGATGGCGGCCGCACGCGGCACGCACTCGAGCTCGCCCGGGCTCCGGGCAACCTTCATGCCCCGCCTGGCCCGGGCAGCCGCACCCCCGGCTCCTCGAGCGCGAGCACCGCCGCACGCACGCCTGCCGGTACCCGCCCGACGGCCTCCAAGGGCAGGCGCGCGAGCGCCGCCGACGGCGCGAGTAGCCGTTCGGGGTCGGCCTCCTCGACCGCGAATGGCCCCACGGCCGTTCGCCGCAACGTCTGACAGTGGCCGCCGAGCGCCGCTGCGAGCGAGCGGACGTAGGTCCCGGAGCTCACGTGCAGCTCGAGCCGCACCGTGTCGCTCGAATATGAGATGACGTCGAGCGCGTACACCTGCGAGCGCCTCAGGGGCATTTCGACCGCCGTGCCCCGACGTGCCAGCCGGTAGGCGCGCTCACCGCCGATCTTCACCGCTGAGGTGGCGGGGATCGGCAGCTCGACCTCGCCGCGGAGGTGCTCGAGCCGCTGTAGAAGCTCCGCCTCGCCCGGCGGCTCCTGCTGGGCGACGACCGAGCCTTCCGGGTCGCCGGTCGTGGTCGTCGAGCGCAGGTCGACGTCGGTGATGTAGCGCTTGTCCAGCCCGATGAAGCACGGACCGAGCTTAGTTGCTCCGCCGGACAACAAAACCAACAGCCCTGTCGCGAAGGGATCGAGAGTGCCCGCGTGGCCGGTTCGGGCGCCCGTGCGTCGACGCAGCTCGGCCACGAGCGCGAACGAGGACGGCCCGCCCGGCTTGTCGACGAGGACGATCCCCGCCGGCTTACGTCCTCGCGGCGGCATCCGCCGGCTCGAGTGACTCGGTCGCCTGCACGAACTCGCGCTGGATGAAGTCGATCACATCGCCGAGCGGTAGGTCGCTGGAGAACCCCGCCGCCTGGCGGTGGCCGCCCCCACCCGCCTTGCGGGCGATCGCGGAGACGTCCACCTCGTCGCGGCTCGAGCGCAGCGACACGCGATGGGCGGGCCCGTCGTCGCGCGGCGGCTCGCGGATCAGCGCGACCATCTCCGCCCCCTCCACCTGGCGCAGGTAGTCGATGATCCCTTCCGAGTACGGCTCCTCCGCACCGACCTCGTCGAAGTCGCCGCGCAACAGGTACGACACGACCAGCCGGCCGCCCTCGAAGAGCCGCGCGCGGTCGAGCGCGCGGGCGAGCAGCTTCAGTTTCGCGAACTGCACCGTCTCGTACACCTGCCGGAAGATGCCGTGCACGTCGGCGCCGGCCTCGACGAGCTCGGCGGCGAGCCTGAGGGCCTTCGGCGTCGTGTTCGTGTACTGGAACCGGCCGGTGTCGGTGACGAGCGCGACGTACAGCGCTTCGGCGATTTCGGGTGTCAGGCCGACGCCGAGCTCGGCGAGCAGGTCGCGAACGATCTCCGCGGTCGACGACGCGTCGGGGATGATCAGATTGACATCGCCGAAGCGGCTGTTGTCGTGATGGTGATCGACGTCGATGACCAGACGCGCGCGCTCGCGGATGCTCTGGTCCGGGCCGAGCCGGCTTTCGTTCGCGCAGTCGAGCGCGAGCAGGACGAGCTTCTCCATCCCAGCGGGTACCTCACGCCGCACTTCGCCGAGCTCGAGGAACCCATACTCGCCGGGAACCGGCGCGTCTCCGGGCAGGAAGAGCGTCGCCTCCTTGCCGAGCCCGCGCAGCGCAAGCGCCGTCGCGAGGATCGAGCCGAGGGCGTCGCCGTCCGGGTTCTCGTGGCCTGCGACGAGGAAGCGGTCGTAGGAACGAAGCGCCTCGGCGACGGCTCGGAGCTCAGTCTGCGTCATCAGGAGAGTCGTGAACGAGTTCGTCGATCAGCTTCGTCATGCGAACCCCGCGCTCGACCGTCGGATCGTATTCGAACGAGAGCTGAGGCGTCCGCTTCAAGTCGAGCTCACGCGCGATCCGGCCCTGCAGGAAGCCGTGGGCCGACTGCAGGCCCGCGAGCGTGGCGCGGCGCTTGCGCTCGCTGCCGAGGACCGAGACGAACACGCGCCCCTGGCGAAGGTCGGCGGTGATCTCGACGGCCGTGATGGTGACGAGCCCGATCCGCGGATCTTTTAGATCCGAGACAGCGTCGGCGACGACTGCGCGCACCGACTCGTTGACGCGACGCATTCGTTCAGTCATGGGCCTGCTCCCACCTCAGATCGTACGCATTAGTCGTCCGGCGACAACATGCTGCGCCGGCAACTGACGAGCTCCCACTCCTGGCCTGCGAGCCAGGCCTCCGCACGCGCAGCGAGCTCGTCCGCGGCGCGCGCGTCGCGCGCGACGAACGCCGCGGTCAGCGCGCAGCGCTGCCAGAGCTCGTGGTAGCCGACCTCAGCGACTGAGGCGCCGAACCGGTGCTGGAGCTGCGCCTTCGCCGACTGCACGTACTTCCGCTTCGCCTTCAGCGACCCGGCCGCCGGGAAGTGCAGCTCGGCGGCGAGGATCGCGACGAAGCCGGCGCTCAGGGCGTCAGGACTGCTGGGCGGCCGCCCCGGCCGGGACGGCGTCGTCGAGCGAGGTGCGCTCCACCTCGCGCGTCTCGTAGACCTCGAACACGTCGCCTTCGCGGAGGTCGTTGAAGCCGTCGAGGAGGATGCCGCACTCGAAGCCCTCGGTCACCTCGCGCGCGTCGTCCTTGAACCGCTTCAGCTGCGCGACGGTCGTCTCGTGGATGAGCGCGCTGTCGCGGAAGATGCGGACCTTCGCGCCGCGGCGGACGAGCCCGCTGGTGACCATGCAGCCGGCGATCGTGCCGAGTCGCGAGACGCGGAAGAGTGCCCGGACCTCGACCTCGCCGATCACGGCCTCGGTCGCGACTGGGGAGAGCATGCCGACGAGCGCCTGCTCGATGTCGCGGGTGAGCTCGTAGATGACTCGGTACTGGCGGATCTCGATCCCCTGCCGCTCGGCCAGCTGCCGTGCCTCCGCCGACGGGCGCACGTTGAAGCCGATCACCATCGCGTTCGAGGCGGCGGCGAGGTTGACGTCGTTCTCGGTGATCCCGCCGACGCCGGTGTGGATGACGTTGACGCGCACCTCGGGGTGCTGGATCTTCGCGAGCTCGCCGACGATCGCTTCCACGGACCCCTGGACGTCACCCTTGATGACGATGTTGAGGTCCTGCACACCGCCTGCCTGCATCTGCTCGAACAGCTTCTCGAGCGAGATGCCGCGGCCAGCCTGCTTCGCAAGTAGCTCGCGCCGGAGCCGCTCGCCGCGCTGGTGCGCAAGCTCGCGCGCACGGCTCTCCTTCTCGACGACCCGTGCCATTTCGCCCGCAGGCGGCGGCTTGTCGAAGCCGAGGATCTCGACCGGCTCGCCGGGCCGCGCCTGCTCGATCCGCTCGCCGCGGTAGTCGTAGAGCGCGCGCACGCGTCCCCAGGCGTCGCCGGCGACGATCGCGTCGCCCACCTTGAGCGTGCCGCGCGCGACGAGCATCGTCGCGACCGGCCCACGGCCGACGTCGAGCCGCGACTCGATGATCGGGCCAGACGCCTCCACCTTCGCGTTCGCCTTGAGGACGAGCTCTGCGTCCGCGACGAGGAGGATCTTCTCGAGCAGGTCGTCGAGGCCCTCGCGTTGCTTGGCCGAGACCTGCGCGACCTGGGTCGTGCCGCCCCACGCCTCCGGCTGCAGCCCTTCCGTCGCGAGCTCGCCGAGCACGCGGTCCGGGTTCGCGTCGGGCAGGTCGATCTTGTTCACCGCGACGACGATCGGGACCTCGGCCGCGCGCGCGTGCGAGATCGACTCCCTCGTCTGTGGCATGACGCCGTCGTCGGCGGCGACGACGAGCACGGCGATGTCGGTCACCTTCGCACCCCGGGCGCGCATGGCGGTGAACGCCTCGTGGCCCGGCGTATCGAGGAACGTGATCTTCCGCCCCTCGACGTCGGTCTGGTAGGCGCCGATGTGCTGCGTGATCCCCCCCGCCTCGGTCTCGACGACCGCCGTCTGGCGGATCGCGTCGAGGAGCGTCGTCTTGCCGTGGTCGACGTGGCCCATGATCGTGACGACGGGCGGGCGGGTCTCGAGCGACTCCTCCGGGTCGTCGTACGTCTCGGGCGCGGCCTCCTCCTCGCCGGCGTGCTTGATCGTCACCTCGCGCCCGAGCTCGGCCGCGATCAGCTCGACCTCGTCGTCGGCCAGGGACTGGGTGGCCGTCTTCATCTGGCCGAGGCCCATGAGCATCTTGATGATCTGCGACATCGGGACACCGAGCGCCTGCGAGAAGTCGCGCAGCGTCACGCCCGACTCGACGCTGACGGGGCCGCTCGGCGCGACCACCTCGCGCGGCTGCTTGGGGCCGCGCTCGACCGGGCGGTCGCCGGGCCGCTGGCGCTGGCCGGCCCCCGGCCGGCCGCCGCCGCCGCCCTCGATGACGACGCGGCGCTTCCGGCTGCCCGGCCCGCCGCCGCCCCGTGGTCTGATGGGTCTACCGCCTGGCATCTGCGTCAAGTGTAGAGCCGCGCCAGCTCCGGATCGATGCGGACGGTCTGCCGCAGTACGCGGTTGAACGCGCGGTGCGCTGCCGCGCGCTCGAAGCAATGGCGCCGGCGGCACGTGTAGACGCCGCGGCCGGCGCCGGCGCCCGGGACGAGCCTGCCGGCCTCGGCGCGGAAGCGCTGGAGCTCTCCCTGCGGCGCTCGGCGCCCGCAGCCTGCACACGTACGCACTCGGTCACTCGTCCCCGCTCGCCCCCTCGCTCACGTCGATCGCCTCGACCTCCGGGTGAGCCGTCGCCTCGAGGTCGGACCGGCCCTCGGCCTCGAGCACGTCGACGGCCCGCGCCGGCTGCTGCTGGAGCACCTCGAGCACCTGGTCCTCGACCGGCTCGGGCGCCTCCAGCTCGGCCTCGAGCACCGCCTGAGCCGTCACCTGCGCACCGTCGTCGGCTTCCTGGCGCGCGAGCGCCTGATGGGCGGGCACGCCGCAGTAGCGCGAGCCGGGCAGGGCCGCGTTCGGGCAGCGCTTGCCGTTCGCGAGGATCGCCGCGCAGCGGCCCGAGCTGTCGCCTTCCTCGCCGTTCTCGCCGCCGAAGGCCGCCTCCGCCTCCTGGTGCGCGAACTCGGTGTCGCTAACGATGTCGATCTTCCAACCGGTCAGCCGGTGGGCGAGGCGGGCGTTCATGCCCTCCTTACCGATCGCGAGCGCGAGCTGGTCGTCGGGGACGACGACCGTCGCCTCGCGCGCGTCGTCGTCGAGGTACACCTCGCGCACACGCGCCGGCGAGAGCGCCTTCGCGACGAAGCGCGCCGGCTCCGGGTTCCACGGGATGATGTCGATCTTCTCGCCGCGGAGCTCGGATACGACCATGCGGACGCGCGAGCCGCGCGGTCCGACGCAGGCGCCGACCGGGTCGACGCCCTGGGCGTGCGACTCGACCGCGATCTTCGAGCGATAGCCGGGCTCGCGCGCGACGCCTCGGATCTCAACGAGGCCGTCGGCGATCTCGGGCACCTCGAGCTCGAAGAGCGTCTTGATCAGCTCGGGATCGCGGCGCGAGAGGATCACCTGCGGTCCCTTCGTCCCGGTACGGACCTCGGTGATCACGGCCTTGATCCGCGAGCCCTGCTCGTAGCGCTCGCCGTCGACCTGCTCGGAGCGCGGCAGCAGCGACTCGACCTTGCCGAGGTCGACGAGGACGTTGTTCCGGTCGCCCGCCTGCTGCACGATGCCGGTGACGACCTCGCCGACGCGGTCGATGTACTCGTCGTACATCATCTCGCGCTCGGCCTCGCGGATCCGCTGCAAGATCACCTGCTTCGCCGTCTGGGCGGCGATGCGGCCGAAGTTCTCCGGCGTCACGTCCTCGCGCTTGATCAGGTCCTCGGGCACCTCGGACCAGTCGAGCTCGAGGTCGTCGTCGGCGAGCAGCGTGTGGTTCTTCTCCCCGGTCTCCTCCTCGATGCGCTCGAGCTCGTCGAGCGCGCGTTCGCGGGCCTCGTCGAGCAGGCGCTCCTCGAGGTCTGTCGGGAGCTCGATCGAGTAGACGCGGAAGTCCGCGCTCTCGTCGAGCTCGACCGCAGCGTGCCGCGCCGCCCCGGGCGTCTTCTTGTAGGCCGCGAGCAGCGCGTCTTCGAGCGCGGCGACGAGCGTCCCGCTCTCAATTCCCTTCTCGCGCTCGATCTCGCGAACCGCGTCAACGATCTCCTGGCTCATTCAGTCCTACCCTTCGTCGATCAGATTGGCCCGCACGATCGCGTCGTACGGTATGTCGGTCGGCTCGCCGCT
>Ga0070731_10001384_pt1 | contig 25170 bp, 25 predicted proteins | sample Coa_R1_2_FD_66448 | JGI IMG/M metagenome (GOLD analysis project Ga0070731, IMG submission 66448) | Surface soil microbial communities from Centralia Pennsylvania, which are recovering from an underground coalmine fire - Coalmine... | ecosystem: Environmental > Terrestrial > Soil > Unclassified ... | reverse complement strand
GACCGTCTGCGGTTCCGTCGCCTTGAGCGTGAGCTGCTCGTGTTCGGTGCCGGCCTTACCGTTGGGCGACGGGTGGTCTTTCGGCGCAACCCACATATAGACGTTCGGGATAAGCAGCAGCGTTAGCACCAGCGAGCTCAGCACGCCGCCGATGACCACGATGCCGAGACTGGACCGAGACGACGCGCCGGGATCGAGCGACAGCGCCAGCGGCACGTTACCGGCCACGACCGAAAAACTCGTCATGATGATTGGGCGGAATCGCGTGTGCGCACTCTCTTTAATCGCCGAGAGCTTATCGAGACCGCGCTGACGCAGCGTATTGGCGTAATCGACGAGCAGAATCCCATTTTTCGTCGCGATGCCGATCAGCAGAATCGTCCCGATCAGCGAAAAAAGATTGAGCGTTCGGTGCGTCACGAAGAGTGCGCCGACCGCGCCGATTGCGGCGACCGGTACCGAAAAGATGATGATGAACGGCGAAACGTAACTGTTGTAGAGCGCCACCATCAACAGGTAGACCAAGATGATAGAAACGATCATCGCGAGCCCCATGCCAACGAGCGTTTGATGCATGAAGTCCTGCTGCCCGAGCGGCGCCGGGCGAACGACGATATTGGGCGGCAAGTGCAGCGACGGTAAGCGCTTAAAGAAACCGTTCTCAACCGTCGAGAGCGACGATCCCACGTAATTTGCGTTGACGTGGATGACGTTGTTGCGATTCGTACGCGTGATCAGCGGAGCAGTCGGGGTGGAAACGAACCGCGCGATGTCGCCGAGGTAAACAATCGCGCCGCTCGACGAACGGACCGCGACGTTCTTCAATATGTCAATGCTCGTTTGATAGGACTGGGGGTAGATGACCTGGACCTGCTCGAGGCCCGCTGTCGTCTCGAACTGCGTTGCGACGTTACCCCCGAACGCGGCGCCCGCAGCTTCAGCGGCTTGACCCAGGTCGACGCCCAGCGCTTGCGCTTTCGTGCGATCGAACTCGACTGATATTTCAGGACCGAGCTGCGTACCGGTGCTGTTGACGCTCGTCGCGCCGTTCACCGAACGTAGCAATTCCGTGACTTTTTGAGCGTATGGGGTTGGATCGCCGCCAGTGACGTCGGTTACCAGTAAGTCCACAGGCTGCGCGTTGCCGCCTTGCGTTCCGGTTGCCGGAACCACGACGGCTTGGACGTTCCGTGGCAGCGTCGTGCGCGCGATCCTACGGAACTGCTGCACCCAATACGACGTCGGATGGGAGCGATTGTCTTTGAGCCAAACGTGCACTTGCCCGACGTTACTCTGCGAGACGAAACCGCCGAAGGAGGCGGCATACGCGCCGGCAACCGCCGTATTAGCAAAGACGTCAGAGCTATCGAGCACCTTGCGTTCCAGCCCGAAGACGCCAGTGGAGACCGTCTGAATCGGGGTACCGATCGGATAGACGAGCTGCATGAATATCTCGCCGCGGTCGACCGGTGGAATAAACTCTTCACCGACGGCGCCGAAACCGACCATCGCAATGGCCAAGAGGAACGTCCCGGCGCAGAATGCTGCAACAAGGCCGCCGCGCGAAAGGCTCCAGGGCAGCACGCGCTGCGTATACCAGGTTCGCGTATCGTCGAACTTTTGGCCGAACCAGTCGACTACGTGCCACGGTTTCCAGTGCGAGCGCAACGCCCATAGACCCGCCAGCGTCGGCGTGATCGTGAACGAGACGAAGAGGGACGTAAGCGTCGAGATTACGACGACGATCGCGAACTCGCTGATTTGACGGCCGACCTGGCCTTGAATGAATGCGATCGGAAGAAAGACGACAACGTCGACGAGCGTGATCACGACCGCGGCGGCACCGATCTCCTCACGGCCTCTCACCGCGGCCTCCTCCGGCGTCTCTTTGAGCTCGGTGAAGTGGCGCTCGATATTCTCGAGCACGACCGTCGAATCGTCGACGAGAATCCCGATGACTAGCGACATGCCCAAAAGCGAGATCGTGTCGACCGTTAGATGCATCATCTTCATCACGGTAATCGCGATGGCCAACGAGGTCGGAATCGAAATGCAAACGACGATGGCGCTGCGCCAGGAGCGCAGGAAAAAGATCATGGCAATGCCGGTCAGCAGAATGGCCAGCATGAGCGTGCGGGTGACGATCGTGATCTGCTGCTGTGTAAACTTCGACTGAACGTTGATGACGCGGAAATTGATCTCCGGGAATCGGCGCTCAATATCCGGCAGCGCTCCCAAGACGTTCTCTGACGCCGTGACCTCGCTGCCCGCGGCCGACTTTTGTATCTGCATGAAGAGTCCGGGCTGGCCGCTGATCTGCGCGTATTGCAAACGCGGTTCGTAGCCCTCCGTTACCGTGGCGACGTCGCCGATTCGGACGACGGAGTTCGTCGTAGTCCACGCATTAACGACGCCGGGAAGCGTCGACACGCCGCCGAGATAGTTCTCCACCTGCGCCCCGATCGCGTTGGCGGCCGACGAGCCATTACTGCCGGCGGGAATGACCGCAAGGTTGCGGACCGTTTGCAGGTTATAGATGTCGCCGCGGACGTCGATCGTCGTCTGCCGATTGGGCTCGTATGCAAAGCCGCCCGGTACGCGCTGGTTATCTTGCTGCAGCGTATTAACGACGTCGTTGAGCGTCAGATTGGCGGCCGCGAGGCGAACGGGATTCACGACGACCTCGTAGGCGGGCGTCACCAAACCGCCGACGTTGGCGAACGAAATTCCCGGAACTTGTTCGAGCTGCGGCGAGATCACGTTCTGCGCGTAGAGTGCGAGTCGCGCGAGGGAGAGCTTCTGCGAAAAAATCGCCAGCGTTACGACGACCGATTGCGTCGGATCGTAGAGGTTGACGGTCGGAGGCGAGATGTTGGTGGGCAGATAGCGCTCGGCGGCTTGGATTGCCTTATTCGTTAACGCCAAGTCGGTGGCGCTGTCGGACGTAATATCGAAAATGCCCGTGATCGAAGCATGCCCTTGCTGGACGACGGAGTTCACCGTCTGGAGATCGGCGGTACCAGAAAGACTCTGCTCGATCGGCTGCACGATGTTGTCGCGCATTTCCGTAACCGACGCGCCGCTGTAGTCCACTTGGATGCTCACCGTCGGCTGCGAGACGTCGGGATAGAGCTGCTTTACAATGGTCGCGGTGGAGAGAACGCCGGCAAACAGCATCAGCGCGACGATAACGAACACCAGCGTCGGCCGGTTGATGAAGAGCCGAGTTAGGCTGAACTTCACTGTTGGAACGAGACCTTCTCGCCGTCGCCCAAACTTATCTGACCGTTGCTCACCAGACGCGTGCCGGCGGCGATGCCTTCGACGACGGACGTCGTTCCGTCCGTTCCCACCTCGCTCACACGAACCGTCTTGACGGTGTCGTCGGGCTGAATCTCCAGGAGCGCATCGTGGTTGTCGTCGGTAAAGGCCGTGGCGGGAACCCGCACGCCGCGCATCGGCAGCGTCGCGACCGATCCCTGCACGACCATTCCAGGCCGCAAACGCTGCCCCGGATTCGAGAGCAATACTTTCACTTCAAAGTCAGTCGACCCGGGATTGATCTGGTTGAGAACGCCCGCCACGTGACCGTAAAACTTCGCGTTACCATTGAAATCGGCTGCGGTGATGGTCGCGGCAGCACCGTTGTTGATGCGAGCGATTTCTTCACTTGATGCATGAAGCACCGCATAGATTGGATCGACTTGCTGCAGCGTGAACAGTTGGCGATTCCCGGGATATTCGCCGGGATTAAGGTTGCGATTCACCACGACGCCGTCGATCGGGGATACGATGGCGCCTTTCGCGATCTGGACGCGAACTTGTTGGGCCTGTGCCAGCGCTACTTGCTCTTGCGCGGCGGACTGCTGTACCGCCGCGGATTCAAGCCCGGGCCCGGAGAGCGAACCGTTGGCCTGTACGGTCGAACGCGCGGTCGCAAGGTTAGCGTTGGCCGTGTTCAGCGCTTGCTGGTCGTTCTTTACCAGCGTGGCTTGCGCGTCGACCGCCTGCTGCGAAATGTAGCCTTGCGTGAGCAGATTCTGATCGCGCGCCAAATTGTGTTGATCGTTGCTCAGCGTCTGCTGCGCCTGGCGCACCGCCGCTTCACTCGACTGGAGCGACGATAGCCCCTGCGAGATGTTGAGCGATCCTTGGTAAACGGTATGCGTCGTATTGGCGTGGTTGCTGTTGGCGGTCGCCAAGTCCGATTGCAGCTGCGCTTGGAGATCGGACGTATCGAGTTGGGCGAGAATCTGTCCGGCATGCACCGTCTCACCTTCGCGTACGTACACGGCAGCGGCCGGCTCCGTGAGGCTGCTCTGGATCGCAACGTTTTGATACGGCGCGATCACCCCGGCAAGTTGACGCGCCGGCTCGATCGAGCCGAAGCTCGCGACGGCGGTCTCGACGTAGGGTGCGGCCGGCGGCGGAGGCACTTTTCGGCCCGCGCAGCCCGTCACGGCGGCAACGGCGAAAAAAGCTCCGAAGATTCCTGCCGAAAGGGTACCCCTACGTTCCATGACTGAGCAGATTGTAGCCAATGCCCGGGTTTTCAATCCTGGAGAGAGTCTGAGAAGCGCCTCCGGGCCGCAGGAATCTGCGCGTGTGCTGGTCGTTGATGATGAACGTGGCCTGCGGGAGCTGCTCCAATACGGCCTCGGGCAGGCGGGATTCTCGGTACGGACGGTTGCCGACGGCTCGGCTGCCTTTCCGGTGGTCCAAGCGTGGGCGCCAGACGTCATCGTGCTCGACGTGATGTTGCCGGATCGCGACGGACTCACGCTGCTGCCGGAGATTCGCAAACTGACTACCGCTCCCGTCGTCATGCTGACCGCGCGCACGGAACTAGACGAAAAGCTCGCCGGATTCTCCGCGGGTGCCGATGACTATGTCGGAAAACCGTTCGATCTCGAGGAACTCATCGCGCGGCTGCGCACGCTGTTGCGGCGCCCGCGCATCGAAGAGCATGAGACCTTGACCTATGCGGATCTGACGATCAACGCGTATACCCGCACCGCGTTTCGCCGCAACCGTCGTATCGAGCTCTCACCGCGTGAATTCGATCTGTTGCGGGTCTTTGCCGAACACGCCGAAGAAGTGCTGACGCGCTCGCAACTGCTCGACCTCGTCTGGGGGATCGATCGCGACGTGATTCCCAATACGGTCGAAACGTTCGTCTCGTTCCTGCGCGCGAAGATCGACAGCGGCGAGCCGGTAAAGCTGATTCAGACATTGCGCGGCGCCGGATATGCGTTGAAGGCGACGCCCGCATGAGCAGCCGGCTCGCGCGCCGCATTCGAACGCTTGCAGCGGTTGAAATCTCGCTGCTGCTCGTCGCGCTCCTCTTGGCCGGCGCTCTGCTCGCGTTCGGCGTATACGTACGCACGCTGAGCAACGAGCTGACCGGCACGATGAACCAGCTCACCGCCTCGCTCGACCGCAATCCCCCGCCGGATGCGCGCGCCGGCGGCGCGTTCGCCGCCTCGCTCTTGGTCGCCAGCGGCACCGAAATTATCTTCCTCGACGCCGCCACCCGCGTCACCGTCTTCCGGCTGCATCGCGCCGATCCGCGAACCGTTCTGACGATTCGCAGCCGCGGCGATCTCTCCGGCGATCCGCAAGCGACCGGACCGTTCGCTCGGGTGATCCTCGGTCTTGCGACCGCGTACGGCGTTCCACGCCTCTACGGCCACGTCGGTGACCTCTACATCATCGTGCGCGCAAACGACGCGACGCTCGTATCGACGGTGCAGTCCTACGTGATACCGTTGGGCGTCGCGCTGATCGTTGCGATCGTCTGCGGCGTCCTGATCGCGCGCGCGCTGACTCGTCAGGCGTTGCGTCCTCTCGACGACGTGACGGCGGCGCTGCAGCGGTTTGCGTCGGGCGATCTTACGCCGCAACTGATTGCGGCGGACGAGCGCCAGGAGCTCGGCTCGCTCGCCGCGGCCTATAACGGCGCGATCGAGCAGATGGAGCGCGCGTTTGCCGCACGCGACCGCGCGAACACCTCGATGCGTCAGTTCATTGCCGACGCCGGCCATCAGCTACGGACGCCGCTCACCGTCGTGCAGGGCTTTATCGCAATCCTGCGGCGCGGAGGGTTCGAAAGCCCGAAGGACCGGGAGCATATTCTCGACACTATGAACGATCAGGGCCGCATCATGGGCTCGCTGATCGATAAGCTTATTTTGCTCGAGCGATGGGAGAGCCCCGAAGCGGGCGGCAAAGCCGCGCCCATCGACGTCGGCACGCTGGTTGCGGATTTGGTCGCGCCGATTGCGGACGCGAATCCCGAACGCCGTTTCGACATCTCAACGCAACCCGGTATTTTAGCCGCAATCGACCCGACCGAGTTGGGATACGTTGTGACGAACCTCGCCGACAACGCGGTGAAGTACGGCCTTGGTAAGATCGCCGTGCGCGTGACCGCACAAGATTCCACCGCGGTGATCGAGGTGGCGGACCAGGGACCCGGGATTCCGTCGACCGACGCGTCGCGCGTCTTCGATCGCTTCTACCGCGGTACGCAACGCGACGTGTCGGGCTCGGGTTTGGGGCTCGCGATCGTCAAACGGGCGGTTGAGCGCGCGCAAGGCACCGTCACGCTCGATAGCAGCCCTAGCGGCTCACGCTTCATCGTGAGGCTGCCGCGCGCTGCGTAACTCCTGCTCTTGAAGGTATAACGGCGACGGCATCCCAATCCACGGCCTCGGAGAGGTGGTCGAGTGGTTGAAGGCACCCGCCTCGAAAGCGGGCGAACGTGTTGAGCGTTCCGTGAGTTCGAATCTCACCCTCTCCGCCAGAACTTAGCCTAATTTTTATGCTCGCCGGTTGCGAAAGAATTCCTGAAGCTGCTCGGCCGTTTCGCTCTGCAGCACGCCGGCGGTTACCTCGAGCCGATGGTTCGTTTTCGGCGAGCCTAAGATGTCGAAGACGCTGCCGTCAGCACCGCCCTTGGGATCTTTCGTACCGTAAACTAAGCGCTTGATGCGCGCCGCGACGATCGCGCCGGCGCACATAACACATGGCTCCTTGGTTACGTAGAGCGTCGCGTCGGAGAGACGCCACACGCCCAAACGACGCGCCGCCTCGCGCAAAAGTATGATCTCCGCATGCGCGGTAGCGTCGCGGCGCATTTCTTTTTCGTTCTTTGCCTCGAGAACGAGCTCGCCGCTGACGAGTACCGCTCCGATCGGCACGTCGCCGGCGCGCTCGGCTTCGGCCGCAAGCTCGATCGCGCGGCGAAGATGCGTCTCGTCGACGGTCGATGCGACCGATGGTCGGGTCATTGCTTCATACGTGAAAGAACTGCAAGATTCGCGCGCCCGGAGGGATTCGAACCCCCGATCCCAGCCTTCGGAGGGCTGTGCGTTATCCAGCTACGCTACGGGCGCACGGAAGCGAGTCTAGCGGGTGGCGTCGGGCGGCGCTCCGGCGCTGGGAATGTGCTTGAAGAGGTCGAGCTTGTGATCGACCAGCGTGCGATAGAACTTTCGTACGCAATCGGGATGCCCAAAGAAGTACGTCCGCGCATAAGCGAGATCTTCGCCCGAGCTATCCGGGACGTAGTGAGAGATCTCGATCTCTTCCATTTGATTGCGATCGACCGGATGAGGGCAGAAATCGCACGGAATAGTCGACATTGAAAATGTTACCTGGCCTTTTTCGTTTTGGCTCGGGTAGGACTTGAACCTACGGCCAAGGGCTTATGAGTCCCCTGCTCTACCACTGAGCTACCGAGCCGTACAACATGCGTTGTTCAACAACGCAGTATATCAAGACTCCGGGAGGGACGACAACCGTTGCAAGGAGCGGGGCGAAAAATCGCGGTCGGAGGGACTCGAACCCCCAGCCTACAAGTTCGTAGCCTGTTGCTCTATCCAATTGAGCTACGACCGCGCGCCGGCGTGGAGCTTTTTACCCGTTTCGGGCTTCTCCCTGCGCCCTAATCCCCGTCGAGGCTATTCGTCGGCCGCTGATGCATGAAGTACGCCTTATCGTGGCTCGACGTAATCGGCTGAAATTGAATCGGCGTCTGATTGTAGTTGAAGCTATCGATGATGCTATTGGCGCGCTGATCGGTCGTCCCTAAGCTGCCAAGGCCGAAGTTATTTTCGACATACTTTAGGATGCTGCCGAATTCGTATTGCGTCGTCGAGATGTATCCGGGACGCGCGTACGGCGAAACGATTAGCGCCGGTACGCGCAAGCCTAGCCCGCCGTAGTTCAGGATCGGTGGCGCGACGTTGTCGTAGAAGCCGCCCCAATCGTCCCAAACGATAATGATCGCGGTCGAGTTCCAGTATGGGCTTTCGCCGATTGCGTTCACGACGGTCGCAACCCAATCCGGACCGATATCCTGGCTATACCCTGGATGATCCGAGTCGTTTGCCTCTGGGATCACCCACGATACCGCGGGCAACGTTCCACCCGAAATGTCGTTGAAGATGTTCGTCTCGGGCCACGTGACGTTGGTTCCCCATTCCGGCCCATAGCGCACTGGATAGATAACGTCGAAAGCGTTCATCAGCTTTCCAAAATCCGTACTCTTCGGCGGGACGTAGTATTTCCACGAGACGTACTTCGCATCGAGCAGGTCGCGAAGCGTCGGGTACGGAGTTGGGAACTTATTGCTGCAAGGGGCGGGGCCAAGCTTGCCCTTCACCCATTTGTTGGTGCTCGTGACGAGGTGCGTTCTCGTACCGTTGGGAGCGTCGCATCCCCAATAGCATTTCGGCCCCGAGCATCCGGGCAGGTCGACCATCGCCTTCTTCGGCTCCACGACCGTGGTGCCGGCGATCAAGTCCTGATGCGCCGTAAAGCTGTCGCTGCCTTGGGTCGAAAACATGTGCTCGGCCAGCGCATACTGCTGCGCGAGCGTCCAATACGCTTGAATTTGCGACGGATCTGTGTATTCGTATGGCTCGTAGCATTCCGGCAGACCTTGGCCGCCATTGTACTTAATTGTGTCGAACGCGTCCCACTTGCCGGCGTCCTTCGCGACCGTATATCCCGTGTGAAAAGAGTGATTCATGTCGTGGCTAACGAGCAGCGGCTCTTTAGTCAGCGCGATAGGTCCGCCGTAGATCGGCGGGCTGCAGTACGGATTCGGCACGGCGTTGCCCGTCGTGGTACCGTCGCTTCCGGGATAGGTCGCAAAAAAATCGTTGAAGCTGCGGTTCTCCTGAACCATGATCACCACGTGTTGAATCGGGCTCGGCGAACTGGCCGTATTCGGCTGCGGATTATACGCCGCCCCTCCAACCGATGAGGGCGTGCTCGAGTTGCACGCGGCCAGGCCGGCAATCGCAGCGCAAAGAGCGAGGACGTATGGAAGCCTCAAAACGCGCATGCACACTTCTCCCGAAAGAGCGACTCGGAGAGAGAGGGATTCGAACCCTCGATACGACTTTACATCGTATAACGGTTTAGCAAACCGCCGCCTTCAGCCGCTCGGCCATCTCTCCCAAACGGCTCGACACTATACGCCGGGTCTCACATTCGCGCCTGCGCGAAGCGCAGTCCTGAGCGAGCGCAGCGAGTCGAAGGGTCAGGTTGACAAGGGACTCCCCCAGGATGAAACGGACTCCTCAGGGTGACATGGTTACGGAGGGGCGCTGGGGCGATCGAGCGGACGTTCGGGGACGACTTCCGCGATCACCTTCGGACGCTTGGGCACGTGCGGCGTACGCAAACCGTCGAAGCCTGCAACGCGCCCAGTCGGGAGCACAAGACTGATCGCGGAGAGCAACGCGAGCGCTGCATCGGGCGAACCCCAACCGCTTAGCGTGCCAATCGCGCCGCGCACGGCCATATAGTTGAGCGGCAGCACGATACCGAAGAATCCACCGAGTCGCGTAAATAATCCCAGTACCAGCGAAATTCCAACGAGGACTTCTCCGAAGCGAACCAGCTGCGCGAAGATGATTGCGTTTGGCTGTATGACGCTCAGCATGAAATCGTGATAAGGGCCTGCAGTCGTGCTGATGCCCTGCTGCAAATAATTCCCGAAGAAACCGTTGGGCGGTAAGAACGCGTCGCCATGCAAAAATTTCGGCACCCCGTGAATCAACCAGATCACGCCCGTGAGAATGCGAATGATGGCAAGCCAGCCCGCATAAGTTCGTGGCGACGGCAGAATCATGCCACGACCTCCTTCCGTAATTCGACCATACCCGCAATCATCGCCGCCGCCTTCGCCGCCGCGTCGGGGCGTCCGATCCGCCGGGCCGCCGCCGTCGCGCGCTCGTGCCGCGTCCGATCGCACAACAGTGTTTCGACCAGCACCGGGAGCTCTTCAAGGTTTCGAGCGCGAACGGCCGCCCCCGACTCTACAAGAACGCGGGCGTTGCGCTCTTCTTGGCCCGGCAGCGGGCGGCAGATCACCATCGGCAGTTGCGCTACCAGTGCCTCCGACGTCGTCAGGCCGCCGGGTTTGGTCACGAGCACGTCGGCGGCGTGCATATAATCGAAGACATTGTCGACGAACCCGAGCGCGCGCACCGGAAAATCGAGCCTTTCGGCTGCCTCCGAGAGCCGGCGGGCCGCACGCGCGTTCCGGCCCGCCAGCACGACTGCGGCGAACGGTTCGCGCATCGGTTGCAGCGCGGAGATCATCGCCTCGATCGGTGCAGTGCCCAATCCGCCGCCCATCAAGAGCACGATCCGGCGGTCCACCGGCAGATTGAGCCGCTCGCGAAGGGCCGCTCGTGATTCGCTGCAGTGCGCGAACTCACGTCGCACCGGAATGCCGGTAACGGCGATTGCCTCCTCCGCGATGCCTCGCGCCATCACGGCATCGCGCAACGCTTCAGTCGCGACGACGTATCGATCGACGCGCTCGTGGATCCAAAATCCGTGGACGGCGAAGTCGGTAACGATTGCGACGACCGGCGGTGCATCGGGAAAGAGGCTTTTGTATTCGGCCATTGCGCCGCACGGAAACGCGTGCGTACAGACCACGGCGTCCGGCCGCATCGCGAGAATGAGCGGCCGCAAGTTCCCCGCCGTGAACTGGTGTGCCCAGGTTCGAAACCGCCCGACTTCCGTCGCGCGCTCGGCACGGTGATAGATGTACCGATAGAGCTGCGGAATCGTCCTGACCATGCGCAGGTAACCGTCGGAAATGACGCGCGATACCACCAGCGCTGCATAATCGTAGGAGTCCACCACCGGCGTCTTCGCAGCCGGTTCGATCCGTCGCAGCGCAGCGGCAACGGCGTTTGCGGCCGATACGTGGCCGACGCCGACACGTGCGGAAAGGAAGAGAACGCGAATTAGCTCGTCTCCCCGTTGCGCGCGACGCGACCTTCGTCGTCGTCGGTAAACTCTAAGAAGTCATCGAGGATCTGCTGCGCGAGCGCGTCATCTTCGAGCAAATTTCCTTCAAGGTCGGTAACGATGAACTCTTCTTCGCCCTCATCTTCGTGATGAAGCACGGCGTACGACGTACCTTCCTCGGCATCCTGAAGAATTCCGACGACTTCAAAAGCAAGCATCGTTCCTTCGTTGGTCTCGATGGTCAGCGTTTCGCTCAGCTCTAGCGGCCCGCGCGGCTTATCGTTTTCGCCATTCGAAGTCGTCATTGAAACCCTCCCTTCCTTCCGGCTGCGCCGCTAGTGCAGGCAGCGCGCCACGTTGGCTTGGTGCTCCGCCAGCGTCCTGGCAAAGATGTGTACCCCGTTTCCGCAGTAAACGTAATAAAGCTCGTCGCCTTTCGACGGATGGAGCGCCGCTTCCAGCGAAGGCAGCCCTGGATTTGCGATTGGAGTCGGTGGAAGCCCAACGTGCGTATAGCTGTTATACGGCGAGTCGATCTTGAGATCGGAGAACGTTAGCTGCGTCTTGTGCTCGGGCAATGCGTACTCGATCGTCGCGTCGACCTCCAGCGGCATATCCAATCGCAGACGATTATAGATCACTTCGGCTATTTTCGGCCGGTCGACCTCGGCCTTCGCTTCACGCTCGACCAAGGATGCCACGGCAACCGCCTGCGGCACGGTAACGTGGAGGGCGCGAGCGCGGCTCGTTGCGTCTCGCGGCAGCTCTTTGAAAAACTCCGCGAGCATCGGCGCGGCAGCCTGCTCCGGCGAAGCGCCGAGCGGCATCAAATAGGTGCTCGGAAAGAGGAAGCCTTCGAGACTCTTCGTTCGGACGCCGCCGACGACGATGCCACGGTGCGTGAAATCGCGCACGAACGGCGCTGCCGCCCCGACGCCGTCGCGCTCCAGACGTTGCGCGATCTGCGTCGCGGTGAATCCCTCCGGTATCGTCACCCATGTTGCGACTTGCGCGCCTCCCGTCACCAACGCGCGAAGCACCTCGTTCTGCGTGAGATGCGGCGTAAACCGGTACTCTCCGGCGCGCACCGCCGCCTCGTCACCGCGCACCCGAGCCAGAAGCCGAAACGACGTCACGTTGGAGATCACGCCCTGATCCACCAGCACGCGCGCCACTTGGGCGAACGTCGAACCGCGCGGAACGATTACTTGCGTCGCCGCCGGCGGATGCGAGCGATCGCCGAAGACCGCATAGAGCAGCCAGAACGCGAGACCAGCCGCAATCAGGACGAGCACAATCGCGCCGGCTCCCAGGGCTCGCAAGAACTTCACGCGCAGGCTATTTAGCGCTGTGCCGCGTTGCGCCGGCGAGCGAGAAACAATTCCAATATCAAGGCGGCGGCCATAGCGTCGACGACCTCGCGCCGCTTGCGGCGGGAAACATCCGCGGCGATGAGGCTCTTCGTCGCCTGGGCAGTCGTCATGCGCTCGTCGACGCGGTGAATTGCACCGGCGAAAATCTCGCGCAGCGTATCGACGAACTCGTCCATCGCCTGCGCCGCGATGCCGCGCTCGCCGCGCAGCGTCAGCGGATCGCCGACGACGATCTCGTCGACGCCGTACGATTGCACGTACGACTCGATCGCCGCGAGATCGCTTCGCCGGTTGCCTCGGGTGATGGCGCCAATGGGCAGTGCAAAGCTTCCGCTGGGGTCGGCGATGGCGATGCCGATGCGTTTGCTTCCGACGTCGAGCGCCATGACCACCGCGTCAGGCTCCGAGCGCACCCAACTGCGCAGTCGCCTTGGGACGTTTACCGAGATGGTGCGCGACGAGTTCGTCAACGGCCGCCGCTGCCGGCGGCGTCGCGAGCAGCGCGGCACGCGCGCGCTTCGGACGCGAGAGCGCACGGAGGTTCTCCACATCGCGTTCGTCGAGCTCCGGCAGATCGCGCCATCGCTCTTTGCATCCGGAGTCTACCAAGCCGCCCGATTCCGCATCCAGCCAGACGGAGCCGGGGGGCAATGCCCGTCCGCAGCGCACGCAATTTTCGAGCGGCGGTGCCAAACCCAGCATCTCGAGCAAGCGCAACGAAAAGCGAGGCAGCAAGTCTCGCGGTTCGGCCGAAGCGACGAGCGCGGCGATCGCTCCGGTGAGCAATTCGTAGACGTCCGGAAGCGCGAAATCCGGTTCGCAGAACGCGTCGACGAGCTCGGCGAGCACCGACGCCACGGCAAAGTGCCGCGGTTCGACGAGGCGCGACCACGGCGCAACGCGGATCTCTGCTGACACGATGACCTCAAGAGAGCGGCCGCGATGCATCAGGAAGTCGCACTCGTTCAAAAACTCCAGACGTCCCGCGAAGTGGCTGCGCGAACGCCGAACCCCTTTTCCAACCGCGTCGAGCTTGCCGCGTTCGAGCGTAAAGAGCGTGAAAATGCGGTCGGCTTCGCCCAACTGCCGGCCGCGCAGGATCACGCCTCGCGTCTTATAGGCGCGCGGCTGCGTCAGCGTCCTCCGATTCGTCCTGCTTCTGGTCGATGCTGCCGTTGGTGTAGATACGAACGGAAAGAATGCGTCGTCCGCGCGTCCTGTCGACGCGCAACCGAACGTGATCGGCGCCTTCGATTTCCTCGCCCTCCTTGGGAAGGCGACCGAAAAGCCCAACCGTGTAGCCGCCGATCGTCTCGAAATCCTCGGTGGGAAGTTCGGTGCCTAGCCGCGCGTTGACGTCCTCGATGTTCGTGCCGGCCTCAACGACCGCTTCTTGTTCGGAGAGCACCGAAATCGACTCTTGCTCGTCGACGTCGTGCTCGTCGCGTATCTCGCCCACGATCTCCTCGAGCAAATCTTCCATCGTGACGAGTCCCGCCGTGCCGCCGTATTCATCGACCACGATCGCCAGCGAGAACTTATCGCGCTGCATCTCCCGCAGCAGGTCGGAGATTTTCTTCGTCTCCGGAACGTGCACCGCCGTGCGCATCACGTCGCGCACGGTCGTGCGCGCGATCGTTCCGTTCGCAAGGGCGACCAAGAGCTCGCGGTCGTGGATCACGCCGACGATGTCATCTTTCGAGTCCTGATAGACCGGCAGCTTCGAATAACCTTCGGCGATTACAGTATCGAGGACGCGTCGGGGTGAATCTTCGATCGAGACCGCCACCATCTCCGGACGCGGCTTCATCACCTCACGCACGATCGTGTCGCCGAACTCCATGACGGAGTGAATCAGCTCGCGTTCTTGCTCTTCAATCACCCGCTGCTCGGCACCAACGTTGACCAGCGTGCGAATGTCCTCTTCCGTCACGTAGGGACGGTGCGCGTTCTTTATGCCGAAAATTCCGAGAATAAGATCGGTGACGACTTGAAACGATCGAGCGATCGGCGTCAAGACGTACGACGTGTAACGCATCGGAAGCGCGAGCTTCAGCGCCCAGCGCTCGCTGTCGCCGGTCGCCACCGTTTTGGGCACGATCTCGCCGAAGAGCAGGAAAACCGCCGCCATGATAACCGTCGACAGAACCGCGCCCGACGGGATCCCGAGCGACAAGGCGATGTAGGTGGCGAGCGAATCGGCAGCGAGGAGCACGATCGTGTTGCCGACCAGGATCGACGTCAAAAACCGGGTCTTATCCTCGACGATCTGCTGCAGCTCGCCCGAGCCCCGGACGCGCCGCTCTGCAATCGCTCGCGCGCGAAGCCGCGAGATTGAGACGAGCGCCGCCTCGGAGGCCGCAAAGAACGCGGCCAACAGGACGAGCACGACGAGCGCGGCGATCTGGTACGGCAGGGCGTGGGGGTTACTTGGAGGGTCCGTGTTCAAATCGGCGCCATTATAGCATAACGTGGGGCCGCACTAGGAGGTAGATCGCTACCGCAACCAACGTGCCGAGCACTGCGCCCCAGAAGACCTCGAACGGACGGTGGATCCGCGCTTCGACCCGGCTTTGCGCCACCAGAAACGCGATGAAGTACGCCAGGATGGCGGCGAGCGGTTTCTGGTAAAAGAACGCCAGCATCGTTGCGACCGCGAAGGCCAACGCGGCGTGGCCCGATACGGCACCCCCCTGCAAGGCCGAGCCCCGACCGATCCAGGCCTTGGCGAAGACCGTTGCGATCGCAACGACGGCGACCGAGATCAGCGCGACGTTCGCCGGCACGGCCTGCACCGCGGTGAAGACGCGCGCGCCGCCGCTGATGATGCCTTGATAAAAGATGAGGTACCCGGAGAGCGCCGCACCGACCGCTGCGATCAACACCGCTCCCGCCGCTGCATCCTTTGCGCTTTTGGCAAGCGGGTGGTGCGTCACGGTGAGCAGATCGACGATTGCTTCGATCGCCGTGTTCATCAACTCCAGGCTCAGCACGAGCGCGACCAACGCGATCGTCGCGACGACGTAAAAACGGTCGAGCCGCAAGACCAGGGTTGCAAGCAGCACCAGTGCGGCGATGACGAAGTGCACGCGCATGTTCGGCTCGGTCCGCGTCGCGTAAATGATGCCTTCGAAGGCGTGATGGAACGAGCGAAGGAAGCGGCTGCGGTCGATCGGCAGATAATGCGGCTCGCGGGGCTGATGCATCGATATTTCTAGTACGGCCACGGCAAGGCAATCGCGTCGGCCAGGCGGCGTTCTTCGCGCCGCATGACGCGCCGCTCGCCGGCCTCCTCGTGGTCATGCCCCTTGAGATGGAGTAAACCGTGAATCAACAAGCGATAGATTTCGCGCTGCAGCGGCGCATCGTAGACGTCTGCCTGCCGTCGCGCGGTATCTACAGAGATGACGACGTCGCCTAACAGCCGCTCTGCCTGCGCGGAAGCCGCAGCTTTGTGCTCGAGCGGAAAACTCAAAACGTCGGTTGCAGCATCTTTACCGCGATACTTTTCGTTGAGCGAACGGATCTCACGGTCATTCACCAGCGAAAGCGAGAGCGTGGCCCCGCCCTCGCCGACGGCCGTAAGCAGCTGCCGCGCCGTCGCAACCAAGGCTCGCCCATTGACGCCGCTGCGGCGCACGTCGTTCCGATAGTAGATCACGAGGTGTACGCTCGCACGATGCGGGCGACGAGCGGATGACGGACGACGTCTTTCTCGTCGAGCTCGACAATCGCAATGTCTTCAATCGATGCAAGACGAGTCGCAGCGGCGCGCAAACCGCTGCGTTGTCCTGAGGGGAGATCGATTTGCGTCACGTCGCCGGTAACGACCATCTTCGACCCGCTCCCTAAGCGCGTCAAAAACATCTTGAGCTGATCGTCCGTGGCGTTTTGCGCCTCGTCGAGGATCACGAACGAATCCGAAAGCGTTCGGCCGCGCATAAACGCGAGCGGCGCAACTTCGAGCGTGCCGCGCTCCATATACTTGTTCACCGCCGTGTCGTCGAGCATCTCGCCGAGGACGTCGAAGAGCGGACGCATATATGGATCGAACTTTTCCCGCAAGTCACCCGGAAGGAATCCCAGCCGTTCGCCGGCTTCCACGGCGGGCCGCGAAAGGATGATCCGCGCAACGTCGCGCCGCTTGAGCGCTCGAACCGCCATCACCACGGCCAGGTACGTCTTGCCCGTCCCGGCCGGGCCGATGCCAAAGGTTAGCGTCGAGTCTTCGATCGCGCTCACGAATCGGCGCTGGCCGGTCGTGCGCGGCCGTACCTCGCGGCCGCGGTGACTGCGCAGCAGCGTCGCGGGGAGCGCGGCGGGTCCGTCCACGCGCGCGTCCGAAAGCGCGAGCGCTACGTCGTCCGGTGTAATGTGCGCACCCTCGAGGGCCGCCCCGAGCACGCGCCGGACGACTTCCTCTGCGCGCGCCACGGCCGCATCATCGCCTGCCAACAGCAAGCGGTCACCTTCAGCGTGAACCGCGACGTCAAGCGACGATTCGATGGCCGAGAGATTTCGATCGAACTCGCCGAAAAGGCGGACGCGGTCGGTGAGTTCACCCAGGTCGACGGAACGCTGCGCGCTCAAGCCCCGAAGTATTCGTCGTTAAAGGCCCGGGGCTTGCCGAGGACCTCGGCCGCGATCACCGCCTGCACGATGCCACTGCGATGGCGGAAAAGCCGTGCCAAGCCGCCCGTCGACGCCGCGCGGGGTAACGGAAAGTCGGTATGGGGTGGCGGGGAGACGCTGAGGGGCGGTTTGGGCGGCGCCGGAGTCTTCGGTGTGACGGCCGGCGGAGCCGGACGCGGCACCTGAGCGCCGATCTGCGCGGCGGCCTGCTGGAGCCACTGCGGTGCCTGTCCCGCGGGCACCGTGACGATGCGGCGAACGCGCACAGGCTGTTGGGGCGCCCCCGTACTCGGTGCGGCACCTTGGGGCGGCTGGGGCTGCCATTGCGCCCTTCGATCCGGCCTAGCGGCCTCGACACGCTGCGAACCGTCTTGCGCGGCCCGACCTAGCTGCTTGCGCACGCTTGAGACCATGCTGCCGACGACGCCGATGATGAGGAAGCCGACCCAGAGCAGCAGGAAGGTGTCCCGCACGCGGCCTCCTTACTTCGGCGTCGAGCCGGGTGGAGGCGGCTGCTGCTGTGCGTCCGAGGCGGCTTCGGTCGAGGTGCCGATGGCGCCGCGCATTTCCGTATCGGCCTGCACGTTTCGGAGCCGATAATAATCCATGACGCCGAGATTCCCGCGCAAGAAGGCTTGGGCGATGGCTTGCGGGATCGTCGCTTCCGCCTCGACGACCTTTGCGCGCATCGCTTGCGTCTCCGCCTTCTGTTCTTGTTCTGCGGCTAGCGCTGCGTATTGACGCTCCGCGGCTTTGGCTTGCGCAATCCGGCGATCCGCTTCCGCCTGGCTCGTCTGCAGCTCTGCGCCGATGTTCTTGCCGACGTCGACGTCGGCGATGTCGATGGAGACGATTTCAAATGCGGTTCCCGCATCGAGCCCTTTTGCTAGCACCGCCTTGCTGATGCGATCGGGATACTCCAGCACCTCTTTGTGATCGACCGCCGCGCCGACTGCGGAGACGACGCCTTCGCCGACGCGCGCCACGATTGTCGGCTCGCCGGCACCCCCGACGTAACGGTCGAGATCGCTGCGAACGGTGATTCGCGCCTTGACGTTGAGCTGAATTCCGTTTTGAGCGACGCCTTGGAAGATCGGCGTCTCGATGACCTTCGGATTGACCGACGTCTGCAGCGCCTCAAGCACGTTGCGCCCTGCCAAGTCGATCGCAGCTGCGCGCTGCCATTCCAACGGAATCTGCGCGCGCTGTGCCGCGATCATCGCGAGCGTAACGTTCTCGACGTTGCCGCCCGCGAGATAGTGCGACTGCATCTGATCCACCGTCAAATTGAGGCCCGCTTTGCGAGCGCGTACGTAGTTCGTAACGATGACACTCGGCGGGATGCCGATCAATCGCATCCGCACCAAGGCAATGATGCCGAGCGGAACGCCGGCAGCGATCGTGCGGATCCAGAGCCCGATCGGAAAGTAGTAAAGAAACGCAAAGAACGCGATAATTGCGATCAGTACGATAATCGCGCCGCTAACGGCAATCATGGTCTTCTCCTATCCGGCAGCCGGCTCAACGAAGACGCGCGCGCCTTCGACGCGCACGACACGGACGGGGGTTCCTTGGGCGATGAACTCACCCTCCGTAAGGACGTCGATACGCCGGCCGTCGATCGACGCGATTCCGGCCGGACGCAAAAAGCTGACCGCGATTCCCGCCCGTCCGCGCAGCTCGCGATAATCGCCGCTCGCCACGTACTCGGGACCTTGTGCCGCAACGAGGGCAAGGCGTTGCGCCCACGCATTCTGCGGAACCGCGCGCACAACGAGCGTAAAGACTATGACCGTCAGGACGATTGCGGTGGCAATCGTTTCGATGCCCACGAAGAAAAACGGCAGGCCAAAGGCAAAGAGAACCGCTGCAAAGAGCGCAACGGCGCCGAGGATGCCCGGCAGACCGTGGCCCGGCACGACGTGAAGCTCCCAGAGAATCCCCAAGAGCCCGAGCACGGCCAGCACCGCGACGAACGCGTTCGAGAATCCCGCGTAAACGTGACTTCCAAAGAACAGCGCGAGCGCGCCGACTCCAATGATGCCGGCGATCGCGTGTAACGTCTGCATCTCGATCAATAAGCCGAGCATGCCAACGCTGAGCAGAATGCCGCTGACGACGGGGTCGGTCGCAAAGCGCGCGAGCGCTTCGGCCCACGAGAACGACTCGCCGATTCGCGGTGCACCGCTCAGCTGCAACTGCGCAATCGCGTCGTCGAAACTCGGTGCGGTGCCCGACGCGATGCCGGAGCGCACGGCGTCGCTCGTGTTGAAGGTCAGGATCGTTCCGGCGCGCTTATACTGTGGAAGGTCAACGTTCTTGTCGACCATCGCGGCGGCGATCTTTGGATCGCGCCGATTGCGTTCGGCGGTTGACTCGAACTCAGCGCGCAGTGCCGAAATGGTCTTGACGGTCGCCGGAATCGGCTCGGCTGCGCCGATCGACGCCCCAGGCGCCATAATGATCCGACTGGCAGTCAGTGTGATGAGTGCAGCGGCCGAGTAGGCACGTCCGTCGACGTACGCATAGACCGGCTCTTGCGCCGAAAAGAGCGCATCGCGAATCGAGAAGGCGGCCTCGACCAGACCGCCGGGGCTATTGACGTTGAGTACGATTGCACGCGCGTGCTCTTGATTTGCTTCCGCGACGGACCGCTCGACCAGATGCGCCATCCCGTCGTCGACGGTTCCATCGATGGGCAACACGACGATCGGGCGTCCCAGCGTCTGCCCGACTGCCATGCCGGCGCCTCCGACAAGCAGTAAGCCGCAACACAACCAGACCGGCAGGCCGAATTTCCTCATGCTCGTTGGTACTTTGGGAAAGCGCGATAGGTTACGCTCGTACCCTTCGACGGAGCCCGTTCGCAGCGGAGTCGAAGGCCTCAGGACGAGAGAAGATCGGAAACGATTTGGCGGACGAGGTTGCCATCCGCCAGCCCTTTGAGCTGCGGCATGACGATCTTCATGACGGCGCCCGCATTGCGCGACTCCGGCGGAAGTTCCGCCAAGACGCTCTGGACGATCTCGCGGATCTCCGTCGCCGAACGCTGCGCGGGTAAATAGGCGAGGAGAATCTCGCGCTCGGTGCGTTCCTTGTCGGCTTTTTCCGGCCGGCCGGCCTTTTCGTACTCGGTCACGGCATCGGCGCGTTGCTTTACGAGCCGGGCAATGACGTCGAGCTCGTCGGCATCCGAAAGCTCCCGGCCGCTTTCGGTCCGCTTATACGTGAAGCCGGAGAGCGCCGAGCGGAGCGTGTCGAGGCGCAGCTGATCGCGCGCGCGCATCGCCTCTTTTAATTCGGAGGCGATGCGGTCTTTGAGCGCTCCCACGATCGAGTGCTACGCGCGGCGCTTGCGCGCTGCCGCAGATTTCTTCTTGCGGCGGACGCTCGGCTTTTCGTAATGTTCGTGCTTGCGCGCTTCGGCCAGAATGCCGGCCTTCTGGGTTGCCTTCTTAAAGCGGCGCAGCGCGCTCTCAATCGTTTCGCCCGGTGCGATGCGAACTTCCAATGTTTGACGACCCCCCTTTCGGCCGTGCCACGCACGAAAAATTAGCCCCACTAGGGGCCTAGGTCAGGGTAACACAGGCCGCTGGGAGCGTCAAATAGTCAAATCAACCAGGAGGCCAGGTCATAGCGCGTCCGCCGAGCACGTGAATATGCAGGTGTCCGACGGTCTGACCACCTTCATGACCGGTGTTCACCACGAGGCGATATCCGCCGCGGTCATGCTGCTGCCCAAGCTGCGATGCGGCCTCGAACAGCCGCCGGACAAGCCTATCCGCTCGCTCGTCGCCCACGAGGTCGGAGAGCGTATCGAAATGCTCGACCGGCATCACGAGCAAGTGCGTCGGTGCTTGGGGATTGATATCTTCAACCGCGATAACGTCGTCGTCGCGATAGACGACTTTTGCGGGAATTCCGCCGGCGACTATTTTGCAGAAGGTGCACTCCGGCATCAGCGCGTCCGTATCGTGAACGTCCAGTTTTTAGTCGTCGTGTTTCCTGCGAGATCGGATACTCGGACGGTCACGTGGATCGTTCCGTCGGGATAGTTGTACGACGGCATGTATTGAATGAACTGGACCGTTCGGACGCATTGCGACGTGACGTCGCGACCGTCGATCCAGAGCAGCGCGCTGGAGGGATTCACCGGCACGGCTTCGGCAGCGAAGCTCGCATAGACGGCCGGACGATTGGTGTTAATTGTGCTGCCTTCGTCCGGCGCAAAGTCGCCGATGCCGGGACCAAGGCTCGACGCCGAAATCGTCTGCGGCGCGGCGGCTTGTGCGGTGGTGCTGCCGATGGTCAGCCGCCCGATCAACGCCACGTCATCAAAGTTCGCGCCTCGCGGTATGGTGTAGTTTCCGTCATAGCTGCCCGGTGAGCGCTGCGTCATCGCTTGGTCGACGACCGTCGAACCGATATCAAACGTCGCCGATCCGCCGGGCGTCCCTTGCAGCGTTACGTGTATCGTTTCGCCGGCGCGCAGTGGATGAGTGGCGTCGGTATCGATACGCGCGATCTGAACGTTCGCGGCGGCGGCCTGCGCGGCGACGGTTCGGCTTGCTAGGATTTCGCGGATCTCGTTCGTCTCGACATTATACCGCACCGTCACTTGGTCGCTGGGGCGAAGTTGATCGAACGAGGCGGCCTTTCCATTGAGCGAGATTTCCGTCGTACGGCCGGGAGCGATGACTTGGCCGTTATCGAGCACGAACTCGTTGCTCGCAATCGCGACGATGTGACCATTGCGCGAGCCGAATTCGTCGACGACGCGCTTGACCCGTCCGTCCCTGCGCAGCTCGAGGCGCGCGAAATCTCCGGGGCGCACGTCCGTCAGCTCGCCGGGCGACGTGACGTTGACGTTCACGTCTTGCACGTCGATCGTCGCGTTGGGTACGACGGCAATCGTCTTGATGATTCCATTGGACGAAAGCGTGATCGTCGGCGGATCGGAGAGCAGATCGACTGCCGCTACGGTGCCGTAACGCTCCGAACCGTGCCCCGCAGTGGTCAAGCCGTTCGAAGACGTCCCCATCAGCTGCGCGACGATGACGACGGTATTGCTGCGGCGGTCGAACTGCGCTTGCGCGCCAAGCACATCGGTGAAGAATCGCAGCGGAACGTACAGCACGTCGCGAACATCGATCGGCGGCGAATCGAGCGTCACGCGATCGCGATCGATTTGTGCGATCGCGCTGCCCATCGTCAAGGTCACCGTCTTGGAACCGATTTGGGTTGTGATACGCCGGCCGGAGCGCTGATACGCCAGGCCCAACGCCTCGATAGTGCGTCGCACGGGAACGAAGAGCACGTCGTGTTCAAACCGCGCGGGCGGATCGAGCGGCAGCGCGACGCCGTTGATAACGATTGCGATCGGACGCGCTGCGGGCGGGGCATGCGTGTTTGGCGTCGCAGCGACGACGAAAAAGGCCAGCAGCACTACGACTCGCTTCAACGCTCCTCCAACACTTCCGAGTAAACGTCCGCGGTGGCGCGGGCACACCGATCCCAGGTCAACCCTCGCGCGACGTCACGTCCTTGGTTAATTGCTCGCGCGCGGAGACCTTCGTCGTCGAGCAAGCGCGCGAGCGTCGCGCCGAGGGCCACGGCGTCGCGGGTTGGGAAGGTCAGCGCCGCCGGCGCGAGGACGGTCGGCACGGCGTCCGCCGAGCCGACCACCGGACACCCCGCCGCCATCGCCTCGAGCATCGGCAAACCAAAGCCTTCGCGCAGCGCCGGCTGCACCACGGCGCGCGCGCCGGCATAGTATCCGGCGAGCCGCTCGGGTGAAACGTGTCCAAGCGCGACGATCGAACGCTCCGCGCGGCTCTGCCGCTGCAATTCGCCCCCGAAATCGTCGCTGCCGGTCAGCAACAGATCTACGGCGTATTGCTGCCCCAGGCTCGACCACGCCGCAAAGAGCGTCGGCAGGTCTTTGTGTTGCCGATGATTACCGACGTACAGAAAATACGGGCGTGAGCTCCTGTACGGCTCGACACCGCGCAGGTAAACCTCGCCGACACCGAGCGGAATCACGCGTACCTTCGCGCGCGAAACGCCTAGCAGCTCTTCGAGGTCACCCATGGTTCGCTCGTCGTCGGTGATGACGCGCCTCGCCCGCGCACACGCGTGCCGCACCACGCTCGCATAATATGGGCCGACCTTCGTTTTAAAGTATTGCGGAAAACGGAGATGGATGAGGTCGTGAATCGTCAGGACGAAGCGGCGTGGCAGTAGCAGCGGCACGTATTGCGAGAGAAAGTGCACGACGTCGACCTTCGACCGCCGTATGGAGAGCGGCAGCGCAACTTGCTCGCTCCAGCCAAAATTGCCGCCGCGCGTGAACGACACGTACGAATATTCGGGCGCGACCGCCGGGAGGCGCGCTACCAACTCGCGCACGTAGGTCTGCATCCCGTCGGAGAGCTGGCGCGTCAATCGTGCATCCAGACCGATGCGCGCCGCAGTCACCGTAAGAGCGCTTTGCGCGCCGCCACCGCGGGATACATTGCCGAGCGGTAGGCAACGTACCAGCCGCGCGGACCGTCCAGCAGCGCTCCACGTGCAGCAAGCAGCCATGCGAACCGTACGACACCCATCACGCTCGAACCAAGCCACGCCGCGAGGGAACGCTTCATTCGCTCCGCCTCCAGCGTGGTATAACGGTCGTATTTCGCCCGATATGTTGCGACGTCGGGATATGAGTAATGCAGCAGCGTACCGGGCAACTGTCCGACCACGCCGGCCGATGACCAGCTCTCGTGAACCAGTGCGTCGGCCGCGGCGGCGGGATGGGCATCGAGCGTCGCGCGATCCGTTCGAAAGAGCCGCACGAGCGGCTCGTCGCGCCAGATACGCATCGGCTTTCCGCAAAAATACGTCGTCCGCGTTACGCGATACGCGTCGCCATCCGGCGTCGCGGCGAGCACCGCGTCGCGCAGTACGTCGTCGAGCGCTTCATCCGCGTCGAGCATGAACGTCCACGGCGTCTCCACTGCCGTAAGCGCAAAGCGTCGCGCGTCGAGGAAATCCGTCCAGTCGCGCTGGACGACGCGCGCCCCGGCGCCTCGGGCGAACGCGACCGTACGATCCCGCGAGCCCGCATCGAGCACGAGCACTCGAACGCCGCGCGGCAAGCTCGTGAGCGCACGCGGCAGATTGCGCTCTTCGTCGCGCGTCAAAATGACGGCGGTGATTACACTTGGGTCCAGGAGGCCTCAGCGACGCCGGTGTCCGTCAACTCCGCTCGGGATGAACCGTTGATACGCTCCTCGTGCGCGAGCGCCGCGCCGATGAAGGCGCGATAGAGCGGCGCGGGACGGTTTGGCCGGGACTTGAACTCAGGGTGAGCCTGCGTCGCGACGAACCAAGGGTGCATCTCTACGGGCAGCTCGATCACTTCGACAAGCTGCGTCTTGGCGATCGTGTGATGGCCGGTGAAGCGCATGCCGTGTTCTTCAAAAATTGGCCGATACCGGTTGTTGAATTCGTAACGATGCCGGTGACGCTCGCTGATCTCGAGCTCCCCGTAGGCGCGCGCAGCGTGGCTTCCCTCCTCCAGGGTACAGGTATAGGTGCCAAGGCGCATCGTGCCGCCCAGAATCTCCAAGTTCCGCTGATCCGGCATGAAGTCGATCACCGGGTCGGCGCTGGTCTCGTCGACTTCGCTCGTCATCGCGTCGGGGAGCTCGCAAACGTTTCGCGCGAACTCGACGCACGCGAGCTGCATGCCGTAACAAATGCCGAGAAACGGGATCTTGCGCTCGCGCACGTACTGAATCGCCCGTAGCTTCCCTTTGACTCCGCGTGCCCCGAAACCGGGCGCAACGAGGATGCCGTGCGCGCCCCGAAGCACGTCGACGCCTTCGTTTTCGAC
>Ga0070731_10001382_pt1 | contig 25184 bp, 30 predicted proteins | sample Coa_R1_2_FD_66448 | JGI IMG/M metagenome (GOLD analysis project Ga0070731, IMG submission 66448) | Surface soil microbial communities from Centralia Pennsylvania, which are recovering from an underground coalmine fire - Coalmine... | ecosystem: Environmental > Terrestrial > Soil > Unclassified ... | reverse complement strand
CGACGTAGCCGAGGTCGAGCAGCCCGCCCCAGCCGACGACGACGTTGAGGCCGAGCGCGAGCAGCATGTAGAGCACGGTGTCGAAGGCGACGAGCCGCACGTAGCCGCTCGACTCGACGACCGGGAAGATCGAGAACGCGGCCAGGAAGAGGACGAGCCAGACCCACCACGGCAGGCGCCGCAGCCGGCGCTCCGCCACTCCGAGGATCCCCGGCAGGACGACGGCGTCGGCGTGGCGCGCGACCCACTCGTCCTGGCCGATGGCCGGGCCTTCGGCGGCGGTGGAGTGGTAGCCGTGCGGTGTGGAGTCGGTCATACCTTGCGGATGTCGGGCCGTCCGAGCAGCCCCTGGTGGCGGAAGATCATGAGCAGGATCAGGCCCGAGAACACGTAGAGGTCGGACCACTGCGTGCTGATGTAGCCCTGGACGTACGACTCGGCGAAGCCGAGCAGCAGCCCACCGGCCATCGCGCCCGGGATCGACCCGATGCCGCCGATCACGGCCGCGATAAAGCCCTTCAGTCCGATCACGAAGCCGATGTTGACGGTCGTCGGCACGCGCAACGCGAAGATGACGCCGGCGGCTCCCGCGAGCGCGGACCCGAGCACGAACGTGAACACGATCACGCGGTCGATGTCGATCCCCATCATCGCCGCGGCCTCGCGGTCGAACGACGTCGCGCGCATCGCCTTCCCCGTGCGCGTCTTGTTGACGAGGAACCACAGGGCGACCATCAGCACGAACGCGGAGACGACCGTGACGATCCGGAGCAGCGGCACCGTCACGCCGTGGATCTGGAAGCCCTTCAGGTAGAGGTAGCCGTTGCCGAAGTTGAAGGCGTTGTAGTTGCGCGGTGTCGCTCCGAACAGCAACTGCATCGAGTTCTCGAGGAAGAACGAGACGCCGAGGGCGCTGATCAGCGGCGCGATTCGCGGCGCGTCGCGCAACGGCCGGTAGGCGAAGCGCTCGATCGTGATGCCGAGCAGCGCGCACCCGCCCATTGCGGCGAGGGTGATGATCGGGATGATCAGCCAGACGGAAAGCTTCGGGCTCGACGAGCCGCCGAGCTCCTGCAGCACGCCGTACCCGATGAACGTGCCGACCATGAACACGTCGCCGTGCGCGAAGTTGAGTAGCTTGAGGACGCCGTAGACGAGCGTGTACCCGAGGGCGATCAGCGCGTAGACGCTCCCCAGCGTGACTGCGTCGATGGTGAGCTGGATGAACGTGTCCACGAGCGCCTCTCGAGATCGGTGGGCGACCCGCGGCGCGGGCCGCCCACCGGTTCATTCGTGGCTTAGCCGACGAGCTTGTACGAGCCGTTCGACTGGATCTGGAAGATGTAGAACTTCGCGTTCAGCGGGTCGTTCGTCTTCGTCGACCACCTGAACGTTCCACCCAGGATCCAGTTGTTGATCCGGACCTTCTTCACGCTGTGGAACACCGCCGCGCGGGTCGCGGTGCCGTGGCCCTGGGCGCACGCGATCTTGATCGCGTCTAGCAGGATCTGAACAGCGCCGTAGCTGGGCGGCCCGAACGAGCCGACCTGCTTGCCGGGGTTGGCCTTTTTCCAGCCGTTGATCAGCGACGCGTCGGCCTTGATGCCGGTGATGTCCGGCGCGAAGTTCGACACGTACGAGCCCGGCACCTTGAACTGCGACGGGTCGTTCGAGCCGTCACCGCCGAACACCTTCGCCTTCTTGCCCTGCTCGATCATCTGCTGGGCGAACGTCTGCGCGTCGCCCGGCTTCTGCGTCGGGAAGAAGACGATGTCCGCGTCGTTCGGCACCTTCGTCACGAACGCCGAGTAGTCGGTCGTCGTGTTGGGAGCCGACAACCGGCTCACCGACACGCCCGCCTTCTGCAGCACGGTGGTGGCGGCGGCCGCGAGGCCGAGCGAGTACGGCTCCTGGAAGTCGAACACCACGACCTTCTTGACATGCAGCGTCTTGATCATGAACGCCGCGTCCGAGGGGCCCTGGATGTAGTCGCCGGGGACATCGCGGAAGAACGCCGGCGAGCCCTCCCGCTGAGCGACCGGCCCCTGCGTGAGGTCGGTACGCGTCGCAGACGGCGAGAGGTGCGCGAGCTTGGCGGCGAAGAACGTCTTGCTCGTCGCCGCGACGCCTCCCGACGTCGACGGGCCGAGGATCGCGAGGACGCTCGGGTCGCCGATGTACTTCTGCGCGAGCGCCTGTGCGGGCGCCGGGCCCTGCTCGACGGGCGTGTCGCCCAGGACCAGCTTCACCTTCAGGTGCATCCCCGGTGCGAGCGTCTTGACCGCGTAGCTCGCCCAGCTCGACTGCTCCTGACCGAGGAAGCCTGCTCCGCCGGTGAGCGGGGTGATGAACGGCAGCGTGATCGACTTGCTACAGCTGTAGCCGGCAGTCGCCGACACTGCCACCTTCGGGGCTCCCTGCGCAGACGACGCGATCACCGCGAGAGCGATGACCGCGAGCGCGGCGCCGATCGCCTTCTTCATGCTTCTCCTCCTTGCCTGACGGGCAATTCCTGCAGTTGCCTGGGGGGTGGCCTGCGTTCGGGCGAGTCTCACGACCGGTGGCCGCCGTGTCAATGATCAAATCTCTACGAGGCGAGCGCGGCCACCCATCCGGCTGTATCGAGGAACTGCCGGAAGCGGATTGCCTTCTCGTCGCGGAGCGTCCAGACGTGGACGAAGGGAACGTCGAGCGACTTGCCGGTCCCCTTGGCGCGGCCGCGGTAGCGGCCGATCACGACCACCTCGTCACCGGCATCGAGGAACTCGTCGGGCGTCGCGGTGAACTCGTCCCACCACTCGTCGTCGAGCGGGTCGAAGATGTTCCGCTTCACCTCGTCCAGGCCGTGATAGAGCCCGCCGTGCGGCAGTCCTTGGGCCTGGTGCCACTCGATGTCGGGGTGCATGTCGGCGAGCACGCCGTCCATATCGTCGCGCGCGAACGCGTCGTACGAGCGGCGCACGATGTCCACGCTGGTCACGCGCCTTACCCTAGATTGCTGCTGTGGAGTACGCCATGCACGCCTCCGAGCGTCCGGACGGACGCCTGTTCGAGGTCGAGACGTTCACGCAGCGGCTCGTGTCGCTGGAGGGCGAGCGGCACGAGGGCGAGGACGACGAGGTGCTGTACGTGCTCGAGGGACGCGGATCCGTCTCGTTCGGCGGCACGTCGTACGACGTCGGGCCGGGCACGGCGATCTTCGCGTCACGCGGGACCGCCTGGGAAGCATTCGGAGGCGCGCGGGCGTTGTCGGTGCTCGTGCACGACCCGGAGCCGTCGTCGGGCCACGCCGTCGTCGATCTCGACGCGTTCGAGCGCGGGACGGCGACCGCGGGCCGCTCATTTCTCCTGGGGGCGACACCGGAGCTCGGCTGCAGCTCCGTGACGCAGTTCGTCGGCCTGATCCCGCCCGGCCGCGCGCCCGACCACTTCCACAAGTACGACGAGGTGATCTACGTGCTCGACGGCCAGGGCGAGCTCGTGATCGACGGCGAGGACGAGCCGCTGCGGCCGGGAAGCTGCGTCCATCTTCCGCGCACGCTCGTGCACTGCCTCGCCAACACGGGCGAGGGCGAGATGCGCGTGCTGGGCGTCTTCCGGCCGGCCGGCTCGCCCGCCGAGGCCTACTACCCCGACGGCACGCCGACCGCCGTCCCGGAAGGACAGGACTGACGTGCCGAGGATCGAGCGCACCGCCGAGCTCAGCTGGGAGGGCAACGCCGCCCGCGGCAGCGGCACGATCTCCGCCGCCACCGGCGCGTTCACCGCGCTCCCCTACTCGCAGCCGGCGCGGATCGCGCGGGCCGCGGACGCGGACAAGACGAGCCCGGAGGAGCTGCTCGCCGCGGCTCACGGTGCCTGCCTGACGATGTCGCTGGCGACGGAGCTCAGCAAGGACGGCACGCCGCCCGGGCGGCTCTCTTCTTCGGTGCTGATCGTGATGGACGAGGTCGTGGGCGAGGGTCATCAGATCACGGAGTCGCACGTCCGCATCAGCGCGGAGGTCGAGGGCGCCGACGCGGCGGCTCTCGCCGCGGCGGTGGAGCGCGCGGATGCCGGCTGCCCGTTCTCGAAGCTCCTGCGCAAGGCCGGCGTCGTCGTCGACGTCGCGCTCGCATCCCCCTAAATTGGAGAAGCACGTCGCACCGCGCCTGCGCGGAGGAGTCGTGACCCGCGCGGTCTCGTTGGTCGTCGGCCTGGCCGTGTTCGCGCTGGGGATCGTGTCTCTCTACGAGGCCCGGCTCGGGCTCTCGCCGTGGGACACGCTCAACCAGGGCATCGCGAAGCACAGCCCGTTGTCGTTCGGAATCGCGAACATCGCCGTCGGCTGCTGCGTGCTGGCGCTGGCGTTCTTCCTGGGCGCGCGGATCGGCGCCGGCACCGTCGCGAACGCCGTGCTGGTCGGCTCGTTCGTCGACCTCCTCTTACGCGTGCACGCGGTGAAGCACCTGGGCGACGCGTCGCTCACCGCGCGCATCGGGCTGCTGATCGTCGGCGTCCTGCTGATGGGGATCGCGACGGCGATCTACATCGGCGCGAGCTTCGGCGCCGGTCCACGCGACTCGCTGATGCTGGCGCTGACGCAGCGGACGCGGCTCCGCGTCGGCGCCATCCGCGGGCTGCTGGAGGCGACGGCGCTGGGAGCCGGCTTCGTGCTCGGCGGCAAGGTCGGCGTCGGCACGGTCGTCTACGTCGTCGCGATCGGACCGGTGGTCGAGGCCTCGTTCGCAGCTCTCGGGCGTTCGCCGTTCTCGGCAACGGCGGCAGTGGTCGCGGCAAGCGCGTAGGCGTGGCAGCGCTCGTCACGCTGTTCCTCGTCGGGGTCGTGCTGCGGCCACAGATCGTCGGCATCGGGCCTCTCCTGCCGCGGATCGAGAGCTCGCTCGGCATCTCGCACACCGTCGCCGGCCTCCTTTCCACGATCCCGGTGCTTTGCATGGGCGTCTTCGCGCCGCTCGCGCCGTCTCTGCTGAGTCGCTTCGGCTCGCGGAGCGCGATCGGGTTCTCGCTCGGCGCCGTCGGGGTCGTCGGCGTCGCGCGGGCGCTCACGCCCGGAGCCGCGCCGGTGCTCGCGCTGACCGTCCCGATCGGCATCGGAATCGCCGTCGCCGGGACGCTGCTGCCGGTCGTCGTGAAGGACGAGCACGCAGAACGCGTCGCGATCGGCACCGGCGCCTACACGGCCGGGATCAACGTCGGCGCCACGGTTGCGTCGGTCGTCGCGGTGCCGCTCGCGTTGCTGTGGAGCTGGCGACTCGCCCTGCTCGTCTTCTCGGCCGCGGCGTTCGTGGTGGCGCTCGGCTGGCTCGGGCGGAGTCACCGCACGCCGCGATTCGTGCGCGCGCCGCTGCCGCTGCGCGCCGGGGTCGCCTGGAAGCTCGCGGGCGTCTTCGCGCTCCAGTCGTCGATCTTCTACGGGTTGAACGCCTGGCTGCCGGAGACCTACGTCGACCGCGGCTGGAGCCAATCGGCCGCAGGTGCGTTGATCGCCCTGCTGAACGGTGTCGCGCTGGTCGTCGGCCTGCTGACCGCACTCGCCAACCAGCGGGGCGCGTCACGCCGCGCGTACATCTGCGCCGCCGCGGCGGCGTCGACGGCCGGGACGGCGCTGATCGCGACGAACACGCCGAGCGCGTGGGCATGGGCGGGGCTGCTGGGAGTCACGACGGGCATCCTCTTCACCACCGTGATGACGCTGCCACTCGACGTCGCGTCGGCGCCCGCGGAGATCGCGGCGATGACCGCGCTGATGCTCGGCGTCGGGTACACGAGCTCGGCGCTCGCACCGACGGTGCTCGGCGCACTGCGCGACGCGACCGGCTCGTTCGTCGCCCCGTTCGCCGTGCTCGCGGCGATCGCCGCGCTCATGCTCGGCCTCGGAACGCGCCTGCAGACGTTCCCGACCCGGACCTAACGCTGGCCCGCCGCCACACGTCCGACACAGGCAGAGGCCGGCTGTTCGTCGCCCTGGCCGCCGTCGCGTGGTCGTCGGCAGGGCTGCTGCAGCGGGAGCTCCACCTCGGCGTCGCGACCCAGGTCGCCGGAAGGGCGTTCTTCGCGACGGTCGCCCTGCTGGTCTACGTCGCGGTCGGTCAGCGCGGCCGCGTCGTCCGCAGCTTCCGGGCGATCGGCTGGGCGGGCGTGGCGATCGCCGTGCTGATGGCGATCTCGTCTGGATCGTTCATCGTCGCGCTCAACCACACGTCGGTCGCCAACGTGCTGTTCATGCAGGCGCTGGCGCCGATCCTCGCCGCGCTCCTCGCGCGAACGCTCGGTGAGCCGACGCCGCGCCGGACCTGGCTCACGATGGCGATCGCGCTTGCGGGCGTCACTGTGATGGTCGGGGGGCCGGGCCGGCCGAACGCGCTCGGGCTCGGCCTGTCGTTCCTCGTCTCGGCGTCGTTCGCCGGCATCCTCGTGATCACGCGGCACCGCCGCGACGTCTCGATGGCGCCGGCGACGTGCCTGTCGCAGGCGCTCGTCGTGCTCGTGGCCGGGCCGTTCGCATCTCCCGGCTCCGTCGGCGCCCGCGACACGTTGTACTTCGTGCTCCTCGGGGTCGGCCAGATCGGGCTCGGGTTCGTGTTCCTGACGGTCGGCGCGCGGCTCATCCCTGCCGCCGAGGTTGCGCTGATCACGCTCCTCGAGGTAGTGCTCGGACCGCTTTGGGTGTGGATCGCTCTCTCGGAGCAGCCGGGAACGGCGACGCTCGTGGGCGGTGCGATCGTCCTGATCGCGGTGGCCCTCCAGGCGCGACCTCAACCCGCCCCTGCTCCGATCTGACGGAGCTGCAGTCGGCGGCCAGTCGTTCGACGCGCTCTCTCGCAATCAGACGGCGACCCTCGTTGTCGTAGTCGATCACGTCCTCTCCTCCTCTCAGGTGCGTTGGCCGTCCCAGATGTGGGACGTGCTCGGAGCTCGCTCGGAGCCGTGCGAGCGAAGACGAGCTAGGAGTGCCGCCGCGAGCGCCGCCATGAGGGCTCCGCCGGCGACGAAGGTGGCGCGCGGGCCGAGCAGGCTGCCGGCCGCACCGCCGACTGCGAGCGCGCACATCTCGGCGCTGCGGACCATCGAGTTCACGCGCGCGAGGATGCGGCCGCGGAACGCGTCGGGCACCCGCTTGAGCAGGAGCGTGCTGACGTCCGCGTTCAGCGACCCATTCGCGATCCCGAGCACGGCCCACGCAACTGCGAACGCCCACACCGTCGGCGCCAAGCCGCCGCCGACGAGCGCGAGTGCGATGACGAGCGCCGCTCCGCTCGCGCGCAGCGCACGCGTCGGATCGGCGGCCCCCTTACCGGCGACCAGTGCTCCGGCGACGAGCGCTGCCGCGAATAACCCGGTGAGCAGGCCGAACACGGTCGCGCTCGCCCCGAGCGAGCCGCGGATCAAGAAGACCTCGACGACGTTGGTGACGCCGCCGACCAGGACGAGCGCGCAGATCCCGACCACGAGCGGCCAGAGGAGCGAGTCCGACCGGAGCGCAAACGGCACGCTCGATTCGGCGGACGCTTCCCGGCCGGCGTCGAGCACGCGGCGGGTCCGGACGCAGAGAGCTGCGATGGCGAGCACGACGAAGGTGGCTGCATCGACGAGCAGCGGCGGCGCGTAGCCGACGGTGCCGACGGCAAGCCCGGCGGCGGCGGGCGCGGCGATCGCGGCGAGCCGCGTCGACGCCTGCGAGATGCTCACCGCGCGGCCCAGCTCCTCCGGCTCGACGACGGCGGGCAACAGCGCCTGCCACGTCGGACCGGCGACGACTTGTCCGATCTGGAGGGCAAGGACGAGCGCGTACGTCGACCAGACGGGCGCGGCGAAGGCCAGTGCGGCGCAGCACGCCGCCTGCCACGCCGCGGCCGCGGGCGCGAGCGTGCGGAACGGAACGGAGTCGACCAGTCGTCCGGCGACCGGCGCGAGGAAGGCAACCGGAACGGCCGCGCAGAGCAGCAAGCCCGTGATCGACCAGGGCCCGAGGCCGTGGCTGAAGACCCGCAGCATCAGCACGATCAGCGCGAGGTCGTCGCCGAAGGCGCTGACCGCCTGGGCCGACAGCATCAGCCGCAGATCGCGGTGCCGCCAGACCGACCGTTGCAATACCCGAAGCATCTGCTTCATAATCATGAAGCGTATGCTTCACATTGTCAAGCGGGCGGCCTAAGATCAGCGAGATGGCGCGCAAACGAACCGGCCGGCCGGCCGACGAGCGCCCTTCGGGCGAGGTCGTCCTCAGCGATCCGAGGGCGCTACGCGCCCTCGCCCACCCCGCGCGGCTGACGATCGTCGACGAGCTCTACCAGGGCCTCGAGCGCACGGCGAGCGAGCTCGCCGAGCTCACCGGTCTCACGCCGAGCGCGATGAGCTATCACCTGCGCGCGCTCGAGGGCTGGGGCGTCATCGAGCGCGCGGAGACGCGCGACGATGCGCGCGAGCGGCCGTGGCGGGCGTGCGGCCGCTCGCTGTCAGTCTGGACCGCCGAATCGCGCGCGCCCGGGTTGACCGACGTGATCGCGGCCTCGACGTTCGAAAACCTCGCCGAAGCATTCCGCCGTTGGTCCGCCGTCGAAGAAAAGGAAAGCGCCGCCTGGCAAGGCGTGAGCTCGATGCGCCGCTCCTACCTCTGGCTCACCGAGGCCGAGGCAACGGCTTTCGCAGCCGAGCTGAGAGAGGTCTTCGACAAATACGTCGCCGACCGCGACGCCGCGCACCACCCCGCAGGCACACGGCGGATCATGAGCATGCTCGCCCTCATCCCGGAGGTTCCGGAGTCGTAGCCGCCGGTCTGCAGGCGGCGCCTCGTGGGCCTTCGGTACAGCGACGAACCCGAGTGTCCGTCCAGCGTCCGGCGCCGCCGCGGGCGGCCTCGACGACGACCGAGGCCGCCCGTTGTCTGAGGAGGGACGAATCCAGATCGGGCGCTAGATGTTTCCGTCGCCGTCGCTCGGAGCTCCGCTGTTGTCACTGTCTTCGTCCCCGCCGGGGCCGATCGTCGGCCTCTGAACGACCCGGCGGTGATGGCGCCGGTGATGGTGGCGATGGTGCTTGTGCAGACGTGCATGCGCGCCAGACCGGGATACAGCTGCGGATGCGGCCGAGCTTGCAACGGCGAACGAGGCAAGCACGAAGAGCAGCGCGGTCACGGCACGCCAAGTGCGACCGGTTGAGGTCAAGGTCATCTCCCAACTCCTGACTAGGAACTGATGGACTGGGCGCGGCGCCGCGCGTTGTCTTGCTTGTCACCGGATACGCGCGAATTCGCCGGCCCGGTTCACGCCGAGGCCGACGATTAACCGCGTCCGAACAATTCAGAAAAGGCGAGAGGGGTGGGTTGACCCACCCCCCTCCCACTTCCCGGGGCACGCGAGACTACGCCGGCGCGACGTCGCGGCGGCCGCGCAGCGCGTGCACGGCGAGCAGCGCGAGCAGCATCGCGGCGAGAGCCGAGATTCCGCCGAGGTACGCCCAGGTCGTCCAGTCGACACCGCCGCCGCCGCTCGACGTCCGTTGCAGGTCCGCCAGGTGGATCTGCACAGCCCGCTCGAACGCGTCCGGCCCACCACGCTCGGCCCGTTGGAGATCGGACTGGTGGATCTGCACCGCCCGCTCGAACGCATCCGGCGTTGCAACCTGAAGCACGCTGCCGCCGCGGAGTCCAGCACGGTCATCGGGCCGCGGATACGACAGCTGCGCCGTCGACGCGCCCGCGCCGCGGGTCCCGGCCCGGTCGTCCGGGCGGACACCCGCCGACGCCAGAGCCGGAAGAATCAGAGCCGCCGCGAACACTGCGAGGCACAGCCGGGTGAAATGCGTGTTCATCTCGTCCTCCTTCTCGCTCGGCCGCCCGTTGCGGCCGATGCGAGCAGGGTCGGCTCACCCGGTTGCACAGCGGCTACTCGCCGCTAAATCGCTGCTAAATCAGCTGGAAATGGGCGAAATCAGCTGAGCGGTTCCAGCTCGATCACGGGGATCGTTCGGCCGGCCTTCGCCTGGAATGCGCCGGCCGACGGAGCCTGCGCGACGACGGCGGCGAAGGCGGCGTCGCGCTCCGAGTCGCCGAGGATCCTCGCCCTCGCTCGGAACGCGGCGACGCCGACCTCGACGGTCACGGCCGGATCACGCTCCAGGTCACGGAACCAGCTCGGGTCTCTCGCGGCGCCGCCGTTGGAGGCAACGACCAGGTAGCGACCGCCGTGCCGGTGGTAGGCGAGCGGCGTCGTGCGCGGACGACCGCGCCGAGCGTGGATCGTCGTCAGCAGGAGGAGACGCACGTCCGCGAGCTCGCCGCCCACGACGCCGCCGTTCGCGCGGAACTCCCGGATCACCGACTCGTTGAAGCCGCGCGGGTCTGACCGGTAGTCGCTCATCCGACGGGCGCCCGGCGGTAGGTGAGCGTCACCCGTCCGCTTGCGGCCGGTTCGGCCGCGACGAGCTCCAGGCGCTCCGGCCTGCTGAGCACACCGACGATGCCCCGGCCGTCCCCTACCAGGATCGGGTGGACGATCAGGCGAAGCTCGTCGAGCAAGCCGGCGTCGAGGAGGCTCGTGACCAGCGTCGGCCCGCCGACGACGTAGACGATGCCGCTCCCGTCGTGCTTGAAGCTGCGGATCTCCTCGAGCGAGCGGACGATTCGTGCGCTCGGCCAGGTGGCGTCCGCGAGCGTCGTCGAAAGGACGAGGTGCTCGGCCCTCGACGCAACCCCTGCGTACTCGAGCTCGCGCCGATACGGATCGCGACCGAGCATCTCCGCGACGGCTGCGTGGTCGTCGAGCATCGCCGACCAGAACTGCTGGTACCCGGAGAACATCCCGCCGCCCAGCAGGAACGCGTCCACGGGCGGCAGCTGCTCGAGCCCGTCCGCCCACGAGTCGACCCAGTCCGAGCCGCCGGCCGAGTCGAGGATCCTGCCGTCGAGGGTCATCTGCAGGACGGCGATCAGGGTTTTCGAGGTGGAACTGGTCAACGCTGCCTCCTGTCTTGGGATTAGCTTGTGCAACCGATAGTTGCACATCGAGGGAGGCTGCGCAACCGAAGGTTGCACATCGGTGGTAGCGTTCCGGACGTGGTTCCCGATGCGATCGAGCGGGAGATCGTGATCGACGCGCCGCCCAGCGTCGTCTGGGGGATCGTCACGGAGGCGCAGCACGTCGCTGGCTGGTTCAGCGACGAAGCTGAGGTCGACCTGCGCCCCGGCGGCCGGATGCTCCTCACCTGGCGTGGGCACGGCACGTACGAGGGACGCGTCGAGACGGTCGACCCTCCCCGCGTGTTCGCGTTCCGCTGGCAGACACGGCAGGGCGAGTTCAGCGAGACGAACTCGACTCTCGTCGTCATGACGCTCGAGGCCCAGCACGCGGGGACACGGCTCCGCGTCGTCGAGAGTGGATTCGGGACGTTGCCCTGGTCGGACGCGACACGCGCGCGCTACGCGGACGAGAACGCGAAGGGTTGGCTCAGCGAGCTCGACGAGCTCCGCGACTACGTCGGCAGAGCGGTCGCCGCCAGCCGTGAGCGATGACCGCGCGCTCCGACGAGGCCGACCGCCTGTGGGCCGCGCTCGGCGACCCGATGCGGATCCACCTGCTCGACCTGCTGCTCGAGCGAGGTGAGGCGACGGCGAGCACGCTCGCCGCATCACTGCCGATCACGAGGCAGGGCGTCGCCAAGCACCTCGCCGTCCTCGAGCGCGACGGCCTCGTCACGGCCCGCCGGAGCGGCCGCGAAGTTCGCTACGCCGTCCGCGAGGAAGGCCTCGATCAGGCCGGCGCCGCCATGGCGCGAATCGCAGCGCGGTGGGACACACGGCTGACGGCGATCAAGAAGCTGGCAGAACGAGCTGCGAAGGCGGCAGGCGGCGACTGACTACGATTCGGCAGCCGCTTTGGAGATGACTTCTCCCGATCCGCTGCTCTTCAGCTTCAACAGCTCCTACTGGTGATCGTTCGACCACGCCGCTCGTGTAGCGGCCGAAGTGCGAACGGCTCGCGGCCCACGACGGTCGGAGCGGCGCGGGCTGACGGCGTTCCTCAGGTCAGTTCGGCTGCTGCTCTTCGGGCCAGCGGCGGAAGACGACGGCGGTGTTGTGCCCGCCGAAGCCGAAGGAGTTCGAGACGGCGACGTCCACGCGCTGCTCGCGGGCCGTGTTCGCGACGTGGTCGAGGTCGCAGTCGGGGTCGGCGACGAACTGGTTGATCGTCGGCGGCAGTACACCGCGGTGTAGTGCCATCACGGTGAAGACCGCCTCGACGGCGCCGGCGGCACCAAGCGTGTGACCGGTCGCACCCTTCGTCGAGGAGACGGCCGTGCGCGAGGCGTTGTCTTCGCCGAGCGCCAGCTTCAAGACGCGGGCCTCCGCCCTGTCGCCCGCGGGCGTGGACGTGCCGTGCGCGTTCACGTAGCCGACGTCGGCAGCGTCGATCCCGGCGTCGGAGAACGCCATTCGCAAGGCGCGCGCCGGGTTGACGCCGACCGGGTCGGGATCGGAGACGTGGTGCGCGTCGGAGGAGATCCCGTACCCCGCGAGCTCAGCATAGATCCGTGCGCCCCGGCGGCGGGCATGCTCCAGCTCCTCGAGCACGACGACCGCGGCGCCTTCGGCCATTACGAACCCGTCCCGATCCCGCTCGAAGGGTCGTGACGCAGTCGACGGATCGTCGTTGCGCGCCGACAGGGCACGCATCGCGGCGAACGCCGCGACCGCGGTTCCGGTCACCGGCGCCTCCGTGCCGCCGCAGAACATCACGTCCGCGCGGCCGAGCCGGATCGAGTCGAGGCCGTCACCGATCGCCATGTTCGACGCCGCGCAGGCGGTGCTCTGCGCCAGCAGCGGCCCGCGCGTGCCGAGCTCGATCGACACCCAGCCGGCCGGCAGGTTGGGGAGCGTCTGCACGATCGAGAACGGGTTCACGCGCGAGGGACCGCGGCTCGACACCTGGAGCACGGCCTGCTCGAAGGACGCCACACCGCCGAGCGCGCTGCCGACGGCGACGCCCGCGCGCTCGCCGATCGCCGCTGCGTCGAGGTGGGCGTCGCTCTCGGCCTGCCGCGCCGCCGCGACCACCAGGTGCGAGCACCGGTCCATCCGGCGGGCGACCTTCTGGTCGAGATAGTCGCGCACCTCGAGGTCGGACACCTCACAGGCGATCCGTACGGGGTAGTCGGTGGCGTCGAAGCGCGAGATCGGGCCGGCGCCTCCCCGGCCGGCGAGCAACGCCGACCAGGTCTCCTCGACCGAATTGCCGAGGGCGCTGACCAGGCCGAGGCCCGTGACCACGACCCGGCGTCGTTCCGATCCCACGCGTGCCAGGCTAGCCCGCACCGGCCGCGGCCGCTGCCTCGACGCGGGCGGCGCGGAACGTGACGAGCCGCCCGCGCCTCTCGTCCCACAGCTTGAGACGTGTCGCGCGCAGCCCGTCCCGCAGCGTCAGCTCGGGCACCGCCTGCAGGTGATCCGCGCTCTCGTGGGCCTTCTGCAGGTTGTAGTTCGGGATGCCGACGCTCAGATGGTGCACGTGGTGGAAGCCGATGTTGCCGGTGAAGAACTGCAAGAGCCGCGGCAGCTTCAGGTACGAGCTCCCCTCGAGCGCCGCGCGGTCGTAGCGCCACTCGGCGTGGTCCCGCCAGTACGTGTCCTCGAACTGATGCTGCACGTAGAACAGCCAGGTGCCAACAGCTCCCGAGACCAGGAACACCGGTCCCTGGACGAGGAGATAGTTCTGCCAGCCGAGCACGATGCACAGCACGCCGACCAGGACCGCGAGCACGAGATCGGTGGCGAGGATGCTCCGCCGGACGCGCGGGCGGGCGCCGCGCGGAACGAGGCGGGGCTTCAGAACGAGCACCAGCAGCCAGCCGAGCCCGAACATCACCGCCGGGTTGCGGAAGAGGCGGTAGCCCACGCGACGCCAGCCGGGTAGCGCGCGATATTCCGCCACGGTCAGCGTCGTGATGTCGCCGATCCCGCGCCGATCGAGGTCGCCGGCCGTCGCGTGATGAACGGCGTGCTCGTGCTGCCACCCGCGAAACGGCAACCAGACGAGCAGCCCGATCGCCGCACCGAGCAGGTTGTTGGCGCGCCGCGAGCGCAGGAACGATCCGTGCGTGCAGTCGTGGAAGACGATGAACGCCCGGATCAGGAACCCCGACGCCGGCAGCACGAGCGCGAGTGCCAGGAGCAGCGAGACGCGCAGCGCGAAGAACATCGCCGTCATCAGAGCCAGGTACGGCACGACCGACGTCGCCAGATCGAGCAGGCTCCGGCTCAGCCGCGGCGCCGCATAGCGGTCGAGCGTGCGCCGCAAGGAGCGGGACGCATCTGCGTCGGCGGGGGGCGAAGCCATTCGGCCACCCTAGCCTGCGAGCATGAGATCTCCGTGATCAATACGAGCGCGGCAGCCCGAGCACGTGGTGGGCGACATACGCGAGCACGAGGTTGTTCGAGACCGGAGCGACCCGGTAGAGGCGCGTCTCGCGGAACTTCCGCTCGACATCGTACTCGGCCGCAAAGCCGAAGCCGCCGTGGGTGTCCAGGCAGACGTTGGCAGCCTGCCAGGACGCCTCGGACGCGAGGTACTTCGCCAGGTTCGCCTCCGCGCCGACCGGCAGACCCCGGTCGAACAGCTCGGCGGCCCGGAACCGCATGAGGTCGGCGGCCTCGATCGCGGCGTGGGCCTGGGCGATCGGGAACTGGACCCCCTGGTTGGCGCCGATCGGGCGACCGAACACGACGCGGTCGGTCGCGTAACGGCTCGCCCGGTCGACGAACCAGCGGCCGTCTCCGATGCACTCGGCCGCGATCAGGATTCGCTCGGCGTTCATCCCGTCGAGGATGTGCCGGAACCCCTGTCCCTCCTCGCCGACTCGCGCCTCCTCGGGAAGCTCGACGTCGTCGAAAAAGACCTCGGTCGTCGAGTGGTTCATCATCGTCCTGATCGGACGGATGCGAATCCGGTCGCCGGCCGCCTTGATGTCGACGATGAAGGTCGAGAGACCGTCCGTCTTCTTCTCCACCTGAGCGAGCGGCGTCGTCCGCGCGAGCACCAGCATCAGGTCGGAGTGCTCGGCGCGCGACGTCCAGATCTTCTGGCCGGAGAGGACGTAGCCGCCGTCCTTGCGGCGAGCCGTCGTCTCGATCCTCGTCGTGTCCGAGCCGGCGTTCGGCTCGGTGACTCCGAACGCCTGCAGTCGAAGCTCGCCCGCTGCGATGCGCGGCAGATAGGCACGCTTCTGCGCTTCGTCGCCGTGGCGCTCGATCGTTCCCATCACGTACATCTGCGCGTGACAGGCGGCGGCGTTCCCGCCGCAGGCGTTGATCTCCTCGAGGATGACCGACGCCTGCGTCAGCGTGAGCCCGGCGCCGCCGTAGGTCTCGGGAATCAGAGCCGCCAGCCAGCCGGCCCTCGTCAGCTCGACCACGAACGCCTCCGGATACCCGTCCGGCTCGAGGTCGCGCCAGTACGAATCGGGGAAGCGTGCACAGAGCTGACGGATTGCGGAGCGAATCTCGTCGAGTTCCACCGTTGCGCTGCCGGAGGCCACCCGGCGAGCCTAGACCTCGTTACTGCTTGCCCGAGCACTCACCGCGTACGGGCTCTTCCGCGGCCAGTCACCCGCGTTCTTCACCTTCATGACGGGACTCGCGCGAGCAGCCGACGCCGCGCACCGCGGCGGATAACCCACCTCCGAGGGCACGTCCGATAAGCGGCCGTTTGAACTATCGGCTTGCGATCTGCCGGAGCGCCGCGAGCGCGACTGCAGGCATTGCGAACTCAGGAAACGCGAAGGTGGAGCTGGCGTTGATCTCGCACAGTACGTGCGTGTCCTCGCCGGCGGCTGTCTTTGGACCGTAGAGGAAGTCGGCGTCCCAGATCACCGGCAGCTCGCGCGTCTCGAGGCCGAGAAGCAGTTGCATCTGCGGCAGCCACTCTTCTTCGAGACGCCGGCGGAGCCCCTTGAAGCGCAAGGCTTCAGGCGGGTGAAAGTGTTTCCCGGGCGGCGGTTCGCCTGCGCTGTCCGGACGGAGCCCGTGCGGGTACTGGTGCGCGAAGCCGACGACATGGTTACGGCTGAGGTAGGCGCGGATCATCCCCTCGGTGATCCGCTCGAGAAAGGGCTGCTCGATGATCACGCCGTCATCCGCAAAGTAGGGCGCGCAGCGCTCAACGAACGTGTCGAGCTCGACAAGCTCCACGCTGCCGTCGCCGGCCGCATCCTGGACGAGAAATGCGCCCTGCCCCTGCTCGATCTTCCAGACGCCGTGCCCGCCGTTCCCGCGCTGCTGTTTCAGCACCCGTGCTCCGGACGCGAGGCGCATCGGCAGTTCAGCCTTCAGCTGCGCCGGCGACGTATAGAGCCGAGTGTCGGAGCTCCAGCTGATCTGCTGCGTGTCGACCAGCACCTTCTTCGTTGCCATCCGCCCGATCACATCCGGGTGCGCGCTCACCCATACTCCCTGTTCGGAGATCTCGCGCAGGAGCGGATCGAGTTTGGAGCGATCGCGCCCCTGCTCAATCGGGTTCACCCAGACCAGGACACCTTGCAGGGAAAGGAGTCGATCGCGGACGACGTCGACTTCGGCGTCCGAGTACACGACCGGCTCCGCGCGGACACCGAGTTCGGCGAACGCGGCGAAGACGCCGTGCAGCCTGCAGCCGGTCATATCGACGGCGTCGTGAAGCGGCGGATCCCACTCACGCCGCCAGAGCAGACCGACCCGCGGCACCGGAACCGCTAACCGCGTCTCGGGAACTGGTTAGCCGTCGACGACGTGATGGAGCTCGTAGAAGCCGTCTCTGGTCGGCATGGCGAAGGCGCCAGGGTTCGGAAAGGCGTCCGGGCCTTGCTCGATCAACGGTTGCACGTGCTCGGCGAGGAACCGCTCGGCCTGCTCGCGGGTCTCCCAGACGTCGAAGATCCGGAACACCCCGGCCTCGTCGTCGAATCCGGCGGTGTGCGCGATCAGCCCGTCGAAGGGGCCGTCACCGATCTTGTCGGCGACGAAGTCGTAGTTCTGGGTCGAGCGGTCCGCGATCGCGAACTCCTGAACGTAGGCGACGGCCATCGATCCTCCTTCTTGTCGGTTGCGCCGATCCTACGACGGTCGGCGGGTTAGACAAGCCCGTCGCTGTGCGAAGCGGAGGGGGAGGGATTTGAACCCTCGACCCGCCGAACGACGGGTAACGGTTTTCGAGACCGCCGCATTCGACCGCTCTGCCACCCCTCCGAGCCGCAGCATGGTAGCCACGCGCCCCGGACGAGCGCGAGGCTCAGTCCGCGATCCGGGCGATCAGCTCTTCGCGCTTGATCACCCGCACGCGGTGCGACGAACGCGCCAGCCGCACCTCGTAGCCCGCGTCCCGCGGGAACAGCACCTTGTCGCCCGGCTCGATCGCCTCCACGTCCGGGCCGACCGCCGCGACGATCCCCGTCTTGCACTGCGTCGCCTCGTTCACGGGCACGATCAGGCCGCTCGCCGTCTCGCTCTCGTCGAGCGGCTCGACGACCAGGTAGTCGTCCAACGGCTCCAGCGTCACCTCGGTCAGCGGATGCCCTTCCAGCACCCTTTCACGATACTCGCAAAATGCGCGTGGGCCGCCGCGACGTCCCGGTCTCGAACCCGGACAAGACCTTCTTCCCCGCGCGCGGCCTGAGCAAGGGCGACCTCGTCGCGTACTACCTCGGGGTCGCCGAGCTCGCCCTCCCCCACCTGCGCCGCCGGCCGTTCCACATGAAGCGCTACCCGAACGGCGTCGACTCGGACTTCTTCCACCAGAAACGCGTGCCGGCGAACCACCCCGACTTCGTCGACGAGGTGTTCGTCCAGTTCCCGAGCGGCCACTCCACCGTCTTCGCGATCGTCGACAACGCCGCGGCGCTCGCCTGGGTCGTCAACCTCGGCTGCATCGAGCTGCACACGTGGCACTCGCGCGTGCCGAAGATCGAGCAGCCCGACTACCTGCTGATCGACCTCGACCCGACGACCGACGGCCAGTGGCCGCTCGTCCGTGAGATCGCGCTCGTCGTGCGTGAGGTGCTCGACGAGCTCGGTTTGCGGTCCTATCCCAAGACGTCGGGCGCGACCGGCCTGCACATTCTCGCGCCGATCCGCGCCGAGCTCACGTACCCCGAGGTGAGAAAGGCCGCGAAGGCGATCGCAGAGGAGATCGAGCGCCGCGTCGGCGACCAGAACGTCGCGACGACGGCCTGGCGCGTCGCCGACCGCGTCGGTGTCTTCGTCGACTTCGGCCAGAACGCGCGCGACCACACGATCGCCGCTGCGTATTCGGTGCGCCCCACGCCCGACGCGCGCGTCTCGGCCCCCTTGCGCTGGGAGGAAGTCGCGACTGTCGAGCCCGCTGACTACACGGTCGAGACGATGCCCGCGCGGATCGAGGAGATCGGCGACCCGATGCACGGCATGTGGCGCAACCCGCCGTCGCTGCGCTCGCGGTTGCCGAAACTCGCGTCCTTAGCTGTTTCGCGGCGGAGCCGTCGAAACAGTTCCGGGGTCTAGGCGAAGAGCGCTTCGACCGTCGGCATGTTCGGATCGCGCGGGGGGCGCAGCTCGCGCCACGTGCAGTCGGCGGGATCCTTGTCGTCGCGGAAGCGGATCAGCTTCGTCCCGTGGCGGAAGCGGTTGCCCTGCACCTTGTCGTAGCGCACCTCGACGACGAGCTCCGGCCGCACCGCCGCCTCCTCGAGCTCGCCCGTGCCCCAGCGGTTCGGCTCCGAGAAGCGGCGATCGGGCGCATCCCGCAGCAGCGGCACGACCCGGTCGGCGATCTCCTTCCGCTTCGAGGCCGCCACCGCCGCCGAGCCGACGTAGTCGAGGCCGCCGTCGTCGCGGTAGAGGCCGAGCAGCAGCGTCGCCAGCTGCCGGTCGTCGCCCTTCTTCCAGCGGACACCGGCGATCACGCAGTCCGCCGTCCGCTCCTCCTTCACCTTCGTCACCGCGTCGCGCGACCCGGGGAGGTACGCCGCGCCGAGCTTCTTCGCGATGACGCCGTCGAGCCCGAGCGCCTCGAACCGCGCGAGCCAGCCGCGCGCCTCGTCGATGTCGCGCGTCGCCGGCGACAGCCGAAAGCCCTTCAGCGCCTCGACCCGCGCGCGCCGCTCCTCCAGCGGCAGCTTCCACACCTGCTCGCCGTCCCAGAGCAGCACGTCGAAGACGACGTACTCGGCGGGAATCTCGGCCGACAGCTTCTTCACGCGCGACTCGGCCGGGTGGAGACGCGTCTGCATCGCGTCGAAGTCGAGCGCGCCGTCGCGTGCGATCACCACCTCGCCGTCGAGCGCCGACGTCGGCGGCAGCAGGTCGCCGAGCGGCCGCAGTTCGGGGAAGTAGCGCAGCAGCGGCCGGCCGTTCCGCGACCAGAGCGCGAGCTCCTTCCCCACGTTCTCGAGCACGCCGCGGAAGCCGTCCCACTTGGGCTCGTACTGCCAGCCGTCCGATGCCGGCAGCTCGCGCACCAGCTCTGCCTCCATCGGCGGGAACGGGAGCGCCTTCGGAACGAGACTGAAGTCCGGCTCTTCGCGACCCCTCACGCGGCGGATCTTACGGACGCGGCCCGCAGGTTAAGCCGGGCTGCCTGAAACCTGGAAAGAGCGGGCATTGTGTTTTGACAGGGTCGAGCGGGCTTGGAAGGGTCCCGTCAGAACCGTTCCACCTTGCGAAAGGGGGCGATCCCATGGCAGGGACGGTGACTGGATCACTGGTCCAGCAGTTCGCTTCGATGAAGCCGACCGAGTTCGGGCCGGCGATCGAGCCGAAGTGGCAGCTCGGCGAGCGCCTGGTGAAGGAGGTTCGCAGCGCCGTCGAGAAGCAGCAGCTATCGCCGCTCGACGGCGCGCGCGTGATCTCCTCGATCACGGCGACGCTGTTCGGCTACGACGAGTTCATCCTGCGGGAGATCTCGGCGGAGTCGCTGCTCGCGAACACGCAGGCGCGCCGCTGAGCAGAGGGCGACGCTCGAGGGAGGGGCTACCCGCTCCTCCCTCGACCGTTTTGAACCCCTACCTCCACCCACGGGTTGAGACAGGTTCAACCCGGGCGCCGAAGACGCGACGCCGGCCGCGGCGCATCATCGGCGCATGACAACCAGCGAGTACCTCCTCAACGCCGCGTTCGTGCTCCTCGTCCTCCGCCAGGCGCGGGAGCGGGAGCTCGACCGCCGGAGCGTGACCGTGCCGCTCCTGCTCATGCTGTTCGTCGGCGCCGAGTACCTGCACACGCTGCCGACCGCCGGCAACGACCTGCTGCTGATCAGCGGCCTCGCCGTAGTGGGACTGACGCTCGGCGTGACCGGCGGCTTCGCCACGCACGTCCGCGCCGGCGAGCGCGGCGTCGCGCTGGCGCGGGTCGGCTGGATCGCGGGTGGGCTGCTCGTGCTCGGGATCGGCGCGCGGATGACATTCGCGTTCGCGGTCGGCCACGGCTTCGAGCCCGTCGTGCGCACGTTCAGCATCGCGCACCAGATCGGCGCCGCGGCGTGGCCGGTGGCGCTCGTCCTGATGGCGCTGGTCGAGGTCGGCTCGCGGATCGCGGTCGTGCAGGTTCGCGCTCGCCGGCTCGTGGCGGCTTAGCTCACGAGAACGGCTTCGTCACCATGTCCGCGACGACGAGCAGCAGCACCGCGATGTCGAAGCGGGCGATCAGCAGGATGGTCTTGATCGCCGCGACCGTCTCCGGCGCCGTCGTGCCGCGGGACTCGGACAGCGAATGGATCTTCTTCGCCTGCGGGCCGAGGAACGCAATGCCCGTGATGAACGTCGACGCGTAGCCGACCAAGCCGGCGATCACCCAGAACTTGCCCCAGTGCACGATCGGGTCGCCGCCGTGGATCAGCATGGCGATCCCCATCGAGAGCACCACGAGGCCGGCCGGCGCGAACAGCCGCTCACCGGCGAACCCCGCCCACTTCGCCAGCGTGACGATCTCGTTCGGGTCGCTGCTCCGCTCGGCCATCAGCCCGAGCACGGTGAGCATCAGGCCGCCGCCCACCCAGAAGACGACGAAGCTGACGTGGATCCATTTGAAGAGCGAGAACCAGTGTGGGGCGTCGGCGGCGTTGAAGGCGAAGATCGCACCGACCACGATCACGGTGGCCAGGATTGCCAGGCTGATCTGGGTCGACTTCGAGTGGTCGGCCGGGGTTTCCGAAACGAGTGGGGTCTCCATCGGCCCAATGTAAACGGCCGGCCTGCCGGAGGCCTAATCTTTTCCGGATGAGGCGGGTCGCGGTGACGGGCGTCGGGGCGGTGACGCCGCTCGGCCTCGACGTGCCGTCGACCTGGCGGGCGGCCCTGGCCGGCGAGAGCGGCATCGACTGGATCCGGGCGTTCGACGCCGACGGGCTGCCGGTCCGCGTCGCCGGCGAGGTGAAGGACTTCGACCCGGCGCAGGTCGTCTCGGCGAAGGAGGCGCGCAAGCTCGAGCGCAACGTGCTGCTCGGCGTCGCCGCCGGCCGCGAGGCGCTCGCCGACGCGAGCCTGAACGGCTTCGATCCCGACCGCGTCGGCGTCGTCTTCGGTTCCGCGATCGGGGGCGTGCCGGGGATCCTTGAGCAGGCCGAGACGCTGCGCGAGCGCGGCCCCGACCGCGTCTCGCCGAACTTCCTGCCGAACGTCCTCGTCGACTCGATCTCGGGCCAGCTCGCGATCTCGCTCGGCATCCGCGGCCCGAACTACGCCGTCGTCTCCGCGTGCGCGACCGGGTCGCACGCGGTCGGCGAGGCGGCCGAGATGATCAAGCGCGGCGCCGTCGACGCCGTCCTCGCGGGCGGCACGGAGTCGTGCATCGTGCCGCTGATCCTCGCCGGCTTCACCGCCATGCGCGGGCTCGCCGCCGAGGACGAGCACCCGCCCCACGCCTCGCGGCCGTTCGACGCGACGCGCGCAGGCTTCGTGATGGCCGAGGGCGCAGGCGCGCTGCTGCTCGAGGACTGGGAGACCGCAGAGCGGCGCGGCGCCGAGATCCACGCGGAGGTGCTCGGCTACGGCGCGTCGAATGACGCCCACCACATGGCCCAGCCGGAGCCGGAAGCGATCGGCGTCGCCTCGATGATGCGCGGCGCGCTCGAGCGCGCGGGTGTGGAGCCGGCGCGTGTCGGGTACATCAACGCACATGGCACGTCGACCCCTCTCGGAGATGCCGCGGAGACGCGCGCGATCAAGCAGGTCTTCGGCGCCCATGCGGGCGAGCTCGCCGTCTCCTCGACCAAGTCGATGATGGGGCATACGTTCGGAGCGGCCGGTGCGATCGAGGCCATCATGTGCGTGCTCGCGCTCCGGGACGGCGTGCTGCCGCCGACGATCAACTACCGCGTCCCCGACCCCGAGTGCGACCTCGACTACGTCCCCAACGAGGCGCGGCGGTCGCAGGTCGACGTCGCCCTCTCGAACGCGATGGGGCTGGGCGGGCACAACGGCTGCGTGCTCGTCGGGAGAGCGGCATGACGGAGTCGATCGAAACCCCCGTCGCGCTCTCCGGCGACGCGGAGCAACTGAAAAGGCTCCAGCGCGTCACCGACGCCGCGCTCGCACACCTCGGGCTCGAGGAGCTGCTCGCCGAGCTGCTCCAGCGGATCAAGGAGATCCTGCAGACGGACACCGTCGCGGTGCTGCTGCTCGACGAGGAGCGGAACGAACTCGTCGCGCGCGCTGCGGTTGGGCTCGAGGAGGAGGTCGAGCAGGGCGTGCGGATCCCCGTCGGCGGCGGCTTCGCCGGGAAGATCGCGGCCGAGCGGCGGCCGATCCTCCTCACGGAGGTCGACCACGGTCACGTCCTCAACGCGATCCTGATCGACAAGGGGATCAAGACCCTGCTCGGCGTGCCGCTGCTCGTGCACGGCCAGTCGATCGGCGTCCTCCACGTCGGCTCTCTCACGCCGCGCGAGTTCACGAAGGCCGACCTCGACCTGCTGCAGCTCGTCGCCGACCGGGTCGCCGTCGCGATCGAACGGGCGAAGGCGCACGAGCGCGCCGTGCAGCTCGACGAGATGAAGCTGAACTTCGTCGCGGTCGCGTCACACGAGCTGCGCACGCCGGCGGCGTCGGTCTACGGCGTGCTCGCAACGCTCGACTCGCGCTGGAACGAGCTGAGCGAGGACCAGAAGCAACTGCTCGTGCGGAGCGGCTACGAGCAGGGCGAGCGTCTGCGGCGGCTGCTCGAGCAGCTGCTCGACCTGTCGCGCTTGGACTCCCGCGTGACGGCGATCGAGCCGAGGCCGCTCGTCGTTCGCTCGGCTGTCACCGAGCTCGTCAAGCAGGCGTACGGGACGCCCGACCCGCCCGAGGTGCGCGTCGAGATCCCGGACGACCTCGCGGCGATCGCCGATCCGGTCGTGATCGAGCGGGTCGTCTCGAACCTGATCGTGAACGCATCGCGCTACGGCGCGCCGCCCGTGGTGATCACCGCCTACCAGTCCGACAACCACCTGCGGATCTCGGTCGAGGACCACGGCCAGGGCGTGGCGCCGGAGCTCGAGCGGCGGCTGTTCGAGCGCTTCGAGCGCGGGCCGGACGCACGCGGGAGCGGGCTCGGCCTCTCGATCGCCCGCGCGTACGCGCGGGCGCACGGCGGCGACGTCGTCTACGCGCCCGGCGGCCGCGGCGCGCGCTTCGAGCTCGTGCTGCCGCGCATCTGAAACTGTTTCTGACCGTCGGTCAGAAACAGTTTCCAAGCCCGTCGATCGACGTGAGTGTGCGGTCGGCGAGGGCGAGCGCGTCGTCGCTCGGCGGGAAGTGCGGGTTCGGAATCGCGAACACAGTCATCCCGGCCGCCTTCGCCGAGCGGATGCCGTTCTCGGAGTCCTCGACGGCTGCGCAACGCTGCGGGTCGACGCCGAGCCGCCGCGCCGCCTCCAGGTACACGTCCGGCGCCGGCTTGCCGCGCGCCACCTCCTGCGACGAGACCGCAACCCGGACGACCTCCGCCAGCCCGGACACCCGGAGCACCACGTCGATCAGCTCGGGATTCGACGACGAGGCGATCCCAGCCGGGAACCGCTCGGCGACCTCCCTCACCGCCTCGACCGCGCCCGGGATCAGCGGCGGCTGCTCGCCGTAGCGCGCGAGCATCCGCTCGACGACGGCGGCGACGATCTCGTCCGGCGTGCCCGGCACGCCGAGCGCGTCCGCCATGTAGCGCGACCACTCCGGCGCGCTCATCCCCATCATGTCGCGCGCCGCGCCCGGCCCATACGTACCCCCGCTCTCGCGCGTGTACCGCTCGCGCACCTCGTCCCAGACCTGCTCCGAGTCGACGATCACGCCGTCGAGGTCGAACACGACGGCGTCGATCACAGCGCCTGGTAGCCACGGTGCACGTAGACGAGCGACGTACCCGTCCTGCCCTCCTCGAGGCTCAGGATCTCTCCGACGAAGAAGGTGTGGTCGCCGGTGCGGATCTCGTCGACGGTACGGGCGACGATCCAGCCGGCGGCGCCGACGAGGAGACGCGGATCGTCGTCGCGCACCTCGACCCAGTCCCACTGTGCGATCGGCGGGACGCTACGTGCGAAGTGCTGCGCGATCTCCTCCTGGTCGCCGTTCAGAACAGACACGCCCCACTCGCCTGCGTCGCGCAGAAGCTCGTGCAGGGACGCCTCGAGCGCGATCGAGATGCCGACCAGCCGCGGTTCGAGCGAGAGGGAGACGAGCGACGAGACGGTCAGCCCGGAGCGGCGGCCGTCGTTCTCGGCGACCACGACGGAGACGCCCGCCGGCCAGCGGCGGAAGAGGGACCGCTGCTCGGCGCCGCGCTCCTGCACGGGCGCGAGGGTACAGACTCGACTAGTTCGGGCGACACTGCGGGTCGTCGAGAGCGGTCAGCTCCCGGCTCGCCGCCGCGTGCGCGGACGGATCGAAGGCGCCCGGTGCGGCGCCCTGCCACATCACGTCCGGCGTCACGCCCGGCCCCTCGACGGTCGCCCGGTACCTCAGCCCCTTGCCGGCGGGGCGGCTGCCGTGCGGGTAGAAGCCGTAGCAGAACGAGCCGCGGCCGCTGTGCGTGAGGAAGCTGTTGTCGCGGTGCCAGCCGGTCCCGTACGCCGAGTCGAACGTGTCGACGTAGACGTTGCGGCCGAACGAGTCGAGCGGCGAGCCCGAGGAGCTCGCGTGGAAGCCGTAGACCGGCTGCCCGAGGTACGTGAACGTCCCGAAGAGCTTGTCGAAGCGCCGGTACGCCCAGTCGA
>Ga0070731_10001381_pt1 | contig 25187 bp, 26 predicted proteins | sample Coa_R1_2_FD_66448 | JGI IMG/M metagenome (GOLD analysis project Ga0070731, IMG submission 66448) | Surface soil microbial communities from Centralia Pennsylvania, which are recovering from an underground coalmine fire - Coalmine... | ecosystem: Environmental > Terrestrial > Soil > Unclassified ... | reverse complement strand
CCGTCAGCAGAAGCGGTTCACCCTTGGTGATCACTAATGTGTGCTCATAGTGTGCCGATGGTTTTCCATCTGCAGTTCGCACCGTCCAACCATCTTTCGCGAGGACTGAGCGCCCGGAACCCGCCGCAATGATGGGCTCGACCGTGATGACCAAACCCTCCGTGAGCACCTGGTTAGCGCTCGGATCGGGATAGTTTGGAACGCGCGGTTCTTCATGAATGGTACGACCGATGCCATGGCCGCCTAAATCGCGAATGACGGAAAATCCGCTGCGCCGCACCTCGCGCTCGACCGCTCGGCCAATTTCTGACACGCGAAAACCGGCCCGGGCCACCAGCATCGCTTTGGCGAATGCACTTTCGGCGCAGGCTATCAGGCGCTGCTTTTCTTCGGAAATGCGGCCGACAGGAACGGACACCGCAGCATCTGCCATGAAGCCATCTTTTTCGATGGTCACATCGAGCTTTACAAGATCTCCGTCGTTAAGTGCTCGTTCCTTCGGAATTCCATGCACCGCTTCTTCATTCACGCTGATGCAGTTGGTTCCCGGAAACTGATACACCATGACCGGCGCCGATCTGGCTCCATGCTGCTCCATTACCTTCGCGCCAACTCTATCCAGTTCCGCGGTCGTAATTCCGGGCCGTACAGCCTCCCTCATCGCGGCAATCATCTCGCGCACAACTGCGCCAGCGGCGCGCATGCCTTGCAACTCTTCCGGCCCGTTAATCGACATTGGAGACGAACTTCCTACGATCCTGTGATTCTGACTCGGATTTCTTCCGGCAGACGCTCCCGGATCTCTTGCGGCAGCCGATCGTGTACGCGGCGCGCGCCGACTCTCGCCGCGTCTACCATGACGGTTGGGGCCGGAGTGGCCACCGCAACAGTCAACCAGATCAGGGCGGAAAGTGCGAATCCGGCGAGGGCCGCGATTTCTAGCCAAAATGCGTTTTGTGGGCCAAAATGCCGAATGACTCCGAAGGCCAGCAAAAACACCCCGGCCGAAAGCGAGGCAAGAACGATCAGTGAAATATCAATCGTGCGATGTAAACGTTGCCGGCTGCGACAGTGTTCGCAGAGCCGGAAGTGGTCTTCGTAGTCTCCCCGCATCTCGGGCGCGAGGCTGGAAATGTCGTAGCGCCACCCCGCCAGAATCTTGCCTACGATGGGATCAACACACTGACTCATACTGATAATGATCTACTCACAACCTGATTGGTTGCATAACTTCCGATTGTTTGGCCAGCAACACGCGGTTCTGCAGTAAAGTTCGGCGTAGCCCCAGCGCCTTTTCCGCAGCCTGTAGAGCAATTTCGGGATGATTGTTCTGCTCCGAAAGGTGCGCAAGCACAATAAACGCTGCACCTCCATCATAGTCCCGGGTAAAAAATTCCGCGAGTTTCTCGTTGGACAGGTGCCCCACCCGGCTCATCACCCGCTGCTTTACCGACCATGGATACGGTCCGCCACGCAGCATTTCCAAATCGTGGTTCGATTCCAGCACGAGCACGTCGCAGCCGCGCAAATGATCGCAGATGCTCGGCGGCATGTATCCCAGGTCAGTTCCAAACCCAATCTTTACTCCTTCTGCGCGAAATGTGAAGCCGACCGGATCGGCGGCGTCGTGAGGAATCGTGAACGGCCTGATTTCAATATCCCCAATCTGAAAGGCATGGCCGGAGGAGAAGAATTCGATCGTCTGTGTGTCCGGCAGCTCACCGGTGGAATCACGCACGCTACGCGCCCAGGCATGATGAGTAGCGCCGGTCATGAATATTGGCACGTTCAGTTTTCTGGCTAGCATTTGCAGGCCATTCACGTGGTCAGAGTGCTCGTGAGTGATGAGAATGGCGGACAGCGAGTGCGCATCCTCTCCGACTGCCTTCATCCGTTTAAACGTTTCGCGACAGGAAATTCCTGCATCCACCAGGATGCGCGTGGAGGAACTTTCGACAATGGCAGAGTTTCCCCGGCTGCCACTGGCCAGCACGGAGACAGAGACTCCCATGCGCGAAGCATACTCGCACCCATTGTGGAAACGCGATAACTTTCTGGATATCCGAGACCTTGGTGCGGGAAGTCAGGACTCCGTAGTCAGGAGTCACGACGAGGCGAAGTCTGCTGACTCCTGACTACTGTTTCAAAATCTCATTCACTCCGCGACGGAAAAACGAGCCGCCATACGCTCCGGCAATGCCGGTCAGAAAGCCGAGAAAGGATTCGTAGATCTGGGCGGCGTACGGCTTCTCGGTAAGAAAAAAATAAGCTAGAAGCTGAACGACAGGGACGAAGAGCGCGATGATAATCGTCCAACGCCACGGCTTTTCCGGGCGAAGCGCCCCCAACAACATTGCGGAGGCAAGAACGAACAGCGCAGTTAACAACAGGTCGCCAATTCTTACATCCAGAATGCCGGCACAGATGCCGAGAATAGCCCCGATAAAGTAAATGGACGTGTCGCTGCCTGACCGGGTGGCACCAACCGGCGCAGAATTCGTCTTGTCTCTAATACCTATAGAATCCTCTGCCGCTTTTTCTGCCCAGCCAGCCCGCATCCACCATTTTGATGAGTAGGGGGCACGGCCGATATTTGGGATCGCCCAGCCCATTGTGTAGTACGCGCATGATGTCGAGGCAGACGTCCAGCCCGATGAAATCCGCAAGCGTGAGCGGCCCCATGGGATGTGCCATCCCCAGCTTGAAAACCTCATCAACTGCTTCCGCTGTGGCGACACCCTCCATCACCGAGTACATGGCTTCATTCAGCAGCGGCATCAGCACGCGGTTAGAAACAAAACCGGGAGCATCGTTGACCTCGACGGGAGTTTTTTCGAGCTTGATTGCTAAATCGCGCACCGTACGAAACGTTTCGTCAGTTGTTGCCAATCCTCGAATCACTTCCACCAGTTTCATCACCGGGACAGGATTGAAGAAATGCATCCCGATCACCTTTTCGGGTCGTTTCGTCAGGGCAGCCAGTTTCGTTATCGAAATGGATGAAGTATTCGAAGCGAGAATGATTTCCGGCGGGCAGATGCGATCCAGATCGCGAAAAATCTCGGCCTTTATCTCCAGCTTTTCGGTTGCGGCCTCGACCACAAAGTCACAGTTTCCTAGCTTCTCGCGGTCCAGCGTGGCTTGGATTCTTCCCAACGCGGCAGATTTATCAGCGGCAGCAATCTTGTTTTTGGCAACTTCACGCTCGAGGTTCTTGCCGATCGTCTCTAACCCGCGATCGAGGAAACACTGCTTCACATCGCACAAGACGACCTGATGCCCTGTACGGGCAAACACGTGAGCGATTCCGTTGCCCATAGTGCCGGCGCCGATCACACCGACGGTCTCAATTTTCATGAGGAGTTCTCCGCCAGAAAACTCCAAAGTCTATCACTTGCGCGGAAGCGTCAGCTGGCAGGAGCCAGCAGTGAGTAGTCAGGAGTCGGGAGTCAGGAGCTAGTACTCAGGACCGGCGGGCCCGCAACAGAGCTTGTCAAATTGCTGACCACTGACTCCCGTCTACCGGCTACTTTTTATTCTCTATCCAGGCTTTCCTCAACGGCTACTTTGCCGTTCTTTTCGACGGTAATGACTTTTTGAAGGCTCTTGAAGCCCGACATGGTGATATCGACGACGTAGTTGCCGGGATTCAGATAGAACACGACGGGGGAAGCCTTATCCACGACGCGGCCATTGACCGCGATCTGCGCTCCCTTAGGCTGGGTTTTGATGCTGACCGTTCCCATCCCTGCGGTTTCCGAGCCACCAAACACTTTCTTGAATTTGCCGCCGATCTTGATTTCGTCCGTGTTGCCCAGCGGCCGCAGCGACGGTGTCAATTGCACAGTTTGACCTACCTGAACATTGGCCGTGGCGCCTTCATCAAGGTAGCCCAGCTTCTTGAAGGTGAAGCTGTGGCTGCCTGGCTTCTCGATAGACATCTGCACAGGAGTAATTCGCCCAGTGTCGCGGCCATCGATCCACACTGTAGCGCCCGCAGGATCGCTGCTGATGGCTACGGTAGCGGTAGTTGGCGCGAGTTGCACGCTGATCACAGACTTGCTGGCTGAAGCCACATCCAAACTGCGTGTTTCAGTCGCATATCCGAGCTTGCTGATGACGATTGTGTGATGCCCTGGCAATAAATCTGCAATATTGAATGGCGTCGCAGACGCTAGTTTCTTGCCATCGATGGTGATCTGCGCCCCTTGCGGGCTGGAATCAATGCTGAGTTGTCCCGCCACTATGCTGGGCGCGGCAGCTTTCGCTGTATGCGTCGGCTTTTTCAGGCGGGAGCGTTTGCTTTCGGCTGATCTCGCCGACGGACGTTCCTGAACTGGCTCCGGTTCGATCTCCTGTGGAACGCTGACCGTAGGCACAGGCGTCACTGATTGCTGTGGTTGGACAACAGCGGCCTGCGGAACTGCGCCCGCTGGGGCTGGCGCCGGCTTGGCGGTTTCGGTAGATGCCTGCGCTGGCGTACTGTCATCGTCCGACTCACCTGAATGGATGTGATAGGCAATTCCTGCGACGACCAAAAGAATGATAGCGGCGGCAGCGGCAATCGCGTAGATAAACAATTGAGGGGGTGTCTGCTTGATCTCGCCTACTGCTTTTTTTGCCACCTCGCTCGGCCGTATTTTAGGTTTTTCAAGCGCAGCCTTATCAAACACAACTGCTTTCGTGGCAGCGTCAGGTTCAGCCTGCTCTTGCGAAGCTGGCGCATGAGGTGCCACATACACCTCTTTCAATGGAGGCAACTCATCAATATCGGAAAAACTGCGCCCCTGAGTTGCGGCCTGACGACCCTCATCCATCATTGGATCGACTGCGATGTGAGGAGTCTCGGTTTGCGGCTTGACGGCAGCGGCGGACATATTCGCTGCAGGCTGCGAAGAAGGAGCATCCGTGCTGGCTGGCCTTACTGAAGTCGCCCGTACGGCAGAGCCCTTGGCTGCCGAACTTACGCCCGCGCCAGCGCTTGCCGCTGCGGCTTTCGGAGCGGAATTTACTGGTGCTGCCTTCGCCGGAGCTTTGGCTGCAGGTTTTGGTGCCGATGCCTTCGCAGGATTCTCTTTACACTTCTCCAGGTCGTTCACCAGTTCCTGGCCGTTCTGATAACGATCGTCGGGTGCCTTCGCGATCGCCTTCATGATCACATCGCTCAAACCAGGGTGAATTTTGCGATTGATTTGATCAGGAGCTACCGGAGTGGCCTCCAGGATCGCTTGCCTGACTTTGGCGGCATCTTCGCCTTCGAAGGCCTTGAGTTCGGTGACCATCTCGTAGAGAATGGAGCCCAGGCTAAACACGTTCGAACGCGCGTCGACTGGATCTCCCGTCAACTGCTCCGGAGACATGTAATGCAAAATTGCGGGAGACTTGCCGCTGGATTGAGAGGCGTGAAGTCCGGTGGCAGAAACGCCAAATCCCAGAATCTTCACGATTCCGTCCCATTGCACCATGATTTTCGAGGGCTCCAACGCGCAGTGGAAAATTTTGCGATTGTGAGCATGATCGAGCCCCTGGCAGCTCTGCCGGGCAATATCTTGCAAATCCCAGATCGAAAACCCTTCCCTACGGGCCAGCATGGTGCCGACGCTGTTGCCTTGTACGTACTCCATAGAAGCGCAGAGATTGTCCTCAATTTCACCAGCGCCGTACAAAAGGGCGATGTTGTGGCTGTTGAGGACTTTGCTGGCTTCCGCCTCTTCGAGGATGCTCTTCACTAATGCAGGTGCCTGTTCGCCCAGGGGCGCCAGGCGGATAACTTTCAGGGCAACGGTTTGCTTGCTTTCGGTGTCGGTCGCTTTGTAAACCGAGGTGGCCTCACCGTGGGTGATTTCGCTGATGATTTCGAAACGGCCGATTTTGTTCGACATTGCTCCTACCCCGCGCACAGGCGAAGAAACGCCTGGCGATTTGGCGGGATCCCAGAGGGAGGAACATCGTTAGAATAGCTGGACTCGGTTCAGGACGGGAGTTACGAAAGTCAGTTCACTATTAGGCAACCGGCTCCAGTTCAGTCACTTGTTCGTAAATCTTACGGCAATGCACACAAAACTCCGTAACCTCTCATTCTTTAGTTCGTTTATACAGGAAAGGGCAGAATCCGGTGAAAATTGTTCCCTACACAAATGACATTTGTCACCGCGATTACCTGACGATCTCTACTTGCTTCGATGCCAGAGGACAAAGCATTCTGTCCTTGGTGGATGGTTGTAGGCAAGGATTCGATCAGCTATCCTTGATGTAGGTCCGAGCCCCACCGAGCTGTACTTGTTTTCTCCCGGAGTTCCATATGACGCTTACGCGGTTTGTTCGGAAGAATGCGTTTCGCAATAAGCGCCGAAGCTTGCTGACCCTACTCAGCATCAGCTTTTCGCTACTCTTGTTGACCGTGATGATGACCATCTGGCGGGCTTTCTATATGTCGGATGGCACCGCCGAATCCGCCCAGCGGCTGATTGTGCGTCATAAAGTTTCGCTCGCTCAGTTCCTACCCATCTCTTACCGGGAGAGGATTCGTGCCATCCCTGGCGTTAAGAACGTGGTGAATCAAACCTGGTTCGGCGGCCAATATATTGACGACAAGCCCGAGCACTTTTTTGCGCAATTCGGCACTGATCCTAACGAGATCTTTGAAGTGCAGCGGGATTTTCATATTTCTCCGGAGCAATTAGAAGCCTGGAAGAAAGATCGCGCCGGCTGCGTTGTCGACGCGGAACTTGCCAAGAAATTTGGATGGAAAGCCGGTGACCGCATTCACATCAAGGGAACAATCTTCCCCCTGGATCTCGAACTCACAATCCGTGGAATGTTCACCGCACCGCAAGCCACAGAAACGCTCTATTTCAACAACACCTACATTGATGAGGGGTGGCCAAAGGTCAAAGGCTTCGTCGGGTTCTATGGCGTGCTGGCGGATTCGCCGCAGAGCGTGGCGGAAATTGCCAAAGCGATTGACGCGCAATTCCGCAACTCCGATCGGCCCACAAAATCGGAGAGCGAGAAGGCTTTCAATCTTGACTGGATTGCCATGCTTGGCAATGTGAAGGGTTTCATCTTGAGTATCTGTGCCGCGGTGGTGTTTGCGACGCTTCTGGTTTCAGCTAACACCATGGCAATGTCGATTCGCGAACGCACGCGCGAAGTCGCTCTGTTGAAAACCTTAGGATTCACCCGCGGTACGGTTCTGGCGCTCTTTATGGGCGAATCCGTGAGTCTTGCAGCTTTTGGCGGATTGCTCGGTGCCCTTGCGGCCTCAGGACTGGTATATGTAATGGCCCATTCACCTCAGATGGGGCTGTTTCTAACCGGGGTCAAGTTCAGCTTGCCGATGGTCTTGGTTGCGGTTTTCGTGGGAGCAACCGTAGGTCTGGTGAGTTCGTTTGTGCCAGCGTTTAATGCTTCTCGCCGCAACATTGTTGAGGGATTGCGGCACATCGGATAGGCGAGAAAATATGGCGGTTCCTCTTAACTACAATGTCCGCAATTTGAAATTGCGAAAGAGCGCCACCATTATGACGGCGCTGGGAATTGCGCTGACCGTCACCACGGCCATTTTTATCCTGGCTTTGCTCGCGGGCCTGAATGCCGCCTTTAAAGGCAGCGGGAATCCGTTAAATGTGTTGGTCCTGCGCAAAGGATCGACAGCCGAACTAGCAGCCGGCGGCGTGGACTTGGGCACGCTCCCGATCATGAAGGACCTCCCAGGTGTGGCGCGGGATGGGAATGGCCAACCGCTGGCCTCTGGCGAGGACTTGCTCGTCGTTGTGCTGCCTAGAAACGACGGCACTGGCGAGACCAACGTCACCGTCCGATATCTGTCGCCCACAGGCATCGAGATGCGCCCAGAAGTGAAGCTGGTGGCTGGACGTTGGTTTACTCCCGGGCAACGTGAGATCGTCGTCAGCAAATCGATTCACAAGCGCTTCGCGCAAGCCAATATTGGTGACAGCATGTGGATGGGCAAGGGGCCGTGGACTGTGGTAGGTATTTTCGACGCGGGTGGCACTGCGCATGACTCCGAAATTTGGGGCGATATCAATCAACTTGCATCCGATTTTGACCGTACTAGCTATAACTCGGTGTTGTTGCGCGCCACCGATCCGGTCGCGGCTGACGCATTGAAGAACCGCGTGAGTGACGATCAAAGATTAAAGCTCAGCGGAATGTTGGAAACCGATTATTGGGCGAAGCAAACCAGTTCCGGCAATCCTATTAAGTTCGTGGGCATGATCGTCGCCATCATCATGGGAATCGGTTCCTGCTTTGCCGCGATGAATACGATGTACGCGGCAGTGGCCTATCGTTCGCGCGAGATTGCTACGTTGCGCGTAATCGGCTTCTCCCGGCCCAGCATTCTCACATCGTTTGTTTTCGAATCCGTGATGCTGTCGTTGTTAGGGGCGTTGCTCGGCATTATTCTCATGCTGCCATTCAATGGCATGACTACCGGCACCAACAATCCGGTTACCTTCAGTGAAGCCGTCTTTAGTTTGCATATGACGCCCGGAGTGGTGACCTCGGCTGTGATATTTGCGATCGTGATGGGGTTGTTCGGGGGAATTGCTCCCGCCTGGCATGCTGCGCAACGCGAGATCTTGGCCTCGTTGAGAGATTGAAACTTAATGCCGCTGGATACCAAACACTCGGATTTGCAAGGCCTGCGTATTGATCGCTCAGCCCCGGCGGGGGATTCCGCGCCTTGGGCACGCCGTTACATTCTCGTCGGGATCGCGGTCGTTGCCTTGCTTAGTGTCGGAGCCTTGGCATACCGCCTGTTGTCATCAAACGTTCCGGAGGTCGACGTAGTCCGCGCCCAGGCGGAGAATACCGCCGATGTCGGCGGTGTGGTTCTCACCGCCAGCGGCTACATTGTGCCGCATCACAAGATAAACGTAAATTCCAAGGTTACTGGGCGAGTAGCTTGGATCGGCGTCGAAAAAGGCGACAAGGTCAAGCAAGGACAAGTGTTGGTTCGCCTTGAAGATCAGGAATTCCGCGCGCAATATGAACAGGCCAAAGGCGCAGCCGACAATGCCCGAGCATATCTCGCGGAACTGGAAAACGGCTCCCGTCCTGAGGAGATCGACCAGGCACAGCATAATCTCGATGAAGCGCGTGCCACGCTTGTGAACGACAAGTTGACTCTGGATCGAGACCGCGAGTTATGGTCACAAGGCGTGGTTTCACGGCAAGCCTTCGACGACGCAACGGCAAAGTTCGAATCGGACCAACAACGAGTACAGTCGTTGGACAAAGCATATCGCCTAGCCAAAATCGGACCACGTACGGAGGAGATCACCCGGGCTAAAGGCGCTCTTCTGCAGTCCGAAGGGCAGGAGGCCTACGCGAAATCCTGGCTCGATGCAACCGTCATTCGGGCACCAGTGACCGGTACCATCCTTGAACGGACCGCCGAGAAGGGCGAACTCGTGACCGCACAATTCGCCAGTGGTGCTGAGGGTGGTCCTCAAGGTCAAGTCGTAGCCCTGGCGGACCTCAACGACATTCAGGTCGAACTTGATATCGCACAGGACGACTTCGCGAAGCTCGGTCCCAAACAGAAAGCTGTGGTCACGGTCGATGCCTACCCCGACCGCAAATATCAGGGCGAAATCCATGAAATTTCGCCAGAAGCAAACCGGCAGAAAGCTACCGTGCAGGTGAAAGTACAAATTCTCAATCCCGACGAGTATCTGCGGCCGGAAATGAACGCCACGGTTAAGTTTTTGGCTGATAATTCGAAGCCGGCTAGTTCGCAGGATTCGGGGATTTCTGTTCCAGCATCCGCAATTCACGACGAGAATGGCAAAAAGGTCGTTTTCCTTGCCTTTGATGGCAAAGCGCTCGAGCGCGAAGTACAGGTCGTTTCGCAGCGCAGCAGCGGATTCACCGTGAAGGGCTTGAACGGAGGGGAGAGTGTCATCACGGCCGCTCCCTCTACTCTGAAAAACGGTGACAGAATCAAGATTAAGGGGCAATCATGAGCACCGCAACCATCGCAAATACCGCTACACAAACTAGAGTCGTTCAGGTGCAGAATGTCAGCAAAATATTCAAGCGCGATGCCTTCGAAGTGAAGGCCTTGGACGACGTCTCTATCGAAATCGCTGCGGGCGAGTTCCTGGCGCTCATGGGGCCATCCGGATCGGGCAAAACGACGCTCCTGAACATGATTGCAGCCATTGATCGCCCAACTGCCGGAGAACTCCGCGTTTTGGGGGAAAATATTTTTCGCCTCAGCGATCGGCAAAGTGCACGCTGGCGCAACGAGCACATTGGCTACGTCTTTCAGACATTTAATCTCATCCCGGTTCTGACTGCCTTCGAAAACGTGGAGCTTCCATTGTTGTTGACCAAACTCAACGCGCAGCAGAGGCGCGATCACGTGATGACGGCTCTAAAGCTGGTTGGCTTGGAAGAACGGGCACAGCACCTTCCGAAGCAGCTTTCCGGTGGCCAGGAGCAGCGAGTGGCCATAGCTCGTGCCATTGTGAGCGATCCAACCCTTCTGCTGGCAGACGAGCCGACCGGGGATCTAGACAGCCATTCAGCCACAGAAATTCTGGAAATTTTAAAGAGATTGAACGAGGATTTTCAGAAGACAATTGTTATGGTTACGCATGACCCGCATGCCGCGTCTTACGCCCATCTGACGCGGCATCTTGAGAAGGGCATGCTTCTACCGGCGTAACGCTACATCTGTGAATCCAGTACAGCCTGCGACTGCGGGTGGTCTACCATGATCTCTGGCTCCGACACCCATTTCCACGCCCGGCGTCCGTTCGGACGGGACACGCTCTCTGCCTCTCCGTATTCAACCAATCGGTTCAGCACGGTAGTTACTGAGGCCAAGGGGTCTTTATGCCGCAGTAAGACGGCTGGCATGCGCTGCTGAATTCGATCGCAGACCTCGCGCACGCTGAGTGGAGCATCTGCCTCCATTAACACCAGTCGACAAGCCTTTGTGAACCCCGGCTGCCGACCCACGGTTTTGCGATCCACCAACTCCATCAAGTCCTCGCCCAGGATGTCATCCCCGAACAGATTGGCCAACCCCGAGATTGTTTGCTTTAAAGTCCCGATGCGTTTCATGATCTCGGCCCGCTGCTTCATGAGCTGCCGCAATTCTTCATGGGCTGTCTTGACCACTTCATGCACATGGGGATCGCTGTTCTTAAGTAGGCTATTGCCCATGCCGTCGTTTCCATTCTGTGCCTCATGCATAAATCTCTCCAGACTCTCCGCTGCGCTGCTGATCGCCCCTTTGCATCGGATACGCAAACCTCCGGCCGTAGGTTCCGTCTGTAACCACCCGTTGCAAAAGCGAGAAGTTCATGTCCGGTTTTGGGACAAAAGGCAGTGTTTGCAAACTACAAAAGCGTATTGCTGTGTTAGACGCAAAAAAACCAAAAAAGGTGAGGAGATTTCACAAAGTTGTTTAGAGAATTTGCAGGATTTTGACGAGGTGGTACCAAGCTATGAACTCGGCGATTGTTTACAATCCCAGAATGGATTGCATTCATGGGGTGTGCCAGTGAGGTTATCGCAAGTTTTCAGCTTCCCGAACCAGCTTACGCTCATGCGAATGATTTTCCTGCCCTTCATCATTATCAAGCTCGTGGAAGGGCATTATCGGGCAGCCTTGATCCTGTTTGTACTGGCGGGCCTCAGCGACGGTCTCGATGGTTTGTTGGCGCGGACGCTCAAACAACAAACTGTCCTCGGACAGTATCTCGACCCGATCGCTGACAAGCTACTGCTCAGCACGGTATTCCTGGTGCTGTCCATCCTCCACAAGATTCCGTGGAAATTTACCGTGCTGGTTTTTAGCAGGGACATCGCTATGCTGGTTGTCAGCGCGGTGCTCTATGCGATTGCTGGCTTGCGCGACTTCCGGCCAAGCATCTTCGGTAAAGCCAACACCTTTGCTCAGGTCGCTGCGGTATTTTTTGTTCTACTGCTCCAAATTGAACCGAGCAGATGGATCGCAATTACGCGAACCACGTTTCTCCGCGCCGTATTTGCCTTCACCATCATTTCCTGGCTTCACTACACATTCATCGTGGGACATCGCCTGCGCGCAATACCTCACGGCGCCTCGCATGTTTCGTCCACGATGGGGAATATCTGAAATGGCAGGCTGTGCCACACGCCGCAGTGGCTTTGCAGAACCCGGGACACTAAAAAGTTTTATCTGCGGCGTGTAGCACGACAGGAGAGCTACTTCACCTCACAGCCTGGTATCGTCGCACCACAAACCTGCAGATTCCATTGTTTTTTCAGATCTTTCGGGTGTGGAACCACTCCTGTTTTGTGTGCCGCCGCCTTTTGTGCAGCCGCAGCTCCAGTGGGCTGAGGAATCAGTGCAGCAAAGCTATTGACGGTGGTTACGATGAGGTTAACAGCAGCCGTAACCCTGACGGAGAGTGCGGGATCGCTGATGTGGGTTGCCTGTAACAATGCTGGCAAATTCTGATCGATGTCGGCTATCGCATTCTGGATTTTTTGAATTGCCGAGGCGCCAGGGTTTGCTTCGTACTCATCGTAAAGGGTCTGCAGCAGGTGGAGATCTCGATTTGCCTGGTTTGAGATGTTTTGGATCGCCTCGGCATCACCGGGGCTGAGCTGTTTACCGGATTGCAAAGTCGTTACGAGATTGCCTATGTTTAAAGCCATTTGAGCTAGCACGGGCAGATCAGCGAGAGCGACCTTGATCCACTGTGATGTACAACCCGTCCCCATCAGCGATAGGCAAAGCAGCATCATAAACACTGTTTTCGATCTAGAATTACAGTTCATTGCGTTTCTCCTTTGAAGTACTGATTGATTTTCAAAATGCGATCTCTTGACGAATATCTGCGTGAAGCTGAACAAGCTCACGGCCATCTTTGTGCCGGGCAGGTGCTGGGCGTGCGCCTTGCCATGCTCGGTTTGGCGAAGCTGGGCATTGACGATCCTCGCGGTAAGGACCGGAAGCGGCTCGTCACGTTCGTGGAAATCGATCGTTGCGCCACTGATGCCGTGGCCGTCGTCACCGGGTGCCGCTTAGGCAAGCGGGCGCTGAAATTTCGCGACTGGGGTAAAGTGGCAGCAACTTTCGTCGACGTCAGCACGGGGAAAGCCGTGCGGATCGCCGCTAAAGAATCGTCGAAAAGCTTAGCCCGCCAGTTGCACCCTGAGATGAGTGACAAAAATAGCCAGCAAATGCTGGCTTATCGTGAAATTTCGGACGACGATCTATTCACGACTCAGTGGGTCAAGGTAGAACTTCCTCCCGAGGAATTTCCTGGTTTTAAAGGTGAACGAATTGTCTGTGCTGCTTGCGGCGAAGGGATTAATTTTCGCCGCGAGGTTCGCCAAGGCGGAAAAGTACTTTGCCGCAGCTGCGCCGGCGAACGGTATTATGAAGCCCTGTAACAGAAGATCTGGGCGCCTGTGCCCTCGCCAATCAGTGCCCTGACTGCTCGTACCCGTGGGCTACTCGCAGGATCGTTCCCTCATCGAAGTGCTTGCCAAGAATCTGCAATCCAATCGGCAGCTTTTCCTTTGTCTCTCCGCAGGGAACAGAGATTCCTGGAATGCCGGCCAGATCGGCCGTCACCGTGTAAATGTCGGCCAGGTACATTGCTAAAGGGTCATCTACTTTCTCACCTAGCCTGAATGCCGCAGTTGGGCTCGTCGGGGTCACAATGGCATCGACTTTCTTGAAAGCTTCGCGAAAATCTTGGGCAATGAGTGCGCGAACTTTTTGCGCCTTCAGATAGTAGGCATCATAATAGCCCGCACTGAGCGCATACGTTCCAAGCATGATTCGGCGCTTCACTTCTGTTCCGAATCCCTGCTCACGCGTCAAGCGATACATCTCTGAAAGCGTCGCTCCACCGTTTGCGCGAAAACCGTAACGAACGCCGTCATAACGAGCCAGGTTGGATGACGCTTCAGCAGTCGCCACGATGTAGTACGTCGGGATCGCATACTTCGTGTGAGGCAGGGACACAGGTACAATCTCGCATCCGAGTTCAGCCAGCTCTTGAATTGCAAATTCCACTGCGGCTCGAACCTCGCAATCCAAGCCATCTCCAAAATATTCTTTCGCGATTCCAATCTTCAGGCCCCGGATTGGGTTGTCTAATTCAGCGACATAATCAGGAACCGGTAAATCCGCGGAAGTTGAGTCCATGGGATCGCGGCCTGCAAGCGTGCGCAGCACAATGGCAGCGTCCTTCACCGTTTTGGTCAATGGACCGATATGGTCCAGCGATGAGGCGAACGCAATCAGGCCGTAACGCGACACGCGCCCGTAAGTCGGCATAAGCCCCACTACTCCGCAGAACGATGCGGGCTGACGAATGGAGCCACCCGTATCCGAACCGAGGGCCGCCACAGCCATATTAGCCGCCACTGCTGCCGCGGATCCGCCAGATGATCCACCGGGAACGCGGGTCAGATCGCGGGGATTGTGAACTGGTTTCCACGCCGAGTTCTCGTTCGACGAGCCCATGGCAAATTCATCGCAGTTCGTTTTTCCGAGAACTATCGCGCCAGCTGCTTCCAATCTCGCTACCGCCGTGCAGTCGTACGGCGGGACATAGTTGCCGAGAATCTTCGATCCGGCGGTCGTGCGCACTCCGCACGTGACCATCACATCTTTAATGGCGATTGGCACGCCAGCTAAGGCCGGAAGAGTTTCGCCCTTGTCGGCCAGAGCGTCAATTTCGTTCGCCTTAGCGAGCGCACGATCTTTCGAGAGCGTTAGATATGCGCCTATCTGAGGATCTTCGGCCTCGATTTGTGCGAAGTAAGCTTCGACCAACTCTACGGCGGTCGCAGTCCGCTCCTGTACAGCAAAACGAGCGGCCTCGATTGTGAGCGAACTAATATCCATGAAGAAGCCTAAGTACGCGTCTCGAAAACCTGCTAACAAACAGTGGAGTTGTCATTGCGAGGAACGAGGCCGTGAGAAATCTGATTTAGCAATACGGAGCAGGTTCCTAGCCACCGAAGCAGATTCGGAATGCCACATCACGATCCTTCTCTTTCAATCACCTTTGGCACGCGGAAGAAGGTTCCGTCTGTTTTGGGGGCATTGGCTAGAGCGACCTCTCGCGGCAAAGACCTTCGGAGACCCTCCAGAACATCACCCCGGCTGGCGTAGGCAAAGCGGTTCGCGCCTTGCTTTTCTAAATTTTCCACGTAAGCTTCTTCTACTTGCGCCATCGGAGGCATGCTTTCCGTATCCACTTCATTCAGCCGGTCGATATATTCCAGTATCGAGTTAAGGTCCTGCACCAGCCGCACTCGTTCCTCGCCGGTCAACTCGAGATTTGCAAGATCGGAAACATAGGCGACATCTTGCTCCGTCACTTTCATGTTCGCTCCACGAAGAGAACGGCCGAATTCTCCCTCTATTTTCAGATTAGCAGTTTCGGCACAGCTGTTATGACACAAGTTGAAAGAAAATATTGTGAACGGATTCAGTGACTTCCATAAATTTTGATCGGCGAGGGGACTTGACAACATCTTCGCCGAGCCGAGAGTTTTTGTCTCATCCTGCGATTTTTTCCCAAATCGGATCCCTTATGAGCCTCAATTCATTGCGCAAGTGGAAACTCGCGAAGCACCAAATTCATAGCTTCGCCTTTTGTCCGTAGCTTCCCCTCGAGTTGCCCGTCTTCCGCCGCCGCTAAAATCTCCTTAAACCGTGGTCCAGGTTTATAGCCTGCAGAAATTAAGTCATCCCCGGTAAGTAAAGGAGCCGGACGCATCACCGACTGGGGCATCGTCGCTCGTTTCTGGCGCGTGAATTCATAAAGGCTCAAGTCTCCATGACTGGCCAGACAGTCGAGCCGATGCAACTCCAGGTGTTCATCGAAATGTGGCAGCCTGGCAAAGCGCTTGAAGGTTGACTCTTTCATACGCTCCACGTCGGCAAAACGCATGTGGTTTTCCACCAGTGCCAAAATTTGTTTCGTGTCCTCATTGGAGAAACGGAAATGCCGGCAAATCTCCTCTGCCATTCTGACTCCAACTTCCACGTGATCATCGAATCGAATCCGATCGGGAGCGACGCGAAAGGTTGGAGGCTTCCCAACATCATGCAACAGTGCCCCCCAAGCCAGGGTTGGCGGACATGGCATGGGTAAGCGGTCGAGAAGAAGTAGCGTGTGTACGAAAACGTCTCCTTCCGGATGAAATTGTGGAGGTTGGGCGACACCCTTCATCGCCTCGATTTCAGGCAACAGCTGGTGTAAAAGTCCGGTCTCGTCGAGCAGCAAGAAACCACGACGAGCGTGGCCCTCGATCAGAATTCTGGTGAGCTCATCGCGAATGCGCTCACGTGAAACTTGGAGAATTTGTGGGGCAAGCTTCTGAATGGCCGCAAATGTCGCAGATTCAATCCTGTAATCGAAACGGGCGGCAAACCGTACCGCTCGCAGCATGCGAAGCTTGTCCTCGGCAAAGCGCTGTTCGGGATTGCCGATGGATCGGACGATTTTGGCTTCAATGTCCTCGCGCCCCCCAACGAAATCAAGTACCTGGTCGGTAATGGGGTCGAGCAACAGGCCGTTGATGGTGAAATCCCGCCGACGGACATCTTCCTTGGGATCCTTGCTGAACCGCACCTGATCGGGATGACGTCCGTCGCTGTGACCGATGTCCGAACGAAAAGTGGCAACCTCGACGTGGCCATTGCCTTTGCCACCTGCGGGTACCAAGACAACTCCGAACTGTGCTCCGATTGCGTACGCCTCTGGAAAGATTTCTATGGCCTGCTCCGGCGTTGCGTCAGTAGCCACATCGAAATCGACTGGTTCGCGGCCGAGCAGGAGATCCCGCACGCAACCACCGACCAGGTAGGCTTGCCGGCCGCGTTCACGCAATGCTGTGACGATCCTGACAGCGGATTCCTTAGCATTCATGCAATGTTAGAAGTTATCAGAGCCTTCGGAGTTTCGTAGCCCGGTCACATAATATCGGGCAAGTATGTCTGCGGAGAAACGGCTCAGCGAGTATTTCCATTTCGACACCGATTGCCAAAAGGGTCCAGCCATTTCTCCCGAACTGGATTACGGGCTCTTGCGCGTGCGGATTCTTACGTTGTGGCCGGCAACGTAACTCCCTGCAGAAGTTCAGCCTCACGCTTTGCCGCGCATTCTAGCAAGGATGGAGTATTGCGTGCTCAATGGCTTCGAAGGAGAAGCCAAAATGAATCACATGGATGCAACCCAAATACCTATCAGCGCGCTGTCCCCCAGTAGACTTGTCCGCCCCCTCCATGCATTCAAAACCATCCTGGTTGTCGAAGATGAGTCCTTTGTCCGCCAAATGATTTACGACACTCTGGGCACTGCAGGATATCGCGTGCTGCAATGCGGAGACGCTCAGCAAGCCAAAGCCCTATTTCAACAGTATGGTGACATTGTGGATCTCGTAATTGCGGATGTCGTCTTGCCGGGCGAGAACGGGCGCGACTTGGCCAAGGATCTTCTGGACCTGGATTCCGAGTTGAAAGTAATTCTGATCTCCGGCTATGCCGTGAATTTGAAGCCGGTCGCGGGTACGGAGAGAAATCGGGTGTTCGGTCTGCCAAAGCCTTTTTCTTCCGAGTCTCTCCTACGAAAGATTTGGCAAGCAATGTCAAGCATTGTCGGGGAAGTTGCGAGTTAGGCTCGCCTCCGGTACCGCGTTGCCTGGAGGACCACGGCAGGAATATCCATCAAAGGAACTACTCGTCGCAACACTCCCGCTTCCGCGCAACTTCTGGGCATATCGTTAATGGTTGTCACCACCTGAGCCGCGGCATCGAAGGCGTTTTGATACTGCACCATATTCGCCGCTTCTTCATTCAACGAAACCCCCGCAATACTTCCACGTTGGTCTTGTAACTGGTTCATGATCACCTTCGAAGAATCCAGTTCAGCGGAAGCGTTGGAGACGTCGTTACCGACCTGGTACACGATATTTGAGTAATAGTCGGTCGGGTTCTGTCCGTTGGCAATCGCCTGATTTTGCACGCCTAACAGATTCGCCAGATTCCCGTTACTCCCTGGAGCGGTATTGTCCGAACTGGCCGCGATCAGAGAAGGATCGGTAATGGCGACTGCCATGCTCGAAGCCGCGCCGGCGCCTGAGACCGGGGGTGCAACGAAAATATTGCCGCCTGCTTGCAGCGTGCCGTTGCCATTCTGAACTGTGGTGTAACCTAGCGCATTGGCTGTGTTCACGTTATTCGCCAAACCGGCCGCTAAAGTGTCCAATTGCGAAAGCACGCCTGGAATGGTCTGGTCGCGCACTTGAATCAGCCCGGCTAATTCGCCGCAACTCAGTTTCGAGGTGATATCAGTTCCTTGCGCATAGATATCTTGCATACCGGACGCGGTGCTCTGGGTGCTCAACGCAAAGCTTTGACCGGCAACCACCAGAGCGGTACCGTTTGCCGTGGTGAGCGTCAGGCCGTTGTCACTTTGAATTTCTGACACATCGACCAGGTTGGAAAGCTGTCCGATGAGAACGTCCCGGTGATCGACCAAGGCACTCGCGTCCTGGTTCACCCCTTGCATCTGGCTGATTTGGATGTTCAGGCTGGCAATTTGACCGGTGAGAACGTTGATCTGGCTGACATCTTGGCCCACCTGTAAATCGATGCTGGAACGCTGCTGATTGAGGTTATTGGAAGTGTTATTAAATGCACTCGCCACGTTCGCCGCGGATGTCAAAACTCCTTGGCGCAATGACAGATTCGTGGGATCGGTCGAGAGCTGGTTCAGGCTGCTGAAAAAGTTGGATATCTCCGTGCCAATGTCGCTGCTGCTCGAACTGAACTGCACTTGCGCCTGCTGCATCGCCGTGACATATGCGTTCAGCTGCCCTTGCTGCTGCGTCTCCTCTTGGATTCGCAGCTGCAGAATCGGGTCTCGCAGGCTTTGCAGTTTCTCCAGCGACACTCCCGTTCCGTAGATCGTCGAACCAATCGCGACCGGGTCGCTCTCTGCTAGAACGACTTGTTGTCTGGAATAGCCCGGAGTATTCGCGTTGGCGACGTTGTTGGTCGTCGCATCCAGTGCTCCTTCCTCCGCTCCCAGTGCGCCCGTAGCGATGGACATAATCCCTAACAGACTGGACATCGCTTATCGTCTCCAATCTTGAAGGCCCGGTACCGGCGACACCGCAGGAACAACATAGGTCAGCCCTGAGTTCTGCAAGACTCGGCAGAAAATGTTCACCGTGCGTTGTGCTCGTCGCAACAGCGCGGCGTACTTTCGGTTTAGGTCCGTCACTTGCCTATGTAGAGCTTGGAATTCGCTTGCCAAAGCTTTTTCCCTTACCTCGACAGATGCGGCTCGCCCTGTAGCAGAGCCGCTAGGTCGAATAAGGGCCAGTCGTCGCAATTCATGACAGAGATCTTGTTGTACTTTCGTTTGCGCCGGGACCTGATCGTAATCTGGACTCAACAGAGCGGCTTGAGCACGCTGCAAAGAATCCGCCAATTTATGTAGCAACCTAACGCGCTGTTCCAAAAGCTCGTCGATGGAATTGTGTTCCATGCCGGGAGTCAGGCCAAACTGTCAATTTCATGCGGTGAAGCGGCCATAAGCATCCTATGAACCTTCTTACCCGTGGCTCCCCGCCATATAAGCGAGCAATGCATCTGCGGTCTGGTCGGAAGTGACCGCATAGGTTCCGTTGCGAAGGGCCGCGGACAAGTTTGCAACCCTGTCTTGCCGTAGGTCGGGAAGCTGGTTCACAGTAGCCGCGAGCTCCTGCATGCACAGGTAATCGGCTGAAAGTGTGGTAACGTCCGCGGGGAGTCCGGAATTGCCGCCATTGACCGAAGGCCGCAAGCTTGACTTGCTCGATTCTCCAGGATCCGTCGTTTGTTGTACTCCGGGATTTAAGTCAATTCTCATCTCAGTTCCCTCACCGAATATTCCCTGCAATTTAAGGATCGGCATGGAATTAAGAAGCTTTAATCCGGCCCCGCAGCATTACGGATAGTCCTGTTCGATACGGAAAATCAGTGTGTTTTATGGATTCTTATGGGGTTTGATAGACTTCCGGGGTTGCTCTCGACCAACGGTCGTGCTAGAAACGCAGCAGGGAGTTGTTTTGAGCCGTATGGAAACCGGTTCTGGAACCCGGATCAGTCCTCGAATCAAGTCCACATCCAAAATGGGAATAGCCGCTGACGTGGTCATTCCCGAAAAGCTTTATTTTCGGATTGGCGAAGTAGCCGAGTTGTGCCACTTGCCTGCATACGTACTTCGCTTCTGGGAAACTGAGTTTCCCCAGCTTAAACCTGTGAAGAGCAGCACCGGGCAACGCATGTATCGGCACAAGGATGTCGAGAGCGTGCTGCACATTAAGAAGCTGCTTTACGAGGAAGGGTTCACGATTGCTGGGGCTCGTCAGCAGTTGCGAGCAGAAAACAAGAATAGCGACAAGAAGCAGAATCCCCTGCCGTTTCCCGAACGCCCAGCATCGGAACTGAAACAGATCCGCGAAGGTTTGCGCGAGATTCTTGGGATCGTCACAGCCCGCCACTAGGCCTCACCCTCAGGCGCAATCGCACGCGATGCGAAACCCATAGTCTGCGTACTTGAATTGGGGCGGCAAGCTCGATCGCGCCGCGCATCTTGCAATCTTCACATGATGCCGCCACGATCCGCCCCGGGATACCCGGCGCTCACCATTCTCCGGCCCTTGCGGATTCTTTTCGGGTGAATTCGCGTAGTAGTCAGCCTGATACCAATCTCTGCACCATTCGTGCACGTTTTCGCAGACATCAAACAAACCCATAGAATTGGGCGGATCTTGCGCAAAGCGCTCTGGTCCGTTAAGCCAGCGTTCGTGATATCGCGGGCGCGAGTTCGGAGGTTCGTCGCCCCAAGGGTATAGTGTGTTCTGTTTACCGCCTCGTGCCGTCCGTTCCCACTCGGCCTCGGTGGGAAGTCGATATCCCCCGCCGATTGTTTGATTCAGCCACTCGCAATAATTCGTGGCTTCAAACCAGGAAACAGCAACTACTGGCTGATCAGGATGAGAGAACTGTGAATCTTCCCAGAGCGGCGGGGCCTGGATGCCGGTCGCTTGAATAAACGCCCAGTAATCACGGTTGGTCACTTGCCGCGCGGCAATACAGAACGCATCCAGCCACACCCGGTGTATCGGGCGTTCGTTATCCTGGCCAGCCTCTGATCCCATCCAGAACCATCCGGACGGGATGAGAACCAAATCGGACATCGGGTCGACTTGCGACTTAAGATTTGCTGAGATGCCCACCGGCTCAGCTTTCCATGCTCCGCAGATTAGGGCTGAGGATTAGGGTCGGCTCAGTTACGCGCTGCACGTCATCTGCCGTCAATCCCGTCGCGATTTCCTCGAGAATCAAACCAGACCCGCTTACCTTTATGACCGCCAATTCAGTAACAACTGTGTCAACCACGTGCACGCCAGTCAGGGGCAGCGTGCATTTCTTCAAAATCTTAGGCTGACCTTCGCGCGTGGTGTGTTCCATTGCAATAATGACCCGTCTAGCTCCAGCTACCAGATCCATAGCGCCGCCCATTCCCTTCACCATTTTCCCCGGAATCATCCAGTTGGCCAGATTGCCCTCTTCATCTACCTCCATGGCCCCAAGCACACTCAGATCAATGTGACCACCGCGAATCATGGCAAAGGAATCCGCGCTGGAAAAGTAGGCCGTGCCTTTGATCTCCGTGATGGTTTCCTTTCCAGCATTGATCAGATCGGCGTCTTCCGAACCTTCGAGAGGATACGGGCCAATTCCCAGCATTCCGTTTTCACTTTGCAGGATTACGTCCATACCGTGCGGTACGCAGTTTGCGACCAGAGTTGGCATGCCAATTCCCAAGTTCACATAAAATCCATCCCGCAGCTCGCGCGCGATCCGCTTCACGATCCGGTCACGCTTTTCGACGTCCTTCGCTGGTTTGGTCAAAGTCATGCTTAATAGGAAAAGCGGAATAGACAGTCTAAGATGTCTTTCTTACCGTTCTCTTCTCTATCCTGCGTTCGTACAACTCACCTTGAATAATGCGCTTAATAAAAACACTTGGAGTATGAACTGTATCTGGTTCCAGTTCGCCAACGTTCACCAGTTGCTCGACCTCGGCGATGGTAACCTTCGCGGCAGTGGCCATCATCGGATTGAAGTTCCGCGCGGTCTTCCGATACACCAGATTCCCCCATTTATCGCCCTTCCACGCTTTCACGAGCGCGAAGTCAGCCTTGAGAGCATGCTCCATGACGTACATACGGCCCTCGAATTCGCGCGTCTCTTTATTCTCGGCAACGGTCGTGCCAACTCCCGTCGGTGTAAAGAAGGCCGGTATCCCCGCTCCTCCGGCGCGAATGCGTTCCGAAAAGGTTCCCTGGGGAACAAGATCGAGCTGGATCTTGCCTTGCAGCACCATTTGTTCCAGCAGCTTATTTTCTCCTACATACGTTCCAATGTGTCGGCGAATCTGTCCCGCGGAGAGCAACAGGCCCATACCTTGACCGTCCACGCCTGCATTGTTGCTGATCGTGGTCAGGTTTCTTACACCCTTGCGGACTAGGGCGCGAATCAGGTTCTCGGGTATACCGCACAGTCCAAAACCTCCCACCATGATGGAGGCGCCGTCAAAAACATCACGCACGGCTTCGTCGGCATTGGCAACCACTTTGTTCATCGAGGAAAGATTTTAAATGATGTCGCGACACAGCACACACCATCCGTCATTTTCTACGTGCCCCCTGGGCCTTCGTAGCCGGCTTCCGCAGCTTGTGCGCCTCGTCAAACTGCACAGACAGCTCACGCGTATCCAGGTTTTCGCGGATATGAGCGAGTTTTTGTTCCAGCTTTAAAATTGCATCCCGCAAGTTGGTCCTGTTGGTGATAGCCACATCGCGCCACCAGGAGTACGGGCTACTCGAAATGCGTGTCATCTCTCGCAGCGCGCGACCACCTGCATCAAGCAACGGAGCATCGGCGCCATACTCTTCCACTAGAGCCGAAGCCAGCGCAGTCGAAATCATTTGTGGCAAATGGCTGATCCATGCGCAGAGTTTGTCATGTTCCTCAGCTTCGATAGACGCAATCCGTGCTCCGGTTTTTGCCAGCCATCCGAGGTATTCTCCGCTAATGCCCTCGTAGATTTTCTGCTCCGGCCCCGGTGTGACAAACCAGGTCGCGCCGGTAAATAAATCTGGCTCAGCGAACTCCACACCAGACTGCTCCTTGCCTGCCATCGGATGGCCGCCGAGAAACTGAACACCGACTGCCCTGCCAAAAACCCTATTTGCCTGTGCCACAATTTTGGATTTTGTGCTGCCAACATCTGTAAGCAGAGTTGTCCGGTCAAGGCGCGGGCCCAAACGACCGATGAGATCGATGATTGCCAATGCTGGCGTGGCAAGAACCACGACCTGACTGCCGCGAACCGCCTCACCTATACTTGGTTGGGCCTCCTCCACGACGGCCGCCTTGACCGCGCGTTCGAGCATGGGAGCGCGATCACATCCCACGATGCGACCTTTGAAACCATGCTTCTTTAATGCCAAGGCCAAGGATCCGCCGATCAGGCCCACACCAATGATTGTTATTTGACGAAGAGGCATACGTTAGCAGCAACGCAGAGGCATTGTAATCTGCCGCGATAAAATCAGGGTCATGATTGGACGGCCGCAAACCACCGAGACAGCCCCGTACTACTTCCGGTATATCGATTGTGTAACTGGCGATAGTCCCCTTGCTCTGCTGCAAGAACAACAGGACAACCTCCTACCATTCTTGTCAGCCATCGCTGAACGGAGGTCGCTGCACCGTTACGAACCGGACAAATGGAGTATTCGCCAGGTTCTCAATCACGTGACCGATACCGAGAGGGCGTTCGCATTTCGCGCGCTCTGGTTTTCTCGCGGATTCGAAACTTCCTTGCCCAGTTACGATCAGGACATCGCCGCATTGGCCGCGAATGCCGACTCAGTATCCTGGGCAGCACATATCGAGGAATTTCGGGCGGTGCGATCATCCACTATTTCTTTATTTAGGAACTTGCCCGAGGCAGCTTGGATGCGAACTGGAATTGCCAGCGACAATCGATTCACGGTACGCGCTCTGGCTTTCATTATCGCGGGCCATTTGGCTCACCACGTCGCCATAATCCGGGCACGGTACTTGTAATGGGGAGCTACCCCTTCATCAGACTGCTGAGATCGTCCGGGTGGATCGCCTGAATTTGTGCATCTTCCCGCTCGACAAGCCCACGATTCACCAACTGCACTAGGGATTCTTCCAGCGTGAACGACCCTTTGTTTTTCGTCATCGTGATTTCCTGGTGCAAATGCTGCAGCGCATTGCGGCGAATGTGCTGCCGTGCGCCATAGCCCACCATCAGTAGTTCTGCCGCCGGCACTCTCCACCCGTTCTTGCTCGGTAGAAGCATTTGCACAAGCACGGCTGCCAGTGCCATCGATAGCTCCTGACGAATGGTATGTTGCCGTTCCAGAGGAAATGAATCTGAGATTCGCGAGACCGTGGAAGGTACATCAGTGGTGTGCAGAGTCGAGAACACCAGGTGCCCTGTTTCAGCAGCTGCAACCGCGATCCGCATCGTCTCCGGATCCCGCATCTCGCCGACCACAAGTACGTCCGGTGCCTGCCTTAAGGCAGCTCTTAAAGCAGTCGGAAAATCTGGCGCATCGACCCCAATCTCGACCTGCTCAACGACACTTTTGAGATGAGTATGTTCGTATTCGAGCGGATCTTCGATGGTGATGATGTGGCGGGCCTCGTGCCGGTTAATTTCGTCAATCAGAGCGGCAAGTGTGGTTGACTTCCCAGATCCGGTTGCCCCACCGACGAGCACCAGCCCGCGCCTCAAGCGGGCCAGGGATTCCACACCATGAGGGAGATTCAATTCACGAATTGACGGAATTTCGGAAGGCAAGGCACGAATGGCGGCTGCCGCCTGGCCGCGTTCGTGGTGAAGATTGATCCGAAACCGGCCGACACCTTCAATCCGATAGGATGAGTCTCCAATGTGGTGCTCACGGTACAACTGCAGGCCATGAGGCGTGAGCGCTGGAACTACCGCCGCTTCGATTTCAAGACCTTGTAGCGGCGGCTCGTCGATGTGGCGGACTTCCCCCTCAAGACGGATCGACGGCGGTGC